>Ga0209579_10000036_pt1 | contig 313075 bp, 280 predicted proteins | sample Coa_R1_2_FD_187152 | JGI IMG/M metagenome (GOLD analysis project Ga0209579, IMG submission 187152) | Surface soil microbial communities from Centralia Pennsylvania, which are recovering from an underground coalmine fire - Coalmine... | ecosystem: Environmental > Terrestrial > Soil >... | reverse complement strand
CCGGTCGCTGATGCCCAGTATCTCCGCCGCCTGCCACCACGTGATCTTTTTCGCCATCGCCTGCAACATCACGTCCTGTACTTTCATCGCCCGCTCCATCGCGGCCCTCGGATAAGCTTCCATGCTCGCATGGTCTCCCATCCTCACCGCCCGCTAAGCGGACATTTCACCTGCTATCTCAACCGGACATATCATGTGCTACCGACAGACCTGTTGCTCCCCCATTGACACCAACCTGGCCCCTGCCTTAGCCTGTTTGCCATTAGCGGGAAGATTCCCTCCTGCCTTATGTCTATGGCAAGTTTCTCGCTGCTTCCCCTTGACGTAACGGTCTTCTGTCGAGCGGCCTCGTGGAGACTGCATAACGAGAGTCGTCCGCAAGGAAGGGGACAGCAATGCGAAACGTCAAGAGGTTTCTCATCTGGGCGGTCGCGGCAATTCTGATTCAACTGGCCCACGCTCAGGCGCCCTCCACGACCGTGCTGCTAAACCCGCTTGGCCTCCCGTCACGCTGTGAAATCGGGGACAACGACTCGACGAACAAACTGCGCAAGGACCTTCAGCGCGCTTTGTCCCTGACGAGCAGACATGATCCAGTGCATTATTTCTGCATTGCCGAACGGATGAAACGGCTGGGCGACTGCCGCGCCGAGGAATTTTACGAGAGAGCAATTCAGGCTGACCCTGACAATCCAAACTACGAACTGTACTACGCTGATTATTTGAGGAATTTCAGAGGAGCCCAGACGCCGCTGTTTCCGCGCGCTGAGGATCACTACTATAAGTCACTGGCCAAAATTGAAGCCATTCCTGATTCACACGGGTTTACACGATCGGGGAATGACACGGAAAGCTTAGTCGAGAGAGGCCTTATCGCTCTTCATCAGCAAGATGGCATACCTCTCGCGTTCTGGCGGCCACAGTCAGATGCCGGCAAATCACAGAGAAGGCCATTCGCTTTCTTCAGTACCATAGATCGCTATCAGCAGTCGCCGGCGGACCTGGACCGGGAGGCTGATGTCCGAGATTACACGTCGGAAGCACTATTCGCCGAGAGCAGCCTACGAAGGAATGGAAAGCTGACTGGACAAGAACTCGAAAGGTTGATCCGCAACAAGAAGGCTTTCGAGACGCTAGACCGCATCAGATTCCGCTACAAGGCTTGGCCTTCCGTCGACGTCTATTATGTACATCGGCAAACAGACAATGCAGCGATCACCTCCTTCTACCTGCCAAATATCGATGAGAATCCCTTCAATCCTCGCAACAATTTCAACCAATTGCGACAAAACGATTTTGCCATACGGGGCGACAAGCCCTTCAGCCTTTCTCATTGCTTCGACATCAACCTGACGGCGGGATACCGCTACGTGCAAAGATGGGGACTAGTCGAAGGCGCCTCCTACGCGCACGAGAACATACCTCAACTCGATTCGAGAATCGCCATCTCGAAGTTCGTAGGTCCGGACAAAGCAAATCTCGCTGTGACATATACGTATCAGTGGATACGGACAGTTTTTCCCGGCTATGCGAAGCGATACAGGGACTTTCTTGGTGCGACAGGGACGTATCAACTCTTCCGGCCTCTCGGTCCGATCCACGGATCCTCGTATCAGAATCGCTTCACGGAGCGCGGTTGGGACTTTTTCGCCGGGCTCCTGCGCGACAACGAAGCGTACCTAAACCCGGATACCTTTCCGAGGCGACGCGATTATTTTTTCGGCACGTCACCCAAAGGGTTGCTGTGGAGAAGATTCGATTTGACCTTGCGAGCAACGCGCTTTACCTCGGATGTCAAGGGAATTGGTCAGCAGAAGAACTCGCAATGGCGCCCGGATTTGACAGGGCTTATCAGGGTAGTCGATGAAGACAGCGAGAAAGGCATCCCGCGAGGCAGACAAGGCTTGCATCTAGAATTCGTTCATTTGGTCGGAGGAGTTCGAGAAGACTTCGCCCAGACAGGGCCCGATGCTTTCGAGAATCACAAATACGGAGGCGGGATCGACGCAGCTTTTTACACGACCGGAAGCCAGACGACAATCCTCACCTCCATCGCCTACCATCGAGAACGCTACTTTAGTTTAGCCAGGAATGCGGATGCCCTTAGTGCAACGTTTAGTATCGGATTCTGATGCAGTCTTGGTTGCTGTTGGGTGTTTCACCTTTTCGGAAAATCGAGATTCGGAGCACCTATGACACAAGAAAGCTTGGCAACTATAACGGTCGCCCTCATTGGTTTGGTGGGTAACTTGGCCGGAGTTAGCGCAAACCTGTATATCCAATGGCGCAAGGATAAACACGAGGAGCACGAGAGGGCTCTTGGCGCTGACGCTACGGCGGAGATCAAACAGCGATTGGAGAAACAGAAAAAGGCATTGAGGCGTTGGCGGGATCGAGCGCTCGCATCCTTCATCCTCTCGCTGATTGTGATGATAATTGTCGGATTTCTACCTGGTGAAGAGAATTCTTGGTTTGTTCGAGTTAATCTAAAGATCTTCGTTGCTGCAGGGCTCGGTGCCGCGCTGGTTTTGGTCCTGCCAGTCGTTTTCAGCCGAACTCGTGGCCGAGGGGCCGACGATGAGACGGAGCAGCCCTCCTGGATGCGAATCCTTCTGTATGTTGGTTTGGGAGTCTACCTCGCTGGCAGCCTATTCCTCGGCTGGAAATTCATCGAGTGGGAGAAGCAGCCACCTCACGGCAAGCTCACCCTTGCAGCTTGGAGCTTCTTTGAGAGTGAGCGCTATCATCTTGCATTGACGGTGACCGATCGATGTACAACTAATTTTGGAAAACAAGCAAAGGATCTACAGAATACTCTAGCCAATACTTCCGCTCCCCAACCGCCCGTCGGGACCGTGCCACCGGCAGAGCAAGAGCCCATTTTCAGAAATGGTGTCTTGAATGACGTGGCAACATGCTATTGGATAAAAGGTAGGTCAGCGCAGAACCTGCACCAAAATGAATCTGCCAGGCAGGCCTTGACTGCTGCGTGTGGCTACACCTATGCCAGAACGTGGGACCCGAAAGGCTTTTTTTGGGCGCCGGCAAAGGACGCGTGCGACCGGTTGCAAGATCTGCAATGATCGAGATCCAGCGTCGTCAGAGACCGCTAACTACTACTACAGAAGGGGGTACTAACGAAATGCGAGTTCAAGTGAAACTGGAGCACGTTGTTTGGATACTATTGATTCTAACCGTGGCTTCTAGCACAGCTCAGGAAGGGGCAGACCAGCCAAGAAACGTCGAACTAACAAACGCTGCATGGACACCCTACAGGAATGGTGACTTCGCTGCAGCGATGACGGCTGCTGACAGGTGTGTGCGCCGCTTCAAAGATGAAGCAGACAAAGCTCAGGAGGAACTCCATAAGAAACACGCTCCGAATCCACCGACTGGTAAGGTTACGGCAGAGCAGAAGAAAGCGATATTTGACCAAGGGGTGCTCAACGATGTCGCTACGTGTTACTGGATCAAGGGAAGTTCGGCACAGAAACTGCATCGAGATGCCGAGGCCAAGGATGCGTACACAGCCGCGACCAAGTACACGTACGCTCGAGCGTGGGATCCAAAGGGTTGGTTTTGGTCGCCGGCAGATGACGCCACTGATCGTTTGCAAGATCTGAAATAACAATTCGTCGACGAATTCTGATGGTCGTCTTTGAGACGGGATGGGCGTGCTACTCCACACCCTTCAGCGTGAGGTCGAGGCCACAGCCATGGAGAAACCTCTGCAACAAACCCGGCGCAGGACCCTGAGCGATCCAAGGCTTGAGGTACTCAATCAAGCAATCAAGCGGATAAAATCTCCCGCAAACGCCATATTGGAGCACACGAACACGCTGCATCCGCATGTCTTCGCCAGACGCAAGCTCCTGTCACGGGAGTTGCATAGCTCGTTTAACCTCTATTCCTCAGAAGGTGTGTCAGAAGCCGGGGGCTGTTCCAGCCCCGACATCAGTCGGCGAAGGAGCGCTGTAAGATGCGCCCTCTCTTTTACGGATAAGTGCTTCAGCATGCGAGACTCGTTCTGTACGTGAGCTACTAGGGCCGCATCTACGGTCTCCAGCCCCAATTTTGTAAGCCGAATGCGTTGTCCCCGCCTATCTTCTGGATCAGGCGTACGTTTGACAAAACCCTTCTTCACCATCTCGTCGATCCGATAGGTGATTGCCCCCGACGTCAGCATCAGACTGCTGAAAAGCTGTGTTGGTGTCACTTCATAAGGCGGCCCCGATCGCCGCAAACTGGCCAGCACATCGAAGCTCCACCGTTCCAACCCAAACCTGTGAAACACGGAGACGAGCTGCGGGTCGAGCAGCCGTTCAATCCGTGAAATTCGACCGATCACTCCCATCGGCGACACGTCGAGATCCGGACGTTCCCGCGCCCATTGGCGGAGGATTCGATCAACCGCATCTTGCTCGGCAACCGCTTGTTTTTTCATCGACTTGCGATTGTGCATAATCGTTGCGGCCAGGACAAGCAATTATTATATGCCAATATTAAGAATCTCAATGTTAAGATATATCATCTCATTCGGCCGGGAGGATCTATGAACCGTGCAGCTTCGAGTTTCGCTTTGTTGGTCCTTCGCTTTGGCCTTGCCTGCGTGTTCCTCTATCACGGAGGCCAGAAAGTGTTCGGCTGGTTCGGTGGCTCCGGTAACTCGGAGACACGTCGCGCGCCACGCAGGTGCTCAGTTCGGTGCGTGTTTGCGGCCCTCCGTTCTGGAGGCAATGCATTGGCGGTCGTACCAGATGCCGATTGGAAGGCTGGAAGTATGTGGACTTTAACTTCCTCCAGGTGAAAGAGCAAAATCGCACGCACTTGTCATAATATACCTTGACACGTATATGCGACATAGAGTATATACAACGAATGGGATCTGTCTTCGAAATCATTGCCGAGCCGAACCGCCGCGCGATCTTGACCCTTCTGGTCTCGTCTGAACAGTCGGTGGGAGAGATCGAGCGCCGACTTCGTATGTCGCAGCCGACCGTATCCAAGCACCTGCGCGTGCTGCGTGACGCCGGTTTCGTCGAGTCGACGGTAGACGCACAGCGGCGTCTCTACCGGCTGAAACCTGAACCATTTCGGGAGGTCGATGACTGGCTGGCTCAGTTCCGTCGGTTCTGGTCCGTTCACATCGATGCCCTCGAACGCCACCTCGACCGCATGGATGTGTCAACACCAAAGAAAGCGAAGACTAAGGAGACGACGACGCGGCCCAAACCGCGAACGTAACAAAGGAGAAACGAAAATGAAAATCAAAGTGACCAACATATACGTGGACGACCAGGACAAAGCCCTTCACTTCTATACAGAGGTACTGGGATTTGCCAAGAAGAGCGATTTCAGCAATGGCCCTTTTCGCTGGCTGACTGTAGCCTCTCCCGAGGAACCGGACGGCACCGAACTTCAACTCGCGCTAAACAACAATCCCGCGGCCAAAACGTATCAGCAGGCGATGTTTCAACAAAGCCAGCCGGGAGCCATGTTCTTCACCGACGACGTCAAGGGCGACTACGAGCGGATAAAGGCCCGTGGCGCGGAGTTCACCATGCCGCCCACCGACGTGACCGGCTCGACCATTGCCATGCTGAAAGACACCTGCGGCAACCTCATCCAGCTCACCCAGTTGGCACGGTGGTCAAGCTAAAGGAGGAGAAAGTGACCGATCTCGCGCAGTACGAACCAGGTCCAGACAGTGGGGCGCAGGTACGAAAAGAAGGGGACAAGTGGACGCTCATTCTCGTCCGAGAACTGCGCCACTCGCCGGAAAAAGTCTGGCAGGCGCTTACCGACCCGGTGCATCTGCGCGAGTGGGCTCCCTTCGTCGTCGATGGGAATCTGGACACGGTTGGAGCCGCGGTAAAGCTCACATGGGTGGGAAATCCCACGCCGCAGGAAACTATCGTGACGCGAGCCGACGCTCCCGAGGTACTCGAGTATAACGACATCCGGTGGGAACTCGAAGCCCTTGGCAGTGGTACGCGCCTGACGTTGTGGCACAGCATCAACCGCCGCTTCATAGCATGGGGCGCCGCGGGCTGGCACGTCTGCTTCGACGTCCTTGGGCGACTCCTCGCGGGTGAGCCGATTGCCCGCATCGCAGACGCCGATGCCATGAAGTCCGCCGGCTGGCAGCGATTGGTTGCTGAGTACGCCAAGCAGTTCGGTATTGAAACGCCCACGTTGCCGCCTAAGGCGGATCAAAAGTCGTGAATTGAGGAGGATCGCAAAACAATGTCATTGAACTGGAACAAATGGATTCGGCTGACACACCGCTGGCTGTCGATTGCCTTTACGGCAGCCGTCATCGTCAACGGCATTGCCGTAGCCCGAAACAGGTATACGAACAAGCTGGGCCTCTTGGCGGTGTTCGTTCTCGCGTTGGAATTTTTCACCGGTCTGTACTTGTTCGTACTGCCGTATGCCACCAAGTGGGGCAGCGGTCGACGCACGGACTGAACGGGCGGCTTAGCTCCAACGCTAGACCCTGTTTACAGAGTTGAGTAGCGCAAACCATCTGCGGATAGCGGCAATATGAAGCGTTCCGAGATAAGGGTTAGGAGCGGGGGCGATGTGGGCAAGTCCGGGAAGCTTCGACGACAGTCAAATTAGAATTGGAGGCATAAAGATCCAATGAATCCATCAGAACGTATTGACGAGCTGATCGCAAAACTCACAGACTGGCGTGGGAAAACGTTAGCCAGCGTGCGCAAGAGCATCCTTGGGGCCGACCGGGAGATCATCGAGGAATGGAAGTGGATGGGAAGCCCGGTGTGGTCTCGCGACGGAATGATCGCGGTCGGCAACGCTCACAAGGATAAGGTGAAGCTTACCTTTTCCAGTGGGGCGAACCTCCCCGATCCAGACAAGCTCTTCAACGCGGGCCTCGAAGGCAACAAGTGGCGAGCGATCGATTTTTTCGAGGGCGACAAGATCAATGAGCGTGCTCTAAAAACTCTCGTCCGCGCCGCCATTGATTACAATCAGAGCAAATTGAAAAGGAAAGCGCCTGCGCGTACCAGAGCGAAAGCCCACAACAGTAAAGAGTGATGGTCGCCGCGTTCATCGCGTATGAAGTTTCCTGATGCCTTGCCATGATCGTAGAGTGTGATGCCGCTTCGTAATATGCGCTAGGAGGTTGCGTGCTAGGTCCCGGTATGCGTACGAGATCTGGGATTATCGTTGCGATGTTTGTTCACTGATTTCAGGCGCGAAACAGCCAACGGTGGCACTTTGCGGGCGCGGTCATCTATTGTCAGCATATGTTTGGCGAGTCGCCAGAATGCAATGCTCGCAGATGATTGCCACCTCTCTGAATGTCTGATCAGTTGGGAATAAACACGTATTGTCTCTTTCGGCCAGGACAAGGCGACCAATTGATGCTGCGTCAACTCCTTCTCAACGGTAATCCGGGGTAACACCGCCACGCCCATCCCCGCTGAGGCACATCTCTTGATCGCCTCGATGCTGGGAAGTGCAAGAGTTTTATTAAGAGTGGTGTCCGCTTCCAACACAGCTCTTTCGAACAGTACCCTGTAGCCGCAGCTTCTTTCGGTCAAAAGGAGCTGCTCATCCCGAAGCATATTCGCGTTCACTCGATGCACGGAAGCAAGTCGATGTCCAGGTGAAACCAGGACAAGAACATCCTCGGCTGACAGGGTCTCGACGATGAGGCTCGCGCTCTCGTGCTGCTGATCAAGGACAAACGCTATTTCGATCGAAGGTTCCAGCTTCAGCTCACCGGCATGAAATTCGCAATTCTCAGCTGCGATTAATACAATCTCTACCTGAGGATGCATCTTTTGAAACTTGCTGATCACACTCGGTAAACGATACGTAAGCAATGTCTCTGACGCGCCAATAGTCAGCACCCCACTCGGCTTTTGGTCATTACCGACGACTGTGCGAGCCTCCGTCGCTAGGGCAAGAATGCGATCTGCATAGCTCACCATCATTTGACCCGCCTTCGTCAGTTCAACGCGGCGACCGATTCGATCGAAAAGCGGAACCCCGAGGTCCTCTTCCAATGCCTGAATTTGGGCAGTCACGCTTGACTGCGCATAGCCCAAGACGGCGGCAGCTTGCGTCACGCTCTGTCGGGCCGCGACGGCCTGAAATGTTCGTAACTGGCGAAGTTCATACATATAAATCGTCTTTGTCGATTAGTTATATCGGAACAAATCGTTGGACGCAATCATTCCCGGTAAAGACACTAATTGAGTGGACGTGTCCCTTGCCTGGAGAAGCAGAGACAGCAGCGCGACATGCAATTTGGACATTCTTTTACGGCACGATCATGAATCCCACAGTGATGAAGGACTTCGGGGTAACGGTGACTGACGCGGTCCCTGCGAAGCTGCCAGGATTCGATCTGGTCGTCCGTCCTCGATCCAACCTCGTTCCATCTGATCGCGTCGTCGCGTTTGGCGCGCTGATGTCCGTGACCCATGACGACCTTACGACTATCTATTCCGGCCTAGAGAAGGACTTCGGACTCAAATATGTTCCCCGAGCAGTCCTTATGATTACGCGCGATGGCTTCATCTTGCCGGCGCTTTGTTACGACGAGACAGCGAATCGTCGCTCTTGGACGGCAACTTGCAGCTTCCTTGAGGAAACTCTCAGGCCGCTGTAACCGATCTGGACGATCTGATTGCGCTTCGAGAAGGAGCATATGCCAGGAAGACTTAGCGCAGGAATACTCGCGGCCACCGGTACGGTCGGCCAACGATTCGTCGAGTTGCTGGCGGATCACCCGAACTTTGAGCTAGTAGGGCTAGCGGCATCGCCCAATTCCGTGGGTAAGAAATACGGCGACGCCTGCAAATGGCAACTATCTTCCGACCCGCCACAAAAGGCCGCAAAAATGATCCTGCGCGATTGTTCGGTAGATTTTGACTGCGACGTGGTATTTAGCGCTCTTCCTTCTGACCAGGCGTTCGCCCTGGAGGAGCAACTTGCAGCGGCGGGTCGCAAAGTATTTACCAATGCCTCTGCACATCGTATGGGCGCGAATGTCCCCCTCCTCATTCCAGAGGTGAACCCACGGCATCTTGAGATGGTTCGCTCGCAAGCGACATTTGCGAGTGGCGGGTTTATTGTCGCGAATCCAAATTGTTCTGCGGCCGGATTGGTGACTGCCCTCGCCCCGTTGCACGAGGCGTTCGGAATCCGCGCTGTGATTGTAACGACGATGCAAGCGCTCTCGGGCGCCGGTTATCCAGGTGTCTCGTCTCTGGACATCCTCGATAACGTCGTTCCGTACGTTCCGGGGGAGGAAGAGAAAATGGCATTCGAGACGCGAAAGATGCTCGGCCAGTTTATGGACGGACAGTACCATGATGCTCTAATCAAGTTCAGTGCGCACTGCAACCGAGTCTCAACTCGCGATGGGCATATCGAGGCGGTGTCAATTGCTCTTGAGCGCCCCGCATCCTTGCAAGACGTTTTGCGCGTCTGGACTGAGTGGTATCCCATTCCCCAGCAACTAGGCCTATATTCGGCGCCGGAACGTGCGATTGTCTATCGAGAAGAGGAAGATCGTCCCCAAACTCGGTTAGACCGAAACGCGGGCAATGGCATGACCGTGACCGTAGGAAGATTACGCAAGTGCGAAGTATTGGACTTCAAATTTGTGGTGTTGGCTCACAATTCCTTGCGCGGTGCAGCTGGTGGTTCCATGTTGAACGCCGAATTGGCCCTAAATCGCGGATATCTCTCATGAACAGTTCACAACTCAGCAGCTCAAGGGGAGCAAAGAACGTAACGTTTGCTCTTTCAATCGGTGTAGCCCTCATACAGTAGGCATCCGCGTTTCCCGGCATTCGTGCGGGGCTGACAGGCTACGCTTCACCGCATCTGGTGTTACTGCGCTTGCTGACGGCAACGGCCACGCTTTTATTCATTGCACGTTCCAACGAGTCAGACTTCCACAGTTACAGCGTGCCCCCTCGCTGTTTCTGCTCGGACTGACGAGCATAACAGGGTACAACCTTACACTTAGTTACGGCGAAACCCATGTATCCTCCGGAACAGCAAGTCTTCTGGTCAACTGCGCTCCCGTTATAACGGCGTTACTCGCGGTTCTCTTCTTGAAAGAACGCATCCATCTGCGGGGATGGATCGGCCTAATTATGAGCTTGGGCGGCGTCGCCATTATCGCCACTACTTCCGGCAACCGTATTGCTCTCAATTCATGGGCATTCCTGGTCTTGCTTGCGGCGGCGCTTCAATCCATATTCATCAGTTTGCAAAAGAAACTTCTCGCTGATTATCAACCGTTCGAACTGACCTGCTACGCAATATGGAGCGGGACACTGGCAAGCCTGGTATTTCTTCCGGGATTTGTGAATGCCTGCAAAGCAGCGCCATTCCAAGCGACCGTCGCGATAATCTACCTCGGAATTTGTCCAGCCGCTCTTGCTTATCTCTGCTGGGCAGTCATGCTCTCCCGTCTGCCTGCTGCGCAAGCGGCAAGCCTGCTTTACGCCATTCCTGTGCTTGCATTCATTATCGCCTGGTTCTGGCCACACGAAAGCCTTCTGCTTTCGACTGCAGCAGGAGGCACTCTTGCTCTGGCTGGCGTCATGCTTCTCAATACGACAGGAGGTGCAGCAAATAATCAGAGCAGGGAGAAGCCTGTTGAGCCCCTACTCGATGGATGCTGCGAGGCGTCTGTTCAGGTTGTGCGAATAAATCACGAGCCTTGAAGTCTCGGAACCAAATCCCCTCCTGGATGTTGTCCCTATGAATTCAACATTCACCCGAAATGATTCCTATTGAGAAGGCGGTTATGAATTCTGCAACTGGAGCAATACAAATCGTCTCGATGGTCGAACTCGATACGAATGCCCTGACCGCGCTCAACAATGCGCACGCGGTCGAACTCTCCTGGGTCGAGAAGCCACAGTTCGAAAACTTGATTCGTGATGCCGTCTATGCGCGCGGAATTGCTCCTGCGAAAGGGTTTCTGATCGCCTTTGATCAGACTGCGCCCTACGCCAACATCAATTTCGAGTGGTTTCGAAGCCGCTACGAGAACTTCATCTATGTCGATCGAATCATAGTGGATAGTGCATTCCGGGGCCAAGGGGTTGCGCGTGTACTTTACGAGGACCTGTTCGAGTTCGCAAGGTCACAGCGGCAGAGCCTGATTGTTTGCGAAGTGAATATAGATCCGCCAAATCCTGCGTCGGATAGATTTCACAGACGACTAGGATTCACGCACGTTGGTGAGAGCCTGATCCCCTCGGGAAAACGTGTGCAATACCTTGCAAGAGACATATGAGTGGAAGATGTTGCCACGCAGGGCCTTCGTCACTGGTCACACCGCAATTCACAGTCCTCTGATGTAGGAAACGCCACATGGTATCAACGGCCCAAAAGATTCATACCGCTCTTCGCTGAATGTCCAGGTGTGCGTTCATCGTAGAAGCGCAATTCGAAGGGAGGATTCTGAAGGCTACGGACGCGAGGCAGGTGAGTTATGAGTGCGCGGTAGGAGCACGTACATTGGCCAACGCGCATTTCTCATCAGAACCTCAGAGGGAAATCTGCTTTGGGATTGTGTAGCTCTTCTCGACGATAAGACCAAAGCAGAGATTCGTCGACTTGGCGGAATCTCAGCGATTGCAATTTCTCATCCTCACTATTACACAACGATGATCGAGCGGAGCCGGGCCTTCGATAACGCTCCTATCTATCTTCATGAACTGAACCGTCGGTGGGTCATGCGGCCCGAGATACGTGGCCAAGTCTTCGGCGCGCGGCATTCGCTGGTGGGAGCGGCGGCGCCACTGGGAGCCGCCTTCGGTGGCATCCTGTTGCAGTATCTCTCGGCTCCGCGGGTGATCGCTATCTTTGGCATCCTCGCCGGGCTGGGTGGCCTCGTCTCGCCCTCACTGCGTCAGTTGCAACGCGGAAGCCCATAGGGTTCCAGCAGGGCGTAAACGCCGATCATGTTGACTGAGACGGGCCAACGAGGACACGGGTAGCTCAATTCTTCGCAAGATTAAATAAGCACGCTTCGCTAATATTTCACGCGACCGGCAGTCAAAGTGAATGAAACGTACCGGGAGGGCGATCACGGTTCGCACTCGCGAGACTGCCCATTTTGCCCAAACACGTTTGCCTCACAGAAAGAGATGATGATGACGGAGCACAGAGCTGCTGCGGGGTTGCGTAAGAGAAGCCGATTCCACATTCCATGGATAGTGAGCGTTTTGTTGGTGCTCGCGATCCTCCCCTCCATGCTCGCGGGACAAACTAAACCGAGAGTCAAGAGGGACAATGCCAAGGACGTGGCCGAGATAATCCGCCTTGAGAACAAGTGGCTGGCTGGCCTCCTGGCTGCAAACGTGGATGCAATTTCAGAGGTTCTGGCGGATGATTTCTCAAGGCCTGCTCCAGATTCTGGTGATTTCGTCACCAAGTCGCAGCTTCTCAGCTTCTACCGGTCCCACCTGTCCGAACAAGACCCCAATGCAAAGCATATGGAAGGCATGACAGTTACCGTCTACGACTCGACCGCGCTAGCTCGCAGCACGCTAACGTCCACTGACTCAAAGGGTCAAGTCATCTCCAAGTTGCTTTTTACGGATGTATTTGTGCGGCGACGCGGAACATGGCAAGCCGTGTCGGCGCAGGAAAATAAAGTTACAGGGCCCGAAGGCCAAGTTCACTGACGGACGAAAAGGCCGAGACAAGGTAACGTGGAAAAGCGATGCGATTACAACTGCGTGGCCTTCAACTCTAACTCGGCCAGCGCCATTTCCCCCAGCACAAAATCGCCTGTTTCGAGCATGGGTCGGTTCTCGTGCGCATCGTTGTTCCCGTAACGTCGGCACTCAGCTGCGGCACGAACAACTCATCCAAACTCGAGTGTGGGACCGGATCAATGGCGCGCAAGAACTTGCGGCCCCTAAGCATCCTGTGGGAGGGGAAGACCTCTCGGGGGGACAGGCGACGATTGCACGATAGATGTTGTGGTCTGCCCGTGAGTCAGAAACTTGTCCAGAACGCGATCCAAGTCTGGAATTTGTCTCAAAAAGACTTTGAGAATGAAACAGTCTTCGCCCGTGACACGATGACACTCGGTTATTTCGGGAATCGTCGGGGCCAGTTCGGCGATTTTGTTGAGGTGACCGGGAAGGGGCCGAACCCGTACAAAGGCTGTCACGGCGTAGCCCAGTTCCCTGGGGTTCAGTTCCAGTCGATAGCCGGCCAAAATACCGGATTCTTCCAAGCGTAGAATTCGTTCCTTCACCGCAGGATTTGACATTCCGACGCGACGCGCAAGCTGCGAGATAGGGGCGCGCGGGTTCTTCTGCAAAAGGCGGAGCAAGACAACATTTTTGCCATCAGCCAGCAATCCCTTACTATTCATAGAATTCAAGTAACATTTCTTTCAATCTTTAGGAAATATATTACATTTTCCTTGATTATATCATTCTGCAAATCGTCTCGAATTGGCAGTATGAAGAAGAAGGGGGAGAGCAAGGAGGAGGAATTCATGCCAACGCATCTCGATCCGGTTCTCACAGTGGTGATGCTTTTCTTCATTGGGCTCGTCAGTCCTGGCCCGAACTTCCTCGTTGTGGCGCAGACCACACTGAATTTCGGCAGAGCCGCTGGCCTGGTCACCGGGCTTGGCGCCGCATTGGGCGACGCTGTGTACGCGGGCATCGGGCTTTTCGGAGTCGCGCAGCTAATGCACGTTGGTCCTCTGATAACAGGCATTGAGTTCGTGGGCGGTTTATATCTCGCTTGGCTGGGAGCCCGAATGTTCTCGCATCGCGGAGGTAGCGCCCAATGGCACAGTTCGTTTCCAACGGAGGCCGTGTCCGCGCGAGCACACTTTTGGCGTGGTCTTTGGACAGATCTGGCTAATCCGAAAACAGTAGTTTTCTTCGCCGGTATTTTCGCGATCGCAGTCACCCCAGCAACGACAGGAACGGTCCGAGGGACAATGCTGCTGGGCATTGTGCTCACTTCGGTTCTGTGGCGCTTTTCTATTTCCGTTGTTTTCTCCACCCCGTTCATTCGCAAGGTCTATGAACGAACGCAACGGATCGTAGAGCGTGCGTTCGGCGCGGCCCTGTGTTTCTTTGGAGTGCTTCTCGTGAAACGAGCTATGTCGTAAGGTGTGCCGGGACGCGAATCACGGCTAGGGGGTTTCAAATGGTTCCGCAAACGGCATGGCTGGACCGCAAATTCATTTTCGATGTGCCCACCGGGATATTTCCGCCGCTACTCGAGCGACTGCGCGGCACGCCCGCACGAGCCAAGGATTTGGTGGCAGGTCTCCGAGAACCCGTGCTAGAGGCACGTGTGAATGACAAGTGGTCAGTGAAGGAACATCTCGGTCATTTAGTCGATCTTGAACAGCTCGATGATCGGCGTCTAGGTGAGTTCTTGAATCATGCGAAAGTACTGTCGGCTGCAGACATGGAGAATCGCGCTACCGAGGTGGCCGATCACCGGAGTGTTCCGATAGCGGAGATCATCCGGAGGCTGACCGCTGGTCGAGATGCTTTAGCGCGCCGGCTTGAAGGGCTGAAGGAGGACCAGGTCGGGGTCGTCGCCATCCATCCTCGTTTGCAGAAGCCGATGCGCCTCGTGGACTGGGTTTACTTTGTTGCCGAACATGATGACCATCATCTAGCGCAGGTCCGGAGGGCGATCACAACACTCCTAGGCTAAGCGACTTCTCTCACAGGAGATAAGCGCCATTTATACGTTATGGAAGGAGCAAGGTGTCTGATGTTAATTGAGAACGCCCGGGATCTATTTGAAATCCCAAAAGACGTCACGTATCTGAACTGCGCCAACATGGCGCCCCAACTGAAGTCTGTAACCGAGGCAGGAGTCGGAGCAGTGCGCGCGAAGGAAAGCCCCTGGAAGCTCACTGCTCCCGAGTGGTTTTCCGGAGCTGAAACATTGCGCGGATTAGCAGCGCGTCTATTGGATGTCGAGGCCGATGGAATTGCGCTGGTTCCGGCGGTTAGTTACGGAATTGCGGTAGCCGCTCGAAACCTGCCCGTTTCATCCGCCCAAACCATCGTTCTGCTCGATCAGGAATTTCCCTCGAATGTCTATGCGTGGCGTGAGTTGGCGCGCAAAACTGGATGCCGTATCCGCACGGTGAGACGCTCCGGTAACGCATCCTGGACGGAAGCTTTGCAAGACGCAATCGATGAAACGACCGCGATTGTCGCCGCGCCGCAATGTCACTGGACCGATGGCAGTAAGGTCGACCTGGAAAAGATTGGAGAGCGAGTCCGGGAAGTCGGATCGGCCTTGGTGATCGATGCCAGTCAGTCACTGGGAGCCTGCGCTTTGGATCTAGCCAGAGTGCAGCCGGATTTCTTGGTGACAGTTGGTTACAAGTGGCTACTCGGCCCATATGGGCTCGGGTATCTGTACGTCGCTCCGAAATGGCGGGAATGTGGAAGGCCGCTTGAAGAGTCGTGGTTGACACGGGCAGGAAGCGAAGATTTCGCTCGATTGGTTGATTACAGAGATGAATACCGACCGGGAGCGCGCCGGTTCGACATGGGCGAGTTTCCCCAATTTGTGCTCGCCCCAATGGCTATGGCAGCCCTGCGACAGATCCTCGCCTGGGGAGTGCGCAACATCCAAGAGTCGATCTCTACGCTCACCACAAGGATCGCTGATAATGCGCGAAGTGAAGGCTACATCGTACTTCCGCCAGACCAAAGGTGCGGCCACATGATTGGCATTCGGCATCCGGATGGCATTCCCGGCGAATTGGCCGGGTTACTCAGGGACGCGAGAGTTTCTGTCAGCATCCGGGGGGATTCCATACGAATCGCTCCCCATCTCTATAACGATGGACCTGACATCGAACGCCTGTTCGAAGTTCTGCGAGGAACGCATGTCGGCGCTTGATTTTGCAGCTGCACCAATGATCTGGGCTTTGGCAGTTCTGGGATCCGCTGTGCTCTGCGCGAGCCCCGGGCAAAATCCGGCGGGCGCCGACGAGAAAGACACGACACCGATTATGACCAAGACTCAGAGAGACGCTGATGCCATCCGCGAGATGGCGCGCAACTCGACCTATGGCTACGAGCAAGTCCGATTCTTGTCCAACAACATTGGTCCGCGGCTGAGCGGATCACCGCAAGCGGCTGCCGCTGTCACCTATGTCGCCGAGCAACTGCGCGCATTGGGACTTGAGGTGCGTCTCGAGCCGGTCACTGTACGCCACTGGGTGCGCGGGAGAGAAGAGGCTGAACTGATTCGCTATTCAGGACAAGTTGAGGGCACCATTCAGAAGATTATCGTCACGGCTCTCGGAAACACGATCGCTACACCCGATCAAGGAATCACAGCTCCAATTCTCGTAATCGACAGCTTCGAGCAGCTCGATGAGTTGCCGGCAGATCAAGTGAAAGGGAAGATTGTCTTATTCAACTTCCGCTTTGATGATTTCGCAGCCGACGCAGGTCGTTGGAAAGAGGCTTACACCACTGCTGTTCAGTACCGCAGCAATGGGCCTGCCCGAGCCGCAAGAAAAGGAGCGTTAGCAGCGCTGGTTCGCTCCGTGGGCTCAGGCAGGTTCCGTCTGGCTCACACCGGATTAACAAAATATGCGGAAGGGATTCGGCAAATTCCAGCCGGAGCCGTACCAGCAGAGGATGCGGACCTGATCGCCGGACTCGCCAAAGAGGGACCTGTTGAGATTCACCTTATGCTTGCGCCACACGAGCTTCCTTCCGAACAAAGCTACAACGTCATCGCCGATCTGAAAGGTGACGAGACGCCCGAGCAGGTCGTGGTCGTGTCCGGACACCTGGATTCCTGGGATTTGGGAACCGGAGCTCTCGACGACGCCACCGGCGTCGGGATCGCAATGGATGTTGTCCGCGTCATCAAGGAGGTGTGCCCGCACCCGAAGCGGACCATTCGGTTTGTTGCGTGGATGAATGAAGAAAACGGCGGTGCGGGTGGCCGCGCGTATGAGCAGGACCATGCCTCAGAGCTAGGCAGCCATGTCGCGGCGATTGAAATCGACGACGGAGACGGCAGGGCCCTCGGTCTCAACGTGGCCGGACCCGACGAGAGAGTTGCCAAGATTTCGGAACTTCTGCACGCTATCGGCGATCCTATCGGCGGCGTTGTCAGGGTTAGCGATAGCCCGGGAGCCGATCTCAGAGCGATCAACCAGAAGGGAGTTCCAGCCATCTCGCCGTTGCAGGATGCACGGCACTACTTCGATTATCATCACACGGCGGCGGACACATTGGACAAGGTTCGGCCTGAGGAAATGCGGAGAGTAATCGACGTAATTGCGCCGTTGGTGTACGCGCTCGCCCAGCAGGAGTGACGCCTGGCAAAACTCAAAGAGAGCTGCATGTATATCGCGGTTCTAGGTGCGGGCGCAACTGGCGGATACTATGGCGGCTTGCTCGCCCCTGCAGGCCACAAGGTATCTCTACTCGCGCGAGGAAACAATCTCGTCGCTTTGCAACAGCGCGGAATTGAAGTATGCACAACGGCCGCCGATAATCGCCACGCGCTTGTATTAACGACGGATCCGGTCAAACAGAGTATTCGGGGCGGCGGGTCCGTTCGGTTCCGCCACCCTACTAGAACGACTGGGAGACCCGGGCATCGAGGAATTCTCCGAGCTTCGCTGTCGACCTGAATTGTGGAATCGGTTCCATCTCCTTAAACACCCCGTAAAGGCATTCGACAGAACTCCAGATTGTTCGAAACTGGAATTCCTCCGGCCGCAGCGCCTCCACAGCGTACTGCTGTTATTCATACCCCGGACACCAACGTCGGTCGCATCTTCCTTGTCTTGGGTGATACGTATGTTCCCTAACCTCGGGTTTTGCGGGGAGTCGCAATATTGGCCAGCGGAGCAACGGATCTTACTTGGACAAGATGGCGCCCTGCGCTAATGCACGCCCCAGGATGATGATGCCACGACGGATCTCGCGCTCGTCGAATGCTGCGAAGCCAAGTAACAGACCCTCCACGCTCCTGCGGTTCAGAGCGAAGCGATCAAGCCCTAGCGCCTCAATGCCATGACTTGCCGCCAGCGCTTCCGCTTGCCGAGATGACATGCCATTTCGGAGAAAACCCGCCGTATTCAGACCCGCCTGTATGGGTGAAACGTCAAGTAATCCCGACAAATGCTTCTGCGCCTCGTGTTGCAGAGCACCCAGCCTTTCGGCATACATGTCGCGCATCCTCCGAATGTGTCGTCCCAGATGGCCCTCTGTGATGAAGTCGCAGAGAATTGCTTGATCGAGGCTCGGGGTATGGAGGTCTATGCTCAGCCGCAGCACTAACAGTGGATCAAGCAGCGCTGGTGGCAAAATGAGATAGCCCAACCGCAATGACGGAAAGAGTACCTTGTTGAAGCTTCCCAGAAAGATAACGGAGCCAGCCTTGTCCAAACCCTGGAGCGCGGGTATCGGCCGACCCTCGAAGCGATACTCGCTGTCGTAGTCATCCTCAATAAGGAAAGCTCCGGTTTCGCGGGCCCACTTCAGAACCGCTATCCGACGTTCAACGGGCATCGCCATGCCCAACGGAAACTGATGTGCGGGCGTCAAATAGGCGGCTTTTGCCAGCTTGCACAACTTTTCTCCTTGCGATACCGAAAGCCCACCTGCGTCCACTGGCACGGGAATAATCCTTGCGCCAGCCTGGTGAAAGGCGGCGATGGCGCCGAAGTAGCCTGGATCCTCCATCCAGACAGCTTCCCCGGGTTTGATCAACAGACGAGTGATCAGGTGCAGACCCTGCTGAACCCCGGAAACAATCACGACGGAGTCGGCGGAGCAATTCACCCCACGCGACGAACCTAAGTACACGGCGATGGCCTCGCGTAATGGCGCATACCCTCGCAGGTCGCCACCGGCCAGCAGCGAGGGAGAGGCTCGGCGCAATCGGCGACCAGCAACGCGTGCCCAAATCTCTACTGGGAACTCGGTCAGCGCAGGCTCGTATGGTCGAAACGGATGCGCGGGCCGTGAGGTAGGCAACCCTCGAATCGGTGCCGGCAGCTTCCTTATTCGCGGTTGTGGTGTCGATTTCTTGAACACGTCTTGCGACAGCCGCTCATTGATGCTCGTGCCTGCCCCGACTCTTCCAATCAAATACCCTTCGGCCTGCAACTGTTCAAAGACGGTCACCACAGTTCCGCGCGAGACCCCGTATTGAAGCGCAAAGTCCCTGGTCGCGGGCAAGCGTGCTCCGGGCGGCAAGCGCCGCTCGAGAATGGCGTCTCTCAGTTCTTGGTACAGCCATCTCGTGAGCGTGCTGTGAGCTGGCCTCTCGTGGAGCGCGAGTTGCAGCGAGCTGACATCTTTAGGCATCGATTTCAGAGTTCGCCGATTGGTATAAAGATTCTTCGCAATATGGCTCTATCAATCATACCAATACAGAAACTACTCTGGGTTGATGAAACATCGTCGACAATTTCTTCAGGCTGGTTTGGCGAGCCTGGCTCTGCTCGTACTGGATCCCTCTGAAGCGCCAGCCGCATCCGGCATAAAGGCCATATACAAGCGAGACCTTCCGCCCGTTAGCCTCAATGGCTGGCACGTGACGGTCCTTGAGCTAACCTTCCCGCCGGGTATGACTTCGCTCAAACATACTCATCCGGGCTTTGTTCTTGGCTACATCCTTGAAGGAGAATACCGCTTTCAACTGGAAGGTGAACGAGAGAAAGTATTGTCGACCGGTGATGTGTTCTATGAAGCCCCCGGCAGCATCCACCTGCCTTCCGGCAATACCAGCACAACGAAGCCCGCGAGAATTCTAGCGTTGGCCTTCGCTGAAAAAGGAAAGGAAATAACAAAACTGTTATGAACAACGAACGGGTTTTGCAAATCGCCAGAGTGCTTTTACGCCTAGCCCTGGGCGTCACCTTTCTCTTTTCGATCGGTGACCGTTTCGGCTGGTTGGGTCACTATGGTGGCAAGAATGTTTCTTGGGGCGATTGGTTCCACTTCGTGCAATACGTCGCCGTGCTGAACTGGTTTCTGCCAAAACGCCTCATTCCTGCACTGGCTATCGTGGAGACGATTATCGAACTCGGGCTGGGTCTCGCGCTCTTGTCGGGAGTCTACCAACGTGTAATCGCTTGGAGCAGTGCTGCGTTACTGACGTCGTTCGCCCTGACCATGAGCTTGGCCTTGGGGATCACCGCGCCTCTGAGCTATTCCGTGTTCACGGCGCTCAGTGCCGCATTGCTACTGGGCGCGGCAGCGGTGCCACATGCCGCTTGCGACCCGGTAGCAACGCGCCCAGCAGCCCCGCGTGGCGACGGCTCGTGTTTGCGAAATTCAGACGCGCTTTAGCTGACCAACTTTATCCAGCACCAAATCATGCTTTGGCCAAATGTAGACCGGAAACGACACTCCGAACATCATAGCCAGTTTATTCAAACCCCGCGAACATTGTGCCAATTATGGTGGCGGCGGTGGTGCCCGTGGCCCGCGCGTAGATGGCATGGCAGATTGGACGACGTCGTCTCATATTGAACGAATCCGAACTGCTCACGCGTTTGTGTATCACCTAGTCGATGCGAGATCGGCGCTAATTATGAGTTTTGGCATTCTGCTACGACGGTGGCGCGCTGTTCGGCATCTGAGTCAACTGAACCTTGCGCTGGATGCAGCCATCTCATCGCGTCATCTCAGTTGCATCGAGACGGGCCGTGCCCAACCGAGCCGAGAGATGGTCTTGCGTCTTGCCAAGACGTTGCAGATTCCACCACGCGAGCGCAATGCGCTGCTGCTCGCGGCCGGCTACGCTCCGCTATATCGTCACACCTGCCTCGGTGCACAAGAACCAGAGCCGGCGGGCGGCGATATTGGGTTTTTCATCGCACAACTTGAGCCGAATCCGGTACTCGTTTTGGATCGCTATTGGAACATCCTGAGGATGAATGACGGTGCAAAGCGGTTTTTCGCTCTTTTCCCCCCCTGCGATTCCGCTTTGCCTCTGAATGGACCGCGCCTTGTATTTCATCCTCAAGGGCTGCGGCCTTTCATCGAGAACTGGGAAGTGGTGGCAGCACGTATCATTCAGCGGGTGCATCGGGAGGCTGCAGAGAACCCCTCAGATGAGAGGTTGAAACTGTTCCTTGAGGAGTTGCTCGGCTACCCGAACGTGCCCAGTCGCTGGCGCAGGCTCGATTTGGATAACGCCCCTCGACCGTTCTTGACCATTGACTACAAGTGGAAGAACTCGTTTCTTCGCCTCTTTTCTACGCTTACGACCTTGGGCACGCCTCCGGATCTTGCGGGACAAGAACTCCGTATTGAAACTCTTTTCCCGGCAGATGAAGGCACCCGCGCTGCGGTGACACAAAGCGACTGATGCCTGACATGATCAGAACCTCAGCGGGAAATCTGCTCTGAGATTGTGTAGCTCTTCTCGACGATAAGACCAAGCGGGCATACGTCGACCTGGCGGAGTCTCAGCGATTGCAATTTCTCATCCTCACTATTACACAACGGTGCTTCGGTTCCGTTTCGTGGATGCGATCCAAGTTTTTTCCCAGCCGATGAAGCCGGTCGCGCCGCGCTCATGGCCGATTTTAGTCGCCAAGCGCTTGGAGTAACGACGGAACCCTCTTTGGCTCGCACGTTGTCCTCCCATGACCTCCGAGGTCATGGACAGCAGTCCTCCGCTCTCGGATACTGCGGGTTCTAGAAATGAACCGCTGGGGCCAACAAAATGAAAAGGAGCGTTTTCCGCCAGCGGTTCGTTGGTGTTGTTGTTCCTAGCTTTCGCATGCTGGGCGAGTCTTAGCATCCGAGGCGCGGCGGAAACGGTTCTCGAGATCAGCCCTCCCAATAGCACTTGGAATGAGACGGCACTGTACAGCTTCAACGGCGGAAACGACGTCGCCCTCCCCCCGGGGCTAGTTTGCCGTTACGGAAGCGGATATTTATTCGGCGTGACCGTGGAGGGCGGGACCGCCGGTTAAGGTACTGCATTTGAAGTGGGAAATTGATTCCCGAATTCATTCTGTAGTCGCTCGGAGTGGGTTCGAGGTCACTACCCGTTGAGTTTAACCGGAAATAATCATCCAGGCTTTCGCGGCACCATCGTGTGTCGCGTGAAGCCCAAGTGTGTCGCGGAGGAAGGGAAGGAAATGGGCTCAGAGAAATATTCTAGGAACTTCAGGTGTATCCGGTTGGTATTGGGGTTGGTGGCAGCAGGACTCTTCGCTTTTCTAACCGCTTGCGGCAGCAGCAGCGCTCCTAAATCGTCTGCGCCAGCTTTTACGAGCACTCCACCTACAGCGGCTGCGCAAGACCAGCCTTATTCCTATACGCTTGTCGCCAGCGACCCGGCGGGAAGCGCTATCACATTTGCGCTGACTTCCGCGCCGGTCGGCGCCACGCTCAGCGGCAGTGCAATTTCATGGACGCCTACCGCAGAACAAGCCCGCCAGAACAATGGGTTTTCGGTCACCGCAACATCGGCCGCCGGTGGAAGCGCAACTCAATCCTGGGCTGTCGCGCCAACCGGCACAGTCAATGGGTCGCTCCTCATCATGCACTGGAGCGCCGATGGCAGCGTAGGCATTGAAGCCAACCCGGTACAGTCGCCCATATTTACTTGGGCAGCGCTGGTGCCGCAGACGGATGGTTCGTTGACCGTTCTGCCCGGCACTGGATATCCCGACGCCACTTTTGCCATACCCAGCGTTCCCGCCGGTTACTACTGGTTGCAGTTTCAACCTGGCGCCGTGGTTTGGACGAACGCGAGCAACATGGATTATGGCGCCGACGCCATGGGGCATATCCAACTCCCGGGAACAGTGCAGGTTTTTGGTTGCAACATTACCGGACTTGATCCCTTTGATCCGATCAATGACGAACTGATCCTCTACAGTGTCAACGCGCAAGCCTTCGAATTAGGCCTGGAGGACGAGAATCCGGGCGACCCGCCTCCGGCGCCGTTTCCGGCGGCAGGAAGCACAGTCTGCGACGCCGCCCCGACCTTCCCCTTTAGCATCGAAGGCATCATCGGGATTTCTCCGAACCTTGGGGATGTCGCGACCACCGAACAATTCGAGGCGGCGCCACCCAATACCTTGGCGGCTCCCTTCAGTAACAATGTCTTCACAGTTGGTCCAGCGTTTAACCAAGCCTTGGATATAGAAGGCAACTACTTCCCACCCTTCCCAACCCTCATCGTGCCGGGAGCTTTGAGCCAAACCCAGCCCCAGTCGCAGGATTTCAACATTACTTTTTCAAGTTGGGAGAACGCCTTCAATGCCAGCGGTCCGGCGCCAGCTGCGATTCCTGTAGGCTTGGCAATTGAACTGAACGCCCAACAGCAGGCAGCCGCGATTGCGCGACCCAATCCAATGTGGTCGGGCGATTCGCCCAACCTGGCGGTTGCCATCTCCGGAACTTGGCCGCAGGATGGCAGCGGGAACAATACCTGGCCGCCCGATGGCGATGTCGGCACGCTGAGCTACAACGACCCCTTCACCACGGGAATGACCGCCAACTTCACGACGGTCTATGAAATCACCGCCGCGGCCGTATATTCAATCCCGCTCCCCGGTTCTGTGACGCCATTGCAGCCGGTGCTCACGGACACACTGTGGACTCCGACCCCGCCCACCGGATTTACACCCGGGGTTCAGCCCGTAGGCAATCCACAAATCAACGGAGCCAGCCTGTTCACAGCGGCCACGCTTCCGAGTGTTTCTCCGACCTTGTCTTGGACCGCGCCCACCGCGCCCGCGCCCGTGATTTACACCATCAATATTTGCGCCCCGGTGCAATCAACCGACTGCCGTAACCCCGGTGATGCGCTGTATTCGTTCAGCCAGTATTCGGGTACCAGCTTGACCGTACCGGCAGGAATTCTGAATCCCGGCACCGCTTACCTTTTCTTCATCGAAGCGGAAATGAGAACGGGATATGATCCACTGCATCCGCAGCGGTTCAGTCTCCCCTGGGCGACCGCGTGGACGGTATCGGCGGTAATGACGGTGAGCAGCAGCGCGACACCGGGAGTCGTGCATGGCAATCGACTGCTAATGACGGCAAAGCCGGGCCAGGCCAAAGCAAGCGGGTGGGCAGCTCAAGTGCCAACCGTCGGGTCAAAAACCGAAGAGCGGCCCTACCGTGCGGGGTGGCGTCCACAATTTATTGTGCGGAACGTGAGTGCCCAGTCGCCCTCGTCTCCACAATCGTCCACCAAGAAATAGCTGCTCATTCGAAGAAAGAGAGGCGGGGAATTCCGCCTCTCCTACTACCCCCGCAACCCGTCGAACGACTTGCCGAGCACATCGAAAGCGGGCGAATCACTCATGCTGCTGAGACTAATGTTGGGAATTACAACCAAGAGCAATTCCGTACCCGATCCAAGGTGTAGTCAGTCCTGCCCGACACGCCCCAGTCTTTTGCACACGCGGGATTAAGATTCCACCGCTCAAAAGCACTGTCGCGAATCAAGGTCGCGGCAGTCCCAAGCATTAAGAGCAAGTCCAAAGGGCGCTCGACCACACCCGTTCCTCGAGTGTTTGAACGTCGAGGTTAGGATGACCGATAAACTCCCGCAACGAGGTTCTCTGTGGCCCCAGTGATGGAGTTCGACACGAAGAACAATATCCTGCGAGGAACCCTGGATGGACGAATGACCGGCGCGATTCTGCTCGATTTCTACGCAAGAGCAGCCAAGTACATGGCCTCCCGCCCGCCCTGCCATGGGATCCTCTGCTTCTCGAAGGTCACGGATTTTGAAGTCTCTACTGCAGAGATTCATCAGGTGGCCTCTTTCCCGCCCGAATTTCCCGCTGGCTATATGCGAGTGCTCGTGACTCCAAGGGATTTCATTTACGGACTGGCGCGCATGTTTCAGATACTTACCCAGCAGACTCGGCCAGAGTTACAGGTGGTGCGAACTATGGAAGAGGCCTATCGCCTGCTTGAAGTCAGCTCTCCAGAGTTTCACCCGGTGGACGATATCGAGTGAACCGCGGTACTCCCATCGATGCCGGGGACGATCATGGCTTTGGTGATCATGGTCACTTGAAACGCGCCCAGCACTAAAGAGTGCGGATGAACTCTTGGTCAAACAGAGTATTCGGGGCGGCGGGTCCGTTCGGTACCGGTACACTATCAGAACGACTGGGAGAAACCGGGCATCGAGGAATTCTCCGAGCTTCGCTGTTGTCCTGAATTGTGGGATCGGTTCCAGCTCGAATGCAGAGGTGAACGCGTTTCGAGAGACTCCAAAATGGTCAGCGGCACAGATTTCCTCATACTTCGGTTCAAAGTAGGGGGCATGCACGGTGCGCCCACCTGCTTCCGCATCGGCTCGAGATTTCGTTACAGTCAATCCACTTCCACTGTGGCGCAGTCGATCAAGGAGAACGACTTCGAGTGCTTGGCGAGCACCGGCGTGAATGCGCCTGGGATAACGTTTCCAAGTTCCCCGTGGCGCGAATCTCGGGGATCAGAAGCCGACTTTAGCCAGCCCGCTGCCGGTGACTCTAATCTCTGGATTGCCCATCGCTCGGGCGGAACCAAGTGGTATCAGTCGCGAAGTGGAATCTGGCTAGCGGAACTGGCTCCGAAAGACGGCCTGAATGTGCTCCAGGCGCGCCCGCAATTGGTTCTCTTCGTCGGTGAGTTCCAGTTCGGATGCGACGGCCATCGCCGAGCGGAAGAAATCCTTCGCATCGCTGTAAAGACCGGCGGGGGAATACGAATCGTACATCTCCGAGTAGGCCTGCTCGCCCGCCGCGGTGAGCTTGCGCATATGCGCAATTCGGTTGGTCTCACGCCAGACCAGATAATGGTCACATCCGCAGAACCCGAACGAACCGTCGGCTATCGTCAAAGCGATCCCGTCACTCGATTCTGCGCCGCACACCACGCATGCCGCTTGTACTCCAGTTTCTGGGGCGACGGACCCAAACCACGGCACACGCCGGTATCCGTGGTCATACATCGAAGCATAGATCGGACCTTGCGGCGATGACGATCGGGTGTGCCAGTTCTTACAATAGGTGAAGTGTGGAATCAGGATTTCGGTGTGACGGATCGTGCAGAAACCGATGGTTTCCGACAGCGCACCCCACCGGCCGTCGTTGGAACGATTGAAACCGCAGGTTGCACAATTATCCGGACCACCGTTCGGCATAGAGCAGGCTCCAAATCGCGCGCATGCGCGCCATGGTTGTGGGCTTTGCAACTTGCAAAAATAGTGTAAGATGCCGGCACAAATCTACACAATTTGATATCTCCGCGGCTACAGGGCGTCGGGCCGCGTATCCGCCAAGGAGAACAATGACATTCAATTCGGCGAGGATGGGCGCGGTTCTTGTGCTGCTTGCGGCCCCACTGACTGCGCAGGTACCGGCGATTGCCGAAATTCCTGGCTGCGCTACCGGACCAGAGCGGGCGCAGCTTGAGCAAAGCAGGGCTGCGCTGGCGCAGCGCAGAGATCAACTGAAATCCAGAACTGCGGAGCACAACGGCAGATGCGGCCACGTCGTCCAAGGATCAGCTGACGAGGCGCCTTGCCATGCCGCGCAGGCCCAACTGAACGCCACGATTGGCCAGTATGCCAGCACCGTTACGGAATTTAACAAGCAGGCGGAGGCGGCAAAAGCCGCATGCCAGACACCAGTTTCGCCACATCCCCGGATTGGCGCTGCCACCACCGTGCGCGGAACGGTTTACTGGCTCACGAGCGACGGGCGAAAAGCGCCTATCACCAGCGGCGGTCCCGTTTATTTAGGCTCGCGAATTATCACGGAAGGCGACAGCCGCCTGCAGATAACGCTACTCGACGAAACCAATTTTACCCTGGGCGCAAACTCCGACATGGTGCTGGACGAGTTTGTCTATGATCCGAACACCACCGCCGAGAAGATGGTGGCTTCAATGGCTAAGGGCACTTTCCGCTGGGTCACCGGCAAAGTCGCTCATGTCGACCCCGAGTCGCGCAAAGTTAAGCTGCCTGTCGGCACCATTGGTATCCGCGGCACAGATTTTGAGGTGCAATATCAACCGGATGCCGCCGGGTACATCAAGCTGTTCAGCGGCGAGTTGGAGTTCACCGAGCAGAAGACCGGCGCGGTGCGCCGAATGAATGCGGGCCAGATGGCAGTGATCGGCAGCAACGGAAGTTTGGGAGCGCCCATCGCTCTCTCACAGTGAAATCACTTAGGAGCTGGCGAGTTCTTGGCTGTGTCAGACTCTTCGAATGAGACCAGGAAGCTCTTCATCTCGTCGTTCTTCTGACGTTCCTGATACTCGACGTTGGTGCGCTGGTTGCTGAGGTTGGAGTACTGCTGCGCGAGCTGGGCTTGGTCACCTGTGCCGGAGTGCATCTGGGTGTTGATGTTGTTCAGCTGCGTGTTGATGTTGTTGACTTGCTGCTGCAAACCGTCGCGCTGGCCCTGGAGCTCCTGGTAGTGCGTAATCGCCTTCTGGTTGGCGGCCATTCTGGGCGGAATGCAGGCGCCCCAACTGCCCGATCCGCCCTGTGCGACACAGACCGCATTGGCGGAAGGGGCAACCACCGCTTCGTTGTGCGCCGCCTCTTTCAATTGCTGCAACGCGGTTCCACTGTTGGTGGGGATCCATCCGGCGCGGCCGTCGTTGTTGACGGTCGCGGCCCCAGCCTGCTCTGTCGGTGGCGCCTGCCGCAACTTCATCGCAGCCTGCTGTTGGAGTTGCTGTTGGCGGGCCATCTGTTGCTGCTGCGCCAACTGCGCCCGCGCCTGGTTTTCCTTTGTGCTTTCCTCGTTAATCTTGGCCCGGCTGGCCTCCCGCTGACGGTCGATCTTGTAGAACGCGCCATGCGGAATGTACTTGAAATCTTCCGCATGATAGACGGTTGAGTTCTGCGTGTCCTTGGCGAGTTGGGTATTGGCATCCTGCAGGAACTGCGAAGCCTCGCCGTACCTTCCAGCCTTGGCTGCCCTATGGGCCTGACTCAAGTCACGCTTGATATATCGCATGAAATCGTCGTGGTAGCGCTTGTAGTGGTTGTAGAACTGGACATTCTCGATGTGCTTTTCGCGCTCCGCCCGGGACACATGATGAGTGCCAGAACTGGCGCTGCCCCCGCCGCAACCGCTGACGCAGGTGTGGCCCACCTCCGGGGCTTGGGCAAAGAGAACAGATGGCGCAACAGCGACTGCGAAACAGGCAATTAAGCGGCGAAGAATCATGAGGAATCAGCGCTCCTTGGATATCGTTCGGGCAAAGAAGCGGGGAAGGAGTCAAGCCGCCCGATAAGAGAAAAGTGTGGCTGCTGGGGCAGTGCGTGTCAACGGCACCAGGGTACGCCCTTTGGTAATCACTTCTGGACCAGCCGAGCGTGCCGGTAGTCTCAAGATGTTTGTCGATGTTCACGTAGGTTCCCGGCGGTGCCCCAACAGCAACTTCGGAGCCCATTTCGGGGACTATGCGGCGGACGCCGAGGTTCTGGATGGTTGGTCTGCCATCCGGAGACTGACTTTAAGAGGAGTTGTGAGATCAAAATTCGGGGAAGCATCGGCCTCGGCGCTATTGATGCAGGCAAGAGAGAGTAATAAGCAATAAATGGCGGCGCGGCGCCACCGCCCCAAACCTAGAACGACTGCGAGAATCGAGTCTCCAGGAACTCCCCAGCTTAGCGGTTGCTTTGAACTGTGGAATCAGATCCAGTTCCCTGAATGACGACGTGAAGGCATTCGACAGACTCCAGATTGTTCGAGCTTGAAATACAGGTCGTGAACCGTTCGGGCAAGATGTTTGCGAGCCTCGGGCTTGCCTCAACGAACGCCTCGTAGATCCGTCAGTTCACTTCTTTGCCACACTTCGACCTGTTTTCGCATCGCCTCGAAATTTCGCTGCATTCGGTCCACGGCGACCGCGATGGAGTCGATGAGCGAAAACGACTTCGAGTGTTTGGCGGGCACCGGCGTGAACACGCTGGGGGCAAATGTTTACAGATTCGGGTCCCGTGAATACTAGATTTCCCCGAAGCCGACTTCCGGCCAGCGTTGCCCTTGGGGGATAACTTCCGGTATGCCCGTGATCCAGGAGGAATCTTCCAAAAGCGATCTACAATCCTTCTTCCGCTCTTTCAGATATATGAGCTACAAGTTCATAGGGGACCTGAGTCTGATCCCATATTCCGACAGCCAAGTCTGGATGTCCCGCCGCGAGGCGCGGACAAGCTGGCCTCCTGTGAATCGTGTATCGGCAGATACTTCCTGCAAAATAAAAGAAGGAGGCGTCAGGGCGTCGGCTTCCGCTGCCGAATCGAACTCCGCTTCGGCCAGAAGCAAACCTTCCAATTCGCCTTCGAATACGTCGATACCAAAAGGCGGCACGCTGTAACGAGTCTTGCTGAGCCGCATAGCCGAAAGTTGCGCGAACACACGAAACTCGTCCCCAGTCAGGTATATGGTCGTGATCAATCCCTGTTGCGCTCCATTTGCTCGGGCTGGAACCTTCTGAGTGAGCTTGAACATCGTCGGGCCACCGTCTTCACTTTGCTCCCGCAAGCGAAGAGTGGTGCCATCGATGTAGCGGTCGGTGATTCGACGGACTCGTACTGCAGTTACATTATTGGGAAACTGATCGAGAAGGAACCGGCGTTCACGTTCAATACTACCGTACTTGTGTGCTGGCAGCATATTCACATTTTTACTAGAAACCGGGCAGATGAGAAGTGGAGGAACGTGAGAAGCGAAAGAATGGGTTCCGTCCGGATTGTCGACAAACCTTACCTTACCAGATTATGGAAGGGTCGCCCGCTATTCGCTAACCGTCGGATCAGGGAAACCAATAATGTGCTGGCAGAGGAAAACGATCAATCGCATACTCCTGATTTACGAGTTCGCTACATACGCAGCACTTCGGTCTCACGCAGAGCGTGTTCGGCCTCTACAGGTCCCTGTACCTGGAAGGCGCGCATCCCAACTCTCTTTGCGGCTGCAACGTTAAGCTGGCTGTCGTCCAAAAACAGCGTCTCGGAACCTTCGCAACCGAGTGTAGCCAGAACGTGTTGGAATGCTTCCTCATCGGGCTTGATCTTGCCAGTCAGGTGCGAAGCGAAATGATGATCAAAAGCTCCGGTCAGGTCGCGTTGCTCTATCAATCTCGGCCATTGCAAGGCGTTGGTATTGCATAGAGTAGCGCGCACGCAATAGCGAGGAACACGTCTCACCAGCTCGACTGCTCCCGGCAATATTCGTTGACTCCGGATGTAGAGTTCAGTCAAAAACTCTTCGCTGCCAACCTGCAAGCTCAGCTCACTGATCATCTGCTCAGCAAAAGCTGCGGGTTGCATCTTTCCAGTCTCGAATGATCTCACTGTGGGTGAGGTAAGCCAGAGCGTGCGGACTTCCTCAGCGGTGACGCGATGACCGAGCCACGAGAGCAGCATTGCTAGCCCGGAAAGTTCGACCAGCACGCCTCCAACATCAAATAGAACCACACGAATCTCGTTTGGCTGAGACGTCATCCCTTATTTGCACCTGTGCGCTGTGAATAATATCCAGGTTTGCTCACCGACGCTACCTATCAGGAAATTTGCGTCCTTGTAGCCTCTGTATTACAAATACAGATCCTCGTCAATCTGGACGGGTCCTGGGCCACCCTTACCCAATCTGGTTACCTGAGGGCTGCCGTAAGCCAGTCGGCGCTGTCTCAGGGATTGACGATGCGGTGAAAGTCGAGTGCTGGGGGCCCCACCGAGGTCTGACTCAGCATCACGTGGACTTGCCCTCGATGATGCGTTTGGTGATTAAACAGATGCGTACATGCCACGTGGGCCGTCTCCACGTAGTCTTTGCCTTGATTGTTCGTGTAAGCGAACGACCGGCTCCAAAAGGTGGCATCGAGCCGTGCGAAAAACGCCTCAATCCGCGCGTCTTCGCGCGTCCTTCCGCTTCGCAGGTCAGAAAAATCATCGTAAAGAATTTGGTTTAGGGGCGGCGTCACACGTTCGTCGCTCTCGAATAATCCCATCCATCTTCTATCACCCAGCAAAATGTGATTCAACAATCCATGAATACTGCCGAAAGACCCTGCACGGTGCTTTCGGTACTCGGCATCGTCCAATCGCGCACATTTCGCAAACAGCCTCTCGTTTGCCATGCGATTGTATCGAGAGAGCATCTGAAAGTGAGTCATTAGATCCATGACATAAGCTTATATTAGTGGCCCGCAAGTGGGATGAGCGGCCCGAATCCTGAACCCAGCGAATGATTACGTCCTTTATCATTCGTTACCTGGGTTGGTACGCCCGCGACCGCAATGTGTGGATTATCGCAAGCATCCATTAAGTTGATGTAGGGTTTGCGGAGGGTCTGACTGGAACCATGCTGCGGAGTTTCCCAAAAGTCCGTTTTTGGCCCAATCATTATGGACGTTGATGTTCGGTGGCCAGTTTTCGAAAAGCCTATAGTAGAGCCCATTGACGCCGCGCTGCTGAGAGAGCGGCGTTGATAACTTCCGGGCGGGCCGCCTCTGGTTAGCATCAGTAAACTGATATCCTCGTCGTCTCGAGTGTGTCAATGGTGTACACATGGAGCCTCACCACGACTCTCATTCCCTTCGAAACCATGGAACTGAGCTGACTGAACAGATAGATCGCTGTTCTGAACTATCTCGGGAGCCCATCCCGCTTTCCCGCGATTCCCTCCCAAGAGAATAACGTGAAACGATTTCGGACCGCCGATCACAATACTCAAGACTGATGGGCTCAGTAAGCAGGGTAAGGAGCCGCCTCCACACGAACGACGTCCCACTGAGTTCCACTGGCTATGTTCATCTGAGGAGGATGCCATGACAGCGCTGACGACAGTCCGCATCAACAAACCAGTTTCGTGGACCCTGATTGCTGGTTCGCTTCTTATTGTGTCCCTGATCCTAGTTAGCGCGGCTTGTAAGCCGAAGGCTCATTTACATGAAGGACAAGTTCACGGATTTGTCGTCACTGAATTCGCAAATGTGGCGGGAGTGCCGGCAGAACAAATTGCCGTGCCTGACGTATCGGTGTATCTCAAGCATACGACCAGCGGGAAAAAGACTGCTGCAGTAACGACGAATGCGCTTGGACACTTCGCCACCGGAGAGGAAAAACCGGGAACGTATTACGTCTGCGTCGAAGCCAACGGGTTTGTCCCTGCATGTGATCCGAAGGTCACGACGATCAGCACGGGCACAGCTATTCTTGATCACAATGTGGTGATTTCTCCCGAGCAGGGTGTGGTGCAGGGCCAGGTGCTTTTGAAGGACGGGAAGCCCTGTTATCAGGACAACCAGCATTTCGGAACATTCGTTGTGACCAAGGTCTCTCTGTACGATGGCAGCGGGAAGTTGTTGAACCAGGCAAGAACCGTCAACACGAATGGTTATTATGTGCTGCCACACGTGCCGGGCGCCGGATCGTATCAAATCCGCGCTGACTGTGACGGGTTCAAGACTTCACGGTCCGTTAGCTTGTCCGGCCTGCAGCTGACGGGCGGATCGCCAGTCAATCTGCAATTGGCAAACTCTCGGCCGCACATCACTTCCGTGACGGCCGTTGCGAACGGAGCGATCGTGCAACAAGCTGCGCCCGGCAGCACACTGACGGTGCGCGTGGCGGCCTATGATCTCGACGGAGACACCCTCCACTACAAGTGGGCTGATGGCACGGGGAGTTTTTCCAGTCAGGATTCCTCCACGGTTCAGTGGACACTGTCTGCCACACCAGCCATGAACATCATGTGGGTAGAGGTCAGGGACAGCAAGGGTGGATACGCACGCGAACATGTCTCGATCTCAACTTCAACCTGGCAGCCGGTCTTTGGGGGGACCGTGCTGGATAGGGGTACTGGCCGTCCGGTCGCCGATGCGGTCATCACGATCAATGGCGCGCGCGTGATTTCCGCAGCCAATGGGAGCTTCGCGATCGCCGGAAGAGGCAAGGACTATCAGGCGCAAACCCGACTGGAGTTGGCCTCACGCTATGTGGTCAATGTGCGTAAGCCTGGTTACGCCTTGCTCTCGCGAGTCGTGTACTCGCGCACCCCTCAGATGCAACTTCTGCTTGACCGCGCCGCCCGGACGACCTGCAACCCGGGGTCGGTGTGCGCAGCGAGCGAACAGGGAAAACTCATTACTACCCACGTGCAGATTCCAGCCAACTCCATCGTCGATCAGAATGGAAGTCCAGCCAGCGTGCCGGTCAATGTGGATGTTCATGGCTACGACATCACCATGCCCGATCCGCTCCCGGGTGATTATGCCGCGACTGACAAGAACGGCAAGAACGCCACGATGACCACGTACGGGGCCATCAATGTTGACCTCACAGACGGCAGCGGGAACAGCTACAACCTGGCTCCGGGAAAAACAGCGCAAATCTCTATTCCGGTGAATACGGCTTTCCTCGGCCACGGAACGCCGCCTGCAACGCTGCCGTTGTGGAGCTACAACGAGAAGACCGGAGTGTGGCAGGAAGAAGCTACAGCCACATACGATCCCGTGGCCAAGGCCTACGTTGGAAACGTTCCGCACTTCTCCGCGTGGAATGCGGACGCGATCTTCAGCGGCACAGCCTGCGTTTTTATTGGCATCGACAGTTCCACCGGGCCGGAAGTGCCATTCCAGTTGCAAGCCGTCGTTACAGCAGCGAACAATGTGCGGCATCCGGACTTCACGGTTGACTCCACCGACGTACCCAACTTCACGTTCTACCGGATGATTCCGGGCTCGACCGTGCAAATCAATGTGCTTCCCTTGAGTGGCCCATCTGTGGTGATGGGAACATTCACGGTCAACGCCGGCTCGGTCATCAACTCCACATACGATGGTGCGCCCTATAACGGCATTCCTCCGGATCCGGCGACCGAATGCAACGGCTATGACAATGCTCTGGGGCCGGGGCATCAGCCGGTGATCAGCCTGACAATTCCCACTGGGCAAACTTATCTCTCGTTGAACGGGCCCAATCCGGCTCCGAGCCTCGCCGTGACTCAGGCGTATTGGCAGAGCGTCGGGGCGCTGGACGCGAGCAACAATCCCACAAGCACGCGGGGCACTTTCGGCGCCTGGAAACAAACGAACGGCTTAGGCCAAGGTGCGCTAGGGGCAAACTCTCCTGGCGAAGTGGAAGCGATTTACTACAACAACGGAGACCTCCAACTCGGGCGAGATATGCATTGCCTGCAGACCGGCTCCAACGTCGCCTGCTATGTAACCAATTACGGGACATTGCAGGGCCCCTCACAACCCGACATCACCGCGGCGGAATTCGGTTCCGCCAATCAAGTGCTGAACGCAACCACGAACAGCTACGTCGGGAGTGGCAATCTCGCGACCGTAGCTATGGAATACAACTCGACCCTGGGTAGCAACGCGGTCAGGTTCTATGCCTACGACGCTACCGGCGCTCTCTTCACCAACCCCATCCTGGATAGTCAAGGGCACAAATTCCTGCCGCAGAACTGCATGGCGTGCCACGGGGGAACTTACAACGCGACGACGAACAATGTGGACAATGCCAGCTTCCTTGCGTTCGATATCTACTCGTTCCTCTACGACAGCGCGGGCGGCACCTTCGGTCTAACTCCGGCGAATGGTGGCGTTCCCGTCTTTGGGACCACCACGATCAACCAGGAACAGACGTTCCGCCAATTGAATGCAATGATGTTGGCGACAAATCCAAATGCGGCCGATACAAATCAGCCGATCACTAATTTGATCAGCGGCTGGTATGCCGGATGTGGAGGCGTGAGCACGCCCGGTTGCACTGTATCCGATACCTACGCTCCGCCGCCACCATCGCCCGGATGGACTGGACACGCGCCGCTCTATCAGACGGTTCCACGGGTTTACTGCCGCACTTGCCATGTGGCAGAAGGCAGTAGCACAACTGGCTATCCGGATTGGACCCAGTACACCGACTTCAACGTTCCATCGTTTATCGCATTCGCCGCCTGTCCTCCGGCGAATCCAACGCCCACAATGCCTCACGCGGAAGTGCCCTTCAAACGCTTCTGGCTGAGCACGAATCCCTCGGCGCCGCAGTACTTGGCCGATCCGGTGCTGGGCATCAACATCACCACTGGTTGCACGCGATAGAACGATCAGCGAGAACTCCCCGCCGGGAATCTCCCGGCGGGGATTCGCAAAGAACGGCTTTCGCAAGCAAGTCTTCCCCGCATTCACAATGCACAACGTATATCGCTCACGAGTCCGTATTGATCGTCACGATTTCCCGAGCCCCGGTCTGACCGGATCCCCCGTGCGGCTTCGCCGGAGCTTGTAACGTCCGAACTTCAATTAAAGGAGAATCTCAATGCCCGGACAGCCAAGCTTCTATTTCACCCTCTTCAAGAAGTTTCAAGTGATCGACCACGTTCCAGACGGAACCGTTCACGGAGCGCCCGGAGGAGGCGGCACAGGCTTCGATTTGACCGATCCTAACGCCGCGGCCGGCGTCTTCTCCGCAACACCGGGGGTGCTGGCACCGGCGGACCCGAACCCTGCGGACAGTCCATTGTGGGCGCTGATGAATTCCAAGGCGATGGGGAATGCCGACTACTCTCCCGTAACGATTTCGAGCGGCCCCCGATTGGGCACCACCTGGCCAACCATGCCACCGGGAACGCCTCAGGCCTGGACCGACTTCCAGGTGACGCCAGCCTCAAACAAACTGCTCGACGTCTTCGGAAACTGGATTTCGGCAGGGCAGACCAATGATGTTCCGACCACCGCCATTGGTACCAAGCCAGGGCCGATTGCCGGCCCCCTCGACTCAGGAGTCTCGTTGTTCGTCTGCAGCATGCCGGGAGACAACGGTGTCCGGCCGGGCTCAGTGCCTTCGAACTACTGGGCAACATCATTGATCTTTCTGGTTGATCAGAGCAGCGGGGCTACAATCTTTCCATCCACGTTGACAGCAGGCAGCGAATACAATCTTGTCGCGGTGGTTGGGAACCGCGGCAATACCGATGCCGGCAACTACTTGCCTACTCCGGGGACCGGCGTCGAAGTCTCCGGCATCGTCATGGTATGGAATACCGTCGACAGTCCTGGCGTCGAACTCCCGTCTCTATCGAACCTGAACGTCACTGACGTCAACCCACTATATAACCAGTACTTCCTGAAATCCGGTCAATACGATGTTGTTGGGTTTCGACTTAACGTCCAGACGGTCTACGACGGAATCATCGCGGCCATCAATCAAGCCGTGGCCGGCGGGACCCTGAATCTGGGGGGACTCACCGCCGACGAATGGGTGCACGCGCAGCCCGCACATCTTTGTTCGAAGGTCGTAATCCGAGAGCAGGGTGGAGCATTCCCGAATTTCGGCGATACGCCCGTCAATAACAAGGCTCTTGCGCAGAGAAACCTGGCACCCTTCGACATCAACGTCCAGGATGACGGGGTTGTGCCCAATATCAATTGGAAGAACTTTGTCGTCGGTCAACCTTTCTTCCTGCGGTTGCCTGGAGCCGGAGCGAATCGCCTCTCGATTGAGACGGAACTGCCGCGCGAAGCCTTTCAGATTTACCTTGGGATTACGCAGGACACCTACGATCGCTTCTTCCGGGACCCGAAGCGAGGCGGGGCGATCAAGGGCTTCAAACAGCTTTCCTGCGAAGAACTCTGCCAGAGCAAACTGGGTGATCGGGCAAAGCCGTTCCCGCAAGCGGTTGTACTCCGGTGGGAGGGCCCTAACAATGTGATCGAACTGCCGCCCATGCCGGAAAAGTTCTACCTCGGCATGTCACTGGGCATCGAGTACAACGTCAAGAAGATCAAGCCGGGCATCCTGGGTGAGGTCACTCTTTTTCATCGTTGCATGATCCCGAGACTGAAACCCGGCACATGCTGCTTTGAGATCGTAGACACGGTTGCCGGAGGGTTTACGATCATCGTGAGAGCCAACGATCCGAACCAGATACCGCAAAGAAAGCACAAGAAGCATTGATGCTTGAGGATTCCCCCGCTCGATCTATTGAGCCAGGCGGGGGAATTCCCATGTTCTCTTTCAGTCGAGTCCAGCCCACCCAAATTGCCCCTAGGGTGCTTACGCACTGCGAATAACTCCTGTAAACGTTTTGCGCGTTTTCCAACGCTATCTACATGTGGAGTGCACCCTTCCGCAATCCCTTCTATTGGGCAGCCTTTCAACTCTATACTGAGTGAGGGTGGAAGGGCTGGAACTCAGCCGGTTTAATGCATTCGGAACGCGGCACCCCGATCCGTCTGGATCGTGAATGATAAAGGACGTTATCATTCGCATGCGGTTTATCGAGGATCTAGAAGGTTATCCAGAAACGGGCTTCGGGGAGGTCAGCGGGTCGGGAAAAGCATCGGCCCTCCGCACAACGGAAAAAGAGAGAACAATAAGGAGCGGCGGTCCGGCCGGTACCGCCGCTAATCCTAGAACGACTGTGAAAACCGTTCTTCGAGAAACTCGCCGAGCTTGGCAGTCGCTTTGAATTGCGGGATCGGTTCCAGTTCCTTAAACGCCGAAGTAAACGCATTCGACAGACTCCAGATGGTTCGAGACTGGAATTCCTCATACTTTGGCTCAAAGTAAAGGTCGTGCACGGTGCGAGCGAGGTGCTTGGGAACTTCCAGTCTGCCCTCGACGAATGCCTCATAGATGACGACCTTGGCCGTGACATCGGTGAGTTCGCTTCGCTGCCACGCCTCAACTTGCTTCCGCATGGGTTCGAAGTTGCGCTGCATCCGGTCGACGCCGACCGCAATGCAGTCAATCAGGGAAAACGACTTCGAGTGTTTGGCAAGCACGGGCGTGAAGTCCCCTGCGAACGCCATGTTGGAGCACACGAACACTCGATATCCGCAGGTCATTGCCAGGCGCATGCTCTTGTCGTGGGAATTACGCAAGCCGATGGAAAAGCGGCATCCTTCCATCTCGGTTGCGAGATCGAGAACCCCAAAGGCTTTCATGCCGTCTGGTGAGACTGCGTACTCGTCGTGCACGACTCCGATGTGGCGAAACCCGAGGGTCTCGATCAGGGCTTGCACGATCTCGTGGTGGGGGACCGGGCGGTGCGTTTCCGTTGCCGCTGGTGTCGGCACCAGCGCCAGTTCTTCGCGGCCAATGGTTCGGCCACTGTAGCCAATTAACGTACTTGTTTCTGACATACTTCTTTCCTCCTTGATGATGTGAAGCAACAATCCTGGAAGGTGAGCAAGACACGAAAGTCGTGAAGTCGTAAGGCCGAACGGCGCGCGACCACGCCGCAACCCACCTAGTTCCTGGCATTGTCGCAATGGCGAAGGGTGCTCACATGAAGCCATCACGCCAAGAGTCGAACGTCGGAATCTAAGGAATTAATGCGAGGCTAGAATTGGAGCCGCGAGGATTGAAAATGAATGGACACCTTCCCGAGGTCATCACTCTAAAGACAGAGTCTTCGACCCATTTCGGGTACGACAATCATCCAATTGCTGAGATCAATGACCACGTTGTTCGGATTTCGACAATGACAGAACCCTATCATTGGCATTTTCATCCCAACTCGGACGAGACATTTCTCGTGATCGAAGGACGGCTGTCCATCGAATTCGAGGGCGGATCGCTCGAACTCGATCCCGGCCAATTGCTTACTATCCCTCGCGGAGTCCGGCATCGAACCCGGCCGGTTGGTGGGCGATCAGTGAACCTCACATTCGAGTTAGCGAGGTCTGAGACCGTCGGAGTCTAGGACCGGAAATTATCCAAGATGATCGAAATGGACAAAAATCGGCTTGTCATTAAAGTCCATCGCAGACTCGGGCACGAACGAAGGTAAGCCGGGTCCACCGGCGGAAGATTTTGTGAACTAGCGCTCTAATTGTTGAATTTGAGCCGGATAGTGACGCCTGTTCCTGGACAGCTATCCGTCCGCACCGTCGCTTGCTTGACAATGATTGCGGTCGCTGCCCATATCCCTCAAACGGAGGCGTTCGAGGACGCTAAGAGTTCTCCTTTCTCCAGGTGCAGTGTCCGTTGGGCAACGCTGGCCGCATGCTGATCATGCGTTACCATCACAATCGTCTTGCCGAACCGCTTGTTCAATGTTGATAGCAGAGTCAGGACGTCGCCTGCGGATGCCGCATCAAGGTTGCCGGTGGGCTCGTCGGCCAAGATCAGGCTCGGATCCGTCACCAGCGCGCGCGCAATTGCCACCCGCTGCTCTTGGCCACCCGACATTTGCCTGGGAAAGTGATGCATCCGCTCTTCCAAGCCAACCAGCTTTAGCGCGGTCTCGGCGTGTTCCAATCTCTGGCTCTTGTTCAGATTCGTTAGCTTCAGCGGTAGCTCGACGTTTTCGACCGCTGTCAGAACTGGAATGAGATTGAACGACTGAAACACAAACCCGATATTCACGTTGCGCCAGAAGGCAATTTCGCGGTCCTCCATAGAGCCAGGATCTACTCCGAGGACACGAATTTCACCTCCCGTCGGTTTTTCCATCGCTGCCGCCAAGTGCAGCAGAGTGGACTTGCCGGATCCTGAGGGGCCCATCAGAGCGACGAACTCCCCCCGCTGAATCTGGATGTTCACGTCCTTGAGCGCGAAAACCCGAAATCCATCGCGTGCATGTTCTTTGGTAAGGTTCGAGGTAGTGATAATGGGATCGGTCATGATCTTCCTTTCACGCGGATTTTGTCTCCACTTCTCAGGTCGGCGGGAGGGTTCAACACGATTTCCTCTCCGCCTCCGAGCCCCGATGTAATTTCAACGCTGCCATTGTGCGTTTTTCCAACCATCACGTTGCACTGGCGAACGTGGTCGTTTTCAACCACAAACACCTGGTCATTGCGAACTGCCGCGAGCGGGACGGAAGCTCCGGGTGGAGTGTTGCGTACGTCGGCTGCGCCAGTCGTCTCCTCACGAAATGCCACGGAGGCATTCATATCCGGCCTCAGCAACTGATCGGGGCTGTCAATTTTGACCTTGACCTGGATGGTGGCCTTCTGGCGATCGGCCTCGGGTGAGACTTCCGCAATACGACCGGCGTATTTTCGGTCGGGATAAGCGTCGGTTGTGATCGTAGCCGGCTGACTGGGTTTCAATCTGGCAAAGTTGTTCTGGTCGATGTCCAGTTCTACTTCTAGATCGTCCAGATCCGCTAGGGCAACCACGTAGCCTTTGGCGCCTTTGTCCCCAACGAAACCGGTAGTAACGAATTCACCCTTTTCGACATTTCGCTCCAGGATTGTCCCAGAGACCGGGGCGCGAATGATCGTACCGTCCAGTTCTGCAGTCGCATAGGCAAGCACACCTTTGGCCTGGTCGAGTTGCGCACGCATGGAAGCGATTTCTTCTTCCCGCGGCCCAATTTGTTGTAGTTCGTAGCTTTGCTGTAGGGAGGAAACCTTGCTCGCTTGCGCGTCGTATCGATCCTGCGCATCATCGAGCGTTTGGCGCGCGAGTACTCCATCCGTGACCAGGATGCGAGTTCTCTTTAACGTAACTTCACAATTGACCAGGTCCGCGCTTGCGGATTCAAAATCAGCTTTCGCCTTCGCGATCTCTTGCGGGCGAGATCCTCGTTCCAGTTCTTGGAGTTTCGCCTTGAGATTTTCGACGGCGCCCTCTGCCTGCAGCACTTGCGCGCGATATTCGGCGTCGTCCAGGCGTACTACTTCTTTCCCCTGTTGCACGTGGTCTCCTTTTTCAACGCCGATCCAGGTGACCTTTCCCGGCACTTTGGCTGCGACCTCGATCTTGTGGGCCGCAATGATGTACCCGGTCGCGGCAAGTACGGTGTCGGGGTCGCTTGTGCCGGGGAGCGGAACCCGGTACACCTCGACTTCGGCTGACGTGACAACGCGACTGTAGGCGAGCACAACCACACCCATGAGTGCGCACGCCGCTACCGCAAATGTGGACCATCGCCCGAACTTCCGGGCATGCTTCGTCGTAGTTGCTTGGCGATCGATTCGTAGCGTTCTCAGTTCTGCTTCCATGTCAGTTCTCCCGAAGAGATGTAAGAATCTGCTTCTGTGCTGCACTTCGGGCGGGGAACAGGCCTCCGATTCCGCCCATTAGCCAGGCAAAGACAATGCCAATCCCGATCACAGCCGGTCCAATATGAAAACGAAATGCCGTCTCCGTCATCGTGTTGAAATTCCCGATGGCCGTGGTGACGTAGTTCAACGGCAAGACCACGAGGCATGCCATCAACCCACCGAGACTTGCCAGCAACTCCGATTCGATCAGGAAGCTGAGCAGAATGCTGCCCTGCGAAAAGCCCAGCACGCGCAAGGTGCCAATTTCGCGCGAGCGGCGCGCCACGGCGGCGTACATGGTATTCATGGCGGCAAAGCCGCTGCCGATCGACATAATCAGCGCTACCAAAATGCCCAGATGCTCGAGAGGAGCGCCCGAGGCGGCCTGTGCCTCGTAGTACGACTTCTCGGTTTGTGCAGTGACGTTCAAGCGTGGATCATCGTTCAGGGACGCCATGAGCTCGCCTAGCGACGGAGCGTCGGTGGCACGCAGCAACACGGAGCTGTATTGGTCCCGCCGATTGAAATAGCTGCTGACCTGATTGAGGTCAGCGAAGACCTCGCTGTTGACCGCGGAGGTCCCGGCGTCCATCACTCCCACCACCTGCCACTCCGAACTCCCAATCGCCAGCCACTCTCCGACTTGAGCCGCCGGACAACGCCGCGCGACTGCTGCGCCCACCACCACTTCGCGTTGACCCGGTTGAAACCAGCGACCTTCCCTCAGACGCAATGCTCGGAGTTGAACGCCGATCGGCAGCAGCCCTCGCAACGTCACAGCCTGACCATTGACAGTGCCTGGCTTTGGCAGGGTCACAGCGGTAATCATCTCGAGGGAGACCATGGGATTCGCTGTCCTCTGCGCAATGCCCGACTTGAAAAGCATGTTGCGGTAGGTTGGTTCGCTCATGGCACTGCTCAGTTCCGACGATGATCCTTTTCGCAAGACCAGGACATTCAGGGGATTGCCCGACGATCGAAACACCCGATGCAGCCCGTCGACTAACGCCAACGCCGCCAGTAACACGGCCACCGTCAAGGCCATCCCCAGTGCTGTGGTGATCGTCGCCGTTCGCCGGACCAGAAGGTTGCGGAGGTTGTAGGTCAGCGGGATGCGCATGGCTGTTGTCCCTTATCCTGAGTAACGCAGCGAATCGAGAATCTGGATCCGAGCGGCGTGCCGCGCCGGGATGAATGAACTCAGAGCTCCGATCAACCCGGCGATGATGACTACGAAGCCCGCAACCCCGGCGGTGATCGTGAGACGCAAGGCGGCGAAGGCGGTGTCGCTGTGCTGCACGGCGGTTGCCAACAGGCCGCCCAACAAAAGCCCCCCCATTCCTCCCGCCATCGACATCAAGATGGTTTCGCCCATAAACATGGCTAGAATCATTCCTGGAGCGAAACCAAGCGTCTTGAGAATGCCCACTTCCCGCGTGCGCTCCCGCACCGACATGGAGATGGTGTTTCCAGAGACCAGTAAAATGGTGAAGGTCAGGGCGCCGGAGATGGCAAGCAGAAATAGCTTAAGATCGCCGAGGAAAGATACAAAGCTCAGCTGCCACATGCGTTCTGATTCGCTCTTGGTTGGAGCCGGAGAGTCTTCAAATTCTTTGTCGATCGCAGCGGCGATGCTATCGACATTGCCGGTCCGGTCCACCGATGTGAGAAAGACGCCGACCGCATCTGCCCGGCTCGACTGTCCGGCCGCGACCAGAAGCTGGCGCAGGTATTCGTAATCGAAGTACAGATTTGCGTCCTCATCTGGATTGGAATACACACCCACGATCGTCAGTTCGAGATTCACGGGGAAGATATCTCCGAGCAGCGTGACGCGGTCGCCGATCTTCCATTGAAGTCTCTCAGCGAGCGCCTTCCCCACGATGCACGAGGATCGTGTGTGTTGGAATACCGCCGTTTGATCCTCGGTAAGTTCTACTTCCGGCTTGATCCGGAAGAACCTCTCGGGTTCCACCGCAAAGCGGGCGAAGAAATTCCGGGGATCGCGTGCGTCCTTATAAGTACCTCCGAACCACTGCCAAATCATGGCGTCCCGCACACCGGGGATGCTCCTGATCTTGGGAAGAAACGAAACGGGCATTGGTTGGGTAATGGATACACGGTGGTGGGTTACGATGCGAAGGGCGCCTGCCGGCGCCGACGCAGGCTCAAGAAACAGGGAACGATACGCCGCCGCCAAGACGCAAAGCAGGCAAAGGGAGACCGCGACGCTGCCAACCGTCAACACGCTCCTGCGGGGGTTCCGAATTGTGCTTGCCATCATTACTGACCAGAGCCGCAACATGCCTCTTGCCCTCCACCGAATGAATCTCCAACTCGGTACTGTGCTTTATCCGTCATTCGCATAGAGACCTTCCAATCCGTCGTTTGACCTCAGCGTTGATCGCGAACCAAGCGCGGTGTTACGCCACCCTTTTGGGCCGAAGAAGTTTACGGGCCGGCTCCTCGATGAATTCGTAGGAGGCCAGCGACGCTCCTATGGCAGCGGCCACAGAAAGCGCCACTCTCATCCCATGCGGCAAGTACGGCATGGCGTTGAATGCGTTGCTCATGACGAAAGAGTGCAGCAGGTAAAGGCTATAGCTGGCCTCGCCGAGGAGTACCAATGGTCTGAAGGTCAGGAACTGGGTCCATCGTGGCTGCTGGGCTACGCCGAAGATAATGGCCGCAAAGGCAGGGGAAAGAAAGCCGGCTGAAATCAGTGGATTGGGGATTGTCGTGGCCAACAACGTGATCACTACGATTGCGGCACTTCCACCCAGGACGCAGATGGAACCAAGTCTTGCATCGATCTTTCGGGTGAGGAACAATCGCCCGATCAGCACACCGACAAGGAATTCCGGAAGCCGCAGGAGGGGATTAAAGCTGAGGACATTTTTCCAAAGCAAGGTGGTTTCCGAGGAATTGATCTTGGCTAGGCCATCGGGGTGAACCAGAATGTAGGCCACCGAAATGGCGAGGCTTGTGAGCGAAAATGTTCCGATCCAGAACAGCAGCTTTCGACCCGGCAATGCCCGGGTCCAGCGCAACAAGAATGGAAACATGGAATAGAAGAAGGCCTCGACCGAAAGGCTCCAACAGACTGGGTTCCAGGTCAGAGCTCCCTGTGGAATCCATGCCTGTAGCAGGGAAAGAGTCAGGCAGGCGGCTAATACGAGGTGCCTTTGACTCCACGCGAAGAATGGAAGGTCCAGATGCCGCAGCGCGAAAAGGAAAAATGGTGCCGTTACGGCAAGCGACAACAGGTAGGCGGGATAGATTCGCGCAAAGCGCGCTTTCCAGAATCGGCTGGGATCCAGGTCGCCGGCTGCATGTGTGTAAACCAATATGAAGCCGGAGAGGACAAAGAAGAAGTTCACCCCGATATAGCCGATCCCGGCAAAGTTTTGATAAAACCAGGTTCCACCAGTGAGCAGTCCCTCGACCTTGAGGTGAAACAGAATGACGTGAATCGCGGCTAGGAAACGTAAGGTCGTGAGTGCTTCGAGCCGGGGACGCCCGAAACCGGAGTTCGAAGAAGTTTGATCTATCTCGACGGGTGCCTGTACTGCCAGAAGCTGCGTTGTGTGAATCGTTGCGGTCGCCATAGTTGCCCTCTCTTCACGACGCACTATGGCTCGGACCAGCAGGAAGCACAATGAACGCAGCCTTAAACTGGGCTTACATTCACCTCACACGGCAAGTCTATGATCCGGTGTTACTTGCGAGAGCGCACCGCCGGCTCTGCTAAGATTTCACAGAGAAGATTCACCCCAAAAACCATGTCTTTCCCAGCATCCAAGAACGTGGTTATTAACTTTGGACCCTTCGAAGCCAACCTGACGACTCAGGAACTCCGCAAATTGGGAATCCGTCTTCGGGTTCCCAACCAGTCATTTCAAGTGTTGGCTTTGCTGCTCGAGCGCCCAGGACAACTGGTCACCAGAGACGAATTGCGACAGAAGCTCTGGCCGGCGGATACCTTTGTTGAGTATGACCAGGGCCTGAACGCTGCGGTCAACCGTCTGCGAGACGCTTTAGGGGATTCTGCCGAGAAGCCGCGCTACATTGAAACCCTGCCGCGGCGTGGATATCGGTTCCTGGCCACGGTTGAGGTCGTTTCTCATGCTAACAATAATAATGATAAAGAGGAGGATGCGGAGCCATGCGACGCACTGCCATCCCCGTCGCCGTCGGGATCCGCCTCTACCAGACAACAACCTATCGAAACAGCGTCCTTTCAGGAGGATCAATCGTCAAGACCTAGGTTCCGGGCAATTCGCCCAAGGACAGGGCGAAAGGTCTGGGTGGCCCTCGCAATCTCCATCCTGTGCCTGACGGCCCTTCTGGTGTGGCGGAGGAGACGACCCAACGAGCCAGACTTAACCGGGCTCAGAGTGAATCCGTTCACGAGCCTTCCCGGCCGGGAAGTGGCTCCCACGTTCTCACCCGATGCCAGTCAAGTTGCATTTGCCTGGAGCAGTAATCTGGGAAAGGGATTCGATCTCTACGTGAAGACCATTGGCTCAGAACGCATGATCAAACTCACGGATCATGCCGCGCATTGGATCAGTCCCGCATGGTCGCCTGATGGTACCCAGATCGCATTTTCCAGATGGTCCGACGACCAGAGCGGCATCTTTGTGATTCCAGCCCTAGGAGGCCCCGAGAGGAAGCTGTCGGACGCCACGTTCTGGTACGAGCCCTTTATGCAGATCAGTTGGTCGCCAGATTCCAAGTCATTAGCCTACTGGTCGACCGGGGAAAGCGGTTCGCACATATTTCTGCTGCCTTTCGATACCTTGCGGTCGCGAATGATAGATCCAGCACTCCACTGTTGGGACATGGCCGCGCCAACGTTTTCGCCGGATGGGGAAAGGCTGGCTTTTGTCTGTACTTCCAGCATCGCGGTTTACGGTATTTATGAGCTGCCACTTTCCGGCGGCCCGCCGAAGCTGCTGGCCTCTATGATGGGCTACTTCCGGGGCCTGAGCTGGTCGGCGGACGGGAAGCGAGTCGTTTTTTCCAACGATTCCGGTGATGGAGGCTCGCTTTGGCAGGTGGACCTGGAGGGCAGATTAGCAAAGTTGCCTTTCGGCGAGGAAGGCTCGAATCCGTCCATCGCAAGCAAGGGCGAGAGGCTGGCCTACGTACGCGGTTCCAAGACGGTGGACATCTGGCGAGTCGACCTGAATGCACAGGAGCCCGAGAATTCCGCAACCAAACTGATCTATTCGACCCGCAGCCAGATCGTTCCACAATATTCCCCGGACGGAACAAAGATCGTCTTCGAATCGGACCGTTCGGGCACACACGAAATATGGGTGGCGGACGCCGATGGTAATAACTTGATTCAGCTTACGTCTTTTGGTGGCCCGCAGACCGGAAGTCCAAGCTGGTGTTCGGACAACCATCGTATTGCGTTTGACTCGCGCGCATCTGGTGCCTCTGCCATTTATATCGAGGACATCAACGAGAGACTTCCGAGGCAGGTGGAGACGGATGTTCAGAACCTTGCTCTTCCAACCTGGTCTGAAGATTGTCGATTGCTACTTGCCAGCGACGGTCACCATAATCTCTATCGCATTCCTTCCCCAGGAGGTTCTGCAAGTCGGATCAGCGACCAAGGATCCTGGTTTAGCGTTATCAAGAATGGGAGGGTGTTTTTCAATGTCATTGAAAACAACGACGTCGCGATTTGGTCTACTCCCTTAAATGGAGGGGAAGAGGGGCCTCTGACCGGCATGCCGAAATTTAACGCCGCGGAAAGCTGGACTGCGACCGCGCATGGTATCTACTACACGTCATCAAGCGCGACACCGCCTGCCGTGAACTTCTATGACTTTGCTACGAACAGCACGAGGCGCTTGCTCACCTTGCCAAGGCCGCCGAACCCGGGCGGAGGCGTTTCAGTTTCTCCGGATGGACGGTGGCTACTATATACAAACACCGATGACGCCCAGAGCGACATTATGGTCGCCGAGCATTTTCGGTGAGCGCGATCATTATCTGTTTGAGCGTTCGAATGCCCCTATCAGATATCCAGGACTATGGAACTGAATGGGCGACTCGTCGAACAGCCTGTCGACGGCGCGGACGCGTCCGCCGCCCGAGTGACGTCTATTGCCGCAAAAAGCCCTAGAGGCGCTGCGCCAGAAGTTCCGCATGGTGCTGCGTCAGTGGCAAAACTAAAGCCCGCCCAATCATCCAGCTCCGAAGGATATTTTGCGTCCTTGGATCTGGGCCTTTGGGTTGTCGCTGTTCGGTGTCATGATGATAGGCGCGGCTCGTATTCATATTCGGCTGCCCGAGCCTAGCTCAGTCGCAGTCAAGATAGTCCTGCTGCTCTTTGTACCTTTGTTGCATGGGTTAGATCGTATTTGCAGGTAGTTACCTGTATTGTTAGCGCAACAAGCTTGATCCGGCATTTGTTAACGCGCCAAGGAGGGTGTTCATGTCGATGAAGACGTTGTCGAGGCTTACCGCAGTGCTCGGGATTTGGTCCAGCTTGCTGGTCGTTTTATTGGTCGGGCTGTATATCAAGACAGGAGTGTCCCAGGAGTATTTTGAGAGCACGCATCCTGCGGCCGAATACACGAAGACGCTCATACGGCAAGCCGGGCTGCTGAACGTGACGTTCAGCCTGGATAATCTGTTTCTAATATCGTACGGCGCGTTTTTTGTTGGCCTTGCTGTGCTGTTTCGACATCGGACTGACCCTTTCATCCTCAAAGTTGCGGTTGGGGCCTTGTTATTGGCCGCGCTGTTCGACAGCGTTGAAAATCACCACATTACAGCGATGGCGCAGGCTGCGCTGGCAGGAATACCTCTCTTCGATGGAGAAATCAGAGCGCAGGTCGTGATAAGTTCTCTCAAATTCCACGCGAGTTGCTTTTCGTCGGTGCTGTTTGCGGTCGCCATTCCCCGCGAAACCCGGCTCGGACATGTCGTCACATGGCTTTACGCAGCTTATGGATTCTGCGGTATTTTGGTACTCACATCCCCGCAATCGCTGATTTTGTTCCTGAGTCTGCTGAGAACTGTCTCTTTTTTCCTGAGTTTTCTTCTCGTTGGAATCTTGCTGTGGAACTGGGTGCCCGATGGAGCGCAATTAAACGTGGAACAGAATTTGTCGGCTGCACTTTCCCAGTGAGATCTACCTGTCATGGCTCACCCTGAAATACGGAATGGCTGGCGGACATCCCGATCGAGGCACACTGTACACACAGTCCTACGGCGTTGTTCATCGCCACAACCGCGAGGAGTATCAGAAATCGTTGCAAGCCCAGCACTGTAAACTGCTGCATTCCGAAACGTGAGCAGGCCGGCATACTCATCCAAACAGTGAAGCCTGCTCTGGAACAGAAGGCTTGTTACGAGGTCTCCTGCCCGATCCGGGCCGATGTCCGAAGATGAGGACCGAACTCGAATCGGTCAGTTCCTGGACAAGCACGCGGGCGTTGGAAACACCCTCCAGGACGTTGCCAAATAATTCGGGCTTTCCGACTTCATCCATCGCCGCAGAAGCGGTCGGAAACAGCCTCCGGTGTTCGGCGTTGAGTGCTTTCCATACCGCATCTGCGGACTCCCCGATGCCATTCCTCTCAACCAGTTCCCGCGCCATCGCTGAGAGCATGTCGTCGTCTTCGTCGATGCTCTGCAATCCCTCTCCGGCAAACTTGCCTTCCATGGTGAGCGCCACAAGCAGCTTCTTCCCCATCAAGCGGAGACAGGAAGTCTGCATCGTCCCCTCAGAGCAAAGGAACTTCACCCGCACGGGCCGTCGCTGCCCGATTCTCCACGAGCGACGGCTGGCCTGCCGCAAGGTGTGTAGCGAATATCCAGACTCGTAGAAGATGATGGTCGGAAAGTCCAGCAGATCGAGACCGGTCTCCACCAACTTGGGATGGCAGATCACCACCTGGACTCCCTCTTTGACTTGTCGGGCGTACCAGGCCTCGCGCTTCGAGGTATCCACACTCGCGCGCAACACAGCCGTGCTGAGCCCTTCATTGCTCAGAATCCGTTGCAGTCGGGCGGTAACATCGTGCTTCTGTGTGTACACGACAAAGACCTGGCACCGTCGGCCCTCTGCCAGCTCTTTCTTGATCTCTTCGATCAGCCTGCGTTCCTTGGAATAAATGTGGTCCTCGGGTAGGTCACGGGGGTCCGCAATGACAAATCTCACCCTGCACTTTAGTTCGGGATCAAACTCAGTACCGTATAGCGTCCCGATCCCGTACGGGTGGTCGGGATAGAGCAACAGAGTGTTCAGCATGGTGCTTAGGACTGACCGGTTGCCCCGGTGAGCTTTCAATGCTTTCCGCATGTCCTCTTCGAGTTCGCGGTACGCTTCCTGTATCGGAGCGTCCATCGGTACGCTTAAATACGTTTCCTCGTATGGCGGGAGTTCTCCCGAGATATCTTCCAGAAACACAAAGGCGCACAACTGCATGAGGAATTCGCCAAACAACAACGGTGATGCTCCAGGCTTGCGCCGGACCATACTCGTCGTCTTCGCCTTAGAGCACGCATTGTTGGCGGGTTCGACTTTGGTCATGGTCTCCAGAACGCCGTAATCCTGAATGAAGGAACTGCGTCCCGCCGTGCCCCATGCGTAGCCATGCTCTTTCATCCGTTTTGCTTCGAGACGGAACAGCGTGTTGAACAGGTCGTCGGCGTAGCCGCCCAGGAGCGTACCGGTTAGCCCGACGATCCGGTCGGTGCAGGAGGCCAGAGTGCCCAGGGCGTTTCCTTGCGCTGTATCGCCGGCGAGTTGGTGAATCTCGTCGCAGATCGCGTAGTCAAACCATTCCGGCATGTAGCGCCCGATGAATTCAATCGGTGCCATGCGGCGAATCTTGTCTGAATCCGCCTGCCAGAGTGGGCTGTGCAGCGGGCGACAAGATTTCTCTCCCCTGGCTTCGATGGTTTCCGCAATCTTCACCTTCTCAAACTCACCGGCCGTTAATCGGCTGTCGTCGACAATCACTGGTTTGCCCGTGTCCGAATTCACCACGCAGCCGGCGTAGGGGCCAGACTGTGGTACCCGGTAAGCATGGCGCCAGAAGTAACCGAGCTTCGCTCGCTCACGGCCGACAATAAACAGGGATGGTCTCCCGCAGATTGACAGCCATCGTTTCCGCGAACTCGGCGAATCCCTGCGTAGCCGCAACTCGCTCAACGTTGTTTGCAAACCTTCGCGTACGATGCGGCCCTGCCTCAACCGCACCTCGTTCACTCCGTGGGCTTTGTTCTCGTCACCGCCATTTCGCAAATCATCGATCAGAAACACGCGCAGACCTGGCAATGTCAGAAACGCTTCCCGCGCCCACTTTTCGACCAAGTGTGGCGGAACCATGGCTAAGGCGGCGAACGGACTTCCCTGGCAGTGGACATGAATTGCTCCCAGCGAGATCAGCGTCTTGCCGGTACCGCATTCCGCGACCACCATGGCGGTCCGTGTCTTCAGCCAACGTTTGGTCACTCCCATGATGGCAATGGTTTGTGCAGGAAATGGTTTTCGTATCAGCCCTTCAATCCGAGGGGAAACTGGATCGTCGAATTGGTGCAGCGCAGGATACTCTTCGAGAATGCGCTCTCCCAGGAGATGGGCGTGGGCGCGCATATATGTGTAGATATCGCTGATGTTGTCGTGCGGCATCGACACCTCTTTTCGGCAACATTTCTCGGTCTCAATGGCCACATAAGAATGGCGTTCTTGGGTGTTCCGATGCCAGGTCCTTCCAAGCGGCCATCTGGGGGCGCCGTTTTTGGAAGAAAGGACGACTGAGATCGCTATGGACGCCTGAGGGGGGTAATGTCAGGGGTGGGCTGAAAACGCGAATTCTGCCAGATTCAACTTCTCAACTGACGGATTGCCCGTTAACCGACAGGTGATCGGATCCGGCACCACTTCTATTACCTCGACAGCTATCGATTAGCGCAACATCTCCGCGGCTGTAAGCGCATAGATCAGCGCGCATTGGGAAATGTTGCGGATTGGAACGAACTCGTGCGGCCCATGAGACACCGTCAGCAATCCTGGTCCGTAAGCGAATGCGGGAATGCTGCGAGCCGCATAGAATCGCGTTTCGAGCAGGCCGGGGCACATCTCGAACCCGGGTTCCTTCCCGGTCACGCTCGCTGTATGACACGACAGAATTACGCCGAGTTGATCCCCCGCTGAAGTTGCTGCCGCGGGTTCTTCTTGCAGGACCTCAATTTCGAAACCGTCAAGCGCATCGCGCAACCGGCGCCTTTCTTCTTCGAGGTTTTCTTCGGGATTCAGACGACGGTCGATCGTGAACGAACAGAATTCGGGGGTCACGTTAAAGTTCGTCCCTGCTTCGACCCGGCCGCCTAGGAGCAGAATGGATCTACGCGCCGCCGCTGGAGCAATGTTCTGCTGCGTTTCACGAAGCTCTACCTCCCTCTTGATGTCGGCGAGGCGGGCGATTGCCGGTAGGGAGCGTTCGAAAGCGTTCACACCTTCGAATTGCCGACCAACGTGCGCGGCTTTCCCGCGCATGGTGGCGCGCAGTGAAATGGCTCCGCGGTTGGCGTTCCAAATGACACCGCCTGTGGGCTCCGGAGTGAGCATCCCAACACCGTCTCTCCCGAGTAGCCCGCGGGCATCAAGATCGCGAGATCCGCGTGGACCGGCGGTCTCTTCATCCGGTACAAGCACGATCCCTATACGGCCGGTACTCAGAAGCCCCTCATCACGTGCCGCTACCGCTGCGTGAATCATGGCAGCCAATCCGCTCTTCATGTCCGATGAGCCGCGACCGAACAGATTCGCTCCCTCGACACGCGGCTGAAACTGATCCCGGTTTTGCGCCGGCACAACATCGTAGTGACCACTGAAGTAAAGCGTCCGCGCGCCAGTTCCGGCTGATGCAAGAACACACTCGCCCTCACGTCTCACATGATCAAAGCCGAGTCTGTTCAATTCCTCGAAGAGAGTGCGGGCGCATTCTTCGTAGTGATTCCCGGGTGGATTTTCCGATGGAATCGCAATCAACCGCTTCGTAAGGTCCAGTATCGCTGGCTCGGAGAGCCGTGCGCTCAGTCGGGATGAGAGTTGCTTGTTGTCTGAGATCACCAGTTTTGTGCTGTCTCCGTTTTCGAATCTCGATTGCACTCCCCATAATCTCATTTACCCGCAAATCGTGGACAGTCGGACATGAAAATCCGCATGGGTGGACAAACGGATGGAGATGAAACAAGAAGGACAGAGCGAACATTACGGCCGACCAGGGATCCCGGCCAGCTAGGAGGCCGACTTTGGATCGAGAAGAGTTCAGACATAATCTAAAGCCTGGGAACGGACGATGATCCAAATGGACTCGTTGCGGAAAAGAGCTTTCCAAGGACTGGCACAGTTTCTAGTGGCATTGGCGGTGTTGCTGTTTCTGCCCGCTTGGTCAGTTCGCTACTGGCAAGCTTGGGTGTTCTGGTTCGAGTTCTCGCTGCTGGTTACTTCGATCACGGTGTATCTTCTCCGGAACGATCCGGGCCTCATTGAGCGCCGCTTGAAGGCGGGCCCGCTGGCGGAAAAGCAAAAGCAACAAAAGATCATTCAGTGGTTCGCGAACTTCTTCTTCGTCCTGCTGATCCTCTTCCCCGGCGTCGACCACCACTTTGCTTGGTCGCATCTCGTCTTGCCCGCCGTTGTCGTGGGGGATGTTTTGGTAGCCCTTGGGCTTGGGATCGTCTTTCTCGTTTTTCGCGAGAACAGCTATACGTCGGGCACCATCGAGGTGAGCGAGGAACAAAGAGTCGTATCCACTGGTCCCTATTGCCTGGTCCGTCACCCTATGTATTCGGGAGCAATTCTCTTGTTGATCGGCATTCCTGTCGCGCTCGGGTCATCGTGGGGATTGCTCGTTTGCGTGCCCATGGTTGGGGTCATCGTCTGGCGATTGAGAGATGAAGAGGAATACCTATCCAAGAACCTGCCTGGCTATGTCGAGTATTGCGTCACAACCCGCAATCGATTGGTTCCTGGGATCTACTGATGCTCATCTGCTGTGCCCCGAGTGCCTGAATGGTCCACCGGCAGAAATAGGTCTTGGATACTTATGCCGGGCCACCGGATGGAACCGGTCGCCGATGGAAATTGGATCGCTCCACTCTCCACTCCCCAGCTCAGCCAGTCGAGAAACTGTTCCTTTGTTCCCTTGACGATTGCTGCATCACACCCAATGCCAAGGGCTTGCGTCAATGCATGGTGTGTCTTTAGTTCGTTCGCAAACCAGTCCGCCCACTCTGGGATTCCGGGAATCCCGTAGATATGGGCGATCGAAGCCCAGACAAACTGTTTGTCCCAGCCCGCCAACAGAATTCTTCCCGCGCCGGACGACATGTTCCCCAAGGCAAACTCCTCCGACATCCCGATCAGGTGACGCAGCGGCTTCTTCCGTCCCGACGGTTGTACCGAACCCTTGAAGCACTGCGCGTTTCGCTCCAGGCACACGCGAATTGGCTGCACGTCTGGTCCTTCAACCATGAACCGGTCTGCCATGGAAATCGCCGCGCTGACCGCCGCGATCTGTGTGTCCCCTCCAATCACGGAAATGAGATGGGCCTTGGCCTGTCGTGGTGGGTCTGGCAAGACTTCTCCTATGAAGCGATCCAAGCGCAGCTTGATGCTCGTAGTAGTCTTCTCCGTGCTCTTCACGTAAGTCAGCCAGCCGAATCGAAGGTGGGCATTTTTCATTCCGCCTCCTTTTTTCGTCGATCAGAACCTGGGGACAAGACATGCATCAGTTCAACCGCTCCCAATCATGGAAAGCCTGGTGCCGTAACCGGGGATTGAATTGGACCAGATATCGCATTGTCAGATGTTATTGGCAAGAAGCCGTGTACGAGCGGCGTCAGAATTCGCAAATGACCGATCCGAAGGCATTTCTGGCCGTCGGCCGAGACGGTTACAGCAAGTGTCGGTAGACGACAAATCCTGTCTTTTTCGCGACTCCATCATAGAACTTCATGGCGGTTTCATTGGTTTCGTGGGTCTGCCAATAAACCCTGGTGAGGCCAATTTTGATTGCGGCTGTGTACAACGCCTCTATGAGTGCCTTGCCGACACCGCGATTCCGGGTATTCTCCTTCGTAAACAAATCCTGAAGGTAGCAAGTAGGCTCTATTTGGATCGTACTTCGATGGAATAGATAATGCGCCAAGCCAACCAGTTCGCCATTCATTTCGGCCACGATGGCTTCCACGGGCTCATAAGCATCAAAAAATCTCTCCCAGGTTGTCCGGGTAACGTTCCAGCGAGAGGGCAGTAGAGCCCGAGCGCCCATAGAATGCGTTATATCCATTCCACAATTCAAGCCACTGTTGGTAATCAGTTCTAGCGACCGGACGGACGATCACATTCCCCCGGGAAGGATGCTCCCTGGTGGCCTCGTCATAAGAAGCATTCATCTCAATCTACCCCCGCAAACTTGGGTGACAACGGTTCGGGCATCATCTTCAAGCCCCCGGCCACGTTACCAGACGGGATTCGGTGTCGTCCATTGGCGTTCATCGAGGATTCCCGCAGCGAGATCTCAAGCCTGTATGTTCAAGAACTTCTCCCCCTTCTCTGTCGTGGCGGGGTCGCTCGTGCTTCCTCTGTTCGGAGCGATTTCGGCAAACGAATAGAATCGTACAAAACCACTCCGCTGAGGGAACGGCGCTGGGACCGGCAGGCTCCCCATACATCTGGGATCTTATCGGTGCGGACAGTTTCTTGAGAGATGGCCAGCATCATCGAGGTTTCGCCCTCACAAGCATGTCGCCCTTCAAAACTCGACTTACTTCTGTCGGGATCAGACTGATCTGGCCTTAGGATAGGATAAGGCATTGCGCGATGGAGACTGGGTTCAAACGCGATCTGCGAAACTATCCCCTGTATTTCCTGCTCTGGACAGTGTTGGGCCTCTTCTATTTCAGCCAAGGCCTCACTCAAAGATTTGTCTCGCATGACCCAACTCCCTGGTGGCATTACTTAGTGGCATGGCTCTCCGGAGTTTACATTTGGGCTCTTCTGACCCCAGCCGTCCTATCGCTCGGCCGGCGGCTTCCGGTGGAGCGGCGCAAGTGGTTGCTGCCGATCACTCTCCATTTTTTGCTGAGCGCAGGGTTCTCAGCTTTCGAACTCAGTCTGGAAAGCTTGCTGTACTCGCGCTTGCACCTCTTTCCCGCATTTTTGAAGGACTTTCGTGGAGCTTTTGCGCGGTTGCTGGTCATAGGGTTTCACGGTGGCGTCTTGAATTACTGGATTGTACTTGGGGCGCAGTGGGCAATCCTCTACTATCACAGATATCAGGAACGCTCACAGGAATTGCTGCAGTTCGAGATTCGGGCCTCCGAGTTACAGTCGCAACTCATGAGTGCTCGATTGAATGCGCTCAAGATGCAACTCCAGCCACACTTCCTCTTCAACACGCTGAATGCCATAACCGTGCTCGTGCGCCAGCAGAAGGGAAAAGATGCAGAACAGATGCTTGGCCACCTGAGCGATCTCTTGCGGGGTGTACTGGACGACATTGACGCTCAAGAGGTTTCGCTGCGCCGCGAGTTGGAATACCTGCGACTTTATTTGGCCATTGAACAGGTACGCTTCCAAGACCGGTTGCGGGTTGAAATCTCGGCGGATCTATCCACGCAAGATGTGTCGGTGCCGCAATTCATCCTGCAGCCGATTGTGGAAAACGCAATTCGCCATGGCATTGGCCGAAGCTCCTCTGCCGGCCGCATTCTGATCAGCGCGTCGAAGATTGATCGCGCCTTGCAACTCCGAGTACAGGACGATGGGCCAGGGCTTTCGCCTAGCGACTCGTTCGAAGACCGGGGCATCGGCTTGGCGAACACACGCGCGCGGCTGCAACAGCTTTACGGCCAGGCTGCGAGACTAGAGATCGAGAATTGCAACGGTGGCGGGGCGGTCGTCACCATGAATCTTCCTTTCCGTGAATCCCATCAAGAAATCATGAGAACCTATGCACTTCACAACGCTGATCGTGGATGATGAACCGTTGGCGCGGGAAGGGATACGGGCCCTGCTCTCGAGAGATCCCGAAGTTTCAACAATTCGCGAGGCCAGAGACGGACGCGAGGCGGTCGCCGCGATTCGAGAGCGTAACCCCGACCTTGTCTTTCTTGATGTACAAATGCCGGAGATGGATGGATTCGCTGTGGTGCGGGCAATCGGCGCGGAAAATATGCCAGCCGTTGTGTTCATCACCGCTCACGATCAATATGCAATTCAGGCGTTTGAAATTAACGCACTTGACTACCTGCTTAAGCCGGTGATCGAAGAACGTTTCGTCAAGACGCTGGTGCGTGCCAAGAGCCACATTCGTTCGAACGTGGCAGCGGATTCGAACCAGCAGATCATCGGGCTGCTCGAAACCATCGCATCGCCTCGGAAGTATCTGAAGCGACTTGCCGTGCGGTCTGCTGGGAAGATTGTGTTCCTCGATGTCGGTGACGTGGATTGGATAGGAGCCGCAGAAAATTATGTCGAATTGCATACCAGCCGGATGGTTCATCTGATTCACGTGACGATGAACACTGTCGAGAGATCGCTGGATCCGGAGATATTCCTTCGTATCCACCGATCGACCATTGTCAACATCGGCCGGATCAGGGAGCTGCAGTCGGGTGCGCACGGGGAATACTCAATCACCCTGAGAGATGGGACACGTCTTCAATCTGGTAGGATTTATGCTGACCGATTGAAGGCCCTGGCTAACAACCCGTTCTAATCGCTCCCTTCAGCCAGTTCGTCAAAGAATCCAACCTGCTGGTCAAGATCCGCTTTTCGCGAGTAGCGCGCATGCCGCAAACTGCCTTCTGAGGAAATCCCATGAAACTGAAGAGACCCCGAAATGTGCTCGTTGGCTTACTTGTGGCGATGGCATGCATTGCTGCCGGCGCCGATTCGGCAACTGATGAAAAGACAGTAGCCGCGCTTGACAGCGAATACCAGCTTGCGGTCAAGAACAACGACGCAGACAGGATGGCTCGCATTCTGTCCGATGATTTTGTCCTGATCTTGGGTACTGGACAGATTTATACCAAGACCGATCTTCTTAATAAGACGCGAACGAAGGAAATTGTATATGAACAGAACGAAGACACCGATAAGACCGTTCGAGTTTGGGGCGAAAACGCGGTCGTGACATCAAAACTGTGGCTGAAAGGTGTTGATAAGGGAAAACCGTTCGAGTGGCACGTCTGGTTCAGCGATACTTATGTACGGACTCCGTCCGGATGGCGTTACGTGTACGGTTTCGCGTCGCTCCCTCTCGAACTCCTTCACGCCAGCCCCGCGGCAACGAAGTGAGCAGAGTTGATCACTCCTTCGTCAACGAGGGCCCACTGGAGACCAAGAATGGCGGCAGGCGAAGCAATCCCGCCGCTCGCAACTAACGACGCACCATAAGATCTTCATACGCCGAAGTACGGCGACGCTACCTAACGTCCATACCGAACTTCGGCGCTCGATTGGTTACGTTCTCGATCTTTCATGTCGTTGCGGCGGAAGCATTCGACATGGCGCAGAGTATGATCATCGATCCTCTTTCCTTTCGTGCGTGAGAATCTGCGTCTTTCCGCTGGCAAAGACCAGCGTCAGCTCGTGCGAGAATCGCTCGCGGTCATGCAGGATTTTGGTTCCGTCTTCCTCCTCTTCCTCCCAATGATCGGTAAATTTAACGGAGCGCCAGTGGGCAATGTGGCGATCTGCTCCTTCGCCAAATACCCCATTGAGCATTCCGGCGGTGCAGAGCAGGCCGACATGTCCACCATGGAGCGGTGTAAGCGGCCGGCCTTTGACGTCATTCAGTTTGGGTAAAAGTACGCGGCCCGCCTGTCGGTATGCGGCTGACTCCAGTAACAAATCTTCAACCTCATCCAAGCGAATACCCACATGGGTCAGGACAACCGGCTCGGAGGCTGGAACTTCGTACTGGACTTCAGGATTGTCACCCAGAGGCTCGAGCTCGCTCTTCGTTGCCAGCGCTTCGAGGTAGCGCACTCCATCCAACAGGACAGCATCGGAAACCTTGGAATGTCGTTTGCGGCGTGTTCCGAGCACTACGATCTGCTTGTATTCGAAGCAAGCCGGGTTGGTGAGTCGAAATACGCGGAAATCCGTGAAATGTTCGCTTAGCAATCTTGCGCATTTCGCCAATCGCAGCTGCGGAATGACGAATGCCAGCACACCACTAGCCTTGAGCCAGCGATAGGTGTGTTCGAGGAAGACCAATTCCAATCGCTGATTGTTGCTCTCTCCGGATTCCCAATCGTATGGAGGGTTCAGGAAGAGTAGCGAGACCGCTTCCGGCGGGCACCGGACGTCCATGGTATTGGCTTGCAAAGTCTCGACTCCCAAGGCTCTTGCCTGTTCAGCTCGATTGGCGTCGATCTCAATGCCATAGCAATGAGCAGTTGCGCCCCGTAGCAAGTGAGTGAACGCCACGCCATCTCCCACGCATGGATCAAGGGCGGAGAACTCCTCTGGGAACGTCAGGCAATTCCTGAGACGCTCGGCTTCAACGGTTGGAAGCGGAAAGAAACCCAATTTTGCTTTACCATGAGGACGCATCGAGAACCTCTTTTGCGTTAGAACGCGATGGGCAGTAAACCGAACTACCGGTAGTTGGCGCAGGGCTGTGCGGGCACGTTCAGCGTGTTTCAGCAATGCCAGCTGACCATGCCCTCGGACTCCAGACAAAGTCTTGCTACCGTACTCGCTCAACAAAGGGAGGGCCCCTTGACCGTTAACCAGTTAAGAAAAATGGTGTTGATGATTTTCGCGATGACTGCAATGGCCACCGCGTACGGCCAGCAGGGACAATGGGCCAAAGCTGACAATCCGACGGCAAAGTTCATGATTGACGCGGAGAGGCAATGGGCAGAGGCCAGCTGCACTCACAACAAGATCGCGCAGAAGATCCTGGCCGACGACTTCCAGGGCACATCTCCGGAGGGACAACGCTACACAAAATCTGAAGAAGTTCTTGATGCAGCGGATACGTCGAAAAGCGCTAAGGATTGCCGGCTGGTCGAGGCGAAAGTCCGCTTTTTTGGAGACAGCCTCGCGATGGTTTATGGCAGGGAGACTTCCGTCCGGAAAGCCAAAGATGGAACCGAGCAATCCCGCTGCCTGATTTGGACTGACACCTGGTTTAAGCGGAATGACAACTGGCAGATCATTGCAGCGCAGGATACGCGCTTCGATTGCAAGTAAGAGTGGGCGTGCCTCCTCGCTTGACCGCTCGATTGTCACGCGGACTCATTGCCAGCTTCTCACCGATGCTCAATGCGGCGACCGGCGGTAGACTCCCCTCTCGATTTTGAGCTTCAGCTTTTTCATGATCTCTGGAGGATTGAGCCCGATTCTCTGAAGCTCTTCGGCTGCGCACTTCTTGGCATCCTGAAACGCGCCTTCATCTCTCCAGACGGCTATGGTCACAACGGTATGGCACCTTCCGCCATCCGTGTTCTCATAAACAAAACCCTCCACGAATCCGGGCAACGTCCGGAGGAAAGCGGCGCTCTTTCCCACTTCTGTTAAGAAAGCAACCTTGGACTCTTCGGGAACGATGAACTTATCAATCAGAACGACCTCCACGTGTCCTCTTTTTCTTCTAGGTAGGGACAAATTCACTTTCCTTTAGCCCTGAATCTCGCCACGAGCGGGAAGCGGTCCAGTCCGGCGCCATGCCAGCAGCGACAGTAAGAGACCAAGAACGACAGAACACACCACAATACCGATCGATTGCCACAATTCCGGTTTGGCGGACATGAGCAGCACAATGCCAAAGAACACGGTGATTCGAATGCCCAGCGAAATCTTCAAAAATGGATCCTGCAGCCGCCGGAGCAATTCGGATTTCATTGTTGATGCCTCGGCGGAACCGCGGCGTATGGCGCGCATACGCTTGCTGGTCAACGCGCCGAATGGTGCGATCAGCAGAAGAGCTACTATCGCAACCTTGGGCCACGCCAAGTCGAACACCGACATTCGCACAGCTAGGTAGATCCCTGAAAACAGCACGACGAAGATGGACGCGATTGCAAGCAAGGGAATGCCCGGAACGGGATCAATCCATCGGCGCACATCGCTCAAATCGGACGCTCGCCGCAGATGGAATAGCGCAAGGATCTCAAAGCTCAGGGTAGCGAAGAGGCCGAGTACCGCCGCGACATGCAAGAACAGAATGATGGAATAGAGTGTCATGTGTGTCTCCGTTTCGATTAGTTTGCGATTCCGACAACCTTGCGGATCGACGTCCCATTCTCCGCGAGTTGGATCATCAAGTCCGCCACGTCAGCTCGCGAAATTTTGAGGCCAAAACGCGGCAGGTGCCCCTCTTGCACCCGGTATTTTCCGGTGTAGGGCTTATCGGTGAGTTCCGGCGGCCGCACCATCGTCCAATCGAGCTCAGTGTTCGCAAAGATTCGTTCCATTGCCGAGGCATCGGCAACCGTTCTTGGAAGGAACAACCGACCAAGGAGATAGGCTGGCGGAAAAATGGAATTCTTGAACAGGAACGCGACGGATTCGACAACGACTCTTCGGACCTCGGCAGGCGGCATCGCAGCTGTTAAAGCGCGGGCGAAGCGCTCCAGCAGATTTGACTCCGCTTCCGACCTCGGAGCCCGCGGACCAAATCCCGACAGGACTGCATCGTGACCTTCAATGACCTTCTGTAATGAAGCACTGTTCAACAGGTCTCCCTGCCTGACGTTGATGTGGTCCCGGAAGTCCTTGAGCCGTTCCGGCGAGCGAACAAATGCCGTCACGACATGCCCGCGGCCGAGTGCCTGCTTGACCAGTTCGAGTCCCGTGCCGCCGGTCGCGCCCAACACCACCAGTCTTAGGCTCTGTTGGTTGTTTGCACGTCCGTTGCCGCCAGGCTCGGTATCACTCTGCATATTGGCTATAGATAACTCTACTGAGTAAAGGATGCTATAATTTTTTCGTCTTTGCCGAAGACCACAAGAAGTCCTTACAAATCGCTGGTTCGCGAACGCCAGGCCGCAGATACTCGCCGGCGGATTGTCGCAGCCACCCTGCAGCTTTTGCAGAGGGAAGGCTATGCCGGGATGACGATTGAGGCGATCGCTCGCCAAGCGGAAGTCTCGGCACAAAGTGTGTATGCCATCTTCAAATCGAAGACGGGCATTCTCATTGAACTCCTCGATGAGTCGGCGTTCGGGCCCGAATACGAGGAAGCCGTACGCAAGGCTTTGAGCGCGAAGGACCCGGAAACTCGCCTGCGGCTGGCGGCGCCGATCGCCAGGCAGATTCATGACGCCCAGAGTGCGACCTTCGATCTGCTACGAGGTTCAGGTGTGGTCGCACCCGAACTGGCAAAGCTGGAGCAACAGCGAGAATGTCTCCGTTACGAACGGCAGGAGAGGATGATCGTGTCTTTGCGGGATGCGGGAAGGCTGCGGCAAGATCTTGACTACACGACGGCCCGCGACATCTTATGGATGCTTACCTCACGCGACATTTACCGGATGCTGGTGCGTGAGCGTGGATGGTCTTCGCAGAAATACCAAGACTGGCTAGCAGACGCGCTCGTACGGTCCTTGCTGGCTCCCCGAAGAAGAAGCCGGAACGCAGCCACATGAAACGCACAGTTCGACCGCTTACGCCCTCTGTGTCGCGCTGAGTCCGTCTGAAGCGGTCAACTCCCTCACCGCGACAAAAGAGCAAAGACCGTTCACAGGGATCGGGCGCTCATCTTCAATCCGGTAACCGCGCTCAAGATGCTGTTGTTTTCGCTCCTCAAGCAAATCCGCTCTCGTGGTCACACGAATTCTCATGGCCATCCTCATTTCGTTATCGCTTCAATTTGGTTGGTAAACGCGGAAGTGATGCTCCGTCGCGCTGCCTGAATCTGGCTATGATGAAGAGGAATCACTCAACTGCAAAGCAGCAAACTTCTTAACCAAGCCGTCGATGGCCAAATTTGAAGCCTATTGCGATGACAGTGGAACAGACGCGAATACTCCCGTGGCCGTCGCTGCTTGCTACATCTCCTCTAAGGAGCAGTGGGAACGCTTTGTTAGGAACTGGGATGAAGTGCGTGAGCGGGAAGGATTTGATGTCTTTCACATGTGCGAATTCATGGCCAAGGCCGAGGCTGGCCATAAGCCATTTTGCGACTGGGACAACGTCAAGAAAGATCGGGTTTACAGAAAGCTGGCTTCAATCATCAACACTCGCATCTCTCGCGGGTTCGCGATCGCGGTTCCTAAAGCTCCATTCGACCGTTTCGTATTCAAGGAATTTAAAGACGGGTTCGCAGCCGATCACTACACCTGGGCGATCCGCGCCATGCTGGATGTGATTTCCGACTGGCGGGCAGACCACCAGATCTATGATCCGATGCAATACGTCTTTCATCGTGGCTCGCTCAGTCAAGACCGCATCGAACAAATCTGGAAATCGGAATCCAAACTAAACAGCGACCTGACAGCGCTGCGCTATGGCATGTCGCCGGAGGGCATCCTGTTTCAAGATGACGCTCTTTTCAAGCCGTTGCAAGCCGCCGACATTTTCGCCTGGCAAGTGCAGAATCACATGCGACGAACCGTCATGCTTGGGATTCCTTCTAGCGCCAGAAAGGCACATCCTAACGTCCGGATGACCCTCGACAACAAATTGGTGAGTGTCGCGTATTTCGGAACGGAGCAGCTAGAAAAGGTATTCTCGGAAGCAAAGTTCTACAAACAGAACCATGGCAAATGGCCCTGGGAAGACATTCCTTTCCGCAATCGCGCCAAGCTCGGCAAAGCAGGAAGCGTCTATTGAAAGCCTGTGTTCCATCTGCCCCAGCATCTTGGATGAGATAAGCCACTTCCGCGCGACTGACGCCCGGGAAAATGTAAAGTAATGTCTTCTCTATTGCGAAACGCAACCGGAGGACTATCTTGGCATTTGGGCGGCAAGAACTAGAGCACAGTTGGGCTAGAAAGCCGACATGCTGTTTCCGGCAGTAGGGTTAGGTCCCGAACCCGTGAGGGGGTTGCCGCCCATCACCTCAAGTCGCGTCAGTGAGAGTTCCGCTGGATCTTATTTCTGGTCAGGCGGCTTCACTTTCGACGCGTCCGACAAGGATTCCTAGGAACGAAATTGGCTCCTGCTCGGAACTGGTCACAGATGGCTTTCTGATTTCCCTGGCGCAACACGCTGCCCGTACATCCAGCGTTGAGGCCGGATTTCGGAAAGCCAGTCCTGCGCCGTGGGAATCCGGCCAGGTCTTCCTTTACGTGCTGCTCGCCAATGTAGCGTACTGGCACCTGCTTGCCATCACTGTTCACGACCGACACACCGAAGATGCGTTCTGCCAAAACAATGCCTTCAGTGTGATGACGTAAGGCGCGGTGACGGAAGTCGGCGAAGAATGCCTTTGATTCGTCAAACCAGCGATGGATCGCCAGGTAGTCCTCTGCCGTGCCGCCAAATTTCCGCGCGCTGCTCTCCGCGTGTTTGAGTGGATGGGCCATCGCTACACCTTGTATGTGCTCGTCGTGTAGTCCTCGAAACGATCATTCCGCTCGATCGTAATCTTGCGCGCGGCGACGTCGAGAACCACGTCGCCAAAGCCGCCGCAGTCGTTTTCGTAGCCCATCGGTACTAATGTCTCGAAATGTTCTTGCAGCGACGCCGCGTCATACTGAACTGGTTTCTGTTCTTCGTAGGCGTAGTATTCCGAATCGAAGCACTGCACCTCTTCGGTAACGCCGCTGTCTCCGTAACCGTCAAAGTGAACCGCAACAAAGGTGATGCCTGCTGCGGACAAGTTCTTGCATTCGGCGAGGATCGCCTCCTTAGCCGCCGCTTCCTCAGGAGGAAGAACTTTTTCTGTTTGGGATGGTTCGTGCTCCATACTATTGTCCTTTCAAATCGGGTCTATGCTCTGTCCACAATGTTCGAATACTGGTTGAGTCACAAAGCGCGAGGGCTGAACTGTGGGATTTTTACACTACGGCAAAACCCTACTGTTTTGTCTCTTGTTGCGCCGCTGCTTCGAGCGCAAGCACGATCTCGCGCAAGGTTTGGAGGTTATCGACCAGGTCGAGGGACTGCAAATTCAGAGAGCGGAGTATCCGCGTCAGAGCTTCCGGACCGACGTTGCCGACCGCCGCATCCAGTCGATAAAATCCCCGCTCCGCAGCCTGCATATGCGCCAGCACTTGCTGCTGTAGGGCAACGTCTTGAATGTCCCGTGGATTCCATACCCTGGCGATATGCTTCAGCAGGCCCCGGTACATTCGCCTTCCCAACCGTTCTGCCATTGCCTCGATGTGGCTCACGAGTGCGTTTGCGTCTTCACCGTTTGCCTTTCGTTCCTGTAACACCCCTCTTGGGCCGGACGATGTGCCGGACGACGTACTGTTTACCTGGTGATTGGGTCTCAATCCCTCCCGCCAGCCCTGCGGAGTTGCCCAGTCGAACAGTCTGGGAGTGTTCTTCGGTCGCTTTCGCTCGTCGAGATCAACCCATGCTCCTGTGAAGTGGTACAGATAACGGCCGAGTCCAAAGCAGGAGCAGGCACGTTTGAATGCCTGCGCCTCAGCCGCCGTGCCTGCGTTGTCGTTGTCCGCCCACTCCTCCCCAGTGGCTGAGTGGGACCCGAGTCCAAAGATCGTCAATTCGCACGTGACCAGCACCTTGGCGACGATCTTTTGATCCTTACTCCGCTCAAAGTTGGCGCTGGTGTACACAGCGTACCTGCGGGTCCAACCAGCCGGGCTGAACATGCCATTGAGCCGGTCGGTATAAGCGCGCTGATCCGCGTATGGGATCACTTGCCCACGCGATTGGCCCTGTGCTGTGTTGGTCACGCGCCACTCGATGACCGATGGCTCGAACGGAATTTCCAGTTCAGCAACCAGTTCTTTGATCTCCTGGGAGCTGAATTGCTGTGCTGTTTGCGTTCGAAGTGAAGCGATCCCTAAAGCGGAGTGACCTGCGCCTGTCGAGCGCAGATGAGCACCTCCGTTGGCACGGCCATTTGCAGCGGTCATGACTGTTTTCCTCCGGCCTGGTGCAGTTGTTTGGACTTTTCCTGGTGAGCCGAGCGAGGGGGGATGTCGGACTAATCTCGAGTGATGTACGTCCCGGTCATCATTCGCCTAGACTTTTGTGGCATCTTTCATCCAGCAGTCGGAACAGAACCTCCGCGTCGTTCGCGGCATCCACTGGGTCGCGGACCACCGCAGAACGGAGCGCATCCTTCAGCCAGAAGGAAGCCGCTGGATCAGACAGGACTTGCTCGACTTCGAGTCGCTCGGCCATACCACTTTTAGGGCAAGAACTTTTCCATTTCAGGCACTACACTGCCGCTCGCAACTGCGCCAGGTTGCAGCAAGTGGCAGTGACGGCATCCGACACAACTCGCTGCAGTGGTGATGCGAAGGACCGCGTCTTGGAACTGGGCTGGCAGACCCGCTGGTTCGCCACCGCGGCTGTAAAACACAGGACTCACCGTGCCTCGGAACTCTGCATCTTTGCTTGCGAGATCCATCTCCAAAGTGCCGCGCCGGCCGTAAAACAAGATCGAACTTTCAAGCCGCGGCCGTTTCCTCTCCTCCATGTTTCCCAAGAGATGGCGCGTGATGAGCAGATCGTACGTGCGTTGCACGCGTAACATCTGTAGTCGGACGAAGCCGGCAGAGACGACCAAGCCATGAACACCATTGACCGCGATGCAGTCTACTCGCTGCAGCCATGACATTGCGCCGCCATCTTCGTCTACAAAGCCGCAATAAGCTCCCAGGTCAGCTATAGCTCCGCCTGATTCCACTCCGCGGAGCACATATCTGCCAGCGAGGTGCTGATGCTCGATGGAGACTGCCGGCTGGCAATAGATTCCGGCGGTTCGCAAGCCCTTCAAGGCGATCGCTGGAAAACGCAAGCCGCGTAATGCAAGGATCTGGCTGTGGTTCATCGGTTGCGACTGCAATTGTTCTTGGTTTTGCATACTCAACTCGCAATTCTGTTTCGGATTGGGCAGCCCACCGCTACCCGGATCATCTCCTTCGTACAGCCTGCCCAACACTTGTATTTGCGCGGATCGGCGACGCAGATGGCCAAGTTGTCGCCACTTCGATCACGCCCCTGCTCGGCGCAGGATGGGCAACGAGTCCAGTAGTTTCCTGAACGGCGTTGCACAGGGCCGACGTGATCTAGGATTCGAAACTCGTGCCGCGCGGGATCATAAGGTGGCAGCACAATTTTCTGTTTCGGCTGAAATTCCTCCGGCATACTCAACCCCTTGACGAAGCCACTCATCTCGGCCTCTGTGATTTTCTTGAGCCGCTCAAGGTAGTCGAGTTGGGCATCGAGTCGATAATCCGCGCCGTAGAACCAAAAGCGCTGTCCCACCGCGCGATGGACGCCAAGAGGCCCGCGAAGCGCGTTGCCAAATTCCGCGTCCCCTAACCGATCTTGTCGGGGAAACACTTCGATCCCCTCCGCTAAGCCTGCTCCGCCTTTCACCGGCACTCTCAACCGTGTTGCCAGGTTGTAGATGTAAACTCGGCAGTCCCGTGCCAACAACGGATGCTCCGCGAATATCCAAAGGTGCCCGCCGCGGCGGGACTTTTCCAGCGCTGCCTCAACTCCGCCCCGGAGCAACTCCCACTGCAGCTTGAGCAGATCTTCCAAGGCATTTCCATAATCGGCATCGATGGCCACCCACTTCGACCGCTGAGTTTCCGGGTTGATGGCGTAGATTCCAATCGTGATCTGGCCGTTGAAGTGTTGCAAAACCGCCTCGCGTGACAGCCTGCGTCCATCCTTCGGCTTGTAGTAGTAATGTTTGCCATTGTTTCCGGGTTTGTCCGATTGCATCGTGTAGGCGAGGCGGTTTACGAACAGGCGCCAATAGCGGGTGGCCAGCCCTAAACTGGCAGACTTGCCTTCTTCCATGGCACTACCTCGCATCGGTTCCTACTTACGACAGGTTAGGAACTCGGTCAAATCGAATGGTTCAGAGGGGGTTCGCCTTCACTTCAGGCTTGCGCAGGTTCCCGAATGGAGGACTCGAGCAGACTGGAGTTGGACACGCAGTCGAGCAAGTGATACTCACCGAGCAGATCTTCAAACTCCGGTATCGTGAGCGTGTCGTCAGACCCTTGGTCGAAGGAGATCAGATAGAACTCCCGCCCGACACGATCGTAGATGTAAATGGCACCGGAGGCAGGATTGTCAGGCACCATCAACAGCACAAGGATACCCTTGGGCATCTGTATCCATCTTGTCGCGATACCTTCGCTCATCTGCACGAACCCTCTGACCAAACGATCTAGATTGGCTTCCTTTGAAACGCCAATCTCATCGGCACGGAAGAGATGATTGACGGACATGTTTCCTCGACTGCGTGGCATAGCGGTTCTCCTTTCGTTGTCGAGCTATCGTTTCGTTGCGGGTCGAGAACGTGATTGCTGCGGAGGGCGTTAGCTGAAGGGGCAACTCGCCTGCGAGGGAGGTGCCACAATTGCGCAGACATTCTGGATACCCTCCATTCGTGGACACAACGTCGTTTGGCGGACCTATGCTCAAAGGCCTTGGTTCACGATGGACGGGGTGCGCAGTCAGCAAAGTAGCGGGCCGCTATACACAGGTGTTGTATAGAGTCGCTATTTGGTAGCGAGTGCCTCATCGTAGGCAGCTCGTGCAATGCGGGCTATAACGCCCTCACGAGTGGCTTCATCAGCACGGCTGTCTGTGACCAGAACGGCGATAGCGAGTTTACGCCCGTCGGGGAGGGTAATGAGGCCCATGTCGTTGGTGGCGGCAGTAATGCCTCCATGAGTTCCAGAACTGCCAGTCTTGTGCGCGAGTGGAGTGCCTGGTGGAAGTCCGGCACGTAACCGGTTGGGGCCAGTAACAGAAGCAGTGAGCGTCTGTACGAGAAAAGCGTTGGCTGCTGGCGAAATCGGAGAATTGTGCACAAGGCGCTGGAGTAACTGTACAGCTGCCGCGGGCTCGATCCAGTCTCGATACTGGAGAGACTCGTCGCGATCCAGATCATGCTCACTATCGACTAGTTGGAACGCGGCTATTCCCAGTGAGCGGATGTAGCTTTGGACGATCGCCGGTCCCCCAATGATACGAAGTAACGTTTCTTCTGCACCGTTGTCGCTTTGACCGGCAGCAAGCTGGATGAGTTCGCGCAATGGCACATCGACGTTGGCATTGGGATAGCGATCCTGGAGAGGACTGTAAGCATTTGGAATGCGATCCTCAGGAAGGAAACGAACCATTCGATCCAAGGTGACATTCACGGGCTCTCCAGGCCGTTGGTCGGGAAAAAGCCTACCTGTATCGGCCAAATGAAGAACTGTCAAGGCTAGCGGATACTTGAACATCGACTGCATGGGCGAATGGTTATGCGGATTCAGATTGCAGTTGAGCGTGGTGCCTGGAAGAAGACAAGCGACCGAGACAGTTCCCTGGGCATCTTTCGCGATGGCAGCGACTTTAGCTTGCAGCAAGCTTTGAGAAAATGCTATTGAGGGACTGATGGCAAGAAGCAGAGCAAGCAAGCGCATTTCCTAATGATAGAGGGGGCGTCGAGAGCGTCAAGAATTGTTTTACGCCGTTGATAGTAGCGAGCCGAACACATGTTTCGAATCCGCCGTGGCGGTTAAATCCCCAGAAGTCGGTAGGTGTCGTCTTTCATAGTGTCTTCAAGCCGACAGAAGATCATCGAAGCAAGGGGGTAGTCAGGATTCATCTCCCTACACATCAGGAACATCCGAACCGACAAAACCCGCATATCCACGCCGAGAACAAGGTGAGAGCAATGCGGGAAGAAGGCAAAGGTGAGGCAAAGACGACACAATTTCTTAGTGTGGGAGGTTCGGGCCTCCTTTACGGGAGCACATCCCAGAACCTGGCCGTAATCCCGTCGCGGCCGGTCACGACCGTATCCAGCAAATGCCTCTCAAAAGTTGCCGCGTCGGCGAAGGCCAGTCTTTTGCGAACTGACTGGAATTCATGCACGAGGTGAACCAGCACCTCCATTCCCGAAGTCAAATAGAGTACGCATTCGATCTGGCGCTCGGCTTCAAGCGCCACACGTATTCGGTCGTACTGTTTGAGACTTTTCAATATTCGTTCGTATTCCAGCGCAAATCGGACCTTGCGATCACCGATCCAGACATCCACAATCGCGTCGTAGTCCTTCTGATAAGGAGCCCGGGAAATGGTATTGAAGGATGCAATTTCGATCTCCGACTGCCAGCCGGCAAGCAGGTTCGCGCGCGCCAGCGCCAACTGTACTGCGTTCAATTCCAAGGAGTGGAAGACCTGGGAAAGGTGCGGCAGGTGCTCGGTATTGGAATGCAGGACGGCAGTAAACTGGCCATGATGTTCGAGCAACGTGATGCCGTCTTTGGTGATGCGGTAGACCGCCGATCCCGCACCGTAAACGCCCTGACAGATCCCGATGTGTCGGGAATCCAGCAGCCGTTTCACCCGCCAGTTAAAGCTGTTCCGGGAGTGATCAAAGCCCCCCAGCCTCATCAATTCAAACAACTGATGGTGGCTGACAAACTTCGAGTTGCGCACCTGGCGTAGCAGCGGTATATCTCGTTCGGGACTGATGACCAGACTGCCTTTGGCATAGCGCATAGCAAGCTCGTTAGTCGACCTCTTCGGCCAGTTGCAAAGATGCTCCGTTTGGCAGATTTGGCTGCACGACCATCCGCCAGAGTCCGAGTGCACTGCGGACCCAATCTTCCGGTTCCATCAGGAGCAATACTTCCTGTCTATCTCGCAGCTGACTGATGGCAATCGGCCATATAGATTGCGACTTCCAAGCGGGATGGCGAAAGTCTAGAGCGCCATGCCGATCACTGGAGACCACGACAAGGTAGTGATCTGGAACCGCGTTCTTTGCCGCGCTCTTGACGAACAAAACACGATTACCGCCACAAGCCAATACCGGATCGGTGCACCAGAATGTCTCGCCAATCGAGCGGCCGGGGAAATGTGGATTAAAAGCGCTGACCCCATTGAACCGGACCAGACCCGGAAGCACCCAATATCGCCTGACCTTGTTCGCACAACGAATGCCCGCGGAGTTGTAGTAAGCGGCGTGCCGCGTGTATCGATGGGGATCATCGTGGTCCCGGCCGAAGCGCGCCCACCAATTACTGCCGAACTCTAGAATCTTCACCGACATCATTGAGGTACTCCATAAGCGCTTGGTTCACGCGCCGCATGGTTGCGATCTGCTCTGCGGCAGGCAGCTTGGGGAGGTCGCCGACCTGCTCCACGATTTGCCGAGGCAAGTGCATCTTGTGCTCGGAAAAGTATTGCCAGAGGTTCGCGAACCGTGTTCCTTCTTCCGCAAACTCTCTCTGCGCCGGAGGGAGAGCGCGCATCCGCCGCTCGTACTCCTGAGGGTCTTCAATCGCGCCTAGTTCTCCACCCGCCAAGAACCTGCCTAGGCTTCCTTGCACTGTAACCGCCGGTTTGTTCTGCTGATCTTCCTTGGACATTTGTCCCTACTTCCTATCTGAAGCCGGCTCGCTATTCGCCTTTCAATGCCCTATTCTTCTGTTGCTCGGTCTGCAATCGCAGTTCGGATTGGCTCAGTTGTCGTCGCAAGTGCTTCTCCTGCTCCTGGGATCGGCCCAACTGCTGCTCGAGCGAATTCACCTTCACAATGAGGTCCACTTCAGGCTTGAACAACGGGATCTGGCTTGTGGGTTTGGCTCCGTTTCCGCCTGCTTTTGCAAGCTCCGTTTTGGCGCTCAGTGGGCCGCTCTTTGCCGTGGTCACTTCGGTGGGTTGTGCCCCGGCGCCACGCTTGGGACCGCTTTTGTTGCCCTCTTGCTCGCCGCGCTCCAGCAAGGCTAGTGGTGATCGTAGCGCGCCTTCTCTGGCGCCTGTCAGCGCTTCCACTAGTTCCTGATTACGCTTCGTAGCCTCGTCTACCTGGGCATTGGCTCGGGCCAAAGCGTGTGCGTACTGTTGAAGCGCTTCCGCCACGACCCACTCCCGCCGGGCCTGCCGGTTGTGCTGGTAAACGATGATCACGAACAAACAACCAAGCAAGCCCAAGGCGACCATGTTCGACCAGAAGTAGCCGTTCTCAATGGTTTCCTCCAGCAGGAACTTGCGCCCTTCATCAATGCATTGCCCGTAGTTCTTGTCCGCGGGATTGATGCGTTTCAGCGCGAAATTAACGAAGCTATCTGCCGGCTTTTCGGCTGGACGCTGCGACGCGGGATCGTAGGACTGTCGAGCTTGCATCACTGCAAAGGAGGAGGCTCCCGTGCTCGCCAACAGCAGACAGATGATCAACATTCGGCTGGCGTGATGCAAAGTCATGGCAGCCGTCCGTTGCGCATCCATACACTGCCACTGCGCCGGATCGCTTCTGGATCTCTGAAGCGCAGGTTCGCTCCTTGAGCTTGAGAACCAGCGGAATGGAGAGCGGGATATATCCGGGGCTCAAGTCCAGGAAAGCGATACTGGTGCGGCACTCGCACGTGCAGATGAGAGTGAAGTGTGCCTTGGCGGTCGTCGGCCATTAAGATTTCCATTTGGCCGACAGGCAGGTTCTTGATGTGCTCGTCCTGGGCGCGCGTGTCTTTGATATCGGTTTCACTTCCAAAACCGACAGGCTCGTATTCCTCTTCAAAGACCCCGGTACGCCGGATGCTTAGCGTGCGCCGCTTCTGCCGGACGCGCGCCGATGCTTTCAGGAAGTGTTGCGTCGTCTCTTCGTCCTTGGTGCGCAGGATCATGTTGGTGTTCGGCGCCGAGGAGACCTCGTCACGAAATCCGCGGCTTACGGTCAACAGCTGGGGAATCGCCTGCAGGGAAAACAGGAAAGCGGTGTTGGTCCCGCGTGCCGTTTGTACAATCTGGGCAAAGTTCGAGTAAGCAAAGGGCGCAAACTCATCGAGGATTACGCTCACCATCGGGCGGTTCTGACCGGCGACTTCCGTCGAGTTCTCGTAACGTTTTCCGATGATCAACTGCAGGTTTTGCAGCAGCATCCGGCCAAGCGCCCTGACCGCTTTGGAGTTCTTGTTGGTGTTTAAGGAAACGAACAGGATTAATTCCTGGTCGATGACATCGTCGAGCGAGAGCATCTCGTCGTAGGCGCCAGTGATGATGGAGAGTTCATCCTGAAGAAAGGTCATCAGTTGATTCAAGAGGCCCTGGATTTTCGTGATGCGCTCGCGGTCCTGCAGGGACTGCATCAGCATCCTGGCCGACATGGCAAAGTTCAGGCGGCGCTGATTGCTGACGCCCTCAAGGGTCTCTAGTCTGGTACGGGCAATCGCAATCTGGTCCCGCAGTACCATCGGATCCAGCGCCATCACCATCACGTCGTAAAAGTTGTAGCGCTTTCCGGTGTATGTCAGAACGCGCGAGATGTCGGTGAGATAGTTGCCTTGATGGCCGTGAAAGAAGTCTCTTTCTTGATCGAACGACTCGAACACGAGACCGGAGTGCTCCTCGTATAGTCCCGCGTCACTGAAGAAAGCGTTGTAACGCACGGAGATGTCGGGGCGGGAGGGATCGAGCACGCGTAACCGGTGCATGCGGCCCGCTGCCTCGATGGCGGGCAGGAGATCGCTGAGGTATTGCTTGTCAGCCTTGCCATCGAAGATCAACATGGGCATCCGGCGGGGTGCTTCGGGAGGACCCCAGACACGGAAGAGATCCTGGGTAATGATGTTCCGCAGTAGAGTTGTTTTGCCGGAGCCAGTCGCTCCGCACACAGCCGCTTGCATGATGCGCGTGGCATCCGGCCACAACCAGGGTGTGCCGTGCACGTCATAACCGAGCACAATCGCATTCTGCGCGAACGCCGATTGCACGGCGGCGCGGTCCTTGGACTGGCTAACAAATAGTGGGGGGTACGGCCAGTTGTTTTCACGCCGATTCCGCAGAGTCACCGCATACCACACGATTGAGATGGCGCCGACGAAGGCGCAGACCGCGTAAAGAAAGAACTCTACGAGCTGTGACGGCCGGAAATGAAACCGGGCAATGAGGAAGTACAAGCTGGCGGAAAGCAGGCCTAGCACGATGACGGCGGCAATGATCGCCGGGTGCTCTTCATGATTCCAGTTGTTATCACGGCGGCTGAGGCGGTACTCATTCAGGGGCTTCATAGCTGACCGTAGCTGAAGAAAAGGAAAATGCCGACGCTAACAAGAGCAACGGAACCGAGAATGAGCAATAGTGGATTGACGCGGAACCGGCCGTTGCTAGTCCGTGGTTTCAGCGGGTCTCCAAGTCGTCTGATTACGTGGCTCCGAAGACGGTCCTCCGGAATTTCTGTCAGGAACTTGCTGAGGCGCTCGTGCATGCTGACATCCTCAGATTGCCTTTTGCAACTCATGCTCATAGCACCAGGGTCGCTCTGACATCGACGTCAAACACAATCTCCAACACTACCGGCGACTCCACGTCCTGCCGAATGGTCACTACGCCACGCGCGGATTCCCCAGGCAAAACGTCCTGGGGTTTGCTTTCCGCATGGGCAATTGGCCAAGGGATCGCCTTCGTGTCTCCAAGTCTGCGGATCGTCTGTGGGTCCAACTGATGGTGCTCCAAAGCAGGAAGCGAGATTTGGGATGCAATGACCTGTTGGCGGTACACCGCCGGAGCGCCAATGTGATATGGAGCCTTGCCCTGGTTGTCCAGCGCGTATTGGATATAGAGAGTGTTCTTGGTCCGAAGAACCTGTTCGATGCGCAGGCCGACTTGGTCCTTCAACACTGCGATCGCCGAGTGCTCAACAGGCTCCATGCCTAGGAAAGCCCGAGTCAGAAGCATGTCGGCGATTTGCTCCATCTGCACGGGCGGATCGACCGCCGGTTTCGCTGTAGTGACCGGGTTGTCAATGGCAAAGTTCATGTCCTTAACCTCCCCCGCGGGTTCCAGTTCGTAGCTGAAGCGACGCGAGGCCGTCCAGACGAACAGATCCGTGGAAGCCCCGGACTTCAAGGGCTTGAGGAACACCTTGTTGTCCTGGCGCTCGATTTGAAAGTCGGCGCTGCCGGCCGCGGCCAACGTGACCGGTTCCTGGAATTCGAGGACAGTCAAATGGTTCAGGGCCGTGGCGATGTGACTGACCTTGGTTGCCGCGGTCTCTGCCTGTTGGCCCGCGGAGGTGATCGTGCAAGCGCCATATATAAGGATGAGTGCCAAGGACCGTTTCATAGGGCTAGCCTTCTTGCTTTGAGCGGAGTCCCGGAGGATTCCGCCCAAAGAGGTTGTCGGTTAATTCTCAGCTCGCTTGCATGATCCATGGCGTATCGTTTCCGTCTTCTCCTGTGAAGGTAATGGACGGAAACTCCAATTCATCCAAGTCGGTGGCAGGCGATGCCACAGTCTCGGACTGGTTGTTGCCTGGGTTCGGTTTGTCGGCGAGCGCTGCGTTGTCGTCGTCGAGAAGGATTCGACCGTCCCTGTATTTCCACAAGAACGTGTGTTTCTGTCCTCCTCCTTCAATTGGCTCGATCAGAAAGGTCCGGCCATCAGGATCGGTACGAACGAGCCCTTCGGAAAGCTTGGGCAGATGTACGCGGACAGACCTGCCGCCGGTGCGTTCCGCCAGCTTGTTGATCAACTCCTGCGGAAAAGCGAGAAAGAGAATCGAGCCGCTGCCTTTGCCGCCGCACACAATTCTGTTCAGCGCCTGGAGCCAGCCCTTGCGGTTCTCCGTCTTGTTCTGGGCCCAGATCCGAATGTAGGCAAGGATCGCCTTCATCTCGTACTTGGCCCGGTCCTCATCGTAACGATAAGCACCCTGGGCCTGGGTCTTGGCAAATAGCTTCTGTCTCCGCAGTTCTCGATCCGTCTCTTTCCGGGTCGAGTCCCAATCGGTCTTGGCCTGGTCCAGTTGCTTTTTGAGTTGTTCTCTCCTTTCGGCAATCTTGCCGACAACGGCGGCGTAAGCCCGGTTGACGAAATGGCAGTCCTCAAGCATCGGGCGTGTGACTTCTTCACCCACCACGAGGCCCTTGAACGCCTCAATCGGTGCCTTGTTAGTCAGCAGGTCTTCTATGTCCTTCCGGACATGGTTGTAGAGTTTCCCGATGCGGTCAGTAGTCGGCGTATCGAGATGCAGAGGCAAGTCAGAAATCCGGCGCTCATTCTTGTAGCGAAGCCACGGAGCCTGACTTACCTGTTGGCGTATTTCGGCGACCAGCTTGAGGTCCGGCTGGACTTGCCATTTGAGGCTGTCGAGTGCGTTCTGAAGTTCCCTAGCCAGCCGGTCGGCAAGATCTTCTCTGCCGGACGCGCGGCACGATGTCATCAGATCGGTGATCGAGCCGATATGGTTTCCCCGCGCCTTCATGGCCACGTGCTCCAGGTTGAACCAGGGGTCTTTCGCTTTGTTCAGCTTGTTCTTCCCCTGCTGTTGTCCCGCGCCTCGCTTGAACCGCTTCTCCACAAACCGGGGAAAACGGTCCTCTTCAACCACGCAAATCCAGTCAAAGTCAAAGTCGCCGCCGTTCTTCTTTGCGGTCTCCGAATGGAGAACGTAAGCGCCCTCCATACAGAGCTGCCGTGTGATCAAGTTGCGCAATTCCGGCTCGGTCAACGTGCATTTCTGGCGGCAAAGTTCCTGTTTTAGCTGCGCCACGATCTCCTCGTCGGAAAGGTTTCCGAACGGCAAAAGATCGTCGAACATCCGTATCGGGTAACGAACACACAGGCCACGCTTCGAAGCCAGTGAGACGATGGCTCGGTGCTCGGGGATCCAGTCGGAACCGTGAAGCACATGGCCATCCTTCAGAAAGAGGTAGCCGTCGTCCACGAGGGCGAATGCCGGCAAACGAAATCCTCCTCCTGTCGCGACTCGGAATGCCCATCGCGCAAGCAGTTTGTTGAGCTGATTGTTGACGTAAGGGTGACGGACGATGTGACCGCTCGCGTCGGCCACGAGCAGCCCTTCAACAATGTTGAGTTCCTCGTTGTTGTCCTCGTCGAAACCGTCCGGCAAAGACCTGTCCGGATGCCGTCCCAGGATTTCCAGCAACTCCTCGTAGCGCCCCTCGCCGACGGCCCCACTCAGCTTGCGTACCTGGTCCATCGCCTGCGGCAGGATCTCAAGTTGAACGGAGTCTTCGGGCGCATGTTCTACGAGCGTGTAGCTGGATTCAAACTCGAGCTGGCGAGAGACCTCGCGGATTCCCACAGCGACATTGCCGCGAAACCTCCGGCCGGGCCCGAATATCGAATAGATCGACACCGGTACTTTCAGCCCTGGTTTGACAGCGCTTTCCGGCAGAACGAAATCCGTCTCCAGAGCGTCGGCGACATCGTCCTCCATGAGTTTGAAAGAGCCTTTCGCCTGCGTGTCGTGAAAGGCCATGCGAAACTGGTAGAACCGATCCGAGCGCAGGGCTTTGCCCGCGATCTCCCGTTTCGTTTGTTCTTCAAGCGCTGATTTTTCCTGTCCGTCCAAGTGCGGCTCTTTCTCTGGACCGTATCCGGACCGATCTTTGAGAAGTCGCTTTACCTGTTTGTCGAGGAATTCGTCATCGTGTTTTTGTTGCAGTTTTCGGAACACTGACCGCCGAATCCATCCCCGGCAATCGTTGGTCCCGAGCGCATGGTCCGGTACCACCAGCACACGCGCGTCCGGCTCCTCAATCATGACTTTGCAGGAGGAGACAAGTATCCCGAAATAGACAATCGCCGCTTGCGGCCAGTGCTGGAACCGATCGGCGATGGCCCGGCTGTGCTCATGGTCCACGAAATAGAACTTGCCCTTCTTCGCGGAACCACTCGCTCCCACGAGTTTGTAGTGGACGCCCCTCCAGACAAGTTTTGCCAGAGCGTTCTCGACCAGCGACTCCTCATACTCGTCCAAGGGTTCAACTGGTACGTTTACGTTGGCAACCCTGATGCCGGGATATAGAACACTCAACAAAGTATTTTCCAGGGGATCAAGATCGTTGAGCCGTGGCGTCACTCTTCCGTTGCGGTCGATTTCGAGGTTCTGAATCTGGTCGACCGGGATTTTGTGTTTGTTCGTCATTTTTGTTCTCCTTAACTTTTTGTCTGGAGTCCCAGCCGAGTTAAGGAGTTCGCATGACCGCTAGCTTCTCTCTCGCCTGGCCCCCTTTTTGTTCGGGTTTTCTGGCCAGGCTTTGAGTGGTTGAAGCCGGGTCAGCACATTTCCCCACGTAAAGCCGCGGGGTGCTCAAAGGACCAACCGTGATTGGTCTTCTGAAAACCTTTTCTGTGCTGTTCCACCTGCCGCGAACTAGGTTCGGGCAATGACCTGCCTCACGATTACAGGTTTGCTGCCGTTAACCTCCGGCACTGCCTTCCACGCCGTCAACGTGTAGAACGGCAGCCCACTCTTGAAGGCTTCAATCAAAGCCTCCCCTTCGCTTGCCATCTCTTGCCCGAGTTCTGGCTTGGCGGGAGATGAGCCCGTTCTCGGCAGGAAATAACGGAGGTTGCCGTCTTCGCTCGCGCGCTTTTTACGCCGCGCGGGAGCGGCTTCGGTAATTCCACCAACGCCTGCAGTCTTACCTTCCATCCATGACTCCTTTGCTTGACGCTCACCTCAAACTGTTCAGGCCCGCTTGTTGCAGGACCCAATCTCTCTTCTCGCCCTCAATCGCCCGTTCCCAGTACTCGCCGATCAGGATCCCGCTGGGATTTGTCTCGGATCTCCTTTCGATGACCAGGCGCACTTGGAATTCGCTGACCACTTTGTCGATGGTCTCGTTATGTTCGTGGACATGGTGGACCTCTTTGACTCCGAAGGCCGTGTAGGTCAGAGGATCGTCTTTTGCGGCTTCGAGCGAACGCATCTGAAATTCCGAACTGGTCTGGTCGTCTTCGATCTGGCCGATCGTGTTTTCTTTCTGCATGGCGGTGTAAGCTGTGCGCCGCAAATTCCCGCTCATCATGTTCAGGCTCTCTGCCCAGTTGCGGCTGACGTTCGAAGGCGAGAAATTCAGGTACCGCTCCAGGAAGAGGCGCACGAAAGCGCGTTTCTCAAAATCCGTTGGTGCCGACTCCGTGCCGCCGACGAGCGTAATCGAGGGCTTGGCCTGCCCCAGTACCGTTGCCTCACCGTTTGCATCGACGCGGATCACGGTGGCCGGTTGCAACCGCACATAGACTGCGAGGCCAAGAGCCAGCAAGGTTACTGGGACACACAGAAACGCCAGGGCCATGGCCCGGTTCGCGTAAGCGCGCAAGGCGCCATCATGCTCGTAATACCGACTGTAGCGGAGCTTCTCCGGTATGTCGGGTTCTTTAGACAGGTCCTTCTTTCTCAACCACATATTCGTTTACCTTCTGCGCGTTCAATGACGATCAATGACGCCGGCCAAATAAGCGGCCGAAAAACTTCCCTATATAAAAGAAGACCAGGGTCGTGATGCTGTACGGTCGGAACTTGGTCCCTTGCGGCTCCCAGATCGGCGGCTGCCTCCACATAGAAACCTCCTCTGCCAAAGCTAATTCTTCTCGGCATTGTTCCGTCCCGCAGCTCTTCCGATCGCTCTCCCCACGTTGAAACTGACGACCTGAGTGACCGAATGGGGTCGATAACTGAATCCATGTCGGTCACCTCGGCCCGACATCGCAACAGCGACATCTCGGTTGCCAGAACCTTCGTTGTGGCCTGTGGCATGCATAAGGGGACTGCTGTTGCTGTTCATGGCGCTCGCAACTCCCGAGCGAATGAAATCGGGCATTGAGGGAGTAGGGGGCGCTGTGGACGATGCCAACACAGTCGATGTGGTTGAAGTGCTGACACCGCCCGACGCCGAAGCACCGGCAAAAGCCGGACTGGCTCCAGCGGCAAAACCACTGACTCCAGCCAAAGCGGCGCCGGCCGCAACCCCGCCAGCTCTCACCAACGCAAAGGCTGTTGACCCGACATCGCCGGAAATGATCCTTTTGGCTATGAAGGGAATCAGCGCGATGGCTAGGGCATAAAAGATGCTGACCAGCCCAAGGATGACCGAATCACCTGTACCTTTCAGAAAACCAAGGAACCCGTTCCCCAAGATGTTATTGACCTGGTTCACCTGGATAGCGGTAATGAGCGCGCCGAACACGGCATAGAGAATGCCCCATGCATTCCAGATCATCACGTTGAAGGCATAAGCCTTCCCCAACTGACCGACCCCAGGGATTGGAATGAGGGCGAGCACCAAGGGGCCGACCACGTAGAGGATTGCGCCAAACAAGGTGTAGAAAAAGCAGAACACGATCATCGCGAGGGCATAGAGAAGATAGGCAATCACGAGCAGGACAACCGTGATCGTAGCGGCTGCATCGCCTGTGATAATGTCCGTAAGGGTCAGGGAGGGGTTGTTGGCGAACTGTTGCTGGAGCTGTCCCATCCAGCTCTGAAACATGTCTCCCGCACCGGAACTGCTGCCGATGAAATTCGCAACCGTGTTGAAGGATCCATTGACCCCGCGGAACACGGCGGCCCAGTTCGAAACGATCATCGCAACGATCAGGTACTTGATGGCTGTTCCCGCAAGCGCTTGCAAATCGCCGCCACGAAACGCAGCCTGATAGAGGCCGATCAGAAACCCAATCAGCAGGATGGCAAATGCGAAGTTCGTGACGGTCGAGATGATGGCGGTGCCGTCAATCCCAGCCAACGCGTTGTTCAAGAGTTGCTGGAAATAAAACACGGCTACTGGACTCCCTGTTGTAAGACCTGGTTACCCGTAGTCTGAAGTGTCGCCGCATGCGATGCACTGAACTTGAGCTGGCCGCTCGAGTTGGCTAACTCAATCGAGCGCACGCGCACTAGCTCGGCCATGGCGGATTGCGTGTATGCATTCGCCCTCACGAGCCACGCTGCGGTCTCGGCTTCCAAGATCGTGGAACTGCCGGGCGCGGCGGTTTGCAATTGCTGATTGATTTGTTCCGCTGCCTGAAGCTCCAGGTTGGCCAGGGCATCGATCTCGACCGCCTTTTTCATTGCAGCTTGTGCTTCCGCGTCGGTCATATCTACCATGTTCCGGACCGGCTGGGGCGCGTTCGCCGGCAGCATCACGGTCCCATACAGGGCTGAGTAGTTGCTTGTGATCTGGGGCATTGCCCCCGGATTGCCTGAGAGCAGGCTTTGTTCGAGCAGTTGCGGCGTGCGCAGAGTTGCACTCGAAATCGGCAACTGGAAGAGCTGGCGCATCTGGGCGAATTGGCCCTCGAATTGAACAGCCATGTTTCTGGCTTGAGTAATCGCGGTCAGGGGAAACACGACCTGCTGCTCGTAGTCTGCAGATTGCTGTTGGTTCTGCTGAATGGAACCAAGCGGCTGAGCCACCACATTGCGCAACAGACCGGAGATCGAGTTGAGCCCGACCTGCATCATGGCGCAGCACGGATCGAGTCCAAGCTGGCTGCGAGCCTTACTGGGGAGCAGGGCAACCACGAGGCCCAGACCGCATATTGCGACCACTGCGTTCCGGAGGACTTTCCAAATACGTGAGAGCGTGGGCAATTTCATTTTCGAACTCCTTATGGATGAGCTAGGACTTGCTGGATCTCGTTGAAGAGATTGTGCGTCGTTGTGGCGCTGTGCTTGATCGTCGCGTTCTGGTGAGCCAGTTTCGTTGCTTCCTGGCGCAGTTGGGCGGCAAGCATTTTCGCGAGCTGCGCCTGAGTGACAAGATCGGCGATGCGGGCCTGGGCAGTGACCATAGACGCCGACCCCGGAGCCGCAGTCATCGCCTGCTGTTCGAGAGAGTCGGCGAGAGTCAGCATCCCCTGAGTAGTTTGGTCGGAGACCATGGACGTCTTGAGCGAGTCCATGGCCATCGCATCGTCAATGTCCATGAGGTTGCGCTGCCCCGGCTGGGCAGTTCCAGACAGCGCAACCGGCTGGTAGACCTGCGTGTATAGCGAGGGAATCTGCCCAATAGACCCCGACTGGGCGCCTCGGAAGATCGACTCCAGTTGCATGGGAAGAACGAGGGTCGCGCTGTTGTTCTTGAGGCCTTCAATCTGGGACATCAGGCCCGTGTAGTGCGCCCGCGTTGCGCTGACAAATGATCTCGTCTGGTTAATCAGGGCCAAGGGCCAGATGATCTGCTGGCGAAAATTGTTGACTGCGGCACTAACCTTCCGCATTTCGTTCAACGCTCCCCCAATCGGGCCTTGGAGGGTGCTGGTGATGGTGTGAAAGAGAGACAGGATGTCTCCGATTGCGTCGGCCCGCAGTGCGGTTGGCGCCAAGACAACGGCGACGATCAGGACAGCGAGGAGACGTTTGCTGCGCGCAACTCCGCTCTGCAAACTCGTTACTGCATTTGAGATTCTCTTCATAGCGTTCTTGCTTCCTTTGCGACCTCGCCCGACAACTCTTCCGGAAGCGGGTCGAGATCCGCGAGACCGAATGGAAAAGCATCTGCCAACTGCCGATAACCTTCGATTCGTGACATGCCCTTGTGCTGCTCCAGACACCAGGAACGATAGGCGCGTTCTCGGGCGTAGGTCGTCACGATCCAGTAATCGATTGGCGCAGGGACCATGCGGATCGTGTGCGTTGTGTCTGCTTTTTCGCCGATCACCAGTAGGGCGTCCGCGCGCTTGCCCTTCACTGGAGCGCTAAAGTGCTTGATCTGGTTCAGCGCCGTCTCGTTCAGGTGGAGGTGCTCCCGTAACGCCGACACGTCTCCCGGTTGCTGCCCAACGATCTTCGTGGTCGAGTTCTTTACGATTCCCGCGCCATGAATTCTTGGGTTTGACTCCGTGCCAACAAAGTCTTCCGCAGTCTGGGATATCCCCCACACACTGGCGTTCCGTTTCCTCGCCGTTCGGAACAACTGGACCACTTCGGGCGCGAGCACGGGCGAGTCTAGAAGGAACCAGCACTCATCGAGTACCGTGATGCTCCGCCTGCCCGCCCTCCCGGACGCACGCTGCGCCGTGGCGTGGGCTATCAGGAGACTCATCGCGGTCTCCAGGCGCGGATCGTCGCTCAGTTGCTCCACGTTGAAGAACAACCAGGGATTATCGAGGGAGATTGTTGTAGGTTGATCGAACAGTTTTGAGTACACGCCCTTTTCGCCAGTCCAGCTGCGTAACTTGATGGCCGCGAGGTGAGCCTCATCCATGACCCTCTGGTTCTTTTCCTCGTCTCGCCATTGCGAGAGTTCATCGCGCAGGTCACAGAATGTTGGAATGGGGTTCGACGGCCGGATGGCCGCCCTCTTGTAAGTCCGAAGAACGGCCTCCGTAATGAGATTGTCGAGAAGTTCCGTGTCTTCGGCTCCGCCCTCACCGAGCATGTGGCGCGTCAGATTTTTCAGAAACGCGACTTGATCCTTGCTAGGTTCTCTCTCTTCTTCCGGCAGGTCCCACGGGTTGATCGTTTGTTCGGTGTCGAGCGACATCGTGATCATTCGCCCGCCCATGAGTTCGACCAATGGACGATACGAGTCACCACGCTCGATGATCGAGATGAGGGGGTTGTCCCTAGCCGCCATCAGCAGGAATTGCTGCACCATGAAGGTTTTTCCACCGCCGCTCTTGGCCATTACCAGCATGTTGGCGTCGCTTAAAGACGGATCGAACAGAGAGAACGGAATAAGCTGGCGGTACGGAGTCTCAAACAAGAATAGTGGCGACCTTGGCGTCCCCTGCCATGGCATTTCGACCGGCAGAAGGTCGGAGGCATTTGAGGTCAGCAAGTCATGGTCCCGCTTGTCAGGCTCCGCCATGGCGGGAAGCGAACTGAAAAACAGGCGCTTCTTGGCCAACGACTCAGCGACAGCCTTTGCCCCATTCATCCGCGCAATGGCATAGAGAAGCTGCTGTCGGCGGTTCTCGATGGTGCGCTCGGCTTGCTCCAACTCGGAAACGGTCGCTGCCGGTTGCGACGTACGTGTACCGATCACAAGACTCAACCGGGCAGTTTTCACCGAGCTCGAAATGATGTCCTGTTGTGCTCTGAGTAGTTGCGACTCGGCAACCTGTGCCTCAACGTTGACGCGGACACCACCGTGCGAGTCCCGCTGCGCGGCCTGCATCTTGCGCAGGCGGGTCTTGTAACCCTTTAGGACCTTGGCTTGGTCCGGAATCGTGACTTGGGCAGTCACAACGATGGGAAAGTCCAGGGCGGTCAGCTCGCGCAAGATCCCGGGGAAAGTTGCGTCGGGCAGTTCCTTCAGGCTTACGAACGTGTAGAAAACCCCATCGAGGTTGAGATAGGTGTCAGTCTCATCTACGATGCTTACGTCTGCGATTTGCTCGCGCGCGCTGCGGTATTCGAATTGCTCTTCTCCTCTTCTGTACGGCCGCGAGTCTGAGTGCAGTGGGTTGAGCGCCCGTTTCGCCTCAAGAAACAGCGCATCATCACTGAGTCGTGTTGCGCCGAGTTCCGCCGCTTGCAAGGTGGTTTCTACCCCTCGCAGCAGACTTTCGAACTCGGCGAGGAGATCCTGATGCTCTTGCCACGCGCGGTCGATGCACTTCCGAGCCGACAGGTTGAATGGGTTTCCATTCGGCTTCAGCGGTTTGCCGATGATGCGGTGATGAAGAACCGGGTCCCAGATGAAGTAGATGTGCAATAGCGGCCGTATGTAGTGGCCGTTCGCTTCTTTCTCTCTCCACTGCTCGACGCGCGCCGTATCGAGTGCAATTGCTTCCGGATTCTCCGACCTCTGACCGGCCACGTACTGATCGAGCAAGTCTCCCAGATCTTCCAGAACTTCGTAGCGGAACTGCACTCTCATGCTCTGTTCCGGGATCGACCTTAGTAAGGCTTCCATCATCAGCTTGCCCCGGTTCCTGCCCTCGTCGCTGGCGAAGTAGGAGGTCAGCCCCTTGAGTGCGTAGCCCGCCACAAAACTTCCGCTCGTCCGCACTACCACATCATCCAAGTAATCGCGGACGGCGAGTTGCTCGCACAATGCGGGTTCCAGGAGCTTTTTCTCGTGTTGTTCGAGCGTGAGCGGCACTACACTTCCTCCCTGATGTACGCGGCGGTGATTTCGCGGTCTCGGGCGACCGCACAGTAGGCGCGTGGCTTGAGGTACCAGAGGGCAAGATCGCGAATATAACCCCGCGGCCGACCGTACTTGAACAACATCAACAGCGGAACGATGGAAAGTGGCACTCCATACTGGACGACAATGCTCATGGGTATCCCCCCAATCTCACCCGAAACAAAGTGCCCGGCCACGTTGGTCAGCGCCGCTACGCCGAGCACAACAAACAGGTCTTCGAATTCCAGACACATGAATGTCACCCGCGTCTGCAGATTCCGGTTTACCGGTGTCACGTTCAATGCCATCTTTTCGTCTCCATTGAGTTAACGAACTCCCGCAGTTCCGTTACGAATCCAGAACTCTGCCAGCCGCAGCAGTCCTGACAATCCGAAGCAGCACATGGCTGTCACAAGATTCCGCACCCAGGCTTCGCCGATGGTCATCCGTTCGAGTAACCCCGAAAAGTGCACCACACTCAGCACCACATGCAGCGCCCCGTAAAGCGGCAGCAGGACATTGCCCACCCAGTTAACCAGGGTCAGAACGCCCAGCCAGAACTGGTCTGGATTGTTCCAGGCCGCCTGGTTGCTGAAAGATTCGAGCACGCGCAACAACCCTGAACACATGAGCGAAGCCAGGCCAGCCCACGCGAAGTGCTGCCACGGTTGCGCTTTGCCGAATCGGTAGATCCCGGCTGCCGCAAAGAGTCCCGCTATGGTCGGCATGATGACGTTGCCCAGCCAATTCGTCAGGTTGAGCATTCCGTTTTGGAACGACATGATCACCTCCGATCTCCGTTCTTTCATCAGCCGGCCATAGCCTGGACCAGCTTCCACAGCGCCGAAACGCTCAGGAAAGCCAAACCCGAACCAATCAGCGGCATGAATGGCCGGTGCCGGGCATAGTTCAGGATTGCCCCCACAACCGCGATTCCTGCCGCTTCCGGCAGGATCGTTCCTGCCAGGAAATTCCAGATCGAACTCAGCATGTCTGTCATGGCGAACTGCGAACCGCTGTTCCACGACTGCATCAACTGGACCGTGCTCGATGCACCCAACAAAAAGATCGCGGTCACGACCGACGCCAGCGGGCTCTGTCCCTGCGCCGCATCCAGCACGGCCTTCAACACGAAGAATGCCGCGAGCACCGGAACTAGGTGCATGACAACCACACCGGAAACGAAGTTGTTGAAGACCGTTTCCAGGCTCATGACCCAGGGGCTACCGATGCTGCCGCCTTGCGCAGGGAACGTGATACCTTGCGCAGCCAGCCAGGACAGCAACTGCGGCAGGGTGAGGAAAATGACCGACCAGAGGACCCACTTCTGAAAGTGACCACCCGCCTGGAAATCCAACCCGCCTTCCCGTCGCAGAGCGATTCCCGCGAGCACCATGGTGCAGATCGCGGACGGAACCGCCAGATCGAACAGCAGCTTCATCAAGTCGACGATGATCTGGGGCAGGGTCACTGCACTCTTCTCCTTACTGCACGCCCGCTGTACCGTTTTGAATCCAGAACTCGATCAGGCGAGTGAGACCTGATATCACCAGTAGTCCGGCCGCCGTTACCGCCCATCGCGCGACACCGCGCCCTTGGGAATAAGAGATGACTGCCATGACGACCGCTAGCGCCGCTCCGACAGGAGAGATCACATTGCCGACCCAGTTCACTAGGTTGAGCACGGTGCCTTCCGGCTGAGCTGCGGTCTGTCCCTGTACCGCTTGGCCCGTCGCCGGCTGGGTTCCCAAATTTTGGGCGTAACAAACGGAAGCGAGCTGCAGGCAAACAATCGCGACAAGATGCGCGAGCGCTAAATGATGCTGTCGATCTCTCCCACGGGAAAGGTCCATGGTGTTCCTCCTATGCGGCGCGTTGGTTGGCGTCTTTCGAGTACGGTGAGGAACATAAGGCTATGACGAATCTCGGGCAAATCTGTGAGGCGGGTCGAACGCTTCTGTTGCTGTGAATTCCTCACATCGAGTGCCTGGAATAGACTTCAAGGGCAGGCTCGATTACCGCACGGAGCGCGGCCGGACAGGAGATATAGACAAATAGCTCTGCTTCTTCACAAAATACAAGGGACAAATTCAAAGAAAATTTGTTGGAATTGTGAACATTTGACAGTAGAGACCATCCTTGGCACGGGCTGTGGGCTGAGAATTCTTTCTCAGTTAGCCAAATGAAGATCTGTTGGGATTTTGTGCATTTGATAAGTGGGACCAGACTTAGTTCACGTTGTGGGACGAGATTTCCCCGAAGCCGACTTCTGGCCCGCTTGGCTCGCCACGGTTTCAACTTCCGGCTTGCCCGTCATCCGTGATCCAAAACGCGGCAGCCCAGTAGATCACGACAACGTCGTGCTACGCTGAAGTGTGCGATCTCTTCCCTCGGTTCTCTTTCTGTTTGCATTGACGGCCGCCGCTACGCATGTCGGGTACGCGCTGCCTGTTGCGGTCCAGACGTGCTCCGTGCCTGGGATCCCTAAGAGCGCTCGCTGCGGCACTATCGAAGCCCTCGAGAATCCTGACCAACCTGAGTCCCGAAAACTCAAAATACACTTCGTGGTGATTCCGGCGGCAAACGGCCATCCGCGTCCGGATCCAATCGTTCCATTGCTAGGCGGACCCGGCGAATCCGCGATCGATGCAGCAGAATGGAGCGTGCATCGGCTCGAGCCGATGTTAAAGGACCGAGATTTGCTCCTCGTGGATCAGCGAGGCGCTGGACAGTCCAGTCCTCTGCGGTGTCGCTTTTACTCACCTGACGATCCTGCTGAAAGTCTGCGGAACCTGTTTCCGATTGCTCGTGTGCAGAGTTGTGCGAAAGACCTCGCCCGGCATGCTGATTTGACGCAGTATTCGTATCGGCGCTTCGCGGACGATCTTGAAAAGGTGCGCCGCACTCTCGGTTATGGGCCGCTCAATCTATTTGCAGGTTCCTACGGTACGCGAGCAGCACAGGTATTCGTAAGGATTTACCCCAGCAGCGTTCGAACCATGTACCTCGGAAGCATCGTGCCTATCGATATTGCGATTCCGTTGCCTGACGCAAAAGCCGCGCAATCGATGATGGAGCGTACTTTCGCAGCCTGCGAGTCCGATACTTCGTGTCGTTCTGCTTTCCCTCACGTGCGAGATGAATTTTCCCACGTAATGCAGCGCCTTGCATTAGGCCAGGTCTTTGTCCAGGTTCGTGGGCACGCAGAGACAGTCGAATTGAGTCAGGGCCGTGTTGCTGAATGGTTTCGTTCGTTGCTATACAGGCCGTCGAGTGCTGCGGACCTGCCTCGGCTAATTGATCGAGCGAATAAAGGGGACTGGGGCCAGATTGTGAACGGAATTCTCGATGACTCGCGGGATGCAGATCATGACTTAAGCTTCGGACTGTTGCTGTCCATCACGTGTAGCGATGACTTGCCGTTTGTACGCGAGGACGAAGTGGCGGCGGCGACCGCACATACGTTCCTAGGGGACTGGCGTCTGCGGCAGCAGCAGGCAGCGTGTAAGGTGTGGCCACACTCTGTCGTTCCCGCGAGCTATCGAAATCAAATACGCACACAAATCCCTACGATGTTTGTGTCAGGGGACGCCGATGGTGGTACACCGCTCTGGTTCACCAAGCACGCGGCTCCAGGCTTCCAGAATCGAGTCGAAGTGATCATGAGCAACCGCGGCCACACTGAATGGGCGCCCTGCATCGAAACGCTGTACCAGCGTTTTCTGAAACAAGGTTCCGTTCAGGGGCTCGACGCTTCTGCGTGCTCGCATCTTTCATGGCCACCGTTCAAGACGGAATAGCGCAAGGACAAGACGCAGTGTACCGACGAATGGGCCCTGGATCGCGCTATGGGGAAGTTGGAGAACTATCACTTCGACTCTGTGTGCGGATTGTGTGCCGGACCTCCGAGAATACTCGGATTCGGAGAGGGACCGATCTGACTTGCGGCCGATCGGTCAGAACAGAATGGTTCCCGCACATCCTCTCTAAAGCTGCGTGCAAAATGTGTGTCCAATAAGAACGGCTTGTCCGGAAGGAGTATTGAACAAATGGCGCGTTCTTTGCTGATTTCGTTCAACGCAAGTTCAGGACATTCAGTGGAAAAAGCGATGAAAGCAATCCTGGCGGAGAGGGAGGGATTCGATTACCTTCGTTTCTCGCAACCACCGGTGAAATCTGCACTTGCGCGATAATACCCTGTGTTTGAACGAGTCACAAGAGAATCCATTTCGAACTTGGCGTTTCCCCAATTTCTCCCCACCGCTGCGATTCTCACCAGGACGGTATCACTGGTATCAGCGACCCGTCGGAGAACTCAACACTCAGTCAGTGGCGAATCGAGGTCAAACATTTCGCTCGCCAGATCATGTTCAGCGGGAATCGCAAGTGATGAAGTGCTAGTTCTCTTGGTCTGATTTGAGTTGTTCTTCACACCGCTGTCGAAGCTTTTCTGGCACAAGACTAGAACCTCCGTTGGGCGACCTACTTATCTGATTTCAGTCGCTCTTCGCATTTCTGCCTAAACTTCCCTGGGCAATACGTCTTGAGCATATAGTGGGCGGCAGAGTCTAGACGGCCCGCTGCTGGGGTACCTGCGAGCGCTGCGCTGCGCTCGCGCATTAACTTTATCGCCGGCACCGCGTCACCGTGTCGAATCAGGTCCAACGCCTCTACGGCGTTCGCACACTGCAGGTTGTTGTCATCTTCCTGCTGAGCGATGAAATCTATAAGAGCCGGCTCTGCTGCGAGACCCACCTTCGCAAGCGCATCGACTGCGGGATACCGAGACTGCAGCCGCTGTGGTCCATTTGAGTCGGGCCGCCTGAAGCCCAGGTACTTGATCAGAATTGGGACCGCTTCCTCCTGGGGCAGGTCCCCGATCAGTTGGAACGCGGCGCGAGAACAAAACGCCGTTCTAATTTCTCCACGGTCCAGTGCATTGACGGCGTCGGTTGCAGATGCCAACTTCAGCTCATCACAACGCTGAGCAACACACGGACTTGCAGAGATTAGGACTACAAACAGTGTTGCGATTGGCAATCCGACATCTAGACGACGAGACATGAGGCCTCCCTTATTGAAGGTTCAAGGACAGCGGGGTCGTTCCTGTTCCCAATATATTGTCGCCGGGTACATCTTGTGAGAAAAACCCGACTCCATCGGAATTGGTTTGGCATGATAAGCGGACGTAGAAGTTAATTGTTTTGGAAATCTTTATCCCATCGGGTCCAACGGCGTACGTCTCGAAATTAACGCGGTGCCTGTAAGGAGGGTTATATACGACGTGAGACCCGTAATACCCGACGGCATCCAAATTAAACACTTGACCTGTTGCAGTCGAGGGGTCTGTAGAAATACTATCTCCAGTGTCGTCATAGGGTGGAGATCCAAAGCCACAAGGATTAGTTGGGGTGTCGGGGAATTGAGGATTGGAGCCGACCCAACATGACTCAGAATTTACGTTCCGCCTAATGGTAACAGGGCCTGTAAAATCCGAAGGAGTTACGGTCGCAACGAGTTCGTAACCAGCATAGCAACCATTCAGGGCTCCGTTGTCCGGAGGAGGAGGTTCTGGGAACCCACCCGACTGCATTCCGAGCAGTGTCTCACCGAAATTGTGGAGAAAGGTTTGGACAGGATCATTGGCTGATACGTGCAGATTACCGCCGAAACGTAGCTCAAGGTGTGCTGAAATCTGCCGCTTTGCAGTGTCATTGGCAGATTGGTTCGCATGCTGAAAAGGCGCGAAGCTTGGATCAGGAGTGGGTGCTGCGTTAGCAACAAGGGAGAACGATGCAGAATTCTGATAGCTGTAGCCTGTCCAGGATTGCGTAATGCCAGTTGTCACCTGTCCGTTCGCATTGCCATTCTGATCGTAAGTGCTACCGGAAGTTCCAACGACTCCTCCTCCTAAAGTCACCATCAGCGGTGTTTCGTTGGCCACGGTAAACAGCGTGCTTCCGGATGGAGAAAAACCGATCATCGAGTTTCCCACAGACGTGGAAGCCGTGCCGATGAAGTTGCCGTCTTGGCGCTGTAAGGTTGGCTTAATTGCGCTTTGTTGACCGGGAACGCCCGTCGTCTGGGCCTTCAAGGTCACGCTTGCGCCAGAAGTTGTTACTAGGTAGAACGATACTTTGGTGGACGAAGACGGGGGAGCGCCATTATTCATTGTGCGACTATTAGTGCTTATACCGTAGCTTGCCAGTGCGCCCTGATCAGCGTTGGTTATCACGCTGGGCATCGACGCATTCAAGTCGCTCTCAAAGAAACCTGATGCGCCGGCGACAGTCGAACTGCTCAAGTCTTCCAAAACTATCTTTGAGGAATCGCCCGCAAGTCCCACTCGGAGCAAACGCGAGTGCTCAGCAGTTACGATTTGGAGACCGTCTTCGGTGCCGTTATAGGAATATTCTCCATACTGATAGGGCAGGTAGAAATAGCCATCCCCCGCGATTATGGGAGTTCCAACGGACGTGTTCTCGGTGTAGTGCCAGTTAGGGAAGGTAAAGGATGAGTTCTCCATTGAAACGCTGAAATTCTGCTGGCCCGTACTCGGGTTGATGGCAACGACCGCCATACTAGATCCTGGAACGCCCCACCAACTTCCATACTGATTCGCTAGGGATGTGTGGAGATATGCATAATTACACTCGGTTGGATAAATACCTGTCACACTGACGACAAAGACAGTACCATCTGTACTCACGATGGGTGTTGTGAAACAACTGGTGGACGATCCAAATGCAGTGGAGGGGGTCCCGGTCACACCGTCAAGACGATAGATTGATTGCCCAGTGTTCACGACTGCCCCGCCCTGGAAATCCGGCAAGAATTGATTGCACGACGAAGTGCCATTTTGATCGGTGGTGGTGCCAATGCTCTTGCTCCACGCCACAGTCCCATCGCTCTTGATGGCTTGGAGGTTGCAGTCGGCGTTTAGGGCGAAAACATCCGCCACGCCGGTCGAACTGGGAACCGCAGGCACAATATTAGAGACACCGGAACCCTCGCCTGGGTTAGACCAAATCACGGTGCCCGCCCGTAATGCACTGGTCACAACAGTAACGTCGGCAGAAGCATTTCCGGCTGTAATCGTTGCGTTCCCAGAACCCACGGCGGTGATGATAGGAGGGTCGTCTGTAGAAAGCATAGCTACGGCGGTATTGCTTGAAGTCCAGGACAGACCAGTTACGGATTGCCCGGTGGAATCGAGCGCTTGAATTGATTGAGTACTGCCGAACACCATGGTGATTAGGTTGGGAACAAGCGTCACCGAGGTTCCACCACCGAAGTTTGTCGGCACAGTGAACGTGGTCGCGTTGCTCCACACACCACCTTGCTGAACCTTCGCGACTCCACTTACGGCGTTAGAGGCCACACTAGCCATTATTGTGCCATCGTTCCAACCAGTGACCACGCCGGGAGCGTTGCCAATCCAGACAATACCACTTCCTTGAGTGCTTCCGAAACCACTACCGGTAATCGTGATGACGGTACCTGCGGTTGCGCTGTTGGGATTGACAGTCCGGATGTTTGGTGTATCTATCGTGAACGGAACGGAGTTGCTCCAGGACCCGTTTTGAAGTACCTGAACTGTTCCCGATGCCGAACCTGCCGCTACACTTGCGGTGATTGAGCCGTCGCTCCAGTTGGTTACAGTTCCGGTGGCGGTTCCAAGCCAAACCATCCCGTTGCCCTGGTCGGTGCCGAACCCAGAACCGCTGATAGTCACTGAAGTTCCAGCCAGACCATGAGTTGGTTGGACGCTGCCAATCGCCGCCGAACTCACAGTGAGGGCAACAGAGTTGGATGAGAGTCCGTTCTGTTGAACTTGTACTACTCCGGACGTGGACCCGGCGCTTACGGTCGCCTGAATCGTCTGATCGCTCCAGCTCACGACAAACCCGAGCATGGTGCCGAGCAAAACGTTGCCCGTGCCTTCCGTCGCACCGAAGCCCGTGCCCGTGATCGTCACTTGTTGTCCCACGCCGGCAGTTGCGGTTGAAATGTTGCTGATGTTGGGAGCGATCTGAGTAGGCGGCGTAGTCACATTGAAGTTGGTTCCACCGCTTGCGACTCCATTCACGGTAACGACCACATTCCCTGTAGTTGCACCTGGAGGGACTAAGGCGGTAATTGATGTCGCACTCCAGCCTACGACCGGTGAAACGATACCATTGAAAGCCACCGTGCTTGATCCCTGCGCTGTCCCGAACCCACTGCCGCTGATCTGAACTTGCGACATGATTGCACCGCTCGTTGGAGAAATGCTGCTGACAGTCGGACTCACCGTGAAAATCACGTTCGAGTTGCTCTGCAGACCGTTCGCAAATACCGCGACGGGCCCAGTGGTGGCGCTGGCAGGGACAGTTGCTGTGATCTGACTATCCGCCCAAGCGGTAATGCTATCTGCCGGCACGCCATCAAAACTTACGGTGCTACTGCCTTGGTTTGCCCCAAAATTCAGCCCGCTGATCATTACGGGGGTGCCGACGGTTGCTGTGCTAGGCGACACACTCGCGACGGACGGGCCTTGTGAAGACGTAGTCACGGCAACGTTATCGAAAGTCGCAGTCGCCACTGCCGAAGTGCTGCCACCAGTCACCGCCAACCCGACGTAAACCGTTTGGGCCATGTTGATCGTTTGACTCGGACCAACTTGTGTCCAGTTGCCACCATCGGACGACGTATAGCTGCTAAAGGTGCTTCCACTTCTCACGATCTTGACCCAGTAAGGAAGGGTTGTGTTGACGTAACCGGGTTCGGCTGTATTTCCGCCTGTGGTGGTTCTGGCGTCAAAGTAGCAATACCCTCCGTAAGACGGCCAGTCGGCAGTCTTCGCGTTCGCCGACCCTGAATCCAGAGTTTCACGAATCATCACACCGGCGGCCGCAGAACCCGGTGCGTTCTGGACGCTCACCAATCGAGCCACGACACTCCCATCGCCTAGCATCTGTTGGTATACAAAATGAAAAGCGTCCGCCGTGCCGTAAATCTGACTGCCAGACCCACTCACGGTGAAGGTCCCGTCTGTGTAGGTTGCACTCCCGGCTACACCGATCGTTCCTACGTCGGTGTCTAGCCAGCCGGTCGGCAATGGCTGGGAAGTTACTACTAGTCTGACGGGATTGCTGGAGTTCATGTCCGGGGCCACGCTCACCGTCAGGAATCCCGACGTTGCACCAGCAGGAATAGTCACGTTAATCGAGGTGTCGCTCCACGTGTTGACGGTCATTGCCTGTTGATTCAGGAGTACCTCGCTACCTTGTTGCGACGCGCCGAAATTCGAGCCGCTGATGGTGATCGGACTGCCTACGGCACCTGTGGTCGCAGAAAGGCCGGAAATCACTGGGGTTGTGGTTCCCGAAGTACTGACGGAAACATTGTCGAAGGTGGCGGTTGCCAAAGCTGTGGTGTCTCCGCTGTCTACAGCCAAACCGACATAAACGGTCTGTGCCATGCTTATGGTTTGAGTGCCACCGACTTCTGTCCAGTTGATTCCATCGGACGAAACGTAGCTGTCAAAGTTGTTCCCGCTACGAGCCACTTTCATCCAATGCGGAGGTGTCTCATCTATAGAACCCGGCTCGGCTGTATTCCCGTAGGCCGTAGCCCTTACGTCGGTATAGAACGCATAAAACGACATCCAGTCCGCAAGCTTGGCATTCGTGGACCCAGCATTCAGAGTCTCTCGGATCATTACTCCCGCCGACACGAACGTTGTCCTACTCCCTTGAAGACTGACCAATCGCGCGACAATGCTGCCGTCGCCAGTAAGGGATTGGTACGCAAAATGGAACGAGTCCGTTGTGCCATAAATCTGGCTTCCCGCCCCACTCACCGTAAACGCACCGTTTGCGTAAGTCGCACTTCCGAACAAACCGAACGATCCTATGTCCGAGTCCAGCCATCCATCCGGTAACGGCTGGGGGGTCACCGTGAACCGGACAGCGTTGCTGTAAGCTCCGACAGCACCAAGCGGATTCTGCGGATCGTAGACCAGCAGATTTCCCGAGGCTGCGCCTTCGGGGATCGTAATCACGATTGAGGTTTCACTCCAAAGAGTCACGGTGACGGGAGAGCCATTCAACAAGACTTGGCTGGAGCCTTGTGCGAGACCAAAACCTGAACCTGCAATCACAACTTGGCTGCCTACATCCCCGGTAGTGGCGGAGATGCTTCCAATGCAGGGCATGGGGGTATTGGATGAGGTGGAGACGTTATCGAAAGTCGCGGTCGCGGGCGTAGGGCTAGAGCCATTGGTGACCGCCAAGCCCATATACGCTCTCTGCGCCATCGTCATCGTCTGACTCGCTCCTACTTGTGTCCAGTTGGCGCTGTCAGGCGAGGCGTAACTGGTGAAAGTACTCCCACTGCGCACTAACTTGATCCAATAGGGAGTCGTCGCGCTCAACGTGCCCGGCTCAGCAGTGCTTCCGTCAGCACCTGTCCGGGTGTCGAAGTACAGATCGCCATAGGAAGGCCAATAGGCGATCTTGGCATTTGTTGATCCTGCATCTAGGGTCTCGCGAATCATCACACCAGCAGCAACGTAGCCTGAGCCACCTTGAACGCTGACGACGCGAGCGACAATGCTCCCGTCTCCAAAGAGACCCTGGTAGGCGAAAGTAAAAGAATCAGCGGTTCCATAAATCTGCGTCCCCGTCCCACTCACGGTAAACGTACCGTTCGCATAGTTGGGGTAACCGCCAAATTGCCCCAGTGACCCAACCTGAGCGCCCCCCCACCCTGGTTGCTGACTGCAGAGGTAACCAGATGGCAGAGCCATGGCATAGTTCGCAGCATGGAGCCTACCAAGGAGACAGAAAAACAACGCGAAGGTGAAAGCGGCTAACCTGCAAGAACAAGCCACACGGGGAGACACGAATCGCATGATGGCCACTCCAACAAGCAGTATCGGCGTTAGATGCAACTCCACGGACAGGTTCTGGGAGGAACGGAAAAAGGGCAAAAATGCTATGGCCCCGCCGCCCTTAGTCTTTCTCGAATGCCTGACGATTTTCTAAGTTTGCGCATTCTCATCACGACTTAGCAAGAAACGTGCCTAGGCCGGATTTCGAGGGGAAGCAACGATAAGGATCGCTCGACGGGAGGAACCTGAAAGTCCTTCGCTCCCTGGCATCTCCTTGATCAATTGTTTGAAAGGGACCTTACTCGGACAGTCTTGTGGAAATCAATACTAATCTCGAGCTCTGTATCCAGGATCACGATGTCGAGTGATGCTTCTCACCTTAACATCTTCTTCGTTCCCCCGGGGCACTTCCGGGCTTCCACCGGCGCTGTACCATCTGCCAAAGAAACCAAGCCAGTGTCCGTTCAAGGCGGAATACAATCCCATCGCAACACAGAAACTTCAATAAACCTGAATTGCCCGTCTACTTATAGAGGTGTTGCTGCGCGCTTCAATGTTAAGGACCTTCGGACGAGAATCAGGCCACGGTGAACATTTGACAATAACAGCCGGACGATTGGACTAAAAGAGATCCAACAGTCGATGCCTAAATTAACTAACAATGTCCATGAAAGTTACCGATGGAAACATCGAAAGCGGGCAAGAGAGAGAGGCTCAAGAGAGGATTGATGAAGCCTTTACGCAGCTGCAGAATAGCCCTGTCGCACAAGCATACCGGCAATTGCGAGTGCTCACGACGAAACCTGAGCTATTGTCGGTCCTGTCTGAAGATGAAGCAAAAGCGATTAAAATAGCGAGCGACATTCTAGAAGAATCGCCGGAGGCTAGAGTTCTCAGTCTGATCGCGAGAGCTTCGGGGAGGGAACGTCAGTGGCCCGAATGGGGCGAACGTTAGACTTGAAGGCCCCCTTAAGGAACAGATCTCCGCTAATGCAAGGTCAGATGCCAGCGAAAATAACCTATGCCACCGAGCAAAACCAGGAGGGCCGCCCAAAACTTCTGTGAGACATCCTGGCCGATCTTAAACTGCTCGACGGCAGTTGGATCGTTCTTCAACTTGAAACAAAGTAGTACTCGACAAAGAACCAACTTGGAGGTGCGATTACCCAAAAAGCATATACGCGAGGATACCAATGTTGCGAATAAAGACTCAGGTTGACGCTAGCAATAGCAAGTATGAGCGCTGAGCACCCTACGATCCAGACCAAGCCGCGCCTTAGTGGGCTACCCCAATTGTTTGGCATAAAGACTGATCTCCGTCTGAAGTTGAGAGTTTCGAAGGTGAGCAGAAAGATTCCCATAAGTGCTGACATTGACGATAAATCTCAAATACTTGCGGGACTTCCTTATATGAACGGTAGAATTCCTCAGTTTGAGAGCCTCGTCCCAGTAACCCTGGAAGCTGTTCGCAGACTTCGGGTACCGCCACTCCGTTTACCCTAGCTACCGTGAGCAAAAACAAAAAGTGAACATGGGCAACAGAATGCTCTGGATAGAGTGGCGCCGTAACCTGAGAAAGAAGGAATGAAAGCTGCAAAGATCTGTGCCTTTCTTCCGATGGCGATGACAAATCCCAAATCCCGGAGGTGAGATTGTCTTCAGTATCCAGTTCATGTTGCAGAGATTCTTGGGCGCCGAAAGCGCGTTGATAACAGAGACAGAGACTTCGCATAACACTGCCGCAATCACTCCTGGAAAGGATGCTTGGAAAGACTTTCCTCAGTTCAGAGCGAAGGTCGACAGCATAGACATCGCCCGACATGGTTGAGGTATTCCGAGCTGCACGGCCTGCCAGACGCCCAGTAGCAACAAGCCTGCCAAGGGGATGTATGTCATCACCGCAAGCTCTCGCAATCTCACGAGAAGCTGCAGGCAGTATAGGGACGTGAGATATGCCAAGAAGGCTCGCGAGATTGCCTACGATAAAGGGATCGCTCCTCGCCTTTCCTCTGGTCACGAAATGGGCGACCAACTCCTTGTCGACATGGAAGTCAGCCAGAAGGTCTCCTGCGCGTTGATAGTGGTCGACCTGCAACGCAACCCCGGCTAGCCCTGCAGCATGCTTGTGTCGGACGCACAATGAAACATAGAACGTGACCAGGAAATCTCTCCAGCGCTCGTTCGACAAGCTATACGCATTTGCCGTTGTTGGGAAAAAGAAGGAATGTCGTAGCAGGGTCAAGAGCTTACCGGTGTCAGACACGGTCCTCAGGTTCTCGCAACACTCGGACAGAGTCAGGCTCATCTGGCTCTCTGCGGGCCATTCGCTGAGATGCGCTTGCCATTCCATGAGCAATTCGTCCGCGCCCTTTTTGATCTCTCCGATAGAAAGCTCCCTCTGAAACCTTCGATAGTAAATCCAAGCCACTAGTGATAGGGACTCGAGCGTCAAGCCTTCCTCGTAGGAATCCAGAACACTCTCCGCTGCTTCTTTCAGAATCCTCGTGGCCGTTTGCGCCTGAGGGACATGATGTGTTTTAAGAAGTGCACTTACGACCAACGGAGTTAGCAGAATCTGACGATCAGCCTCGCTGAGACCGGCGAGGCGATCGGCCAACCCGGGTATTAACTGCCGCACCTCATCGATTCCCAGGGGAGCCATGGGCAGATGAACGGAACTTCGGCGAACCTTTGAGAACCCCCAGAATGCGTCCCTAACAGCCAGAACCAATCGGATATCTACACTAGATGAGTCGCTTTTAGAAGAGGGTAGGCAGTCGGTGAATTGTTGAATGCTGATTGGCGGATGGCTCGAGATGAACTCATCCACGCCATCTAACAGAACCATCGTCTTACCGGCCGTAAGGCGATCTACCAACCAGGACAGCGGAATAACTGTAGGAAGGCCGGACGGCATCTTCACATCCCTAATCAGGTCGTTAGTGTGTCTGATCCAGGCCTGACATATGCTCAACCACAGATCTACTCCGCGGCTCTTTGACGCAACGTCATCAAGTCGTAACCTGTCGATGGGGAAAAAAAGAACTAGGCAGTCCGTTCGGCCGGCAAGAAAGTCCTCGGATGCCCTACGGCACAGCATTCGCAGCACCACTGACTTACCCACTCCAACTGGCCCGCTGACGATGACTCGTGGAATTCGATATTCGTTATAAATCAAGGTCTGCAATTGTTTCAAGCACGTATCCTGATCGAGTCCAGAAGACAGATCCGTGCGGCCAGGTTGACCGAAAAGCCTTGTCACCCCAGTTGTAGAGTTAACAGTTTGACATCGTTGTACAAGGAGGTGCGATACCGCCCGATCGTATTCCGACCGCCGAGTGCTCCATAAAGAAGCAACAACCGCGCGGATCCGCTCAGTGACGGCAAAGACAGATAGGGGAGCTGATTTAATCGAGGAATGTTGCCCACGCACAGTTATGTGTTGCCGGTCTGACGAATATCTGTAGTGCGATCCACCATACGAGACGATGTCTCCGCTACCCCTAATCTCGGTAACGGTGTCTACGTCAATAGATTCGGGTCGCGAATGCCCGATTTCATCGAGATGCTGAACAATATCTCGATACTTCGTCTCCAGATCTCTCAAAAACGAGCTATTATGCCTTAGTGCGATGTAGAATCTGTTTCTCCCACAATCAATGCGCCCGTTTGAAGCGAATCTGATCGCGTACGTCATTGGAGCGCACAGTAGACCAATGGTGGCTACAATGCGTCGACTCCACTCCGCCAGTCCCGAGTTCGCCCCAGCGTGGGGAACACCGAAATTGAAAATGTGTCGAGTACGCTTGAGCAGTTCCTTTTTGTTCGCCGAATCGAGAGTTAGCATCTGCTTAAGAACAAGACCACCCGCGCTGTGAACAAGGAAGATGAGGTCCTGATAGTGAAATCGCGGACAGAGTTGAGCGAGCAACGTGTGCAGAAGTTTGGCAACTTCTGGAATGCTAGTTTCAGAGAAGAGTCCAACGGGATACTGAACGTTGATCACGTCAAGATCCAGCGAGAGTTGGCTAAGCAATGTTGCAGGTATATCTTGCCAGCAAGCCTTGGCTCCGCTATTGATACCGTGAACAAACACCAACAGAACGCCTGGTACGAAACGAGGCGACTCTCTGTCGGCTCTGTGGAAGAAGCCATTCTTAGCGTCTAATAGAACGTCAGAACTCCAAAAGCTTCGCAAATCGGTCACTGCAGTCGGTGAGGCCACCATATTAGTTAGTGGCCCCCGCCAGCTTACTCTTGCGTGAAGCCATTTCTACTCGCTGCGCCACAGCAATGACCTTGCGGATATCAAACGAAATGCCGGCAGAACAATCTGAGTAATGGAGGTATGCCCGAACTGAAGTGGGAAGGTTCGCAGCCCGCTCTCGAACGAAGTCTGTCCACAACTCGAACTTCTCGCGGTCTGCTCGAAACTCCGTCAGAAATCGTCTGCTTGTGTCAAATCGGTACAGAATATCGCGCGCAAGCTGTACTCTCTCAAATGAGGAACGGCGGAACAAGTTCATGAGATCCTCTTCAGTCAGGAAAGAGCGTCGCTGCACCATGCTGTCAAACCCCAGTAGTTGATCTTTACGCCTGACGATGGCTCGGAAGAAGTCCGCGACATCGGCCGATAAGCAAATATCCCAAAGAAGCAGCCGGCCCTGTGGTGTTAGAGACTGATACAGACCATCGACAAACGAGGGCTGCTGACCTCTGTCGACTTCATGCAGGACCATTTTGCACGCGATAACGTCGTAAGTCCGACCGTTCTCTAGATCATCCGGGAATACGCCCTCGATGAATGAAAGCGTCGCGTTCCGAGAGGATAACCACTGCTGCAGTTCCATTCTTGCCCTTGATAATTGAATGGCGCTCTCGTCAATGAGATCTATTGTCAATCTCGTATTTCCTTGAGTTCTAGAATGTTCTGTTGCTCTCAACAGTTCTCGGGTGATCGCACCATAGCCGCAACCGCAATCCAGGACTTTGCTGTGAGTGTCCATGACGCCGGTCATGTCCACAAATGCTCGAAAATCATCGGGATGAATTGCATGGACTTCTTCATATCTGACTACGCGCTGGTCGAATGACGTCTGCCTGAACACTGGGGAAATGCTCCGGGTTGTCAGCTATTCGTTTGATGACGCTGGACGCAAAGGGGCCCGACAGAAGGGGAAGTGGGCGCGAGTCTACTACGACGAGCGCTCAGAGGCAAGCGGTTTGAGGGCCAGTGTTTTGAGCGTGATTTGTTACGAAATCCGAACAAACATCAGAGTAGGCAACAGAACAGACGCGATCGGTTTCTGCAATTGAATTCTACAGAGACACTACTTGAAAATCTGTCTGATCGGCGACTGACGGCCGATCAGCCACTTTTTGTTCGATCAACCTGAATATCCGTGCTTTGATGCCGCAAGAGTGCGCTAGTTGTGTGCCTCTCTTGCGACCCGAGGTCGGCAGCGGTTGGCGCATTCCCGTCTCAGTCCCTTTCGGGGAATAAGCGACATGAAGGCATATGTTGAATGCCGTGCAGTCGATTCATTCCGCCCTTGTCGATGCCCCTGAGCGATTGGTGGATCTCACGAAGGCGCTAGCGCGTAAGTTAGATTTTTTCCGGAATGACCCCGGCGCGTTGAAAGATATCGAAGAACTTAGCGACTTCCGTTCGGGATTGTGACCGACCTTGACGCTCCTGAACAGAGGTAATGATCACGCGTTCCTTGGCGCGAGAGAAAGCTACAAAGATTGCACATTCTTCCTCACCATCGCCTTTCGACAGCCCCCGGAACGGCCAATCCTCGAGACCAATCAGAACTACGCTGTGATATTCGAGGCCCTTGCTCTTATGGATGCTCATGATTGGGATGTAGCCCACTCCAAGAACATCGGAGATCGAGGCTGACCATGTGCCGCATCGAGTCTTCGCCTCAAAGAGCGCCTCCGCGCATTGTTGAATGACCTGATTGATGAACTCCGCCTGCAGGTATCGTTCATGTTGCTGGATAAAGCTCGATCGCCCGACGAAGTCTAGAGTGACGTTGATCCAAGCCTTCAGTTCCGCGAGAGTTGTGCAGGCATTGAACGCGAGTCGTTGTTGGGCAATAAAACTAGAGAGACTTCGAGTTGCTCTCCGTGTCAATTCGGAGTCTTCATCGATGCCGTGCATTTCGAACACGGTTTTCCGCAGGTCGTGCCAGTTTTGCGAAGCATGAGGGAAGGCGCAAACACTCGCGGTGTCAATCACGAGCCGAGTTAAAGGTTCGGCAAGCAAATCTTGAAGTGCATCCTGCGACCGGGCAGCGATACCATACCGGGCCAGGTACGGGCGGAGTACGTCGGCAGCTCCAGCCGGTAGAGCCCTGACCAACATACAGATGTTCTCGGGGGCAATTCCTTCTTGGCGAATCCACAGATTTAGTAGGTTGGATAGATATTGTGACTCCGAATTGTCATCTTCGAAGGTAAGCAGCCGACATTCGCCGCCGTCAGCCAAATTCGCTGGGGGGACCATCGCCGCGTTGGTTCCCGGCTCCATTGCTTCGATTAAGTGATTTTGAATCGCAACCAGACGGGGCGCCGAACGGTAGTTTGTCCTCAAGGATCTCCGTTGCGCCTGAAAGCTATGCTCGAAAACTTCGAACACATCGCGTTGCGCACCGGCCCACAACATTATTCTCTGTTTGTTATCGCCGACCGCTGTTATGCGAGCTTGCGAACCGGCAAACGCTGTATCGAGCAACGCGAATTGATTGGCCGTCGTGTCTTGAAACTCGTCTAGGAAAACATAGCGATAGGACAAGCGAAGCGCCGCCAGTAGACGCGGGTTTGACCGGAGGATCAGCTCGGCAAGCGAGCCGATCATCTGAAAGTCCAAGACCGACCGTTTCCCACCAAAAAGCACGTTCTCCCACAATGCTCGCGTCAGTGCCCAGGCTGAACCCGGTTTGACGGGCGCGTTAACATCAATCCGAGTACCTCCTATCCATTTGGCGTAAAAGTTGGGCAGATTCACGCCACGCACCTGAGCAGCCGTAACTCCGGCCCTCTCTGCTATCCCGAGCAGACGTAGCTCGAGTGGACTGGAATTGCGCAACTTCATGTCCACCAAGTAATCGCTTGTCGGCTGAAACTCCTTCGGTAATCCAAGACGAAATCGATCAAGGAGACTCTTAGCCCATGCGTCAAAAGTGTAGGACTCAAATCGTCGTGCGCGCTCCGGTCCGCAGCGGCGATCGACTCGGTCTCTCAGGTTTTTGGCAGCATCTCTCTTGAAACTGATTGCTAGTATTCGGTGCGGCGGGGAGCACTGGCCGGTTTCGAGAAGAAAACTGGCGCGCTGTGCGAGCATCTCCGTTTTGCCTGCTCCCGGTCCGGCGACGACGAGATCATTATGATCTGACTTGACCACGACGAGCGCCACGGGTTCCATACCTGGAATCCCTGCGGGCGTCCAGTCCGTCGAACTGATACGCCGGGTCACGCTACTGGTCCAGGCGGTGCTGCGATCCCGCTGAGAACCAGGCACCTTGCAATGAGTCGCCGAAGTACTGCAGGCATGCCCGCGGCAAAGGCCGTATCGGTCATCGCGTTGACTGCGTACAGATGAGTAACCGGTTTTCCTCGTCCGAGAAATAGATACTGGTACCAGATGAAGAGGTCCCGCTGAGCCGCTGTGTACGTCGATCCGTCTCCCCCCTCCGGCTTGAGCACTGCGGAACAAGCACTTTGGAGGCGCTTTTCTTTCGCTTGCGGATCGGTCGGAATAACCGGGCCCTGACCCGAATGCGCTGCTTGATATTGAATCGTGAATGCCTCAAGCAGCATGAAGTCTAGATCGAGGGGGTTCGAAAAGAAGACATCGTATCCTTCCAAGAACTGGAACCATTCAACAAGGTGTTGTGTGTGCTGTGGGGTTTGATTGCCGAGAGCGATTAGTTGCTGTTCGTTGATATGGAAACTGGCAAGAGTCAAATCAGCTCGATAACGGACCAATTGCTCGATCCCATACTTGATCCGGCCCCAACCGCCACCGAAGCGCTCGCGGTCGAAGTCGAGGAGGGTGACATGCGCGATTTTGAGATCGTTCAGCAAGCGCCAGAAGTGATGCACGTGCCGCCCGCCCAGAGGAACGACCGACACGAACGTCTGATCGAAGCTTTGCCCGAGGGCGCGCGCCGCTCGTGGAAGGATCACCTCTTCGCTGTCTCCCTCTCCCAGCACGACGAGCCTTGAGAAATAGATCTCTGGGTAGGCGCGCACCGCCTCTTTGACATACTTGAAAACCTCCCCCTGATCGACTGGGGGAAGCAATATCCTGCACACATTCGACCGGCCGGTCGTTGGGTCGATTTGGAAGTGACGGACGTTTTCTGGCTCGATGCGGCCAAGCACACTGGGAGATTGGCTCGTGAGAAGAACTTGAGCACTGTCATCAGCGGTAAGCTGCAGCAGTAAAGCGAGGATTCGGCTGAGGTAGTGAGGGGCGAGATGATTCTCAGGCTCTTCTATTGCAAATATTGTTAGAACCGGCAGGCCGGCAACGTCCATATTGAATAACGTCTGACCGGGATTTTCGGCCAGTTGGCGCTCAATCTCGAATCGAGCACCCACCAGTGCGAAATAAAACAAGGAGCGGAGCCCGTCGCTTAAACGATCCAACGGCTGCGGTCTCGCGCCGAGGGCGACGGGATTACCGAATACAGCCTCGATGCGCTTGACCAAGCTGTCAAAGTCCACGTCCAGCGGTTGCAGCTGGACGTTCTGTAGGCCCGTGTTGCTTTGCAGGTCATTCCATGCAGACGAGATGGCCTGCTCAAGGCTCTGGACTGCAACTTCACTGCGAACTGTATCCCGAACGTGGGTTGCTGCGTCCGTGGCGGCTCCTCGGGTGGCAGTAGCCCATTCAATCGCTTTCAACAGAGGCTGCAACAGGCTTCCTGAGACCTGCTTTAGCTGCGAAGCAGGATCGCGTGACGCTGGCACGTAGATCAGTCCGATATTGGCGCGATCGGGAGCGGATACACGTTTTTTTGAGTTTTCAGGAGGATCAACGTCAGCCGAGACAATCCAGTAAAGATTTTGCTCCACTTCGCCGCTGGATGTTGCATTTCGAGTCCACTCGGCTTCGAGGCGAATCCGACAATAGAGGTTTCCATCTGGGCCGTCGATCGCCATATGGCGAAAGCACTCGGGTATGCCACCTGATCCCTCGCCCGCGTCCGGATTCGGAAAATCAATCCTGGCTTCGATCCATAGAGACAGGTGCTGTATGTCGGCTTCGTTCGTCCCCGGCGCGAGAAAGAAGTCCTCATATTGAATGAGGCGGTCACTCGGGCGCGAGCCGAACATTTTGACCAGAGCCGTCAACGCGGCGGTTTTGCCGGTGCCATTCGAACCGATCAAGACAGCCAGCAAGTCGAGATCGATGGAACAAAAATTCGGACCAAAGCAGCGAAAATTGCAGAATGTCAGCCTGGATATTCTCATGGGGCACGGGTAGAAATCCTTCGGCCATGATTTTACTGGAGAAGACTTGGTTAGATGAGTGAGCCTACCGGGGGGAAGTAAAAGCTCCGGACTCTGATATAGGCAGCGGTGCGGATGCGAACAAGCGTTGTTTATCGGCGATTCGGGGATGTGGGACTTTGGCGACGGGCTAATTCCGCAGATACGACTTCCGAAGACTGCATACCGGGGCGTCGGTTCTCAAGGAGCGCATTATCGCCAAATCACTCACCTAGCCCGGATTTGGATTGTGAAGTCGGCATAGCGCCAGGGTTCTGGACAACACTGGATCCCTTTTCCTCTGCCCGTCTGTCGGTACTAACCCGACCGGCGAGCTGATAACTTCCGTGTTGCCCGTCACTCAGACACGAAAGGTTTGCCGCGGTGGCTTCCCGAGAAATCAGAAGACCGTGGCAGGGCAAAAGGTGCCGGTGTTTAAAACATCCCGTTCATGGAAGTGGGATGCGATAGAGGTTGCTGTGAGATGTTTCCTTGGTGAATGTGTAGCGCGAGCTGTCGGGGCCCGGAGAAATGTTGCCTTCCAATACCTGCGTGGCGACTGCGCGCAGTTCCTTCTCAGATTGAAATCCTGAGCTGGGGAGTTTCGGCAGACTACTGCCGCGGGGGATGGGAACTACATAGGTGTGTGGGCTGCCTGAAAATGCACGCTTGTGGAAATACATGACTTTGCCGTCGCGAGACCAATTGGCGTCACACCAACCCGCACAAAGCGGAACCCAAGGGCCGCCGGCTATCGGCACGGCCTCAGCGTCCCACCATTTGTCTTCTTTGTTGAGCGTGCGACCTACCATCACGAAGCGCTCATCGGGAGAAATTCCGAAGGCATAGTTGATGGGTTCGGACGTAATCTTTTCCTGCTCTGTGCCGTCGTCTTTCATGCGGTACAGGTAGGAACGCCCGTTCTCAGAGGCCACAAAATAAACACGACCGGAAGGCCCGTATTCCGGGTAGAAGTCGGCACCGGCCGGACGGAGCTGGCGTGGAGCGAAGCGATGTTCGGTAGAGGCCAGCCAGAACTGAAACCTGTCCTGGCCGTCGTCCGTTTCGTAGACGACGTGCTTGTCATCCGGGGAAATGCTGAACTCTGCTACGGACACTCCTGGCAGCACCTTGGACGCCTCACCTGTGCCGACGTCCGATACCCAAAGCTCGTATCCGCTGTTGTCCTGTGAGGCGCTCCCCTGTTGCAGGTAAAACAGACGCTTGCCGTCGCTGGAGAGACGTGGGCAACAAGCAACACCTCGCGAGACCTGCCGATTCCCTTGTCGGTCATGCACCCAGACTTCTGACTCGAAGGTGCCAACCGACGTAACGAGCGATTTGCCGTCTGGGGCCACGGCGATCCCGTCTTCTTCCCCCAAACTCGACGTCAGCTGCTCAGGCTTGCCATCGGGAAAGGCCTGGCGCCAGATGTGGTAAACCTTGGAGCCTGCATCCGAATCGAAGTACATCCACTTACCGTCTGGCGACCACGCGGCAGCGAAACAGCCTCCGGTCTGTGGCCCGACGGGCCGAGCCGCCCCACCTGCGAAAGGCACGAGTTGGCAGGAAATCATGTTCTTGTTTTCGCCCATCTCGGCTACCAACACCCACTTGCCATCGGGTGAAAGGTAAGACTGGTGAGCCATATCGTTCACGTTGGGCGGAACATACACATCGCGCAGCTCTGAGCGGCTCTCCGTCGAGGTCACAACGGAAAGGTGAACTCCACTCTTGATCTCGCTGAACATCACGTGGCGCGGGTCGATCCAGCTCAGCCCCGTGGCATTGGAGAGCAACAACTGGGGCTGGCCTCCGAGCACCGGCACGATCCACGTCTGCCAGTTGAGTCCACTTGTCCCGTAGGCAATGCGCGATCCGTCTGGGGAGAATACAGGGAGGAATTTATTCGTTTCATCGTGCGTCAGCTGGACCGGCTCACCGTCCGGGAGGATCTTTACATAGAGATTCGGCAGCCCACCGGTTCCCCTGAGAAAAGCCAGCATGCGCCCGTCTGGGGACAACGCCGGGTCGAAGCTCTCGCCGCTAAGATTGGTGAGTTGCACCCATTGCGAAGGGCCAGCCGGAGCGACGCTGGCCGGCTTTCGCGAGAGCAGGATCGCGCCCGCGACAATCACGGCGATGAGCAGCGTGGCGCCCACCAACAGGGGAAGCCGCGACTTTCTTTGCGGCCGGACGGCTGAAACTTTCGGCCTGGTTCCGGATTCGCTGTCGCGCTTCAGCCGTTGCAGGTCGGTGCGCATGTCGGCTGCATTCTGGTAGCGCAGGTTGCGATCTTTCTCGAGCGCCTTTCCGATGATCCGTTCCAGTTCTTCGGGAAGATCGCGATTGAAACGCGCCACAGGCGGCGGCTCGGTGTCGAGGATCGCTTTGAAGATCACGCCCGAACTCTCGCCATGAAAGGGCAATGCCCCCGTCGCCATCTCGTAGAGCACCGCTCCAAACGAGAACAGGTCGGTGCGGGCGTCGACTTCTTTCGCGCGCACCTGCTCGGGCGACATGTAGGCCACGGTGCCGATGGCCTGCCCCGGGCTCGTCAGGTGATCCTCGATCGCGACCGTTGTTTGCGAACTGCCGGCGCTGTCGGACTGGCGCGGCGGTGCCGTGACCTTGGCCAGGCCGAAGTCGAGAATCTTTGCGTGCTCGCGCCTGGTGACGAACAGATTTGCGGGCTTGATGTCCCGGTGAACGATGCCCGCGGCGTGGGCGGCGTCGAGCGCGTCGGCAATCTCGATCCCCAGCGACAAGATCAGCTCCGTCTCCATGGGGCGGCCAGAGATGCGGTGCTTCAGCGTCACTCCGTCGAGGTATTCCATCACCAGAAATACCTGGTCCCTATCTTTTCCGATCTCGTGGATGATGCAGATGTTGGGATGGTTCAGGGCCGATGCGGCACGGGCTTCGCGGCGGAAGCGCTCGAGAGCCTGTGGGTTTTGGGCGATGTCGTCAGGAAGGAATTTTAGAGCGACAAAGCGGCCGAGTTCGGTGTCTTCAGCCTTGTAGACCACACCCATCCCACCTCCGCCCAACTTCTCCAAAACACGGTAGTGCGAGATGGTTTGACCGATCACTGGCAGACCCCAAGCCCTTGGGTCGATTCATCTTACGAACGTGCCATCTGCTAGTCAACGAACGCCGGCTCCAGCACGAGCATGTCGCTTATGAACGTTCAAAGGTCGGCCGACGAGATAACTCCCGGTTTGTCGGCAAACCGGAAGTTATCCAGAAACGAGCTTGGGGGAGGTCGATGTCGAGCAACGGACTCGACCAGTCGGAGCTATTTTTCCCCGGTGACCGCTGCCGTTTGCTGTAGTTCTCGCTGTAGCTGAAGCAGTTGACGAAGCTCGTTTGTGCTGGCGGAACTTGTGGACAACGAGCCACCCAACGTGCTTTTTTCTGGGGCGGTCCCGGAACCTGCGGTCTTTTCGAGGACCACATAGATCGCAGTGTTCGCAGGGATGGTGACCACGACATGATCCGTCAACGCGAGTCTCGATACCTGCTCGTCCGAAGCTTCGCCGACGTTGTTGCTGACGCGCTCGCGGAGCATGTCCTCTTCGCTTAAAGGCTGGTCCAGGTTTCCTCGGCCCACCAGCATCGCCCCCACTTCGCCGATCCCAGATAAAGACCGAACGAGCACGTTCTTTCCGGTGTTCTTTCCTTCCACCTTGCCTTTGGGCGGGCCGAGGCTCAAGTTTGTCGCGACTCCTTCGATTGGGATGGCTGCCCCGTCTGGCATCATCAACGAATCGAACTCGATCGTCATATACCCGGAGCGGTCCGCCTGCTGAATGTGTCCTACGGCTTTAGCCCCTGCTGGAACGATGATCTCCCCCTTACATTCGTAGTTGTACTCAATCACGGCCAAGACCGGTGTCCTGACGGCAGTGCTGGCTGCGGATTCGAGACGCGCTCGCAGACGCGAGCCAGTGGGCAGCCCGAGGTCGATCATAGGCTCACTGTTGGCCAATTTTGGAGGACTTCCTTGTGAAGCCGAAGCGTTGCGCACGTAAGTGACAGAAGATCTCTCCAGTGCCTCCTTTTCGGCTTTGCTCATATCCCCTGGTTGCGTGCCGCCATCAGCCCCGGGTTGATAAGTAGGTGCCTGCCATTGCTGGGGAAAAGGTGGTACCGAAGCTAACGTTTCGCTCTGGGTGTTGCGTGACGACGGCGCCAACTGTCTGGTCGCCGTTCGCTGTAGATCCTGCTCATCAACGAAGCCTTCGTGGGTTGCTTTTGTTGGAGGTCTGCCGGAATCAGTGATCGGCAAGAGACTTGGTTCAACGGAAGAAGACTCATTCGGCTGAGTTGGATCCTGTTGGCCGGCAACTATTCCTCGCGGCTTTTGAACCGTGTGTTTATGCGGGACCGAGAGGGAAACGAACAGTAGCAGGGCAACCACCAGGGCGCCGGCTCCGATGATTACAAACTTGTTCTGTTGAAATTCGTGTCGCGCCCGTTGCCGCGTTCGCGTCGCGAAATCAATCGTCTGTCCGGCCGCGGTTGTTGCTTCAGGAACATCGGCCGCTGCTTCTGGAATCACGTCCGCAACAGCCGTCCCGTTCCCGTTCTGCGAAATCATTTTGTTTCTCCTTCTGGTGCCACGAATGCGACCGGGACAAGAACTGGTTGATCCACGCCTTCCGCTTGGGCCACCTGGAGCAGCATTTGTTCTCTGGATTCCTTGAAAGAGGGGCGGTCGAACACCACGACCCCGTCCGCTCTTGTGCCCGGAGGCAGACGTCGGATCGTTATCGTATAGTCCCTGATGGGTACGGGATCCGCTTTCACCGTCTTTTTGTGCTTGTCGTTAGACTTGCCTGCAAGCTGTATCTGCGGAGGCAATAGTTCAATCGTTTTTGACGAAGCATTGAGCACCGAAAACTCCACTGTCATTTGCTGATCCTTCTGGGTGATCCGCCCTACGGCGACCTGTAGAAGTTTGCCTTGCCAATGCGGATTCGGATCGCGTCGCGGTCTGGCGAATTCTTGGGCGCTGGTCGAAGATGGATCGCTCCCAACAGTGCTCGGCAACGGTTCCAGTACTACACTCTTCGTCTCGCCAATCACGAAGCTGGACGGCGAATTCCCGAGCAGAAAGCTATGCGGAAGGTCGTACTGCAGTACGAAGTCAACCGCTCCTGTACGATCCGAGTTTCCCGCACTGACCAAGTGCAACGAAATCTCATGCCCGGTTCTAGTCGTGATCAACGCGTTGGTTTCGGCGCGACTTGCGGTCGTCGGTTTCAGGAAGACCAGTCGCGGCTCGGCCTCGGAATGCTCGGCCTTGAAGGTGCCAGAATTTCCCAGGACTACCGAACTGACGTCCTCGGGCAATCGTACGGAACTGACGTACCCCGGTCGCAGGTGCAGGACAGTCACGCTTTGTGGGTCGAGCGTCAAGCGCAGGATTCGCGCATCGGCTAGAACCCTTGGAGGTGAGTCCGCTTGAGCCAAGCAATAGGACAGCGTTATCAAATGCACAAAGATCCAACAAATTCTCATTGGACTACTCCGCTCCTTACCGGCGCGGGATTCCTTCGTCGACCGCCCGCAAGTTGCGGCCGACAATTGGCTCGGATTCGGGATACATAGATCACGACTTCAGGATTGTGGTACGCGAGACCGCGCCGGGCAACCACGCCCTCGCCGGCAAAGTAACCTGCTGCAACCAACCGCAGATCGCCGTGGAATCTGTGCATAAGGCAGGCGAGGTAAAGCATTCCGCCGGAGACATTCTCGTTAATGTTGCAACGGTTCTGCACTCGAAGTCGTGCGGCCGTTGAGGGCATCAACTGCATCAGGCCAACTGCGCCTTTGCGGGAGACTGCGCACGGATGCCAAGCAGATTCCTGCTCGACTAGCGCTCGCACAAACCCTATGGGCACGCCGTAGTGCCGTGCATACGCCGCGACGTAGTATTCAGCTTCGAGCCGAGTGGCTGTTGTTGACGGCTGGGCCTGACCACATGGAACTCCACATGCGAACAGTACGAAGAAGACGTACCTGCTCATGCAGCGCTCCTCAATGCTTCCAGGGTGTATTGCTGAGCGTCGTAGATCAGGCTGGCAAACCCGTCACGCAGCAGCAGTTTTCTGCGGTCGGCCTCTGTCTTGGCCAGGAGGGGCAATAGGATGTCCCGCATTTCTGGTGTGACTCGCTCAGCCCCTAGAACCTTTAACGCCTGCGCGAGGTCCAGAATCTCCGAGACCGACGGCGGTTTCTCCAGACTCCATCCCCGCAATGCCTTGGCCAGCCCCGCCATTCCTGCGTGAAATTCACGGCTCGAATCCGGCGTCCTCAGCGCAACAATTTCCGCCTCTCGCTCAGCTCTCGGGTGCTCAACCCGCAGGTAAAAGCTGCGCCGGCGCAGGGGATCGCCGATTCGCCTCTCTTCGTTCGACGTGAGCACAACGAACGGAACGCTTCTCGCTTTGATGGTGCCCAGTTTCGGAATGCTGAGCTGCCACACGCTCAACAACTCCAGGAGCAACGCTTCAAAGGCATGGTCCACTTTGTCCAATTCGTCGATTAACAGGACACAAGGTTTCTCGAATTGCAGCGCCCGCAGAAGCGGGCCAGCACTGAAAAACTGCCGACTATGCAACTCGGCCTGCAAGAATTCCCAATCGGCAGCTGCGGACTTGGATTTCAGTTCGACGCAAAGCCTTTGCAGGGACTCATCGAATCTCCCGATTGCTTTCTCTTCGTTGATGCCCTCGTAGCACTGGAGGCGCTCGACCGTAGTGTCTGCGGCTTCCGCGACGGCATATGCCAGTTGAGTCTTTCCGCTGCCGGCGGGGCCTTCCAGAAGCAGCGGCTTGTGCAGCTTTGCCGCCAGGTAAACCGTTGTCGTGGCAATCGAATCGGCGATGTAACCGTTAGACCGAAGCCGTTCGCTGACTCCCTCAAGAGATGAGAACACCCGTGGCTCCCGTGCTCGCGACGAATTTCTCGGCCGCGAGCGTCAGAAACCTAACTCCGAAGGAGATTTCGGTCAAATCGACCACTGTTCGGAGTCTTGAGTCGGCAATTCTAGGTTATCCATTAGTAATGGACATTCTGTGGAGTTGCGCGACAACCGATGCTGCTACTTCTGAGAGTTGGGAGCTTCCGGCGCCGCCAAGAGGCGAAGTCGTCCTTTGATTCCCGTTTCGATCGATGAGGCAATCTGATCGGGAAAGCTCTTTGGCAGCTTTGACACAACAGAGTCAACCGCGGCGGGTCCTCCGTCTAACAGGTCGTGGACAACGGATTCAATCACCTCTCGCCCCACCCCAGCTTGATCTGCCGTCTGAAAAAAGTGACGTGGCGCAATCTGCCTGATCTGGTAGTGCGGCTTTGTACCGAATGCCATGGCCAGCCGAAACTGTTTCCACAAAATCTGCTTTGAATCGACGCTAGGCTGAGCTGAGATGACATCGTAGAGTGGTGTCATACGAAAACGTCCACCTGGGGAGAGAAAGATACTGAAGTTTTTCGCATGTCCGTCGGTAGCTCCCATGAGCCAGAAGGCGATGTTCGCTTTCAGAAATGAGCGCTGATCCGAGAGTGGTTCATCACTGCCCCGCAGCATCCTGAGGATGTCGGTTATGCCTGGACCGCCATCGCTCTCGTATTTCAGGGTCGGCGGCACCGAGAGTGCTTGGCAGGAATCCTCTTGCGGCAGACGCAACAGTCTTTGATCGCCAGTCCACAGTCGATCGAAACGCTCAACAATCAGGACACGTCTATCTCCGAAGGTTTTCATTTCTGCGCTTGCAGCCGGTAGACCCAAAGCATTGAGGATCTTGAGGCAGAGATATTCGTTCTCAACACTTGAGGTGAGGTCCACTCCGTTGGGGAGCTTTCCAATCGTAGGCTTGAAGATGTGCGTCGTCGCAGTTGTGCCGCGGGGTTTCCACCATCTGCCGTTCCAACGCAGAAGAGCGGTCTTTTCTTGAGCGCCGGCGATAGATATTCGGAAGCTCTCATCTTCCGTAATTCCGAGGGGCGCGGTTGCTAGATTGTGAAGAATGGCAGCGATTTCGCGTTCACTGACGGGTGCGGCATCGATCACGCCTGCAGGAGTGGGTTCGGAATCCTCAGGAAGGAACTGGAGCGCACCCACACAGTCATGACCGATCGCCCTCAACAGGCTATAAGCGTCGGTTCCTTCGGCGTGCGCGCGCGCCGCGATCTGACGCCGCAGGGTATCGTTGTCCGGCAATAAATTCTCGAAAACGGCCAGCACGGGAGCGCCGAGGTATGCCTGTTCGCGTAGAGGCAAGGAGAGTGATGCGGGCAGGGCCGAGTCCCACTCCAGCCATGACCGGTCGTATTGAAAAGAGATTGCCCCCGAAATCTCGCGTCGAAGTAGCCCGACAAGACGACTGTTGAGAAAGACTCTTAGACGGTCGTTCGAGGTTCGGCGGGGCATTAGAAGAGTTTCTCAATATCTTGGGACGAGCCCTTGGTGCGCGGCCGAACCACCAATTCCAGGTCAAGCGCGGCAAGCGCACGCAGCACTGTGTCGAAGCGCGCTGCTGCTGATCTCTCAATGTCCGAAATCGTACGCTGCCGCACCCCGGCTTTTGCGGCTAGTTGCTCTTGGGTTAGGCCGAGCTCGCGTCGCCGCTCTCGGATGGAATTCCCGAGCTGCAGGGGAGTTCGTGCAATGGCCTGCATGGTGTTCTCTTTTCTGTCGCGTCAATTGGCTTCTTATGCGCTTTTCCGCCTGAGGACGTCTTAGGCGCTTTTTCGCCTGAGAGCATTTTAGGCGCTTTCCCGCCTATTTGCAAGGTAGGCGGTTTTCCGCCTAGAGAGCGCGACGAACGGTATCGTCTACCAGCGACCAAATACAAGAATTCTGTGGATGTGCTATTTCGATCAAAGGGGGGAAGCGCATCCGGGAATCAACCTTCACCGAGGACCGGCAGGAAGCGAACAAGAAACTCCGCGAACGGCTCGGCGCCCTTTGGTTTTTTTCATCGGCCTGTTGGATCTGCCCCTCGACTGGAAAAAAGCGACCGTGCACAAACCGTGCCAATATGAGCGGGTTTCAAACCATTTGGGTTAACTTTGAACGAAAAGCAGATTCCCCAAATTGTTGGAAACAATAGAAATCAAAAAAAGGAATGGAGCGGTTGGAGTAAATCATTCTGCGCCCAAGGCAGGTGCGCTACCAGGCTGCGCTACGCCCCGACATGACTTGCAGAATTGATTCTAAAGTACTCTCCGACTTTGTTGCCACTCCGAGCCGTGATTTCCGGCGTCGCCAGCAACACTAGTCGGGAATACATGCTCAACGTGAGGAAGAGTCAGACGTCACACGCCGCCCGCCGTCCACGACAACCACGCTTATTGCCGGTGGTCCTTGTATATCCGCAGGGCGAATTGGCCGGCAGCGTGAGCGCTCATCTCCTTGACTGCGGCCTGGATTTCGGCAGGCATTTGGTCGAACGGTGGAATTGGGCCGCCATACCCCGGAGGCAACACGACCGGCGCTGCAGCTACCGCGAATGCCAGGTCAGACAAAGTAAGTTGATCGCCGAGAAGATACTTGCGGCCATCGGCGAGCCGAGCGTCCACTTGGCCGAATACTGCTCGGATCTGATCCAAGCTTTGCTGTGCTCGTTGAGCCGTCAGCCTCAACAACAGCCTCAGCGCTCCTGCGAAGATCGGGTAGGCGCGCCGCACGCACTCTTGCTCGAACGCCGGAGCCCCTCGGCTCAGAGGAAGAATCATCATCTCGCGGTGCGGCAACAGGTGATAGTAGGCGAACACCGCGCTCGCGAAGGCTAGCGTCTCGTTGAAGAGGGTCCAGTCACTCGTGACTTGCTTCTTCTCGTCCGCGCCCTGGGGCCAAAGACGGAGTTCAGGCCGACAGCGCTCATCGAAATACGCGGCCATCGGCTGCGGTCCGACGAGTTTCAAGGAGTCGTTGTAGAGCACGGGGAAGATCACCGAACTGCCGTGCCAGAGCGTTGCGACCGAGCAGAACAGGAAGGCGTGCGGCTGCTCTTCATATTCAACTCCGTAATGCACGGCCAGAAAGCGCGCCAGTTCGCTGTCGAGGCTCGGAGGAAAAGTAATCAGTGCCGTTCTGTGGGCCTTCCCGGATTCCATAAAGACTCAACCTCGAAATCATTCCTCGGTGACAACAGCGGTTTCTCAGGGGCGCAGGCTGGCGAGATATTTCAGAGCCTGCATGCCCGGCAGGAAGAAATATGCGCCGCCTTTCATGACGACGAAGCGGCTGAGTCCCGGAACGCGCCGCCGCAGCGGATCTGCCTGCACGGTGAAAATGGAGTCGCCCTTCGCAAGATCGCCCACCAGCGGATCGACCTCACCATCCAACCCCGCAAAAACCGGGTTGTTGATCCACGTCTGCTGCACAAATTCGAACTGCCGCTCCAGATCGCTGTTGAGGCAGATGAAATGCAGCCCGCGCTCGGCGCCGTCGTCAACCAAGGGGTTTACTGGCGGAGGTCCATACGAACGCCCGCGACGCAGAAGCCGATGGCGGTTCGCCGAGTTCAGTGCGGTCTGCGGATCTGGCCCCAGCGAATCGCGAGGATTCGAGCGGCGAATGTGCGATCCGACCGGACACGCATGTCCCTCAGGATCCTTCTTGTAATAGGTGAAGTTGTTTTCGTTTTGAAGCGCGGGATTGTCGTGTTCAGGAGAGAGAACCAACGGAGCGCCGCTCTTGTATCGTCCCACGAACTTCGCGCCGAGGCGATCGCGCGCCTCAGGATTGCTTTTGCCGTTGGCAGCGCACGTAGCCTTGTCGAGAAATTGCCAGAACTGCGCAACGCGTTGGGCCAACTGCCGGAAGACTAGATAGCTTCCATTCCGTCCGAAGTCATGCATTCCTGCCTCTGCGTTGAGACCGGTTGCATCCGAGGGAATGACCGGCAGCAGATTCTGGGGATCTTTGGTCGGGTCGACCGCCGGGCTGGGAGCGATGACGTTGTAGACGTTGGGATGGCTCAGAAGAAACTCGCCGACCGGAAGTTCCGTCGCGTGATGCGTTCGCTCGAGTTGACGCTGCTTGTTGCCCGTGCCTGCCATCACCGGCTGGCCGATTCCGTCGTTAAAGCCAAAATGTTCGTGACTGTTAGGTTGCCGCTCCGCATGGAGACTCTTCAGCAACTCCACTCCGCCCGCAGCGAACTCGGACTGCTCGCGTTGCACTGCTGCATCCACTGTGGCTTCGTCCTTCCCGTAAATCATCAACAGAGCATCCACTGATTTACTTGACGTTCCCCAGCCCCATCCCGACGGGTCGTTCTCGTCGATGTCGCCAAGCAGTCGGGCGCGGGAAGGCTCCGCCATTCCTTCTTGAAAAGGAAACGAAAAAGCGTCGAGCACTTCTTGATTCAATCCCAGATTTTTCAGCCCGCTGTAAGTGAACGCCAGATTGATCGACAGCGCTGCCCGCTTAGCCTCGGAGGTCGCAATTTCGTTCACAATCTGTGCGAGCCACGTCCGCGCTTGCGCTGCATTGTTTACTCGCAACAGCAGGAATGCCGCGCAACGCAGGTGCTTGTAGGCACTCACGACAATTCCTTGAATATCCTTGCGTTCGAGTTCCACCATGAAACACTCCTCGCGATTACAGTCGTTGCAGCAGAGCCTTGGCCCCGGTTGCATCCAGCGGCTTGAGCAAGTCTTCGCGGATGCTGCTGCTATTGTCGATCCCCTGCACAGTTCGATCTCGATAGGCGCTGTACCAGGCGTTGGTCACGGTCTGGCTGTCGCGCGCTACGGCCTTGAACCGAGGTCCATCTTTCGCGCCGCCAAAGAGCAGAAAGTAAGTGCGGGGGAAGTTGACCGTGTTGCTCCAGACGCCCGTCAGTCCAATGCTGGCTTTGTCGATGAAGTCGTCGAGATAGTTTTCCCAGCTTCCGTCAAAGTTGCTGAGGAACAGCAGTCGCCGTCCGTTGTCGATCATCGCCCAGTGGGCAAAGTGAATACTTGGAATGCCGCTCAGTTCACCATGCGTCGCACGCGCTCGCGCCAGGAGATTGACGCCCCAGAGCACCAACCAGAGCGCAGTGCGGCGCAGCCATCCTGGCTTGACGATGGTGATGCTCGCCATGTGATTCTGTACGCTCTTGGTCTGATTTTCCTTGTCTAGTAATTGTTCAACGTTATCCGAGTCAGCCGAGTCGTTCTGCACCGGATCGGTGCTTTCCTTGTAGCGCAGCACGAGCAGGCCAACGATTACTGGCAGCAGCCAGATTGGTAACAAGACCACCGCGAACACAATCGCCAGAATCAACTTCGACCAGTTGATGACTTGCTCCATGACTGTCTGCCGCGGACCAACGCCCGGAATCCACGACCACTGTTGATCGCTGCGAACGAAATTTTGGAACTCAGCCAGCAATGCGCCGGGAGTCGTAGGTTGACCGCGCTCAACGAGCGTGTCAGCGTGCGCCTGGAGTGCATCGTCCAGGATCTGCTCCTGCAGAATTCGGGCCGCGCTTCGGCCAGTATTTCCGATGTGATACGCATTGGGGAGCACGACGTGGGAGGTCAGATAGTGGATGATTCCCTGGCGGTCAGACGCGCTGGTGACCGTATAGTCCAGGCACGCAGTGTAGATCTGGTGAAGTCCGGAAGAAGCGTGAAGGTATAGATCCTCCAGATAATCGTTGAGTTCTCCGTCAAAGTTGTTCTCGAAAACTAGATACGGCCCGTACTCGGGAGTCTGCGGAGACTGGTGCAGCACAAGGCTGGCAAAGTGCAAGAGCTTCAGTGCACGGAAAGGCACGTAAGCATTGTTCTCGGGATCGTCTCCGATGTCGTCGAGTAACTTCTTCAAACGGTCAGCCTGGTCCGGCTTGACCTTGCTGATGAACGTCAGAACGGTTTGGGTCATAGGCGCGGCCTCATTGGTTTCTCAGGCGTCAAATTTCAGGACCAAACGGTTAGGGAACGGACCGTCATAAAGAATATGGCCCGCACTCCCCGGTGCGCGTCGCAGGTTTGGCAATCGCAGTAGAGTCGCCAACAGTTCCGGTATCTGTATGGCGTTGATGGCGATGCCGAAGCAGGTGTGCATGCCGTAACCAAAGTGCAGATAGTCCGTCTGACGCTGCGGATCGAACTCTCCCGGTTGCGTGAATACATCGCTGTCGAACATAGCGGAAAGAGTCGCAATATAAACGGTCGAGCCCGCGGGAATTGTCTTTGCGCGCGTCTGCCCTTGCGCAACCTGCGCGGCTTGCCTGCAATACCGCACCTGCAGCGGATGATGCGGGTTGAAGCGCACCGCTTCCCACGCGTAGCGCCGTACGGCTTCAATGTCGCCCTTCAATGCAGACTCTCTCGCTCCCGCCAGCATTGTTGGCCTGCGTAACAGTTCGTCGATGGCAAGGGTGACAAACTTCGACGTCGTATCGACGGCACCCACAATCACTCCCGCCAGGTTTCGTCGGACCGCATGATCGTCAAGCCACGGATGCGCCGCGTCCTGCAAAGCGAGCAATCGCCCCAGCACATCGTCATTTCCTCCCGGCAATTGCGACTTGCGGACCGCGATCTGTGCGTCCATGTGTTTGTGCAGTTCGCGGTCGGAATTCAGCGCGTCATGCGTCACGTCTTTCCCGTTCGTGAGATCGGCGAAAATGTAATGAAAAATGTCCCGCATCCAGCGCATCATCGTGGGATCATTCGGGGCCGGCATCCCGAAATACGACGCCACCAACCGCACCGGCACCACTCGCGCGTAGCCGTTCACAACATCAATGCGGCCGTGAACGCGTGCAGCGTCAATCAGTTCATTCGCCGACTGCGCGACAAACTGACGAATACCATCCAGATCGTCGCGTCGGACCGCCTCATGTAGAGTTGCTTTTTCCCGGTCATATTGCGGCGATGCATCCATTCCCAGAATGAAAGGACCATCGATCTGATCGATTTTCGGCGCGTTGATCTGCCGGATTGTGAAGTCGGTGTTGCGCGTCAACACTTCAATAACATCAGCGTTGCGAGTCACGATCGCATGCTTGCCTAGAAGCAGAATCGGCGAGAACTTTCGCAACACGGCAAATATCGGACGCAAAATCGCCGGCTGGATCGCGAAGTTGAGCAACCTGTCTTTGAACGTTCGCCCCGATCCATGCTTGCCAAGAGCGACCAGGTCAGGTGCGCGAGGCGGCCGGTTTTCCGCGTACAGACGCAGAACAAACTGCCCAGCCGGCCGTTTGCGCCAGCCTTCGATCGTCGAGCGCATAGCTGCGGGCAGCCGATCGAACGGCGGCTTCGGTCCGCCATATTGCGGAGGAAGCAGGATCGGTGCCGCGAGCGCCGCGAGCGCGAGGTCTGGAGCCGTAAACGCGTTGCCCATCAGAAACGGACGTCCGTCAGCCAGTCGCTTCTCGATTCTCGAGAGTGCAGCCTCAATGACTGGCTGTTGTTCAGAGATCGTATTGGACTGCAAGCCGAGAGTGCGCCGAAGCCTTGCCGCCATCCATGGATAGAAAATCGATGCGCCAAGACGTTCCCACCAAGGCGCACCCTCCACGCATAGGGGCATGATTAGGCCGCGTTCGGAAAGCATGTGGGCGCAAGCCCAGGCGCGCGCCGCCACCCCGAAAATGTCGACGAGAAAATCGAAGAGTTGCCGGGCATCTGCTTCTACCGCAGCATCGCAGGGATACAGCTTCAGATTTTGCGGTGCTCGCGCTTCGTAGTAGTCAACCACGGCTCTCGCATCGAGCAGAGCCATCTCGCCGGTATCGACAACTGGGACAACGCTCCCTCCATACTTCCGCGTCGCCATCCCGCTGAACAGCGGAGTGTGGCACTCCTCGACGTAAGAAACCCCTTGACGGTCGAGCACCCACCGCGCGAGCTCGCAGTAGGGGCTCACCGGAACTGAAATCATCCGCGGATGGTAGATTGTGGTGGCGGTCAACGGCGCGACCTCAGAGCCAGCTTCGGTCGGGTTGCCAACCGGCCACTCTCCTCACGGAGAACGGGGACAGCACACCCACACTGGCTGCTTTTCAATAGTGATTGCCAGGCGTCAACCGTATCGAGTCTTTTGAAACCCCGGCCCCGACGCCGTGGCGCACGCCCCCTTGCGTCTCTGCTGTGCAGCAGGGATTGGCCTTCTTACACTTCTTCCGTGGTCCCGGCACAAGAATCGCGTCTTGTTACGTTTTCCGAACAGGATTCGGGTGTGCTGGCGCGAAAGTCTACCCGCGGCCCAAAGGTCCGGCTTTGCAGGGAACTTTCGCGTTTAAGCCCCGCATCAGCCGGATCCCGCCGGGCTAGTCGTCCGGAGGATGCCCGCCCTCTCCCAGCACTGTATAATTTTCAGATCGGGTATGCAGAAGCCGCGCTATGCGCTTGTGGCGTATGTGAGGGGCACGACAGGAGAGTTCGTGGAGAACCTCCGGCGTGAGCTCCACCCCACACTCCCTTACCTCGCAGCCCATCTCACGATCTTGCCTCCTCGCCCCCTGCAAGGCACCGAAAGCTCCGCGCTGCAGGTACTTGAGCGCATTTGCAGCCAGGAAGACGCCTTCGAAGTAAGCCTGGGCGGGATGGAATCCTTCGTCCCCGTGACGCCTACCGTCTACATTCGCGTCGACGGTGCCTCGCGCATGTGTGACCTGCATCGCAAGCTGAACACCGGCGCCCTCGAATACAAAGAGGAGTGGCCGTATATTCCTCATCTCACCATCGTCAAGATGAGCGGTGAACAGCCCGCCCGGGAAGCCTTCCTGACCGCGCGCGAGCGCTGGGATCACTTCAAAGGGAGTCGCCTTATCCCCGTGGAAAAGCTAACCTTTGTGCGCGAAGACGAGCAGAATTGCTGGATTGATCTGGCTCCTGTCCTCCTCGGCCGAAGTCTAGTTTCGCATTAGACACTTCCGTACTCGTCGTTTCGTTACTCCTCCCGGTTACCCCCGTCGCGCGTACATGGCCCTAGGTACATCTCCCTCCCGTGCGTTGAAAAGCCCCAGCCGTGGCTGTAGATAAGGAGTAGGTCAAGTATCCGGATTTCCCGCCAAACGCCACTTCTGACGCGGGTTTCCGGACCAGCACGGGGGAGACGGCATGCAGATCGGAGTTTACGGTTCGGGGTACCTGGGAACAGTGATTTCGGCCTGTCTCGCGGATTTCGGAACGCCCGTCTCCTGCTGCCATCCTGACCGGTCGCGCATGGTCGAAATGGCCCAGGGCAACATCCCCTTCTTCGAGAAAAATCTCAAAGAGATCATCCGTCGCAACGTACGCGCGGGGCGCCTGGCCTACTCCACCGACATCGAATCGTTTGCCCGTAAGACGCAGGTCATTTTCCTCGCCGAAGACAAACCGGAAAATCTGGCTGATATAGCCCTGCGGATCGCACGGCTCGCTGCGAAACCTCCAATCCTCACCATCGTCACTCCGGCCCCCGTCGGCACTGCGAATGCGATGGAAAAGGCCATCAAAGACGCTGGACTCCAAGCCACGATCGTTTCGCAGCCAATGTTTTTCACCGACGGTTGCGCCGTCGAAGATTTCAACTGGCCTGATCGCCTGATCCTCGGTGCGACCTCGAACGAGGCCGTGCAGGTGTTGAAGCAGATTTTTCACCCGCTGGTCATGCGCGGCGTTCCTGTGATCGTGACCAACCAGTCCACCGCGGAGTTAGTGCGCGAAGCCGCAACCGCCTTCGTCGCCACCAAGATTTCATTTATCAACGAAGTGGCTGCGCTCTGCGAGCGTGTGAACGCCGACGCAGTGAACCTCGCGCTGGCGCTCGGTCTCGACAAGAAAATCGCCCCTCGTTGCCTGCAGCCCGGCGCCGGCATGGGTGGAGTATTCGCCGAGTCCGACATGGATTCTCTTGCGGAACTGGCACAGGCGCATGGCGTATCGCTAAAAGTTCTGAGCGCCGCACGCGACGTGAACCACTATCTGGCGGACCGCCTCGTAGAAAAGATTTCCCAGGTCCTGAATTCAGTCGAGAATAAGGAAGTCGGCATCCTCGGCCTGGCCTTCAAGCCGAACACAAATTCCGTGGCTGGATCGTCCTCTGTGCGTCTCGCTGAGACGCTTGTCTCCAAAGGCGCCCACGTACGCGCATATGATCCCGTTGCGATTCCCGAGGCGAAGAGTCGCCTGAACGGATCGGTGCGTTACTGCGAGTCCGCCTATGCCGCCGCCGAAGGCTCCGACGCCCTGGTTGTAGGTACCGGATGGCCCGAGTTCCGCGCCCTCGATTTCGATCGCATCAAGCACCTTCTCAAAAAGCCCGTCATCGTCGACACGAAGAATCTGCTCGATTCCACCCGCCTTCGAGCCCTCGGATTCGAATACGTAGGCGTCGGTCGCGGCTAAACGAGATCATGTAGAGGCAGCGCCTCGGCTGTCCAACCGAGGCAAAGCCCAGCGCCCCCCAGGAATTCCCAAATCTCGCTGCTCACTTTGCTCCGATACCTAACCTCGCCCGCCCTCTGACATCCCGAACGTCAGTTGCTATAATGAAGACCTTGTGGTGGGAATAGCTCAACTGGCAGAGCACCGGACTGTGGCTCCGACGGTTGCGGGTTCGATTCCCGTTTCCCACCCCAGTTTTCTTGATTCGTGGAAGTGACTTGCGAGGCAGCCGCCCTCGGCTGTCCGTCGAGCACCGCGTGGCCCCGTAGCTCAACTGGATAGAGCATCAGACTTCGGATCTGAGGGTTGGGGGTTCGACTCCCTCCGGGGTCGCCATTCGACCGCAAGAACGCCGGTCGCCGCGAAGACCAACGCGGCCCTGTGTTTTCCTTAGTGGACCTTCGTGTCCTTAGTGGTTAGGGCTCTTTTATCGCCTCGAGTGCCCGAAATCCCAGTGGCGCGGCGCTGCCGCCTAAGATAGAATCAGGACCGGTTTTTTGCACCGATGAGTCGCGTCTTCCATTTCCGCACCTCTTCTTCCCAACTCGGCCCGCTCGAGGAGCGTTTGCTCGAAGCACTCTGGGAGCGCGGTACCGCGACCGTACGCGAACTGGTCGATGCTGATTGTCACGACCTGGCCTATACCACGGTCATGACTACCCTTGACCGTCTGTTCAAGAAAAATCTGTTGGCGCGCGAAGCCGAGGGCAGGGCGTTCCGCTATACGCCGCGCTTCACGCGTCAGGAACTGCACCGCGAAGTCGCCGGCGAAGCATTTCGCCAGCTGCTCGATGCCAGCCCCGCCAGTTCGTTGCCCCTGTCCTATCTGGTCGAGATTCTCACCGAACGTGACGCGCAACTTCTCGACGATCTCAAGCAACTCGTCGAAACAAAACGCCGAGAGCTGCGCGACACTCCAGCGAAAGGCAAGGACGAAGCTTAAATGTTCGCCGTCCGCGGCCTCGCCGTCTCATTCTCCGTGTTCGTGATCGTGTACGTCGCCCTGTCGCTGGCTGTCTACTGCACTTGGCGCCGCCTCTGGTTCTACGTCCAGACGCATCCTGTCCGCCGCATCGCGGACTTATTGTTCGCGGTCCGGATGTTTCCCCTTCTCTCTGCGGCTGTGATCACAGCCGCCTTCACGGTGCCTTCTTTTCTCTTACTCGAGCCGCGCGCGATCAACGAACCGATCGGTGGAGTTCCGCTGGTACTCGGCATTTGCGGCGCGCTCTTGGGACTCTTCGGACTGCTGAATGCAGCGATCGCTTTGCGCAAAGCATCTCGCGCAATCTCGACATGGACCGACCAGGCACAGCCCGTGGAAAGCTGCGTTTCAGTTCCGGTGCTGCGCATTGCGCGCTCTCTGCCCGCGATGACTGCCGCAGGAATCGTTCGTCCCAAGGTTCTGCTCTCAGGGGCTGCAGAGTTTGTTCTGACCGCCAACGAGCTGCAGACGGCCCTGAATCATGAAGTCGCGCACGTGCGTCGCCGCGACAATCTGAAGAAGCTCGCGCTCCGTTTCGTCGCTTTTCCTGGGATGACTGGTCTGGAAACCGCTTGGCTCGAGGCCACGGAAATGGCCGCCGATGATGCCGCCGTCTCCAACGTCTCAGAGGCCCTCGACCTGGCCGCTGCGCTCATCAAACTCTCGCGTCTCGGCCCAATCGAGGCGCCGGTGGATTTGACCGCTGCCCTCGTCCACGGAGCCTCTTCCATGAACGCCCGCGTCGCGCGCCTCATCGCCTGGTGTGACGAACGCCGCGTACCCGCGCAAAGATATTCTTCATGGTATGCCGTCGGCGCGGCGGTGGCGACTGTCGCGGTCTTCGCCGTCACCTATAGCCAACTTCTGATACGCGTTCACACCGCCACAGAGTGGCTGGTGCGGTAATCCGCTGCTACCGTTGAAATTTTGTTGCTCTCTAGAAGTTTACCCGCACGCCCAGCTGCGCCGCGAACGGGATTCCCACCGTCGTGCCCGGCCCGAAGAAATCTCCCAGCCCGCCCGCCGGAACCAGCAACTGCTTGAAGTTTGTGATCGGAACATAGTTGGTGCAGGCCGGTGGATCGGTGCAGATCGCGGTGGCATTACTTAAATCGTTCACCGGGTTCGGCAGCGCGGAAATGTCCGTCACATAATTCGCGCCGGGATTGTTCCGGTTGAACAGATTAAAGAATTCCGCAAACGGCAAAATCTCCGTGCGTTCCCCGATGCGGATCGGCCGGCTCACGCGAAAATCCGCCTGAATGAACGGTGTTCCACGGAACTGGTCGAGGGTTGACTTCACCCCATTGATCACAGCTCGATCGCCCACCGGCGTGGTCAGCGTGATCGGACGCGCTGACTCTGCCTGCGTAATCGTCGTGAGTTCGAAGCCGCCCGGCAAATGCAGTGTGCCCGCCAGCACGAAACGATGCGTGACATCTTCTCCCGAAGGGCCATAGTCTCCCGGCCCAAACGGATTCAGCGGATCGCACACGCCGTTCACGTAATCGAAAAGCTCACCCAGCAAACATCCCCAGGTCTTTGCCCTCGAAAGCGTGTAATGCGCGATTACGTTGAATCGCCGGTTCACGTTGCCCTGTGCCACGAGCATCAACGCGTTGTAGCTCGACCGGTTGTCCGACTTGAACAGATTCAGGTTCGGTACCACACTCTGCTGATCTAGGTCATAATTCGGATCCGACGTCGGAATCAGCGGCGTAAACAAATTGGCATCGCTCGTGAAGCTATACCCTCGATATCCGTGATTCCCCTCTTCGTGCGTGAAGTCGGCGCTCACCGTCCAGTTGCGATTGAATGCATGCTGCACACCGCCGGTGGCGTGGATGTTGTATGGCGTTCTGTAATTCGAATCGATGAGATTCCCCGCGGCTCCTGCGCCACCTTGGAGGCATCCCGCCCCCGTCAGAGAATAAGCGCCGCTCGTGCCGGTCAACGCGCACGATCCCGTCGCCACGTTTGTCGAGTTCACCCCCTGAAACGCCGTCGCCCACCCGTTCTGCGCCAGGTCGTTGTAGTACAGGCCAAATCCCGCGCGGATCACGGTATTCCCACTGTTTCCCGGAGAGTAGGCGATTCCCAGCCGCGGCGCGAACTGTTTGCGGTAATCATGCGGCGCCGACGTGATCAACGGAATCTGCAACGCCTGCATCGTCACCAGCGCGGCATTCAGATCCTGGCTGTGCCCCGAACCGGTGAACAGGCCATACGTCGTCTGCCACCGCAGTCCATAATTCACAGTCAGATGACGTGTGAGCCGCCACGAATCCTGCGCATACAGTCCAAGCCGCTGCACGCTCTGCGAAAAGGTCCCATCGCTCGCTGGCGTAGTCGCAGCTCCTGCCGCATAGTCGATCGGAAACTGGCTCGGATTCGCCACGTAGAAACTCGGGTCCTCGGGAAACGTATAAAGCGTTTCCTGGTTCCCAGGAAATGCCCCGCTTAGTACAGGCTCATGAATGAAATTTACTCCAAACTTGAACGAGTGATCTCCGGTGGAGTGGTTCACGTCGTAGCGGAACTGGTATTTCTCCTGATTCCGCAGCGACGGGAAAAATGTAATCGGCGTAGCGAACTGGTTGTCTCCGAAGGTTTCGAATCCTGACACGGTCAACGAAGTCGCGCTGAACGGAAACGCCAGCGCGAATCCCAGCGTCGAGTTTCGCGCCTGCGTCAGATGCAGTTCGCTCGCGTCGAAAACAAACGTCCCCAGCCAAGTGGGACTGAACGCATACGTATTGCTGATCACCGTATTCCAGTAATTGTTGTGCGTAGTCAGCCCGGTCGAGGGCAGAGTCGCTTGCTGCACCAGATTATTGCGCGTGAGATAGCTGTCTTCGGAGGTGCGCAGGAACCACTGCGATTTCTCTGACTGCGTCCAGTCGAAGCGCACTGATCCAAGATAGTCGCGAAAAGGAATGGGAACGTTTGCCGGAACGCCAATCGAACTCACGCCCGGAATCAGCCCGTCGGAAGCCAGTTGAGCGAGCGCATTGAACTCGGCTGTGCTGCGCGGGCTATACGCGATGCTAGCGTTTTCATGCACATATTCGAGTGAGGCGAAAAGCCAAATCTTGTCACGCGCGATCGGCCCGCCCAGCGTGCCAACGTAGTTCTGCCGCGAGAAAGGCTGCTTGGGATTGTTTACGCACGTTCCATCGGTGCAGGTCTGCTCCGGATTCTCAATCGGAAACCGCGCATTCAACGCCGCCGCCCGATCATAGAATGCTCCGCTTCCGTGCCATTCGTTGGTCCCGCGCCGTGTTGTGATCACCACCGATCCTGCCGTCGTCCCGCCCGTGTCGGCATCTTCATTGGCCGTGCGCATCGCAAACTCTTGAATTGCGTCCGGAGAGAAGTTCTGCAGGAATCCGCCAATCCAGTCGTCGGAGTTGTCGCCGCCGTCGACGGAAAGATCATTGTTCAGTCCGGAACTTCCACCCGTCGAAACCGCCGTAATGCGCGCTTTGGTCGGATCGCTCGGTTCCACCGGTTCCGTTCCCGGCGCGAGATACGCGATGTTGGCAAAGCTGCGCGCCGCCAGCGGCAGCGTCTCCAAATCGTGGCTGCTGACCACTCCCTGATGCACCACGCTCACCAGATCGATCGGCTGCGTCGTAATCGAAGAACTCTGGCCCTTTACATTGACGGTTTCCCCCGAAGCCATCGGCTTCAGCGTCACCGTAACGTCTCGCACCGAACTCACCGCAATCGCCACGTCGGACTGCGCCTCCGCAAACCCCGTAGCGTTCACCGTGATCCGGTACGAGCCCGGCAGCAAATCGTCAAGCCGAAACTCGCCGCGATCCTCCGTCGTCGCCTCGCGCCGTATGGACGAATCCACCGACTGCACCACAATCTTCGCCGCCGTGACCCGCGCCCCGGTCGCGTCCCGCACCGTGCCACGTAAGGATCCTCTGGAGTTCTGCGCCAGCAACGTCAGCGCTAGAAAAAAGATGAAGGCAATAACAGCAGAGATCTTCTGGAACAAGCCTGTCCTCACTTTCGGATTCGGATGATGACGCGTTGTGACCGTGCGTCGCCGCTAGGTTATGAGTCTGCCCGTCGGACGCCCCGAGGTAGGGGCACCAGGAGCCTGTGGGGAGATATCCTTACCCCCGGAATCCGGTTCAAACCGGCCTCTGCTACAGCCGCTTAGACCGAACGGCGGGTTGCTCGGAACTGCCGCTCCACGGTCGAACCCCCCGGTGCCACCGTGAAACGGAGACGCCCCACAGACCCCAAAGCGCCGCACTTGATTCAGAGTGCACAACCGCAGATCTCCAGCGCTACTGAAGATCCGGACCTCGCACTCCGGCCCAATAGCAAGTGAGACTAGCTTGACGGAGCGCGCTACTACCAGCGCTCGTAGGAAGCTGAGCGGCAATCACCTGGCAAATTCCTCGACCCGTGATTCACTCAACAACTGGTAGGATCGTCCGCGATAACTTGAGCTGTAGCGCGGAACTGAGCGGGAAAACAGCCTCCAGCATATGGGGTAAGTGCTCTGGAGTACGCCCCGCTTTACAATCGGCTGCCACTCGGTGCGCGACCGGCGTCACGTCTTCAATTCTCACGATCCATTCGTTCACATAGCGAGGGACCGCCTCGCCGCTCAATCCAATCTGGATCGCACGAACGCCCTTTATCACGTTCAATTGCCAGTCGCGTTCGGGATCCCACTGCACCCGCACTGGCGCTTCTGCCAGACTGCTGCGCCACTCGTCGTAGGAAGAATGGATTGCTGGATTGAAGTCGGACAGGACCGCGTGTTCGAGCGCCCATTCGAATCCGTCGCGCGTTATGTCCAGTCCTGGTACTACCTCTTGTCCCGGTTTTGTAGCATAGCCGCACCTGTACATCATCCAGTTGAATGAAGGCTTAATCCATGTCATGCGTCCCATGCTGAACGGAGGAACGAACCTGCCCGCAGCGAGCGCGGCAGAGGCGATCTCAGTTCGATAAGCCTGGTATACGCGGACCGTGTCCTTCGAGAAGGCGGCCCGAATGACGCATGAGTGCATGCGTCGAATTATATGCAACTCGCGTGAGCCGCGATCTAGATCAACATTTCTCAGTCCGACCACTTCTGCGGCGTCCGGTCCCAGCGATGCTTCTTCAACTCCGCCAGTAGGGCCTTATCCAGCGGTCCCGCATCACTGGCCGCGATGTTCTGCCGGACATGCTCCGCCTTCCGCATCCCGGCGATCGTAGTGCTGACCGCAGGATGCGACAGGATGAAGCGCAACGCCATCTCTGGCAAACTCATCCCAGCCGGGAGAATTTCCTTCACCTTGTCCACACGCTTGATCGTCTTCGCCAGATTCTCCGGACCAAAATATCCCGCGCGCCAATCGTCCTTGGGAAACGTCGTCTGCAGCGTCATCTTCCCGCCCAGGCTGCCTTCATCAAACGGCACACGTGCAATCACGCCGACATTCAGTTCCTGGCAAACCGGCAATAACTCATCCTCCGGGGCCTGGTCGAAGATGTTGTAGATCACCTGCACTACATCCACTAGTCCCGTCCGCAAAGCCTTGATCCCGTTCTCCGGCTGCCATCGATTAATGCTCAGCCCGAAAAACCGAATCCACTTGTCGCGTTTTAACTTCTCGACCGTCGAGCGGAACTCGGGCTCGTCAGTCCACCCATCATCCCAGACGTGAAACTGCAGCAGATCGATCGTATCCACGCGTAGTTGTTTCCGAATCATGTCCGCATACTTGAAAACATGCTGCGCCGAGAAAACATCGCTGTACTTGTACTCCGGCAGCGCCGGCCATCGATCGTTCGCCGGAGGAATCTTCGATGCCGCATAGAGCCGCTTCCCCGCGTTGCGCGCCATGATCTCGCCCAACAGCCCGTCGCTCTTGCCCTCGCCGTAGGCCCAGGCCGTGTCAAAAAAATTACAGCCCAGGTCTACCGACAATTGCAGCGACGACAGCGACTCCTTGTCGTCCGATCCACTCCACCCGCTCATGCCCCACAGCCCATAAGCCACGTCGCTGACATCGAAACCAGTACGTCCAAGCTTGCGATATTTCATGATGGCGTCCTTAGAGGGAATGTCCGTTCCAGGAATAAGGTTCAGAAGCGGACTGATCAGCATATATCGAAGCCAGAATTCCTGCTCAATCTCACGATTCCAGCCGATCTATCCAAATGTCCGAACGTCGATCTTTGGCTTTCCTTCGTGAACCTTCGTGTCCTCTGTGGTGAGAGCTTTTGCAGTTTTTCAGATGGACCAAATCGAAATTTTGCCGTCAAGATCCGAGACGTGAGGGTGTCTAATAACCGTAGATCATAATGTTGGAGGAGTCTCCCCATGAACTCGAATCCCTTGTATCCGACGAAAGACCAGAAAGAAAACGAACTCATCGCTCCGCCGTCCCGTTTCATCGACGAGAAAATCTCCGACGAGTCGGGCACCGAAACCCGCGCCGACAGCGCTCTTAAGCCGGCAGAGTTGAGTAACCCCTTCTGGAACTAGCTCCTTAAAGTTGAACCGCGGAAAGCGCCGGTTCGTCGCGAGTTACACCATCCGACGGCCGGCGCTGCTATTTTTGGAAGATGAGATTACCCCTGCCGCAGGATCGGCAGGCACAGGCACGGCCGGATTGCGAACTCCAGGCCGGACATTTCTTCCAGCGCGGGATGCAACTGCGCGTCGCGGCACGGCTCAAGCGTAATCACAAACGGCAGCGCCGCCTTCTCGAACCCCGGTTTTTGCAGCAGCGAATCAATGTTCAGATGGTGTGCCGCCATAATCTGCGCCAGCCGCGCCACAATCCCCGGCTGATCCCGCACAAAGAACCGCAAATACCACGGCGTCTCAAAATCGTTGCTGATGGCGTGTGTCGACACGCTGCTCGCCGCGTCTTTCTTGCCGCCCGACGAAATGCTCTCCGCCACAAACATCAAGTCGGAAACCACAGCCACGGCCGTGGGATCGCCGCCGGCTCCGGCACCGAGGAACGCCATATCCCCGCCGTACTGCCCCGACGTGAGCACGAGGTTGAGATTCCGTTGCACGCGCCCAAACGGCGAGTCGCTCGGAACCAGGCACGGACCCACTTCCGCAAACAGCGTGTCGCCTTTCAATTCCGCGCGCGAAAGCTGCCGGATCGTGCATCCGAGTTCCGCGGCATAATCAAAATCGACCGCATCAATGGTCCGAATCGTGCGCGCTCGAACGGATTCCGGAATCACCCGCGAGTGCAACCCAGCCAGCGCAAGAATGGCCAGCTTGGCGCGCGCATCGCCGCCATCCAGATCTTCCGAAGCGTCAGCCTCCGCGTATCCTCGGGCCTGCGCTTCCTCCAGTGCCTCACTGAAAGGGATCCTCGCATTCTCGATGCGGCTCAGAATGTAGTTGCACGTGCCGTTCAGAATTCCTGCAATGCCATGCAGGCGGTCTCCACACAATCCGGTGCGCAGTGCGGGCAGTACCGGAACTCCTCCCGCGACCGACGCCCCAAATTCAAGATGGCACCCGTGGCTTCCCGCCAGTTGCAGCAAGTCGGGCCCGAATCGCGCAATCAGCTGCTTGTTCGCCGTGACCACCGACTTTCCCGCCTGCAGCGCGCCTCGCACAATCTGCTCGGCCGGGCTCAGGCCGCCAATCAGTTCGATCACGATGTCAGCATCGGAACTCAAGACCGACTGAACGTCGTCGGTCCAAATCACGCTGTCTGGGACCCACGCCTGCTTCTTCTTTTCGACATTCCGATTGCAGATGTGAGTGAGCCGGAGCGATCCGTCCCCGTTTTCAACGAGAATCTTCGCAACCGCGCGACCCACCGTTCCAAAGCCAATCAGGGCTACCCGGCAAGCAGATCGACGCGTGCCTCCGCCGTGCGCAGCGCCGGTCACCACGGATTTTGCGGGCATCTCAAGCAATGGTTTCGTCTCGCAATGCAAATGAATTCCCTATCATACGTGCGACCCGCGCTTCTCGGGAACTGCAAAGCATGTACCTCATTAGCACGGAGTGGCCTCATTTTGAACCCATGAACCGCGAACGCCAAGAAGGTGCACGAAGGAGACACGGAAAAGAAGCCTTCGTGATACTTCGTGTCCTTAGTGGTTAAGGGTTTTGTGGTTGCCCGTGAAACCGACCCTCACGGGCGGCTTCATGCGCGGAACCAGCATCAAAGTTGGTAATATGGTGGGTCCCTGCTGCGAGTGCAATCAAGGCGGGAAACTGCGGACGTGCTCTTTTACAGCGCCTGTCGTTACGGGGCCATGGGGCCGAGCTGGGAGTTGAGCTATGAGCCGAGCGCAACAGTCCGCCACATCCCGGTAGCGGGAGGAGAATGAATGATTCGAAAGTTCGCGACGGTTCCCAGGGTCGTTCCGGCGTTGATTGTCCTGACGATTCTAGTGGGAGCCAACACGGTCCTCGCTCAGCAAGACCCGGCCCCACAAACCCCGGCGCAACAGCCCGCCCAGCAGCCGTCAGCCCAGCAACCCTCGGCCCAGCAGACGCCCGACAATCAGTCCGCTAGTCAGGAAGCGTCGCCCGAAGAGTCGATACCCCGCCGCAGGACCAAGCCCAAGGGGTACAACAACTGGGCCATCAACTTCGGCGGCGGCGCAAGTCTGACCACCGGTACGACGATGAAGTACGTCCGCAGCGGTGGCCTCATCGGTGCAGCCGGTATCGCTCGCAATGCCAATAAGTATCTCGGGCTCCGCCTGGATTTTCAGGTCGATGACCTTCCGCTTCGGTCATCCGCGCTGCAACTGGCGCAGGCGCCCGGTGCGAGCAGCCATGTGTATACGGTTGCCCTTGGTCCCATCATCAACATTCCCGTCTCGAAAGACTGGGGTGGATACATCGTGGGTGGCGGCGCCTACTTTCACCGCACCGGCCAACTCGACTCCTCGAACGCGATTCCTGGATCGGCCTGCAACGGCTTCTATCAGTGGTGGGGATCGTGCTACGCGGGAAGCCTCCCTGTGAACGGGAAGTTTCTGCACGCCAGCGTCAACGAATTTGGCGAGGATTTCGGCGCTGGCATTACCCGCACCATCCGCCCACATCTGGAGTTCTACGCCGAGTTCCGTATGTTCCACGGATCGCACAACAACAACACGACAGACTTTCGGCCCATCACAGTAGGCCTGCGCTGGTGACGAGCCAATTCCAGATTGCAGATTGAAAATTTCAGATTGAAGATTCGAAATCACCATGCGACTGGCGGCCCGGGCTTCGATCAGACTTTCTACGATCTGACTTCTGAAATCTGACTTCTACAATCAGACTTCTGCAATCCGTTCACTCAGGATTGGTGCGATAGCTCCACAGCCCGTTCGCTAACTTCTGCAACTGCACGAACGAACTCGCGGCTGCAGGCTGCGCAACATCCGCCGAGGAATTTGCGTCGCGCACAGCAGCTTCCACAAGATGATGCGACGGAGCGAGCGAGCACGCCGGATCCGTTACCGTAGCGTCTCCCGCAAGCAGGAACGCCTGGCATCGGCATCCGCCGAAATCTTCCGTGCGCCGATCGCAGCTGCGGCACGGCTCAGGCATCCACTCATCACCGCGAAACTTTCGGAACGAAGACGATTCCTGCCAGATCCATTGCAATGTCTTCTCGCGCACATTCTCGAATGACATCCCCGGCAACACTTCCGCCGCGTGGCAGGGAAGGACCTTGCCCGCAGGATTGATGAGCATCAATCTCCGTCCCCATCCTCCCATGCAGGCCTTTGGATATTTCGCGTAGTAGTCGGGCACAACGGAATCGATGCGCATGTGTCCGGCAAGCCGCTTCTCCGCATCGGCCACGATGGCCACCGCTCTTTCAAGCTGCGCGCGCGTTGGCATCAGCGCTGCGCGATTGGCGAGCGCCCATCCGTAGTACTGCGTGTGGGCGATCTCGACTCGTTCGGGGTTGAGTTGCTCGATGAACGCGATCATCTCTTCCAGATGATCGAGGTTCTGCCGATGCACGACCAGGTTCACGGTGAAGGCGATCTTGTGACTGCGGATCGCGCGCGACAGTTCGATCTTGTGCGCATGCGCCTTCGCTCCGGCGATCCAGTTCGCGGCCTCTTCGCGGGAATCCTGAAAGCTGATCTGAATATGATCGAGTCCCGCGCTCACCAGAGCCTGCAGCCGTGTCTCGTTCAGTCCAAGGCCTGAAGTGATGAGGTTAGTGTAGAGTCCCGCCGTGCGCGCAGCGGCAATCAGTTCAGTCAGGTCAGTGCGCGCCAGCGGTTCTCCGCCAGTGAAGTGCGCGTGCAGCATGCCGAGCTTGCCCGACTGCTGGAAGACGCTGGTCCACTCCTGAGTCGACAGTTCCGACTGCACCGCCGCCAACTCCATCGGGTTGGAGCAATAGACGCAGTGCAACGGGCACCGATGCGTGACCTCGGCAATCAGGGCGAGCGGGTTGGGGGCGGGCCTTACTTGCGAAGTCCGCAGTTGCTCAGCTTCTTCGATCATTAATCTGTATACCGCCTAATATCCGGCTTCGCGTCCGTGGCGGACTGCCAGTATCACGATCTCTTTTCCATCGTAATGGTACAGAGCTATATAGGCACCGTGTCCAAAATCAATCACCCACTCTCGAAATTCTGGCAACATTTGTTCAATAGGGCGGCCTATCTCCGGATGCTTCGAGAGCTGTCTTATGCCTTGGCGGATTGCTTTCACCGCGCGCTTGGCTGCGTCTCGGCTTTTGGGCGCCAGAAAATCGTGGAGACGGTGCACATCCAGTAGCGCAGCTTGAGACCACTTCAGGCGCGGCATTTCGGTGGCGGAACGCTCTTCCCCGATTCCAACTTCGCGAGCCAGGCATCAGCCTCTTCTGCTGAGACATGCAGACCGGTGGTTTGGTAATGCGACCAGGCGGCCAACGCGTCCCGCCGAAGTTGCTCGCGCTTCTCTTCTCGCTCCACGTACTCCTCGATGGCTTCCCGCATCAGCCAGTGGGGCGACCGGCGGCGGACAGCAGCGAGTCGTTGCACACGCTTCTTCACTTCAACATCAAGCTTAAGGCTAGTCGTGGAGGGCTTTGGCATGTGGGTATTCCAAGGTGTTACCTATTACTACTATATCAGAACTCGCTCGAAGTTCCGCCCTAGTAGTCGACAATGCGCTTGCGCTGCAGTTGCTCAAGAAACATCGTGATGTCTGACCGAATCTTCTCTGGATCGGCGGAGGCGCCAAACTCCTTCTGCAACTCCGCGATGATCTCGCCGAAGGTGCGCGTGCCGTCGCAGCGCTCGAGCACCTGGCGCCCTGTGCCTTGCAGCTTGATCGCGCCTTCGGGGAACAGGATCACGCGATCCGTCTCCGTTCCGCCCCAGCGGCATCCGGCGGCGAGGCGGGGCTGGCTTGTTTCTGTCGGAGCGGCCACGCGTCAGGCTCCTTCTTCCTTCATACGGAACGCGCCTGGCGGAGGCCAGCCGGGCTGCACGTACGCGAAGTAGAGCGCATCCAGCTGCGCCCATAGAATGTCGCACTTGTCACGCAGAGCCTGAATCGCAAGATCCTGCTCGGCGCGCGTCTTCGCGTTGTCGTGTACGTATTCGATGGCGAACTTCGCATCTTCGGGAGCCTGCGTGAGGCGCGCCTGAAAGTAATCCAAGCCACCCGACAGCCACGGATAATGCTGGCGCATCTTCTCCATGCGCAGCGAGATCAGGTCGCGCGAGAACAGTTCTGTCAGGGACGACGCGACCGCTTCGAGCAGGCTGCGGTTGCGCACGATGTTCAGGTATTCGTTCACGGCGAAGCGCGTGGCCGGAAGGATTCCGGTTCCTGCGCGAACCTCGTCTGCGTTCAGTCCCGTGGCTTCGGCAAGCTTGAGCCAGCGCTTGATGCCGCCCTCGTTGTTCGGCGTGCCATCGCCATCGTGATCGACGACGCGTTTGCGCCATGCGCGCCGGAACGCGGGATCGAGGCCGCGCGACAGGATGATCGAATCTTTGATCGGGATGATGGCCTGGTAGTAGTAGCGGTTCAGGGCCCACGCCTGCAGCTGGCCGCGGGTGAGGCGGCCTTCGTGCATCATCAGGTGAAACGGATGTTGGTGGTGATAGCGTTCCTCGCCGACGGCGCGCAAGGCGGCGCGCAGCTCATCGAAATTGAGCAGATCGGCCTCGGCGCTTGTCTCTACAGAACCACCTAGATTTCGAACCGCCATCCATCCTCCGCGATCTCCCATCCTGCTTCGAGCACCTGCCGGTGCTCGGGACCAGCCTCGTTCAGCATGGGATTCGTGTTGTTGATGTGTACATAGATTCTACGTGGGCGGCGCAGTTGCGCCAACCTGCTGAGGCTGCCGTTGGTGGAAGAGACGGGGACGTGGCCCATCTGCGCGGCGGTTTGGCCGCTGCCTTGAATGCGGATGAGTTCGTCATCGCTCCAGAAGGTGCCATCGAAGAGAAGCGCGTCGGCCGACTCGAACTCCTTCAGCAGAGCGTCGTCGATCTGAGGGACTGCGGGCATGTAGGCGAGGCGCTTGCCTGATGGCGACTCGATGATCAGGCCTAACGACGCTTCACCGGGCTTGAGATGCGACTGCCGGTCGCGAGAGACGTACGCGGGATAGTGCGTGCCGAGCGAGAGGGCGCGACAACGCAAGCCCGAGTCCTCGCCTGCGGCGGTGAGCAGGGGGAACGTGGTTCCGGGGACGAAGTCGGTCCACGTCACTTGACCGGGAACGCGCTGGAGCATGGCGAACATCGAGTTGTCTTCGGTGACGATGCGTCGGATGGACTCGGTGGCGTGCACGCGCAAAGGTTGGAGTTCGCGCATCAAGAGCAGGCCGAGGACGTGGTCGATGTCGGCGTTGGCCAAGACGGCACCGGCGATCGGCGACTGACGCACACCATCTTTGGTCTCAGATTGCGGATGCAGTTCAGGAGTGGCTTCGATCTGAAAGCGCAGGTCGGGCGAGGCGCCGAGAAGGAACCAGGAGCGCTCGTCATTGCTGACAGCGACTTGGGTCTGGGTGCGGGCTTTGCCGTGGAAGATTCCGGCGCGTAGGGCGCGGCAGTTGGGGCAGGTGCAGTTCCATTGTGGGAATGCTCCTCCGGCGGCGGAGCCTAGGATCTGGACGCGCATGCTGGGAGTGTAACGCGGTGGGCGGGGTTCCCGGCTAGGGTGTTTACCTTTTAGTAACGCAAATATTTTTTTCTTGCTTTGCCTAAAATATTGAAAACAGGCGACTTCTTGGCTTGGCATCGCCTGGTTTGCCCGCAAAATCTTCAAAGCAATAGGCTTGCGGTCAAAATACTGAAAACAATGCGGTTAGGTCTGCTATCTCGATGTCAAAGATCGAACCTACTTTTTACAGGATCAGGGTTGGAAAGGCGGAAGTCAAGGATTGGAATCACGGAATGCCAAGTCGAGTGCCAATTCGGGAATCGGTCAGTTGTAGCCAGCGCGGAGGCCCACCCTCCCGCAAAAAACGCGGGAAGAGTGGGGCAACCCAAATGGGGAATTCGACCTGAAAAGGCTGGGCCAGCCCCCCGCTGCAGTCCACGCGAGATCCCTCGGCCCGCTGGAAAGGACGCGGGCTTTCGGGATGACGCCGACGTTTTTCGCCGAACTCGAAGTGAGCGATTGTTCGAGAGAAATTCCGCTTGACATATTCCTATATAGGCATATATATTTCGGGTCATGGCGCGGGCGGCTACGACTTCGGATGCGTTCAATGCGGTGGCGGAACCGCGGCGGCGGGAGATTCTCGACTACCTCGCGCTGGGAGAGCAGCCAGTGGGGAATCTCGTGATCCGGTTGGGGATGGAGCAGCCCTCGGTGTCGAAGCATCTGCGGGTGCTGCACGAAGTGGGATTGGTCCGCGTGCGGCGGAGTGGGAGGCATATGTTGTATCGCACGAATGCGGAGGCGATTCGTCCGCTGCATGAGTGGACGAAGACGTTTGAGCGATTGTGGGCGCATCAGTTGATGCGGGTGAAGGAGCGGGCAGAGGCGAAGGAAGAGCACTCGAAGGAGTGAGTTTCCCCAGCGCCTGAAGGCGCGATGCATTCGGAAGGGCTTATGCGACGCCTAAAGGCGTCGCCTGATACGAATCAAAACCCGAAATCCGATACAGATCAAGCTCGATACAAATCAAGGAGAAAATCAATGAGCACGAGTTCGGTGATGGCGGGAGTTGAAAGTCTGGTCGTCAATTTGAATCAGGAGATCCGCGTGAAGGCGTCGCTGGAAAACACGTTTGCGGCGCTGCTCGAACAGATGGGTCCGGGGAACGAGACACCGGAACGGAAGATGCCGATGAAGCTTGAGGCCTGGCCGGGCGGACGATGGTTTCGCGATCTGGGCGACGGCGACGGGCATTTCTGGGGGCTTGTGCAGGCGATCAAACGTCCGACGCTGCTCGAGATTACGGGGCCGCTGTTCATGTCGTACGCGGCTGTGTCGAATTTGCAGTACCGATTGAGCGAGGACAACGGCGAGACGGTGATCAAGTTTCATCACAAGGCATTCGGCGTGATTTCGGAAGAACATCGGCGCGGGATGGTGCAAGGCTGGAACCATATGCATGCGCGAGTCAAGGCGCGAGCAGAGGGCGGGAAGAAGTAAGAAGTAAGAATTCAGAAGTAAGAATTAAGAACAGAACTAAGAACAGAACTAAGAACGAACCACTAAGTAAGAATGAAGAACTCGAAGTGAGTGCGGTCAGGAGGTTGCTATGTGTCCGGCATGTTTGGCAACGGCAGGGATCGTGATTGGAAGCGTGGTATCGACGGGAGGCGTGGCGGCGCTCGTCGCAAAGATGATCGGCAAGAGGAAAGGTGAGAAGAACGACTCGAAAATGAAGGAGCAGTGATTATGACGACAGCAACGACTGAAAAATCGACAGCCAAAGTGGTGTCGCGGGCGGAGTGGCTTGCGGCGAGAAAAGCGTTCTTAGCCAAGGAAAAAGAGTTCACGCATTTGCGCGATGAACTGAGCCGGCAGAGGCGCGAGCTGCCGTGGGTGAAGGTCGACAAGGAATATAAGTTCGAAGGCGCGAACGGCGGCGTGAAGCTGGCGGATTTATTCGATGGCCGGGGCCAACTGGCTCTCTATCACTTCATGTTTGGGCCGGGATGGGAGCAGGGCTGCCCGAGTTGCTCGTTCCTGGCGGATGGATTTGACACAGCGGCGCTGCACATGGCGCAGCGGGATACGACTCTGGCAGTGGTGTCGCGAGCGACGTTCCCGGAGATTGCGGCGTTCAAGAAGCGCATGGGATGGCGGTTTCCGTGGGTGTCGTCGTTCGGAAGCGACTTCAACCACGACTATGGCGTGTCATTTTCAAAGGATGAGCTGGCGGAGGGCAAGAAACCGTACAACTACGGCACGATGGACTTTCCTGCCGAGGAAGCTCCGGGAGCGAGCATGTTCTTGCGGAAGGATGGAGAGATCTTCCACACGTATTCGACTTACGGGCGGGGACTGGACATTCTGCTGCCGGTTTATAACTGGCTCGATCTGACGGCGAAGGGTCGGGACGAAGACGGGCTGCCCTGGCCGATGGCGTGGGTGCGGCATCATGATCGTTATGGTGATGGGAAGATCGTGGAGATTATGAAGGCGTTGGGGTAGGGTTAGCATCCGGGTGCGGGGGCGAGACGCCCCCGCGACAGCCGGCGAGGCGCCGGCGCTACCTAGAGCAACCGGCGGGAGGAAACAATGAGGCGAGACCTACTCATGGTGATGCTGTTGCAAGGAGCCGGGCTGGCTGTCTTGCTACTTGCGATGTCGCAGGCTAAGGCGCAAGAGGCGAAAACGCCCTATTCCGCGATGGCTGCGACTGACCAATACATGATGGAGAGAGATTCGGAGATCGCGCTGGCACGGAGTGCTGCCCCGGAGTCGCTCTCACGGGATGCCGAGATCATGATTCTCGGACCACACGGATACGAAACTGCAGTTCAAGGCAAGAACGGTTTCGTGTGCATGGTGTGGCGATCATGGACGGCTGGAACCGACGATCCTGACTTCTGGAATCCGAAGCTTCGAGGCCCGATTTGCCTCAATGCCGCGGCGGCGCAGTCCCAGGTGCCAATCACGATCAAGAAGACCGAGGTGATCATGGCGTCGCGATCGAAGGACAAGATGGTCGAGGCGATCAACGCCGCCTTCGATAAGAAAGAATTGTCGCCGCCGGAACAGGGGGCGATGTGCTACATGTTGTCGAAGCAACAGTACGTGAGCAGTCGCGGCGGGCATTGGCATCCTCACCTGATGTTTTTTCTTCCGCTCACTGACCCTGCAGGTTGGGGAGCAGATGCGCAGGGCTCACCGGTGATTGCGTTTAAGTCTCCACTGGACCGGCTGACTCTGTTTCTGGTTCCGGTCGGCCACTGGTCCGACGGTACGGCTGACTCCGCGATGGAACACTAGTTGGGTGCGTGTGACCAGCGAGGAGATCAAAAGCTTTCACCACAGGGGACACAGAGGGGCACGGAGGAAAACGGCGAACGCCGAAAAAAGGAGATGAATCTGATGGAGCAAAATACGACGATTGAAAGAGAGACGATGGCCGCGCCTTTGCTCAATGAGCTTCGTAGTGAGGCGGCGACTACGCGGCGGGTTCTGGAACGCGTTCCGCAGGACCAGCTTGCGTGGAAGCCGCACGCGAAATCGATGTCGCTGGGGCAACTGGCGTTGCACGTTGCGACCATTCCGGGAGCGATCGCGCGGATCACACAGCTCGATAGCTTCGACGTTACGCAGGCGAATTTCCAGCCACCGCAACCGAAGAACATGGAGGAAGTGCTGACTGCGTATAACCAGAGCGTTCTCGACGCGGAGGCATACTTATCGGCAATGACGGATCAGAAGGCGCAGGCGGGCTGGCGAATGATGCGCGGAGACCGGGAGTTATCTGTGAGTCCGAGGATCGGAGTCGTGAGAACCATCATGTTGAATCATTGGTATCACCATCGCGGACAGTTGTCGGTGTATTTGCGGATGCTGGATGTTCCGGTTCCGGTGATTTATGGACGGAGCGCGGATGAGAATCCGTTTGGGTGAGAATTTGTGTCTCCGAAGAGCAGAGTCCCTCAGTGGCTGAAGCCGGAGTGGTTTGGTGCGGTTTACGGCACGAGTAGAACTCGTGCCCTTCCCGTTCGTGCGATTGAAAATGCGGGGGACGGATTGTTTTGTTCGACTGAAAGTCAAAAACCCCACCTCTCGCGCAAAAGGCGCGAAAGAAATGGGGCACCCTCGGTACTCTTTTTCCCCTCTAAATTCCTAGTTTTTTAGCCTTGGCCGGTGGCGGCGGCGCAGCGTAGGGGATCTACGTCCCAGAGCTGAATGTCGTGCGAGAGATTTTCCACTCCAACTTCACCTTGCATGTCTGTGCCAGGCTTGCCCAGCCATACGACGCGGAACTGGGCCTTGGCGCCTTGATATTGAAGATCGACAACGTCGCCGGGCTTGAGTTGCGCGTTTACGCCCTGTAGTGTGGCGCCGCGGCCGCTGATGGTGCGCAGGCTGGCCGGCTGCGTGAAGGGGCGGGCGTGAGTGTCCATACCCCAGATCTGAACGGGAAGTTCGACGAAAATGCGCTGCTGGCGGCGGCGATCCATAAGTGCTGGGTTCCTTCGTTAATAAGGTTGGCTTCGGCGATGGTAAAAGGCGTGGGCGGGGAAACACAGGTAACGGGGGTCACTGGACTGAGGTACCGAAAGTTCTGAGGTCGCTTGGACAAAACCTTGAAGCGCCAAGGACGCTAAGAACGCAAAGAAAACCTAAAGCGCTCACTGCGAAGGAAGTGGCAGGACGCGGGCCTTTGCGCGGAACTTGTGCCAGTTCGTAAAGCGCACGACGTTGTGCGCGCATTCGGTTCCTTCTCCGACGGAACAGGTTTCGATCTCGGATTTGATAGGCAGAACGAAGTTGCTGCCATCGCCCAATGGAACGTCCTGGTAATCGATGCTTGTACTGGCGCGGGTGATGGGAAACGACTGGGGCATGTCGAAGGTTTCGCGAACCATCCGCATGAGCTGGAAATTGGATTTGTTGAGCCAGAGTTGACCGCGGTAGCCGGGAAACAGCGTCGTGCCCGATCCGCCGGGGTAGAGCGCATGCAGGTAGTAGAGGAGATTGCTCGGCTGGTTGACGTGAAATTCAAAAACGAGGGCAGGGACCGAGTGCAGCTTCTCTTCTTTCATGAAGCGGAACTCTGCATCGCTCGAAGGCGAGAAGAGCATCTGGAGGATGCTGGCGAATTCGCCGACGGACCAGCTGCTGTTGAGCTGCATGGAAGATCCGTTAACGGCGAAACCATCGATGCGAACGTTGTCGTAGTGTTCGTGGCCGTTCGCGTAGGTCACCGTTGCGGTGACGGTGTCGCGGTGAGCAGCGTTATAGGCGAGCCAGAAGCGCTTGGTCTGGAGATCGCTCAGCACGTCGGGCATTTTGCGGGGCAGGGAAAGTGTGAAGCGGCAGAGATTTTCCAAGGCGGCAGAATTGGTTGTCGCGGTCGCAATGGCGGCGCAATAGGGCTTGATGTCGGAGTCGGGGTCCACCGGCGGAAAGTCGTGGATCACGTCGGACGACGCGGGCGCTTGCGGAGCCTTGGCCGGAGCGGGGGCGGGAGCGGCTACGGGTGCCGGGGAAGCAGCGGGTGCGGGATGATCGGGCATCTCGTTTTCAGCAGTGGCAGCCGGTGGAGGCTGATGATAGGGAATGTCGACGGAGCCCAGATTTCCGCTAAGGGAATCGCGCACGACCCAGCGCAGGGAGGCAGTTCCGGGAGGAGCCTGAAAGTTCACTGCATGATGGAAGCCGTGCTGGCGGATGGAGTCGAACTCTTGCGCGCTGAGATCAGCACGTGAAGAATACTGACCCAGCCGAAGCGGGTTGCCTTCGGCACCGAAAGCGCAGACGGCGAAATCGAGGTGCAGCCGCAGTTGGCGCGGAGTGCCGGGGATAGAAGCAGTGGTGAGCGCTCTGCCGTCGACGGCCAGCGAGAATTTCGTTGGGTCGGGAGGAGCCGACTGAGGTTCGGCGGTCACACTGAGAGAGGTTGCGGTCATGAGATCGTCGCAGGCCGCTTGTTTGAGATCGAAGTCGGCTGCCGCCGGTTCTTCCTCGTGTACGTAGTAGTAGAGCGGAAAAGACAGCTGGACGTACGGAGCTGTAGTTTGAACCGCGATGCGGTGAAAGCCTTTTTGTGTCGCAGACCTCTTTTCGGTCGAAGGATAGTAGGCGATTTCGTAGTCAAAGATTCCGTCGTGCAATGCGCGGTTGAAGCAGTTGGCGATCAGGTCCTGATCGAGACAGGTGCGGCCGCCGGTCTGTCCCGCGAAAACTGTCATCAGCATGGTGGCGACTTCGGCTGTACTTTCCTGGTCGGACGTTGTGACTGCAGACGTGACTTGACGCGAAGCGCTGGAGACGTGGCCGGGGCGAATCGGATACACGGAGATGCGGGCTTTCAAAAATGTGTCCATGAGCGTCGCGGCGGGATTGCGACAGCTGGAAACATCGTCGAGTCCGTTGGCGCAAGGGTCGGGGGTGATGCTGAAAGGGAAAGTTGAGGAGACCCAGATCAGGCGCTTGCGTCCGGGGTAACCCGCGAGGTGCCGGGCGATGGAACGCAGCGCGTCCATGGTCTGGAGAGCGCGGCGTTCTCGATCGCTGCCGGCGGAGGGGACACGATCCCAATCTCTAATGACGGGGAGCGAGGAGTCATCGCTGGGATTTTTCGGCGGAGAAGAGGCGGCGCCGTTCGGATCGACGGCTTGGACCGTTACGTTCAGCTTCTCAGCAAAGTTGGTTTGCAAAGTGGACTGCAAGGTCTTGTGGTCGGAATCGAAATCCTGCAGGAGTTCGAGTTTCTTGCCGAGCAGCAAAACGGCGAACGGAACGTGTTCAATAGTCGGATCGAGGAGTTGATTCGTCCAGCCGGAGTCGGCGAGGGTGGCGATTTGGGAACGAATCGCCGGCGCGAAGAGATCGGTGTTGAGATTGTCGAGCAGCAGAACGGTGAGCGGCGCATTCGGTTCTCGCTCGGTCAGCGCGTCGCCGTGAGTTTCCGGGGGCTTGCGCAGGAGTTCTTGCGGCCCACTGAGTATCGACTGGCCGGATTTGTCGACCATGCGAAAAGAGGCGATGTCCTCGGGAATCTTGGTGACCCAGCCGACCTTCTCGGAGATGTGGAAGTCTCGTTCCGTGAGCCCCGCGACCGGACGGTTCTGCGGATCGGTCGCAGTCACATCAAGCAGGATGTAGGGTCGCGCCGGAGTCGAGGGCGCGTCGGGCGCGGAGGGTTGGGGAGTTTGTTGCGCGGTCAGCGAGGAGGCGAGAGCCAAGATCAGTACAGCCGATGCAAGATGAAAGGGCAATCGATGGGACGGGGTCGAATGCGACCGGAAACGCGATAGCTCGCACTCACTCGGTCGCGCGTGGGCCAGCATGCTGCCCGGCATCATTGAAGCACCCTCGCCGTAACACGCGATTGTACTCACGATGAGGGCGATGCGTGAAGGGCGGCGCGGGCTGAGCTTTACTGCCTGGGGACGGGAATGTCCATATACATGTATTGGCCCGGCTCGAGACGCAGAGGAGCGATGGGGACGAGCGCGGGATTATCCTGCGGAGACTGCACTTCGACCATCAGGGTCAGGTCTTTGCCTGCGGGAAGTAGCGCGCGGTATCCGCCATCGGCGGGGGCGGTATCGGCGTGGTGGCCGTGGCCCTGTGCATCGAGGAAGAACACTGTCGCTTTGAGGACCGCGCCGGTGTCGGCATCGATGACGCGTCCGGCAACGACTCCAGCTTGCGGGCCCAACTTCAGAGTTGCGGTCGCGGAAGGATGCGCTGCGGTGAGATTCACCTTGGGTGTTTCAGACTTGGGGTCGGAATAGAAACGGTCGAAGGGGTCGGGATAGGAATCGGAATCTTTTCGCGTATAGAGCAGGTAGGCACCGAGGCTGAAGCCGCCGCGAAAATCGAAATTTCCATTGCTGTCAGTTTTGACCGAGCGCGGGGTGATGTCGTCGAGGGTGAGTCCCTGAGGGACCGCGTAGACCGTGGCGGCGGCAACGGGGGCTCCATTCTGATCGGTGACCCTGCCTTTGATATCGCCGGCGGTAGGCTGCGTTCTTGTTTGCGCGAAGCCAGAAAGAGCGGCGGCGGCGACCGCGATCAGAACGAGGAGACGCTTCATAAAGCCTCCGAGCGGGTTCAGTGCTGGGATGCTCGGTGGAAGCGGCCGGGTTTTATGGGGGCGAATATTTTTGTGGCGCGGTTCGTCGCGGGATCAGTTGTCGCCGAAGGAGCAGGCTCCCGGGCCGCGGGGATCGCCGCACGATCCGCACGCGCCGGATGGCCGTGGTGACACCGCTGAACTCTTTGCCGAGACCGCGAAGACCGAGAGTTGCGGGTCGAGTTTCTTGGTGTGGCACTTCGGGCATTCGGCTTTTTCTTTGCCGTAGACGAGAGCCTCGAAGTGGTGATCGCATTCCTTGCAGATGTATTCAAAAATGGGCATGAATAACTCCGAAATCAATTCTATTAGAATCAATTTGTGGGGAGTTCGCAAATTGAAAGTTCGGGCGACGTAGCGTCGCCGGCGTGGACGGTCCGCGCGCCGTTTCGTGCGCGGCGGTGGCTGCGCGGAGGGCATGTGCAGACGATTGCCAGCTTTCTGCTGCCGCGGAAAATTCATTTGCCTACCGCGGAAGAGCGGTTGGTTGAGGTTGCACCTGGGATCAAGATTCGCTGCTGGTGTCACTGGCAGGGCACGAAAAAAGAAGATCGCTCGCGGCCGCTGACCTTGATTGTCGTGCACGGGCTTGAAGGATCGTCCGATTCGCAGTACATGCTGGGCGTGGCGCGCAATGGGCTGGCAGCGGGCATGAACGTTGTCCTCATGAACCAGCGGAATTGCGGTGGCATGGATCATTTTGCGCCGACGCTCTACAACTCAAGTCTTTCGGGAGACGTGGCGGCCGTTGTACGGAGTGTGCTTGAGAACGATCGAGTGTCACGCTTTGCGCTGATCGGATTCTCGATGGGCGGCAACCTGGTTTTGAAGCTCGCAGGCGAGTGGGGGAATGAAGGGCCGCCGGAATTTCGGGCGGTGGCGGCGGTTTGTCCTGCGATGGATTTGGCCGCATCGGCCGATGCATTGCATGAGCCGGCCAATCGGATTTATGAATGGTATTTCCTGATGCAGTTGTTCCGGCGAATGCGGGGCAAGGCGCGGCTGTTTCCCAAGGATTTCGACGTTTCGCGGCTGCGCGGGATTTCGAGTTTGCGAATGTTCGATGACCGCATTACGGCGCACTATTGCGGATTCACGGGGGCCGACGATTACTATGCGCGGGCCGCGGCGGCCAACGTGGTGGACCGGATTGCGGTGCCGGCGCTGATCATTCATGCAGCGAACGATCCGTTTATCCGAATGCAGCCGGAGACGTTGCGGCGAATCGCGGCGAATCCGAATATCACGTACATCGAGACCGAAGATGGCGGGCATTGCGCGTTCATGGGCAAGCGCAACGGTGTCAGTAGTGGAGACGCGACGAACGACGGGCGTTGGGCCGAGCGCGAAGTGGTGGAGTTTGTAAAGGGTCGGTAAGCGGTCACAGTCCAAGCCACGCTTCGGCGCTCGTCATCCCGTTTGATCGCTCTATACAGGGTCACCTGACCCTGCTCGCGTAGTAATAACTCTTCTCTTTGCCCCAGGCCAGCACCCGCGCCTGATGCACTATCCTTCGCTGTTCCATCTCTTTCAGGTGGACCTTTTTCCATTCGGGCATAGCGGGGTATTTAGTTCGATCGCCGCCGCCGCGGCGAGCAAGCCGATCCTGCAAAGCTCTTGCCGGGTGCTGGAACAGACGCTCGTATTCCTCGCGCTCCAGGCGAATGTCGAAACGTATTTGTGACTCATGGAATGCCCGATTCATCGCGAGCCTATTACTTTCCTGCTGGGGTGGGGTACTGCCGAAGCCTTCACAAACTGACATCGAGTCAGGTTACGTAGACTAATTCTACGTCGATCTCGCCAGTTGACGCTATCCAACGGAGACGGCTGTCTCCGAACTCCAAATTCAGAAGAGCAAGGATATAATCCGAGGCAGAGAGCTAAGGGATTTCGGCTTGGCAGAATAGACTATGTCCAAGCGCCGCAGATTTTCTTCGTTGTTGCTGTTAGCGTGCCTGCCCTACGGTTATTCGCAGAGCGGCGACGTGAGCGGGCCGCCCGGTCCTGTTTTTCAATCCCACGTTCGCCTCGTGCTGGTTGATGTTGTCGTAACCGATCAGAACAATCAGCCAGTTACTGGATTGCGGAAGGACGACTTTCAGATCTTCGAACGAAGCAAGTTATTGGAACAAGGCAAGGCGCAAACAATAGCTTCCTTCGAAGAGCACGGGGGCGCGCCGCGCGTCATGCCCAGCGAACCGCAGCTGTTGCCGCCACACTTTTACACGAATGAACCGCTCGTCCCTCCCGCAGACTCCGTGAACGTGCTCGTCCTGGACGCGCTGAATACATCGATGGGAGATCTGTCCAATGTTCACCTGCAAATGGTGAACTATCTCAAGACGCTTGAACCGGGGCCTCGGCTCGCCATCTTTACGTTGTCGTCCCGTCTGAGTTTGGTTGAGGGATTCACTGCAGACCCGCGGGCTCTGATTGCCGCGCTAAATTCCAAGCGCTCCGGGTCTGGTCCCCAGGCGTCGGCTACGCAGCGCTCGGCCGCTGAAGACAACATGGATCAGCAGGCGCTCGCAGCCATGAAAGACAATCATGCCACCGCCGCGGCTTTTCAAGCTCTGCAGCAATTTCAGGGGGAAGTTCAGGGAACACAAGCGGCGTCGCGAGTCTCTATTACGCTGGATGCTCTGCAGCAGCTTGCGCGCTATCTGAGCGGATTTCCTGGGCGAAAGAACGTCATCTGGTTCTCGGGATCGTTCCCGCTGATCGATTTTCCTTCAGGCATCGAAGAGAAACAACTTGGCACCGAGGATCGTGGTGCCGGCAAAGACGTGGAGAAAACGGTTAATGCGCTGGCGTCTGTGCAAGTGGCGGTATATCCCGTTGCGGCTCAAGGTCTCGATACGGACTCCCTCTATGAAGCAAGCCGCGTATCCGCGAGAGCAGTCACGGGCGTACAAAGTCCGGACATCGAAGGCGAGAATCAGCAACTTAACCGAGACATGGTAACTCGCTACTTCGACCATAAGGCGATGGATGACATCGCGACAAATACCGGAGGACAAGCTTTCTACAACACCAACGGGCTGAAAGAAGCCGTCGCGGAGGCTGTCCAAAAAGGTTCGTACTACTACAGGATTTCCTACTCTCCTACCGACAAGAGTGCTGCGGGCCGCTACAGGCGCATCGACGTCAAGCTGCGGAAGGCACACTATACGCTTGCGTACCGGCACGGCTATTACGAGGACGATGCCGACTAGGCAACGGCCGCAGGGCCGGACGTGTCCGCCGATCAGCTGCATCTACTGATGGCGCGAGGAATGCCGGACTCCACTGAGATTCTCTACAAGGTTCGAGTATTGCCCTCCGTCGCGCAGCCTGCGCCGGGCCATTCGCCGATGGGTGATAACAAGAATCTGCGGGGAGCAGCGGCTCGCTTGAGCGTGGATTTCGTAATCCCGGTCGATGAGCTTGATTTCGGACTTACATCGGATGGCGTTCGTCACGGCCGTGTTGAACTTGGTCTTATCGCTTATGACCGGGCGGGTACCCCGCTGAATTGGATGTTTCGATCAATCCGCACGTCCCTGCAGGCGCAGCTTTATTCGTCCGTTCAAAAAACAGGTGCACAGTTTCATCAGGAGCTTGATGTTCCCAAGGGCGAGATTTATTTGCGCACAGGTTTCTACGACCTTGTATCGAACAAATCGGGCACGCTCGAAATACCGCTCTCAGAGGGCGATCTCATCAAGGCGAACTTACCTGACCGTGATTCCGCAGTATCGAACAGTGTCTCCCGACAGCCACCTGAGGCCTCGGCGGGGAAAACCGCTCCCGCTCCGGACAATTCCGGGATGACGGCGTCACCGACTCCTGGATCGGGGAATTCCAGCCCCGCGGTATCGACAAGCGGTTCGATTCCGACCGAACGCGTCACCGCTGTACCTGGCGCAACGTCCGGCGAAGGCGCGAACGAAGTCTCGAAGACTTTGCAAGGTGAATTGGATATCACCTCATACTGCGAAAGTTCGGCAGGGGCGGGAGAACACTCCCCGGCCTTGGCGAAGGTGTGTGAGTTTGCGCTCAACGTGCGCAAGAAATTGCCCGACGTGATCTGTGATCGGGAGATGAAACGGTATTGGACCGTCTTCCGGTCCACTTGGGGCGGCAGAGGAACAATGGTGACGGACGAGGAGAATCGGGCCGATGTCGTTACAGCAAAAGTAAGTTACAGGGATGGTCAGGAGTATTACGATGATGTTCGCATCGACGGAAAATCTGTCGACTCAACCGTCCCGGAGCTCTCGGGGACATGGTCCGACGGAGAATTCGCCACGATCTTGGCAGGACTATTTCTGCAATCGACCAAAGCGGAGTTCCGCTTCGAAAAAGAAGTGACTGTGCAGTCAGCGAGGGCTTTGCTGTTTCGATTTAGCGTGCAGGCGCAAAACAATACGTTTTATTTCTTGCGCGTCGATCAAAAGGCCTGGTTTCCCCAGTATGAAGGCAGGATCTGGATCGATAAAAAGACTGGGCAATTGCTGAGGCTGGAGCGTGAAACGGCTTATATGCCCAAAGACCCGATCACACGAATGAAAACCAGTATCGACTACTCAGAGCTTGCTTTGGGAGACGGCAGCAATCTGGTGCTGCCGATTCGTTCGGAAGTTCTGATCTGTTCACCGCCGGTGCGCGGAAACAGCGACAACTGTGCTCGCAACAACATCAAATTCACGAATTGGCATAAGTTCAAAGCAACAACCAAGATCGTGATGAGTCCTGCGAACTAAGATCCCTTTCGCCGCGGAGCAAAGCAAGACGCGAAACCTATATTTCATCTACGTTCGCGCGGGGCTGGGACGCATCGAGGTCTGCAGTTCTGCGCCGCGGCCTTTGGTCTTCGTGCGGATGTAGGCGAGGGCGAGCATGGCGAGCGAGATCACGACCAATCCTACCGTGGCGCCGGCGATTCCCATGGCACGCTTGGGAAGGATCGAGACTCGTCCGTAGACGAATTCGATGTGCACCCAGTAGACCAGTAGCGATGCCTGTCCGAGTTGGATGACTGGGCTGAATCCCCATTGAGCGGCACCCCAGCGGCACCAGATGTAGGCTCCGGCGAGAATCACCAGCAACATGCCGACGCGGATCAGAAAGAATGCGGGACTGGTGTGCCAGTAATCGTAGACGGGATAGAACTGGCGCGGCTGCGCGTCGAGCCAGCGGGAGAACTCGATCAGCACGCTGCCGGCGAGGCCTAGAGAGAAGAACATTCTTGGCTCGTTGGCGCGCGCCCATGGGCTTTGCAGGATGAATCCGAGGGCAAGGCCGGCGAAAGCGAATCCTGCCCAAGGGAAGAGCGGGAACAGGCCGGCTTGCGGGACGCCGAGGTTGTGGGCTCCGTCGATGTAACTGGCGAGGGGCCAGGGGAGCCAGTTGGGGCGCCAGGTCGTCCAGAGAAGAGGAGTGACTAGGGAGATCAGGAGGGCTGTGGCGGCGGCTGCCAGCACAAGGTCGAGACGAGTCGGCTGTGCTTCGCCCGGGCGGACAGCCGAAGGCGGCTGTCCCCGCACGTTCTTCTTTGCCGACGACAGCGTTAGTACGATCCAGCACAACACTCCCATCAGCATCATCGAGGCTCCGATGGTGTTGAGGACGTCGACGCGGAGCAGATCTGTTTTCGGCGCCCATCCCCAGGCGACGACGTATTCCTGCAGGCGGAACAGGAGGCCGAAGGCGAAGATTTCGGCGCCGCGACGGATTGTGGTGCGGGCGATCTGGTTTGGCGACACGTTCTTGAGCCGGAGCTTTTCCGTGACCAGCGCGAACGAGATTCCGGCCAGAAAAAGAAACAGTGGGGCAGGGAAGGTCCCGCCCAATTGCGAGTACATGAAGAAGCGGCTCTGGCGCGCCGCCGGGCTCAGCCATGAGTCGTAGCAATGGGTCTGGAACATCAGCAGGCAGGCGAGGCCGCGCGCCCAGTCGATGTAGGCGAGGCGGGATTTCGCGGGAATGAGCGGAGGCATGGGCGAGTTGAGAGCCGGGTGAAGGAGACAGGGCAGTATACGGCAGCCGGGAGAGTTTCCGCGTTTCTCCGGGTTTCATGCCGCTGGCTTCGGGTTTGTCCGGATGACGCGGGGTTGTACAGGCTGATTCCGGCATTTGGCGCGGAAAGGCAGGGATTTCGCCGTTTCCGCTTGTCATCTTTTCTCCCACATACAACCTTATGCGGACATGTCTTGATCGAAGAGGGAGGAAGCCGTATAAGGTAAACACAGTAGATACACCCGATCTGCCCGGAGCGTGTATGCGAATCGTGAAGTCCCCCTTGGTCGTAATTCTGGTCGCCACTTTCTTCTCTACTCTGTCTTTTGCCGCTCAGCCGGATCGAATCGCGGGAGCGATCGATTCGAGCAATATGGTTCGCCTTTCGAGGAGCCTGCATCCCGAGGCGAAGCAGGAGTTTGATCGAGGTTTGGTTTCGGCCGCATTCAAGCTGAGCTACGTAACGGTCGTCATGTCTCCTTCGGCGAGCCAGCAGGCCGCGCTGAATCAGTTGCTGGCGCAGCAGCAGGATCCAACGTCGGCCAACTTTCGGAAATGGCTGACGCCCGCTCAGTATGCCGACCGGTTCGGGCTGAGCCAGAGAGACATCGATCGCGTTACCACGTGGTTGAAGTCGCAGGGATTCACCGTGCTGAGCGTTGGCGGTGGCCGCAACAGCGTGACGTTTAGTGGGACGGCGGCTCAGGTGCAAAGAGCGTTTCGGACGGAGATCCACCGGTACAACGTGAACGGCGAGCAGCACTTTGCGAACTCGACTCCTCTCATGGTGCCGGCGGCCCTTAATGGAGTGGTCAGGACGATCCGGGGAGTACACGACTTCCGGATGAAGCCGGCCAATCATGCCAAGAGTTTCCGCGCGAACGTGGACGGGGTGCGTGCCGACTACTATGACGGGAACTTTATCTTCCCGAACTTTCTGGCTCCCGCCGACATCGCGACGATCTATGACTTCCCATCGAGCTTGACAGGTACTGGGCAGAAACTCGCGGTTGTGGGACAGACGGATATCTTTCTCGCGGACATCAACGACTTCAGAAGTGGATTTGGGCTCTCGACGATACCCACCAGTGGTTCAGGGAGCTGCACGGTCAACGGGAATGGTTTGATCGTATCGCCCTGCACCACGACCAACTTCGCATACGTCCTTCTCGGCAGCGACCCGGGAGCACCGTCTGCCAACGATATTGGCGAAGCCGATCTGGACGTGGAATGGTCTGGAGCGGCAGCGCCCGGCGCACAAATTATCTTTGTGAATGGTGAAACGGCAGACGGCGTGAATGATGCGCTGGCGGCAGTGATTAATCCGCCCAGCGGACCGCCGCTGGCGCCGGTCGTCACCATGAGTTACGGAGCCTGCGAGGCCCACGCAGCCGATCTGGAGACCGAACTTCAACAAGGGAACGTGGAGGGCGTGACGATCATGAACTCCTCCGGCGATACCGGTGCGGCCGCCTGCGACTACAATCCGCCGAACAACAATCCGCCATTCACCGGAGCCGTCGGAGGGGCGGCGGTGAATTATCCGGCGAGCAGTCCGGAAGTTACTGGAATTGGTGGAACCGGGATTACTCTTGCCAACGACTCGTATCCCAGCCCGTCGGCGTATTGGAACACGGCGAACGGTACGAACGGCGGGTCGGCGGTAAGCTACATTCCGGAAATCGCGTGGAATGACAATGAAGAGCTTGGGTCGTTCTGCAACGGCATCACCGGCGTGTCGTTCTGCGATCCGACTGGGGGAGTAAAGATCACAAACGCCCAGACGTTTCAGGAAGATTACTGGATTTCTATCGGGGGCGGTGGAGCGAGCAACTGCTGGACTGAAACGGGCGGGGGAGTGTGCCAGGCTGGTTTCGCCCAACCAACGTGGCAGCAAGGTTTGACCGTTTCGAGCGCTCCTGCCAACGTGCGGTGGGTTCCCGACGTTTCCTTGTTCGCGTCGCCAAACTTCCCTGGCTTCATCTTCTGTACGCCTCAGGATCCCGGAAGTGGGAACTACACCAGTACCTGCGTCAACGGGATATTCACCGCTGTGGACACTTACAATTCTCTAGTCGGCGGCACGTCAGCCTCCTCTCCAGTCTTTGCGGGCATTGTTACGTTGATCAACGAGCACGTCAACGGGACTGGGTCTTCTGGGCTCGGCAACATCAACAGCACGCTTTATACCTTGGCTAAGACTCCTTCGAACGGAGCGTTTCACAAAGTCACGAGCGGCGACAACAAAGTCTACTGCGCGTCGGGCCAACCTTCGGCCCAACCCGCAGCCCTGCGGTGTCCAACCAGTGGAACTCTCGTGGTGGGTTACAGCGCGTCGAATGCGGACGCGACCACCGGCTATAACCTGGTTACCGGCCTTGGTTCGGTGGACGTGAACAAACTTCTGTTGGCCTGGCCAGCGGCGCTGCCTCCGACGACGACCACGGTTGCCGCCTCTCCTAGCAGCACCCATGAGGGGGTAAGCGTCACGCTTACCGCCACGGTGAGTCCGGCAACAGCGACAGGAACGGTCACCTTCTTTTCGAACTCCACCTCGCTGGGCAACGGGACGCTTTCCAGCGGTACAGCGACACTGATGACCACCGCTCTGCCTCAAGGCACGGACGACGTGACAGCGAACTACAACGGCGATTTGTCGGATGCAGGTTCGACATCGAGTGCGGTGCCCGTGACGGTTGGGCCGGCCTTTACCTTGGGGATTAGTCCCACCAGCACCACGGTCGCGGCGGGGCATACGGCGCCCACGAGCGGATCCATTGCGATTACTCTCACACCGAGCAGCGGGTACAACCAACAAACTACGTTCACTTGCACTGGTCTGCCGTCAGGGGCATCTTGCTCGTTTAATCCGAACCCGGTGACACCGGACGGGACGCACAACATCTCCACCAGCATGCAGATCGCGACGGTGGCCGGCATGGCGTCAGGCACGACGGCAGTTACAGTGAGTGGGACGAACGGTGGGACGATCACGCACACGGTGCCGAGCTTCTCGCTGACTGTGAACGCGACGGATCAGAGCTTCACTCTGGCGCCGCAAAATGCCAACTACGAGGTTTCGCAGGGAAGCAGCGTCACTGCGACGCTGACTCTCACTCCGACGAACGGCTTTAGCTCTCCGGTGACCTACACTTGCACCGACACCGTGTCGGAATCAGGTTGCACGCCGCCGGTGGGAGCGACCACGACAACCTCGCCGCAATTCACCATCACGACCACGAGGGCGACCGGTGCGCTGCATAGGCCGTTTGACCGCGGTATGAAGATCTTCTACGCGGTATTTATGCCTGGGCTGGTGGGGATCGTTCTCACCCTGGGCTCGCGCAAACGCTCGCTGCGAGGCATGCGTTTGCTCGGGCTGATCATGGTGCTGGGATTCTCGACGCTGTGGCTCGGTTCCTGTGGTGGAAGCAACGGCGGCAGCAATAAGGATCCGGGCACTCCCTTGGGGGCTCACACCGTTACGGTGAACGCCACGACGGGCGGCGCCAATCCTGTGACGGCAACCACGACCATCAACTTTACAGTGAACTAGTTCGATTACCTGCAATTGAGGACGGCGCTCCGCAAACGCGGGGCGCCGTTTTTTGTGTGCGCGATTTGGATCAGGCGATGCCTTTCAGGCGTCGCGTAAGAGCCGGCAAATCGTCGCGCCCTTAGGCGCTGCGGCTGAAGCCGATTCCGTTCTGGACGCGTCGAACGGCACGCCTGAAGGCGTGCCCTGATACGAAGCATGCTCTTAATCCGATGGAATTTCCGTCGCGTTAGTGCAGTCACGCTTTGCCGAGGATCGACTCCACTTGCATTTGCCACGCTTCGAGCGACGAATGAAGCGCGCGTCCGAGAAAACTGGCGCGCACTTCGCGGACTTCGGGCAGGCGGCGAGCGGCGATGGCGTAGCGATGGAAGCGCGGGTCCATGGCGAGTTCGTCGTCGGAAAGATAGATGGGACGGCGGCGGAAATTCAGCATGGCCAGAACGCGGTTCAGGCGGCGAATAGCGGCATCGATGGCGGCGGCCGCCTGCGCGGGATCGGCGAGCTTGGCGGCTTGCGAAGGATCGACTAGGCGAAAGAAATAAGTGGCGCGTCCTGAGCGGGAGCTAGCTTCCCAGGCGACGACGTTGGCCGGGGCTCCGCTTTTCGCCGCGAGTGGAAAGAAGAACCAGTACAGCGTTTCGGGCGCAGCGGCATCGGCGTCGGGCGCATCGTTCTCTGCGGGGTCTGGGCTGTCCGCGGCGTTCTCGCTGTTAGCGTTTTCGTCGTGCGCGGGGCCCGCGCTTGATCCAGAGGTCTCGGCATCTTCCGGTCGAATCAATTTGAATCCGGCGTATCCCGAGCCAGCGGCGGCGCGCGCGACGAGCTGGTCGTAGTAAGGCTTCAAGTCTTTGTCAACAGCGTTTGCAGCGAGCGCGGCGGGAATCTGTTTGTGAATCGCGCCGAGGCGAGCCAGCGGCGCGGATCGGCCCTCGCGCAGCAGTGCTGCGCAGGATTGCAGCTGATCGGGATCGAGAAACGGCAGCATTCCGTGCAGTGCCTGCGCGCTCTGGGTGGCGAGAGCATTCATCGCCTCGCGAAGCTTCGAGGAAAATTCTTCGGTGCGTTTCGCCAGGCGCGAGACTTTGATGCGATCGTCCCCGGATTGCAGAACAATTTCGTATGCCGCAGAATCGAATTCCACTTCGTCGATGTCGGCAAGCCTCCACTGAAAACTCTTCGCCGCAGCGGGCAGCACAGCGAGATTGCTTTTGTAGAGCCGAATCTCGGCGGGGCCGGAGGCCGACTCCGATCCCGACAATTCGAAATTCCCCGTGAAGCGCGCGACTTCGCCCATGTCCTCGAGCAGCATGCACTGCACGACGCGATTGCGACAGGCATCGGTCAAATCGTGCGCGAGCGGATCGTAGGCCTTGCCGAACTGGCGCAGGATGATGGCGCGTCCGGTGTAAAGCGCGAGGCGGACTTCCCAATCGGCGGCAGTAACGGCGTCGAGGTCTCCGAGATCGAAGACGAGCGCGGCGCCCGAATCGGGCGTGAGCGTGAGCGTCTGCGCGTCGAAGTGAATGCGGCAGGTTCCCTCCTGCGCAGGCGCACCGCTTTGCGACAGATATTGAAATCTTCCCTGGAAATCGGGCATGAGGTCAGCCGACCTTGTTGCCGCACTCGGGACAGAACTTTGTTGCAACTTCGAATTTCGTACCGCAGCGCGAGCACTCGTTCTTGGGGCGTAGCGCCTTGCCGCATTCGGGGCAGAATTTCGCTCCCTGCGTACGGGCTCCGCACGCGGGACACAGCGCGGCGGCCTCGCTGGTCAGGTCGAGATCCTTAGTGAGATTCTGCGCCTGGACCTTGATCTTCATCTGGTCGACTGTGGCCTGCGCCTGCTCGGCGGCGAGTTCGACTTCGAGGTCGGGCGCGCAGTCGAAGCAGAGTGCGCGGTTCTGATTCCAGCACGAACTCAGGCACGCCCAGTGCGAACACTTTGGACACTGGCGGAAATTCGGCTTGGCCTCGTCGACGGCAGCGCGAAAGGCCTTGTCGTGCGCGGGGCCTTGAATGGCGCGCTCGATTTCGTACGCGGAGTTGCTGGCCTGTCCGAGGAATCCGCCAAACAGGCTGCCGGCGGCTCGAAGCGCGCTGCCCGCCATCCCCGTGGCGGAGGCCTGGAACTCGGTGGTGAATCCGTTGCCGCAGCGGTCGCAGAGAAATTCGAATTGAAATCCTTTGTCGGTGGAGAGGTCGTTGTGGTTTCGAGTGAACTGGATGAGTGGCATGGATCCTCGGGTGAGTTTTGAAGTGCAGGGGCCTTGGGGGTGGGCCGCTGGCGCAGCAACGGGAGATTCTAGCGAAAGGGGAGAACGGCGTCCAGAGCGGGGTTTCGGGGTTAAGAAAAACCTCTCACCACGGAGAAACACGGGGGAACTGCTTCTAAACTCAGTGCTCGCGAGCGAGTCACGCCGCGTGCGCGACGATCGCTTGGCGAAAGCGCGCTGGAGTCGTGCCGATCATGCGTCGGAAGATGCGGGTGAAGTGGCTTTGATCGGCGAAGCCGCACTCGGCGGCGATGGAGGCGAGTGGCCACTCAGGATCGCGCAGCAGTTCGCAGGCGGCTCGCACCTGCAGGCGCTGCTGGTATTCGCCGGGCGTGCGATTCTCGATCTGGCGGAAGACGCGCGCCAGGTGTACGGGATGAACTCCAGCTTCGTGCGCGAGGTCGCGCATGCGAAGGCGGTCGCGGAAGCCTTCATGTAGACGTTCCTTCACTCGGCCAAACCAGCGCGGGGCAGCCTTCTCGGGGGATTCGAATCTGGCGATGGCCCCGACCAGTTCGAGGACAAAAGAGTCGAGCACCAGCGGATCGGCGGTCTGCGTCTTGAACGCCGAGTAGAGGCGAAGGCCGGGCCAGAGGATGGCTCCCGTGCCGCGATCGAAGGTGCTCTGCCGCGGCAGGCGGCGCTCGATTTCCAGTTCGCGCAATTGCGCCTCGCGCAGCTCGATCGTGAAGAATGATGCGCCGGAGGGTCCGATGATGGTGGAGTGCGTGGCTCCGGCCGGATTGAACACTGCTGTGAACGGCGCCAATTGGTCGAGCTTGCCGCGATCGCCCTCGAGGTAGTCACCGTGGAGCACGACCGTGACGTAGGCCAGTTCATGCTCGTGACGCGGCACGCTCCGCGAACAGGGCTGGCACAACTCTGAAAGCACCACTTCGCCAGTGCGCAGACAGGCGCGAACGGGCGAGTAGAACTCGCCTCCGCGCAGGAATTTGCCGGGCTCATTCGGTCTTTCGGGACGCGCGTTGTCTCGGCCGCCGGCCACGGGCATGAAGTATAAGACTGCGGTCAGGGGAAATTGTCACCGCATGTTACGTTTGCGATGTTTAGTTTGTTCAAGACAGCGGGTGCTCCGCGCGTTTAGTCTGCTGCAAACGATTGGGGGTTACATGAGAAACATTTTGTGTTTTGTTTTGGTTCTCGCGGCTTGCCTGGCATTGCTCGCCGCCGCGCCTGACGATAAGGTGGCGAAGGCGCCATTGCCGCAATATGACGCAAGGGGCGACCTCCAGCGGCCCGCCGACTATCGTGAGTGGATGTTTCTTTCCGCCGGATTCGGCATGAACTACAGTCCCGGTCCGGACAGCCATGAGATGTTCACCAACGTGTTCGTGCAACGCTGGGCATATGACGAGTTTGCAAACTCGGGCAAATGGCCGGAGCAGACGATGTTCGTCATCGATGAGCGCGACGCGGCCAGCCGAAGTTCCATCAACCAGAAGGGGCACTATCAGACAGACTTGATGGGACTCGCCGTTGAAGTGAAGGACTCGGCGCACAATCCCGACAAGTGGGCCTATTACGGCTTCAATGCCGAAGGCAAAACGGCGGGAGCCATGCCGCACGGGAACGGCTGCTATACCTGCCACGACGCGCATGCCGCGGTGGAGCATACGTTCGTGCAGTTTTATCCCACGCTGAAAGTGATCGCGAAGAAGTTCGGAACGTACAACGAAACGCGCGAGCAAGTGGTTGACGCGAAGTGATTTTATCGGGGCGGACATTCTTTTCCGCCCTACCTTTTCCGCTCAATCTTCTCCATCCACAGGCGCCCTCCTTTGTTTTTCCCCTCCCATCTGCGAAACTGACCACTAGCTACTAATCACTATCCGCTGCTCCCATGGGACGCATCCACGTACTTTCCGAGACTGTTGCCAACCAGATAGCCGCCGGTGAGGTGGTGGAGCGGCCTGCGTCGGTGGTGAAGGAGATGCTCGAGAACTCGCTCGACGCGGGCGCGACGCGCATCAAGATCAGCGTGGAGGCGGGCGGGAAGAAACTGATCCAGATCACCGACAACGGATGCGGCATGGTGCGCGACGACGCGATGCTGGCGTTCGAGCGGCATGCGACGTCGAAGATCAAGAATGCCGAGGACTTGCTGAGCGTGGCTACGCTGGGATTTCGCGGGGAGGCGCTGCCCTCGATCGCGTCGGTCTCTCGGCTGCGGCTGGAGACGCGGGCGGCGGAAGAGACTGCGGGTACTGTGGTTGAGATCAACGGCGGGAAGATTGCTCGCGTGGAAGAGGCCGGGCTGCCGCTGGGGACTTCGATCACGGTGCGCGATCTTTTCTTCAATGTTCCGGCGCGAAAGAAATTTCTGAAGGCGGAATCGACCGAGTTGTCGCACATCGCGTCGCTGGTGACGCATTATGCGCTGGCGCATCCGGAGAAGCATTTTGAGTTGCATTCGGCGGCGAATGCCATGCTGGTGGCGCCTCCGGTGGCGGGATATAGCGAGCGCGTGTACCAGGTGTTTGGCAAGGAAACGCTCGACCAGTTGATTCCAGTGGCGGCGCGGCAGGCGCTCGAGCATGTGGGACTGCCGCAGCCTCCTCCGTGGCGGCGGAAAGAAGTCGATGAAGACGGCGAGGAGATTGCCCCGAAAGACCCGGGCGAGATGCGGATTCACGGATTTGTCTCGAAGCCCGAGATTCAGAAGCTGAATCGCAATTCGATTTTTGTTTTTGTGAATGGAAGGCTGATTCGCGACCGGCTGGTGCAGCACGCGCTGACTGAGGCGTATCGAAATATTATTCCGCCGACCGTGTATCCGGTGGTGCTGCTATTTCTGGAATTGCCGGCGGCTGAGGTCGACGTGAATGTGCATCCGTCAAAGACGGAGGTCCGATTCCGCCAGCAGAGTGTGATGCACAATTTTGTTCGCGACTCGGTGCGGGCGGCACTGATGAAGGCGCGTCCGGTGCCGCAATTTGTGACGGAGATGCGGGCACACGCGACGGCGAGTCAGGCGCTCACGCCGGGAGCGATGACGCCGGGGATCGAGTCTTGGGAGCCCGTGTCTGGCGCCGGTTCTGGCGTGGGCGATGCAGAGTCCTCTCTTGCAACGGACGCTAGAAATGGGGTGGGCGGGGACTTCCTGGGTGGCGGTGGATTTTCACTGCAGGCGCCGGTGCCGCCGCCGATTTCGCAGCGATTTCAGTTCGAGGGTGGAATTGCGGTCGAGGCAAACGCGGCAGTGTCTCTAGCGCGCGAGGTCGAAACGATTCCGGATAACGGCTGCGCTCCGTCGCTCGATGTCAGCGAAGAGGAGCCGACACTGTCGTCGCTAGGCACGCTGCGACCGCTGGGGCAGATTCGAAATTCGTTTATCTTGGCGGTCAACGAAGATGGATTGTGGATCATCGACCAGCACGTTGCTCATGAGCGCGTGCTGTTCGAGCGCGTGTTGAAGCAGCGGGCGGCGCAAAAAGTCGAGAGCCAGCGGTTGTTGATGCCGATCGTGCTGGAGTTGTCCCCGGCGCAGCAGGCGGTGTTCGGCGAGATTTCTGACGAACTGCAGCACAACGGGTTCGAGGCTGAACCTTTCGGCGCGCGCAGCGTGGCGGTGAAAGTCGCTCCGGCGGGCGTGGACGCGTCCGCCGTCGAGCACATGCTGCACGAATTGCTCGACCAGTTCTCGCGCGAAGATCAGTCTCTGAACCTGGAAAAGATTCGCGCGCGCATCGCGGCGTCGATCGCGTGTCACGCTGCGATCAAGGTCAATATGCCGCTGGAGCAAAACAAAATGGAATGGCTGCTCGCGGAACTGGCAAAGACGGACCATCCAATGTCTTGCCCTCACGGACGGCCGGTGGTTCTAAGGTATTCTGTGAAGGACATTCAGAAGGCGTTTAAGAGAATCTAGTCCCGAGTCCTGAGCCCTCAGTCGCGAGGCTGGGAGTTGTTGCTCAGGACTCGTGGCTCAGGACTCACGACACAAATGACCGACCTCGAACTACAACAACTGCGGCGCGAGAAGTGGCGGCTGGATGGTAAGGCCATCCGGACGATTGAGCAGGCGCGCGCGTTTTTGGAGGATGTGGGATTTTGCCTGATGTATCCGAAGCGCCCGGCGCTGCTGGTGCCGACGTTTATTGGGGCGTTCGTTGGAGCCGAGGATCGGCTGCCGGGTTGGCAGCATGCTTTCAAGGATCCACGGGCGGCTGAGGCGACCGAGTTGATGGTGCGGTTGCTGCGCGAGCGGACTGCGTTTGAGGCGAATCTATTCGACGAGAACAATGGATTCCTGGTCGAGGCGTCAGTGTTTCCTTATTTCTATGCGCTGGTGGGCGAGCGGAATCCGAAGCTTGCGCCGAAGGCGGGATCGCGGTCAGCGTATTCTGCGCTGGCTTGCGATGCGTTCGAGTTGATAAGTCGCGACGGTCCGATCTCAAAGCAGAAATTGCAAGAGGCGCTGGGTGGTAGCGTGTCGCTGGCCGCACTCGACGGCGCCCTGAATGAGTTGTGGTCGAAGCTGCGCATCACTCGCGTGGATTACAAGGCGAGCGAAGGGTCGGTGTGGGATGTGCTATACCGGTGGGCTCCGGACGCGGTGAAAGCGGGTGTGGGGCTTTCGGTGCAGGAAGCCCTTACGGCGCTGTTGTCGAAATATCTTGATTGCGTGGTGGCAGTGGAACAGGCGGAGCTGGAGATCTTTTTTGGAAACGTGGTGGCGCGTTCGAAAGTGCGGGATGCGGTGAATGCGCTGCTGGCCGCGCGGGAGTTGAGTTTCGTCCACGTGAGTGGCCGGTCGATGCTGCAGATCACGCCAGAGAAAATTGTGGTTGCGCCGGCGCCGCGGCCTGCGGTGCGGTGAGCGCCTTGCTCCGGAACACGACCACGGAGGCTAAAGCGCGTCTCGGTCTTGTGCGCTTCTCGCGGCGCTTGAAGCGCCGCTCTTCCACGGTCGTTCACGTTGTCGGAATTCTCAATATTAGCTCGTCTTTCCTTCCTCATCGTCAGAATTATGTCCGGGAAATCTGATCGCAAAGTTTATCGCGGGCGGGTGGCGCCTTCGCCTACGGGGCTGCTGCATCTGGGGCATGCGCGGACGTTTTGGACGGCGGCGCGGCGAGCGGCGGAGCATGGCGGCGATTTGATCTTTCGCAATGAAGATCTGGATTCGCAGCGGTGCCGGCCGGAGTTCGTGCAGGCCATGTTTGAGGATCTGCGGTGGCTCGGGATTGAGTGGAGCGAGGGACCGGATTGTGGCGGAGAGTTTGGTCCTTATGCGCAGAGCGGGCGGCGGGAGCTTTATTTTTCGGCTTGGAAGAAGCTGCGGGAACGCGGGCTGATTTATCCGTGCAGCTGTTCACGCAAGGATGTCGCGCTGGCGGCGGGGGCGCCGAATGAGGGAGAGGATGAGGCGGTGTATCCGGGGAGCTGCCGGCCGCACACTTCCGGGGCCGCTCGGCTCCGCACTCGCGGGACGGCTGAGGCGGCCGTCGCCACATGGGCTGCGCCGCGCGGAGTGAATTGGCGGTTTCTTGTGCCTGACGGGGAGGAAATTTCCTTCAACGATTTGCATTTGGGGCCTCAGCGCTTTGTGGCGGGGAAGGATTTTGGGGACTTCATTGTTTGGCGGCGCGATGATGTGCCGGCTTACCAGTTGGCGGTTGTGGTGGACGACGCTGCGATGGGGATCACTGAAGTTGTGCGCGGGGCGGATTTGCTGAGGTCGACGGCTCGACAGATTCTTTTGTGTCGGGCACTGGGGTTTCCGGTGCCGGATTATTATCACTGTAATCTCGTGCGCGATGACGCCGGAGTGCGGCTGGCGAAGCGGCATGATGCGTTGAGCATTCGCAGGCTGCGCGAGTTGGGATGGACGGCGGAGCGGGTGCGGGGGTGAGTCGGGCGTCAGACCTCGGACCTCGGACCTCAGACCTCAGTTTGGACTTCTGTGATCTGAGGTCCAAGGTCTGAGGTCCGACGCCTTGGATTGGGCACAAGGCCGCTCGGCTTCGCCCCTTCGACAAGCTCAGGGCAGGCTTTCGCGGGACGGACGAATGCGTCCGTCGCCACGCGAACCCAATGCACTTGTCCGCCACATGAGTCTGCCGCTGCAACGTGTACAATCTTTAGCTTCGAGATGAATGAACCTTCGGCAAACCTGCAGAGTCCACGCAAACTGATTATTGCTATTGACGGGCCCGCCGGGGCGGGGAAGAGCACCATTGCTTCGCGGCTGGCGCGGAAGCTGGGCTACGTCAACCTGGAGAGCGGGGCCATGTATCGCGCGCTGGCGCTGAAGGCCATTGAGCGGGATGCTTCGTTCGACGATGAAGCAGCGCTGGTTAAACTGGCGCAAAATCTCCATATCCAACTTGAGCCGACGATTGGCGGGAACCGCACGCTGCTGGATGGAAGGGACGTTTCGTCGCGCATCCGCGAGCGGGATGTCAGCGAGGCGGCTTCGCGGGTGTCGGTGCATCCCAAGGTGAGGGAATGGATGGTGGCACACCAGCGGGAGATGGGCGCGGGCGGCGGTGTGGTGATGGAGGGGCGCGACATCGGAACGAAGGTTTTTCCGGATGCCGATCTGAAGATTTTTCTCGACGCCGATCCTGTCGTACGCGAGCAACGCCGCATGACTCAGCAAAAGATTAAAGGTGAGGTTGCGGCGACGGTTGCCGCGGAGTTGCGGGAGCGCGACCGGAGAGACCGCACGCGAGCAGCGTCTCCGCTGGTAGCCGCAGCGGATGCCGTTCAGATCAACTCAACTTCGATGACCGAGGATGAGGTGCTTTCGCAAATTGAAGAGTTGGTCCAGAAAAAATTGAAGCATTGAGTTATTGCGGCATTGAGAGATTGAAGCATTGAGTCACGGGAAGAGCGTTCAATGACCGAACGGCTGCAATGACTCAACGCATCAATGCTTCAATCCCTCAATGCTTCCTAGTTTTCCGTGGGCTCAACCTGATCCTTCGGCGCGCGTAAAGATTTCCCTGACTTGGGAGCGGGTGGCTCCGGCGGCTTTGGCGGCTGCGCGCTGGCCTTGCGGATCTCAATACCTTCGTGCTCGTTATTGAGCACGACGTGAGACGCGGCGTTGCCGACGCTGCCGTTGGCACTCGCTTCGCGGTCGTCGTTGTTCACCTTCAGTTCGGGGAAGTCCGATTGAATCTCGCCGCCGCGGGTCCGTGCATCGAGACGGAAGCCGGCCTTTTCGGGCACGCTGAACTGGATATCGCCATCTCGATTGTCGATCTGGACGTTGCCCAGTTTGCGCATCACGACTTCAACGGTGCCGTTGTCATCCTGCAGGCGGACATCGCCCGAGACGGCTTCGAGACTGATATTTTTCGAGCGCGTGGTCAGGTGCAGCGGGCCGGTGATCTGGTCGGCGTGGAGATCATCGGAATCGAGATCGAGGGAACCATCGATACGGGAGAATTCCAGATCGGTGCGGGAAGACTTGAATGTGACGGATTTTTCGATCCGCGCCAGCTTCACACTCTCTTGAAATTCGCCGTCGAGTTGTAAGGAGCCCTTCACATCGGCAACCGAGACTTCATTGACTCGGCCTTCGACGTGCACGTCTCCGGTGATCTGCTCGACTTTCACCGAGCCTTTTTCCTGGCTGACTTTGACGTTGCCGGTTACGTCTTCGACCGTAGTGTCGGAGTGTTGAGCGGCAATCTCGATATTGCCGTCACGTCCCACGAGATTCACGTCGCCGCGGCGAGAGGTAATGGTGACTGGAACTTTACGAGGCACCGAAATGTCGAGATCGGTTTCGACGGGGTGATCTCCGGCGGCTTCGACCATGGCATTGAGCGTGACCAGGCCGCCAATGGTGGTGATGGTGGGCTTGGTTTCCTTGTTGTACTTGTCGGCGTCGCTCTGACTGTCGGCGCCAACGCGCTTGCGAACGACGACCGTGATGTTGTTGTCTTTGTCGTCGGCGGCGTGGACGCTGACCGCGCCGTGATTGTTAATGATCTTCAAAGCTGATCCCGCGGGGAAAGCTTGTTCGAGGTGGTCGTCGAAGTTGTAGGTTTGTCCGAAGATGTTGGAGAAGTCGTCATCGTCCAAATTGATCTGCTCGCGCAGACCGGACCAGTTGTAATGTTCGACCTGGGTTGCAATGAGGCCGAAGACAACGATCATAATCGCGAGGAAGACGCCACCAGCGCCGATGCCAGGTGCGCGATATCCTTCGCGCCGCGCCTGCTGGTGCTCGATGAGCTTAATCACGCCCCAGAGGATGAGCAGCACCGGCCAGTAATTGGCGAACAGATGGGCTAGCCGGCTCAGCGACAAAATCCGCATGGTACCGAGCAGGCAGACCGTGCCGATCACGATCAGGACGAACGGTCCGGCGAACGAGCGTCGCGGCCTGGGCGGTAGTGGCGCCATCGGCGGCGTGACGGGCGTGTACGGTGGGTTAGACATTGTTCACCTCGCCAGAGGAAGGTGGCTGTTCGGAACTCGGGGTTGCCTGCGGAGGCGTTGGAACCGTAGGCGGAGGCGGAGGAACGCTGGGCGGCACGCCCGGAGGCAGTGGGCCGAAGTGTCCCGCGGAGGAAGCATTGCTCTGCATCAACTTGACGATGCCGATGACCAGCAAGAGCGCGGGCCAGGTTTTCTCAAAGCTCACACGCGAAACGCTGGAGAGCAGGAAGAGAACGCCGAGTGTAACCAGGATTGCAGGCCCCATCAGTTTCCCGGTACGGCAGCGCTCGCAGCGGCACGCGGAGGTAGCTCCACCAATCAGTCCCCAGTGTTTGGCGAAAAGCCAGACGCCGAGGAAGATCAGGATCAGCGAGACGAAAAGTCCCATCCCGATCTCGAAAAGTCCAGCAGTGTGCAGCAGGAATAGCACACCCAATCCGATCAGGATGGCGGCGCCGGTGGGAACCTTGGTTCCTTCGAATTTCTCTCCAGTGCCAAAGGTCTGCCCAAGTCCAAACGGATCAGGAGCAGGCTCTCCCATTTGGATCGCTTTCGCGGTGCGAATCGCGTCGATGATCTGGTAGACGTAGAAAAATCCCATCGAGATCGCGATGAACGTGATCATGTACCAGGGAAGCTCGGAGCTGACCCCAAGAATCATGAGAACCGCAATGACGAGGTGGGACAGTCCCTTGGCATATTGGCCGGTATAGACGGCGCCGACGCCGATGGGAAAGAATCCGGCGAGGATTCCAGCCACCGCGGGATTCGGACCGCTGTTCATCGGAGGGCGAGGCGCCGAGGGCGTTCCCATAGGCGGATAGACGGTTTGTACGGGAGTAAATCCCGCAACGGGGGCTGAGCCGGCACCTTCCATACGGGAAGCGAGGCACGACTCGCAGTAAATTACGCCGCGGACATCGCGGGTGCATAGGTTGCAAAGTGGCTTGCCGCAAGTTCGGCAGAAAGCCACCGCAGCGGTGTCGCTGTGAGTGGCGCAGTTCATACGAACCTCCTGTCAGTGGTCACCGACACTACAGGCAGATCGTTTACAGATGGACCCACGGGAACGCTGGCCAGAATGAGTTGACTATCGGTTTGGCTGTAGTTGCGTTCCTGCTTCTGCTCGGGCTGTTGTGTTGTGTCGTTCTTGTTGTCTCTTGGTTTGGCCGGCGCCGCTTCGGCTGGGCGAACGTTGCGCTTTACCTGGCGCGCGAACGCCTCGAACTCGTATACGACGCGGACGTTTTCGTAGTAGCGCACGACTCGAGCTTGAGTGCTGTAGTACGTGCGGCGGATGTTGGAAGGATGCGCGACTAGCTGAACCACAGTCTGCGCCGCCTCCCCGGGCTTAACTCCGGACACCGTCAGGCCTACCGACAGCGCGAAGAAGGCCATGCCGAACGACATGGCAAACCGCGGCTGGCGGACAACGCCCCAGATCGGTTCAAGCGAAGCCTGCACGCGCTCCAGCCAACTGATGCGGGGCTGGGTTGCGCGAGAGGGGGCCCGCAGGCGTTGGGTGTCAACGCCCGTTGTGGATGCCAGGATGTTGTTGACCAGGTTGGCTGGAGGCTCCACCTCCGTGAGACCCTTCAGCCAGTTGCGGCCCGCCTGAACTTCGGCGAACAGCGGACTGCACGCCTTGCAACTGCGGGCGTGAGCCTGGAAGCGGTCGAGTGCGGACCCGGTCAGGGCGCCGTCGAGGGCGTCCCAGAGCAGGAGATCGAACTCGTTACACTGCATTCCGTTACTGGTGTGGTCTGGCATCACATCACCTGCCTATAGGTACGTTGTAGGAGGCGTGCAAGTTCCGCACGCCCTCGATTTATTCGTGATTTCACGGTACCCTCCGGAACCCTCAAAACGGTGGCAATTTCGCGGTAGTCCATATCTTGTAAGTCCCTTAGAATCACTGCTTCCCGAAGTTCGGGCGAAAGTTTCGACAAGGCCGAATGGACGGTCTCGCTGACCTCCCGGCTGCGTACGTGGGCGTCGGGGGGAGCGGATTGGTCAGGAATTTGCTCACTGAGCGGCTGCGCGTCCTCATGATCGGAGGCAGCGGTGTCCATGGAGTCGGTCATTCTGTCTTGCTTGGTCTTGCGGAAGTGATCGACCAGGAGGTTGCGGGTGATGGTCGTAACCCAGGTGACGAAGGCTCCCTTCGTGTGGTCGTAACTGGAAAGGGTGCGGTACATCTTGATGAAGACTTCCTGGGTGAGATCCTGTGCGTCGTCGCCGGATCCAGCGAAGCGGTAGCAGATGTTGTAGATGCGACGGTTGTAGGTCTGCACAATTTCCTCCCAGGCGGCGGAGTCGCCGGCGATACAACGCCGAACCAGCATCGCGACGACCTGGACGTCTTCCACTTGCGCTCCCCGGAAACTGCGCGGTGAAACCGATCAGCGCGGAAAATATCTCTCTGAGACGAGAACATTTCCTGAGCCCGCGCTACATAAGACAATACGTGTGAGCTGCGATTAAAGTTCGCCCGCAAGGCTTTGCAGAACATGGAATTGTAGCAGTCAGTAGCCATCGAGCGGTTACCTCGCGCGGAGCGCCACGGGGGCTTGGTGGCTCTGCAGCGCCTGAAGGCGCAACCATCGAGTGCTCGGGACGCGACGCCTGAAGGCGTCGCCTGATACGAACCCGGCGGTTAACGAATCCAGCAATTAACGACCAGCAGTCAACGATTCCAACTGTCAACGATTCCAACTGTCAACGAATCCAACTGTCAACGATCCGACAGTTAACGATCCGACAGCCATACGCGAATCGCTGTATGCTGAAGACATCGGTACAAAGCATCTAACCCTGTCTGCATTGTTGTCTGGTGCAGTGTGAAGATGTGCACAAGTCTCAGCAAGCGTTGATTGGGGCGTGCGCTCGGACGAGTAGAAACTCAGTTTCGAGAAGAGGGATCAACTCCATGAAGAGGAATGTTTCGAATAGTTACAGGCTGCTAAGGGCGCTGTCAGCTGTGCTGACCGTTGCTTTTCTCGCTACAGTTTTTTCATTTCAAGCCACCGCGCAAGATCAAGACCAGGACGATCCTCCAAGCCGCGTCGCGCGACTTGGATATATGGAAGGTTCTGTTTCGTTTCAGCCGTCCGGAGAATCTGAGTGGGTCGAAGCGGTTCCAAATCGTCCGATGACCACGGGCGACAAACTTTGGGCCGATCAGAATTCTCGAGCTGAACTGCAACTCGGAACTGCCTCAATCGATCTCGCGCCGAACACCGGTTTTTCGTTTCTGAATCTCGACGACAACACGGTGCAGATTGAGCTTTCGTCGGGAATCCTGAACGTGCGCGTGCGCGAATTGGATCGCGACGACGTTTTCGAAATCGACACGCCCAACCAGGCGTTCACAATTTCGCAGCCTGGAAGCTATCGCGTAGAAGCGTCCGAAGATGGCACATACACGGTCGTGACCATTCGCGACGGAGCTGGGGAGTCCACCGGAAATGGTCAGAGCTACACGCTGCACGCCGGGCAGCGCACCACATTTAGCGGCACAACGTCGCTCAATGCCGAAGTGGAACAGATTGGTAATCCAGACGCGTTCGACCAGTGGTCCGAGGCGCGTTACAGCCGCTACGACAACTCGCCATCATTGCGGTACTGTTCACGCGAAATGGTCGGGTACGCCGACTTGGATGACAACGGCGATTGGCAGCCAGATCAGAGCTATGGGAATGTGTGGTATCCGAGAGTCGCCGCAGGATGGGCCCCGTATCACGATGGACATTGGGCATGGATTGATCCGTGGGGATGGACGTGGGTCGACGATGCCCGCTGGGGTTACGCGCCATTTCATTACGGTCGCTGGATCTCGGTCCGCGGACGCTGGGGATGGATTCCTGGACCGCGCGAAGTCCGACCGGTCTACGCTCCGGCGCTGGTTGCGTTCGTGGGCGGGGTTGGCTTCGGAGTCGGCGGCAATGTCGCGTGGTTTCCTCTCGGCCCGCGCGAAGTTTACGTGCCCTCCTATCCTGTCAGTCGTGGATATGTGAATCGCGTCAATGTGAGCAACACGACGGTGAATGTCACGCAGGTGACCAACGTCTACAACACAACGATCATCAACAAGACGACGACCATCACAAATGTCACTTATGTGAACCGCAACGTGCAGGGTGGAGTTACAGCGGTTCCGCAACGTGCATTTGCCAGCGCACAACCTGTGGCGCGAGCGGCTGTTGCCGTGAATGTCCGCCAGATGTCTACGAGTCCGATCAGTTCGAGAGCAGCGGTTCCTCCGGTGCGGGAAGCCGTTCTCGGCGCGCATGCCAACACGGCAAACCATGTGGCGGCACCTCCACAGGCAATCGCGAACCGTCAGGTGATCGCCAAGGCCGCGCCCCCGCCACCGTCGGCTTCATTTGCAGCGAGAGAACAGGTGCTATCTCGAAATCCCGGCCAGCCTGTGCCTCGCCAGGAGATGCAGAAGCTTCGTCCGGCGAACGCGCCGGCTCAGGTGATGGTGAAGAGAGCGCCGCCGAGTAAGCCCGCGACGGCGACTCCAGCGCCCGCGTCGAATGCAGGACGGCCGATGAATCGTCCAGGAAATCCGCCGGCAGGGAACGAGAGGCCTGGGGCGAATCCGGCAGCAAATCCAGCGCCCGGCGGTCGTCCGCAACCCGGAGGGCAACCTGCGGCCAATCAACCTGTGCCGAATCGTCCGCCGGCCAATCAGCCCGCGGCAAACCAGCCGACTCCGAATCGCGTGGAACCGAACCGGCCGCAACCGAGTCAGCCCACGCCTGCTCGGCCTGAACCTAATCGGCCTGAAAGCAATCGTCCGCCAGCGACTCAGCCGCCGACGGTCCAGCCGAACAATCGTCCTGAACCGACTCGTCCGAACGATAATCGGCCGCAGCCCAATCAGCCGGACGCGAATCATCCGCAGCCGAACCAGCCGATGCCGCGGAACGCGGCTCCTGACAATCGTCCCGAGCCGAATCGCCCCGAGCCGAATCGTCCGGAGACGAACCGGCCGACCCAGCCGCCTCGCAACCAACCTGCGCCGCGGACGCCTCCGCCGAACGATCGTCCGCAACCTCGCACGCCTCCGCCGGCCGAGACTCGACCTGCGCCGCCACCGCAAGCTCAACCGGGCAGGCCGCAAACTCCGGACGAGAAAAAGCGTCAGGACGAGCAAAAGAAAAACGATCAGCGCAAGAACGACGAAAAGCCCAAGCCTCCGCAGTAAGCCGGCCGGAGAATTCACAGGCACCCCGAGACTCGGGGTGCCTCTTTTTGTGCGAAAATCCTTCCACCAGATGTGCCGTCATGGGAGTTGACGGAAACGTTCTACCTCTCAATCTCACTATCCAGGAATCAGTACCCCGTTTGCGGAACCGGGAATGATTGGACAACGGCTGTCGCACTACCGGATCGTGGAGCAGATCGGTTCTGGAGGGATGGGTGTCGTTTATCGTGCGCATGATGAGCAACTGGATCGTGACGTCGCCATCAAGGTGCTGCGGCCCGGCTCTCTTATCAATGAATCTGCCCGCAAGCGTTTCCGCAAAGAAGCGCTGTCACTCGCCCGCCTGAATCATCCCAACATTGCAACCGTGCATGAGTTCGGTAGCCAGGATGGATTGGACTTCCTGGTCATCGAGTACATCGCAGGCGTGACTTTGGATGCGAAACTCGCGCGAGGTCCGCTGCCCGCGATGGAGGTGTCGCGTCTGGGAGTGCAACTGGCGGCGGGGCTCGCGGCCGCGCATGAGCAGGGTGTAATACACCGCGATCTGAAGCCGGGCAACCTGCGCGTGACTACAGACGGGCGGCTGAAGATTCTGGACTTCGGACTCGCGCAATTCACGCCGCAAGCCAGCGACCTCGGCGTCACGATGACGATGACGCAATCGCAGGACGCTAGCGGCACCGTTCCTTACATGTCGCCGGAGCAGTTGAGCGGAGAAGTTGCAGATGCGCGCAGCGACATTTGGGCAGCGGGGGCTGTGCTGTTTGAGATGTCGACGGGGAAGCGGCCGTTCCGGCAGACGGTGCCGGCGCTCCTCATCAACGCGATTCTGAATGACACGGCGGAAGCGCCGAGCACACTCAATCCGGAAATTCCCGCGACGCTGGACCACGTGATTCTGAAGGCGCTGGCGCGCGATCGTGCGCGGCGATATCAGTCGGCGGAAGAGTTGGGCGTGGATCTTGAGCGTCACGCAACCGGCAAGCGCACGTCGAAAACGACTCGGCACACCAACCAGCGAAAGACGTTCGTATTGGCCGGCGCAGGTGCAGTATTGCTGGCGCTCGCGATTGTAGGATTTGTATTTTTCTATCCGCGCCACAGAGTGCCGGCGAATTCGTCTTCGACGCCCTCTGTGAACCGTCGCCGTTCGGTCGCTGTGCTCGGGTTCAAGAATCTATCGGACGATCCGGCGAAGTTGTGGCTCTCGACGGCACTCTCGGAAATGTTGACAACGGAACTCGGGCAAGGCGACCAACTGCGCACGATTCCCGGCGAGAGTGTCGCGCGGATGAAGATGAGTCTTTCGCTTCCCGACGCCGAAAGTTATAGCCAGCAGACTCTCAGGCGCATCCGACAAAATCTGGGGAGCGACGATATCGTGGTCGGTTCCTATCTGGCGCTGGGCAATGGCCAGTTGCGCGTGGACGTGCGGCTACAAGACGCGATTGCGGGCGAGACGCTGGCCTCGGTTTCGGAGAAAGGAAACGAGTCGGAAATCGACAGCCTGGTTGGACAGGCTGGCGCCGAGTTGCGGGCAAAGCTGGGTGTGGGTGCTCTGTCAGACGAACAGTCCGCAGTGGTGCGGGCGTCTCTGCCATCGAATGCTGAGGCGGCCCGCTTATATTCGCTCGGCCTGCAACGGCTCCGAGTATTCGATGCGCTTACGGCCCGCGACTTGCTAGAGAAGGCGGCGACTCTCGAACCGAACCATGCGCCGACTCACTCTGCACTCGCGGAGGCCTGGTCGGTTCTGGGCTACGAAGCGAAGGCCAAGGAGCAGGCGAAGCGGGCGCTGGCGTTATCGTCGCAATCGTCGCGCGAAGAAAAATTGCTGATTGAGGGCCGCGCGCATGAATTGTTGTCGGAGATGCCGCAGGCCATCGAGAGCTATCGCACTCTTTGGCAATTCTTTCCTGACAACGTCGATTATGGGCTAGCTCTCATTCGCGCACAGATTGCGGGAGGACATCCCAACGACGCGGAGAGTGCGCTCGCCGATCTGCGCAGGGTCCCGGTGTCTGATGCGGATGCGGCGCGAATCGATCTTGCCGAAGCCAGCATTGCAATGGCGGTGAGTGACTTCAAACGGCAGCAATCTGTGGCGGAGCGTGCCGTGAATCGCGGCCAAGCTGTGGATGCGAACCTGCTTGTGGCGCAAGCGCTGCAGCTCGAAGCGGAAGCGGTGGAGCGCATGGGGCAATCGCAGAAGACGGTTGACCTCGCTAATCAAGCGGGCGCTCTGTACGTGCAGGCGGGGGATCGCCGGGGCGCGGCGAGAACGTTGCTGATGGTGGGAGATCTGCTGTTTGACCAGGGCGACTACGCAGGCGCTCAGAGCAAGTTCGAAGACGCGGTACCAGTGTTTCAGGAAATCGGCGCGGAGAAGAGTGTTCGCGCAACCCAGGAACGCATCGGCAACGTGTTCTACGCCGAAGGGAAACTTCGCGAGTCCGAGAAATATTATGGGGAAGCGTTGCGCTTCGATCGTGAAATCAACGATCCCTACGGACTCGCCAGCGACTACGGAAATATTGCGAATGCAATGGATGGGCTCGGGGATTTGACGGGCGCGTTGAAGATGCAGCAGCAGTCGCTGGACGCGTTCAACCAGGTCGGCGACCGGCGTGGCGCCTCGGCGACGCTGAATAACCTGGGCAATCTTTTCTTGGAGATGGGCAACCTGCCCGAGGCGAGAAAGTATTACGACCAGGCGTTGGATTTGACGCGAGAGATTGCCTACCGGCGCGGAGAGCCGTATCCGATATCGGGCATCGGGGACACCCTGCTGGCGCAGGGCGATTTGGCCGGAGCGCGAAAACAGTATGAGCAGGCGATCGCGATGTGCAAAGAGATGAACGACGAGGATTTTACCGCTCAGCTCAATGTTGGCTTGGCGACGATTGCTCTGCTCGAGAAGAGATACGCTGACGGGCAGGTTCTCGCTCGGCAAGCCGCGGAGGCGTATGAAAAATCCAATTCGTTTGGCAACTGGGCGTGGTCCGAGGCCGTGTTTGCCAGGAATCTGCTCGGGGCGGGGAATCTGATGGACGCGCAGGAAGCGGTGTTGAAATCGGTGGCGCTTGCGAAGCAGAGTTCCGGACAGACATATGGATTCGAAGCGGCGATGGCCGACGCTCGAGTGAAGGCCAAGTCAGGACAGGCCGCGGAGGCGCTCAAAGAATTGGATGCGACACTCAATTCCGCGCACAAATTCGGCTATCGTCTCTACGAACTTCAAATGCGTCTCGCGATGGGCGAAATCGAATTGGGGTCGGGGACCGCGTCTGCGCGCGCTCATCTGTCGGCACTGGATAAGGAAGCCGCCGCGCAGGGAGCAATGCTCGTCGCGAACCAGGCACGGGCGCTGCTGGGTGGGCCGGGCAAGTAGTAGCAGTGCGAGAATTCTGGGTTAGCGCCTATCAACCCCAGGGTCGGAGCACTCTATTGCGGCGCTGAATTGTTTTCCTCTGCAAGCGTTGCTCTTGAGTCACCCTTTTGTCTAGGGTGTTTGGGGGGTTGGCAAATTTTTGGGGATCGGGTAGGCTATGGCTTCTCCGTGATGAGGATCATTCCCCCTATGACGAATCGCGTAGCATTTGCTCCGCAAGATTTCCAGAAAATGTGCAAGCAGGCAGAGCGGGACCAAGAGTCGAAAAAGCTTGTGATCCTGATGGATCGCGTGAAGCGGCAGATTGCGGAACGCAAGAATTCCCCACAGAACCCAGAGTCTCCGTTGTCGACGGTGACCGGTGATTCCAACCTGATGCGGCTGCCCAGCCGCTCCGCATTGTTCGAGCGATAGCGGAATCTGAATTTCAGGCGGCGCTAAGGAAAACTTTTCACTTCCCACAACTTCGATATGCGCTAGAATAAGCGAGTTTTCCGGCAGACCATGGCTGATGGCATGGAATGCCGGGTGCCTTCCCCCAGGAGGATGTGGATGTACCGGCCTTATGGTGGTTCTCTGGCGGACTCTCGTCCGTTTCAGAGCGTGGAGGCCCAGTTGCGCGGGCTCACGCAAGATTTCGCGATGTCTTTCAACACAGGCAACTATGATCAGGCGGCGGCGCTGTTTGCAAGCGACGGTGTGCTGATGGCACCACAGCAGGAAGCGGCGTACGGACAGAAGCCGGTGGAGAAAGTTCTGCGTCAGCTGGGCGAGGCCGGATACGGCGACCTGCGCCTGGAGACGACACGGGTGGACTGCTCGGGCGAAATGGCGATGGAGTTGGGCCGCTTCTCGGTCGTGTTGCGACTGCCCGATGGCACGCCGATCCAGGAACGCGGGAAGTATGTGAGAGTGTGGAAACGGCTGGGAGCGTGGCTGCTCATGGCCGATTGCTGGAGCCGTTCCGTGCAGGCGGCGAGTGACCGGGCGGCGTAGTTCTGGAATGGGGCGAAAAGCAGGTTCCGACTGCTTCGCTTCGCGAAGCAATCGGAATGACAGATTCTAAGTGACGCACGCGTTTGGGCTGGAGTGCGCAGGCTTGCTTTAGAGAGCAATGGATCAAGCACACGACGAGACGCGAACTGCGAGTAAGAGTGAGACTCCGGTAAAGAACGTTGATCCGGGGCAGTATTGTCCGAATTGTTCTGCGAAGTTGCGCGAGAGCCGGTGCAAGATGAAGTGTCCGCAGTGCGGGTTTTATTTGAGCTGCTCAGATTTTTACTGAAAAGCAGTTGCCGGCGAGACCTATCGGTGTTCGTGCGAAAGACGAACCTCAGGGGCTGAAGCCCCATATCCCTCAAGACTCTTATGGCACGGCTGAAGCTGCGCCCTTCCACAAGCTTCGCTTTCCACGAACTTCGCACTTTCTACGAATTTTGCCTTCCACGAGCTTTGCTTTCCACCAAACGGATGGGTGTCCTGACAGGTTTACCGGGTTCCGTCTACAATTGTGGGACGAGTTGAAATCATATTGAGGAGAAAGTCATGCAACGGAAGGCTAGCGCGGTTTGGAAGGGTGGGTTGAAGGATGGGAAGGGATCGCTGTCGGCGCCGGGCGGCGCGCTGAGCAATACGCAGTATTCGTTCTCGACGCGGTTCGAGAATGCGCCGGGGACGAATCCGGAGGAATTGATTGCGGCCGCGCATGCGGGATGTTTTTCGATGGCGCTGTCGGCTCAGTTGGGCGGAGCTACGCCTCCTTTGACGCCGGAGAGCATTTCGACGACGGTGACGCTTTCGCTCGACAAGCTGGATCCGGGTGGATGGACGATTACGGCGAGCCACATTGATGTGGTGGGAAAAGTTCCGGGCGCGGATGCGGCGACGTTTCAGAAATATGCGGAGGCGGCGGAGAAGGGTTGTCCGGTGTCGAAGGTGCTGAACGCGAAGATTACGATGAATGCGAAGTTGGAGTAGGGGATATCAAAAATCCTGGAACGCAAAGGGCGCTAAGAAAATCCGCGAAGGACGCTAAGAAAAACTAACACTCCGTCGCGCGTTGGTTTGACACTTGGCTTCACGGCTGTAGAATAGAAATGCAGGTCTTCCTGGCACAGCGACGATAGGTCGCTGCTGCGGTGAAAGTCCATTGCCATCGTGGCGGAATTGGCAGACGCGCATGGTTCAGGTCCATGTACTCGCAAGGGTGTGGGGGTTCGAGTCCCTTCGATGGCACCAAGACAATCCTGTGAAGAAATCTCAAAGCTAAGTAAAAGAAAAAAGGCGATCTCCTTCGGGAGATCGCCTTTCGTATAACGGGATGGGTTAGAGCGGCTGGACGTTCTCAGCCTGCCAGCCCTTGGGGCCCTTGGTCACGTCGAACTGCACGGTCTGGCCCTCTTGCAGGCTCTTGAAACCGCCCGCTTGAATCGCAGAGAAATGTACGAAAACGTCTTCGCCAGACTGGCGGCTGATAAAGCCGTAGCCCTTAGCGTCATTGAACCACTTTACTGTTCCTTGTTCTGCCATGGTGTTAGATGTTCCTTTGGTCAATCAATTTACGCTGGAGAGATTCGGAGGTACTGCCGGCAGGAAACTGGCTGTTGAAGGCGAGTGCTGCTTGCTCACGACCGATTCGGTCTAACGCACAAAGGTGATGGTACGCGTTAGGGGAGGGATTAGCAAGCGGGGAATATGGGGACTGCGTTCTTGTCCGCTTCGCGGGCGACAAGTTACTCAGGATGAACAGGGCAAATAAGGGATGACGAATGTGGGGATTACCGCGCGTAAAGAACGCGACCGCGCGCGAGCAAACAGGGTATACTTGAAGTACTTAACCTCGAAGACCACGCCACTATTGCGCCTTCGCGATTGAGAGATCGGGAGGCGGGCTTCCCGTGGCGGCGAGCGTCCCAGAAGCGAGAATCTTCCCCAACTGGGCGCAGTTTTTAAGCCGAAAGCCCTTTTTATTTAGCCGAGACATGGAGGAATTGTGAATGCCACGAGGACGATCGACATTTACTAAGCGACAGAAGGAACAGACAAGACAACAGAAACAGCGCGACAAGGCCGAGCGCCGGGAGCAGCGCAAGCAGGATAAGCCCGAAGGCGCCGTCGTCGACGAAATGCAGGAATTGCGAGAGCTTGCCGAGGCGCAGGCTGCACTGTTTCGCGTCGGCTCGGACGATGATGAGCCGGTTCACGTACCGACGCCGTTTGGGAAGATCGAACGGTAGATTTTTTTGGAGAAGTGGTCGCCGGAGCTCAAAGCTCCGGCGATTTTTTTTGCGGTTTCACGCGGTCTCGGCGGGAGGCTTTTCAAGTACAGCCGAAAAGCCCCACTTCTCGCAAAAGAGGCGAGAAATGGGGCACCCCATTTTTATTGTGAGAGAGTCAAAGGCGCCATCCTGCCGCACAGATCGCGACAAGGATGGGGCACCCAGTTTTATTGTCTTCCAGTTCGTCCAACAATTTCTTAGACGAAGACTTCGCCTGGGAGCGCGGTCAGGGTGCGCGAGGCGAGGGTGTTTTGGACGAAGCGCTTTGGCTGGGCCGTGGTCTGGTTGGGCTGCAGGCGCTCGATGCGCAACTTCAGAGTGCGCTCGATGTTTCGCAGTTCGACGACCTCGACTCCGGCGGCCAGCGTGGTGGAGCGGCCTTGGGCTCCGGCGCGTCCGGTGCGGCCTACGCGGTGGATGAAGTCTTCGGCCATCTTGGGCACGTCGTAGTTGATGACGTGGGCAACGTCGTCACAATGCAGGCCGCGCGAGGCGATGTCGGTCGCGACCAGGATCTGGTAGCGGCCTTCCTGAAATCCTGCTAATGCTCCATTGCGCTGCGACTGCGTGCGATCGCCGTGAATCATAGTGGCGGTGAAGCCGTCGCGCTCCAGTTCCTGGGCGAGGCGCTGGGCGCCGCGTTTGGTGCGAGTGAAGATGAGAGTCTGTCCTTTTTCGTCGTAGAGAAGCTGGCGGAGCAGGTCGAGCTTTTCTCCGGGACGCACTTCATAGGCCTTCAGTTCGACGCTCTCGGCTGGCTTCAGGACTGAGCCCAAGGCGACGCGCACGGGATCGCGCATGTACTCGTGCACGAGTCCGGCGACGGACTGCTCGAGCGTGGCCGAGAAGCACAGGGTCTGACGGGACTTCGGCAATAGCGCAAGGATGCGGCGAATGGCGGGAAGGAATCCCATGTCGAGCATGCGGTCGGCTTCGTCGAGGACGAGAATCTTGATGTGACGCAGGTCAGCGAACTTGCGATCGGTGAGATCTTGCAGGCGTCCGGGGGTGGCGATGATAAGGGAGGAACCGTTGCGCAATCCCTGAATCTGCGCTTTCTCGGAAACGCCGCCAATGACCAGCGCCGCTTTGGGCATGGTCTTCGCACGCAAGTTTTCATACTGCTCATGGACCTGCATGGCGAGTTCGCGCGTCGGCAAAAGAACCAGAGCGCGGGCGTGCGTGGATTCGCCAGCTGACACTTCGCGGCGAAGCATTTCGATCACTGGGATCAGAAATGCGAGGGTCTTGCCGGTGCCCGTCTGGGCGGTGCCGATTACGTCTTTGCCATCGAGGGCGGGCTGAATGGCTCTCTCCTGGATGGGGGTTAAGGTGATGAATTGAGCTGCCGCAAGCTTCTGCTGCAAGGCAGCAGACAAGGGCAGTTCTGAAAATGTGGTCATTCTAGATTTGTTCTTTCTGGAGGGGCTTGTCGAAATACACGTCTGGATACGAATACACGTGAAGCGTTCATGCCGCTCGCTTTGAATTGTTTGGAGCTATTTGGCGCTGGAACTAAACGGCGGGCAGGAAAGGCGGAGATGAATCTGATCCTAAGTTATTCGAACTAGGGATCACCGCGTCACGAGCAAACCGTGAGAAAAGCGTCAAAAAGAGTATAGCACAGAGAATGGTGCAGGAGGGTTACGGGGGTCATCGGCTCACCGGAGCCATCGGAATGGGACGTCCCCGAGACATCAGAGAAGGAGATTCCTCGGCCCGCTGGAGAAAACGCCGACCCTTCGGAATGACGCCTTTTGAGAGGGATCCCACCGGAGAGAGATCCGCGACTTAGCCGAAGCACTGGGGTTCATGACCGTGCTATCCATGCTGCTTTCATTGCTGGTCCCGCCTGCAAAGTAGCTGTAGGCAACGGACTCGAAATGGGGCACAATCTAGGCGGCTCGGAGGATATGCATTGAAGATTTCGCAGAAAGGTCTCTATGCGCTGCAGGCGATCATGACGCTGGCCCGGCGGCACGACCAGGGAGCGATCAAGATTCGGGAGATTGCGGCGGAGAGCGATTTGCCGGAGAAGTTCCTGGAATTGATCCTGCTGGAGATGAAGAACGCGCGGATCGTGGACAGTGTGCGCGGGGCGCGGGGTGGATATCGGCTGAGGCGCGATCCTTCGGAACTGCCGTTGAGCGATATTATCCGGCTGATCGACGGGCCGCTGGCGCCGATGGGAGACGCGGAACAATTACGAGGTTTGATCGCGAAGGATGCGGATCATAGGGCGCTGTATGAGGTGTTTCTGGAAGTGCGGGATGCGGCGGCAAAGATTCTGGAGAATACGACGATTGCGGACATTGTGGGCGGCGGGAAAGGCAAGAAAGCCAAGACCGCTGCAGTTTTGAAGAAGAGGCCCACCGCGGGATAGCGGACGAAGTCCCCACTTCTCGCAAAGTACGCGAGAAATGGGGCACCCGGCTTGCTGCTTAGAGAATTCCTTCCAGGCGTACATAGCTGGCTTCCATTCCGTGTTCCATGCCTGTGGCCAGCATTGCTTTCCGAGTTGCGGCATCGGGGAGAGTCATGCGGATGGTCATGAGGGTTCCCGTGCCGTCCGCGTCAAATCTGGTTTCAACGTGGTTGTCGGGCGTGGGATCGGGCAGGTACATTCGCTCGACGTGAACGATCCTGCTATAGGGCTCGAGTTCGACGAACTCGCCGGTTATGTAGAAGCTGCCCTGCCTGGGGTGAGACCACTCATAGCGGAACTTGCCGCCGGGCCGCGCGTCGTTGATGCAGACCGGCATGGTCCAGCCTTCGGGACCTAGTAGCCATTTCTGAATTATTTTCGAATCGGTGTGCGCGCGGTACACGGCCTCAGGAGGCGCGGCGAAATGCCTGGTCACCACGATGTGTGTGTCGCCTTCGGTTTTGAGAGTGAGCTTGCTTGTCGTCATAAGCGTCATCGTTTTGTCCCTTCTTTAGATTCCATTGCGGCCAGAACTTGATCGAGACGGTCGTAATTTTTCTCGAGAGCTTTGCGGAGCATGGCGAGCCATTGGTCCATCGCGTCGATACCGGCCTTCGCGAGCCGGCGCGGGCGTTTTGTGCCATCGATTCGCTGGAAAATGAGGCCCGCCTCTTCGAGCACTTTGAGGTGCTGCGAGATCGCCGGCTGCGACATCTCAAAGGGCTTGGCCAAGTCCATCACGGTCGCTTCGCCGAGTGCGAGGCGGGAGAGGATTGCACGGCGTGTGGGATCGGCGAGAGCGGCGAAGGAAGCATCGAGGTTCGGCATTGTTGCTATTATATAAGATACATGTTATATAATCAAATACTTATTCACTGCGGGAATCTGCCCTCTGACGAGATTCTTTCTTGAAGGCCGAACGGGGCAGAAGGAAAAGAGCGTCTAGGCAGTATCTGATCTCTTTTTTAGAAGACTCTCAACACTAGCAACGTTGCATCATCACGGAAGTTGGCGCTGCAAAACGCGGTTACGCGTTGCATGATGGCTCGCTGAGTATCAAGCGCGGTTCCACCGTGGCTGTGAGCGGCCTCAAGAAGGCGCTGCTCACCGAATTCTTCCAGTTGGGCGTTCTCGGCCTCGGTAATGCCGTCGGTCCAGAGCAGCAGTTTGTCACCCGGCTGAAGTTGAACAGCGTAATCCTGATATAGCCAGTCCGGGAGTGCGCCGAGCACGGCCCCGCCGCCGCGCAGGGATTCAGATTCGCCATTCTCTCGAATCAATAGCCCAGGACAGTGGCCGGCATTTTCATAGAGCAGGGTGCGCTTTTCCGCGTCGAGGACAGCGTAAAAGAAGGTAACGAATTTACCCGAAGCGATGTTCGCACAGAGAAACTTATTGAGCTTGGTGCACACGACCTGGGGCGTCGCGTCTCCGGTCGCGAAGGCACGAAATGAAGCCTGGAGATTGGCCATCAGCAGCGCCGCGGTGATTCCCTTTCCGGCTACATCGCCGACACAGATTCCAACGCGCCTCTCGTCCAGTTGGATCACATCGAAATAATCTCCACTCACTTCGCGGGCTGGTTGCCACGCTCCGGAAATCTGCGCACCCGGAAGTTGCGGCAGTTTGTTGGGTAGCAACATCTGCTGGATTTCGCGCGCTCGCTTGAGTTCTTCCTCCTGCTGCTGCAGGGCAATCGCTCCTTTCTCGACGGTCTGTTCCAGCAGTTGGTTGCGCTGTTTTAGCTTTCGTTGGAGTTCTTCGACACCGTACGCAATGACATTGGCGATGACCACGACAACAATGCAGAAATAACCGATTTTGGAAAAGAGAAACCAAAATGGCTCGCGATCGATTTTGGTCAGCTGTAGGAACAGGATCGAACTCACGGCGCAGATCACGCCGAAAATGATTTGGAGCGGGAAAAATGCGACCCAGTTCCACGGGAGCGGCCGTCCCACGTAGAAGCGCCGACTGCCGAAAGAAAGAGGAACTACGAGGTTGCCTACTGTGAGGGTCGCCACCATTATGACCCACAAGGAAGCGGGCTGGTTGATCGAAACCAAAAGGGCATAAACCACGAACGCGATGGCCACTAGCACTTGCTCGACTTGGAAGATGCGGCGCGACAGAACCGAACGCTCCTTGGAAGTGACAGAAAGAGGGCTCACGCGTGACTCGCAGTCAAAATTAAACAGCAAGGGTAACGCGGAGTGAAAAAAAAGTCATTGCCTCCTAATTGCAGCCGAGGGGAGCGAGCGCCCGGAGCGCCGTTGCACGGCAAGCTGAAACGCTATATTCGCGACCTTGTATTCCGAATAGAACCTTTGAAAACCCTTGCGGTGCACGCGAAGAGCGCGATTTTCACAGTTCAGAAACAATTCCTTACCTCGACGCCAAAGTTGGCTTCGCCAACGAATGCGGCGGAATGCCGTGTCTGACAAGGCTTTCACGAAAAATGCACCGCATAGCTGCACTATTTCCTGTCACTAGCTTGTGGACGGGCTGCACTCGATTGAAAATACGTGTACTTACAATCGCGTATTTTCGATTGACGGAAAATCTAGAAGGAGTACAACAGGATCGTTCTTTGACAGCTTCTTAAGTTTTTCCGGTTGGTGCGGCGTCCGGGGCTCAAGCGGAGTCACTGTTCTGATCGCAAGATTGGGATGGAGGGTGAGCGAGGGTCTATAGCAAAGCGCTGGTCGAGGAGAACAGAGAAGAAATGTTGAAGGCAAGATAGAGTTCCGAAGCGTAAGGTAGGTTTTTCCGGTTGGCGGTGAGCCCGGAGCCCAAGCGAAGATCGCGCGGAGGTCCCCGCAAGGGAAACTCTGATAGCAGGTCGAGCGAGGGTCAAACGCGAGCTACTGGCCGAGACGAATGGACCTTACATCACTTCGGAACTCTTATTTTTTTGGGGAACAGCTAACAGCTAACAGCTAACAGCTCTCAGCTCTCAGCTTCCAGGTACACAGAAGGTGTTAGGTCTTGGGTCTTCGGCTTGCCTGCATCGTCCTCTATTTTTCTTCATCGGTGATCGGTGCGATTCCCTCCCCGCTCGAGAAATATCCGTGAAAATCCGTGTGAATCCGCGGCAAAGGTTTTTTGTGCGGGATTTCTGAAACTTGAGTGGGCCGGGCAGGGATTGAACCTGCATTTGCGGGCGTAGACGGAGATCGACACTCGCCGTGTTCATTACACTACCGGCCCATGTTGTGGGGGCTGAAGCCCCGAATCATCTTTGCCCTCACTTACGCGGTGCTAAAGCGCCGCTCTTGCACCGCGATATCGCCGAGACCTTGTTTTAAGCGCCGTGTTTCACGGTGACCGCCGGGACCTCGTGTTGAAGGGCCGCTCTTGCTCACGCTCTTCAAGTGCGTCCAAAAAATCGCGGCTCATCCTCAATCCACATGCTCGCCTTCGGACATGAAGCTTTGTTCGGAGGGGGGCAGGCGGTCGCCGGGACGGGCCCAGAATACGTAGAGGGTCGGCCACAGGATTACGCTGACCAGCAACTCGACGATCAGGCCTCCGACGATGACGATGGCGAAGGGGCGCTGAGAATCGGATCCGATGTCGTGCGACATGGCGGCAGGGAGCAGGCCGAGAGTCGCGACCAGCATCGTCATCATGATGGGGCGCAGGCGGAGTGCGGCGCCCTCTTTGGCAGCGTCGCGCACGGGCATACCGCGGGTGCGCAGCTGGTTGATGTACTCGATCATGATGACGCCGATTTCGACGGACACGCCAATGAGCGCAAGGAAACCAAGTCCGGAGGAAACGCTGAAGTGCGTGCCTGTGATGAGCAGGCTGAGGAAGCCGCCGAGCGGAGAAAGCGCGACCACGGCGAGGATCAGGAAGACCCACTTCCACGAACTGAAGGCGGAATACAGAATGAACGCCATCAGAAGCAGCGTGACGGGAACGATGATCGCCAAGCGGCGGTTGGCGCGCTGCTGGCTCTCGTATTCTCCGGTCCAATCGAGGTGATAGCCCTCAGGCAATTTGACCTTTTGTCCGACTTCATCGATGGCCTGGCGGACCGTGCTGCCAAGGTCGCGTCCGCGCACGCTGTATTTGATGGCGATGTAGCGGGAGTTGCCTTCGCGATAGATGGTGGACGCGCCGTCGTCGAGCGTGATGTTGCAGAGTTGCGCGAGCGAGACGCGTTCGCCCGAAGGGGCGAGGATGCGGATGTTGCCGATGTCTTCGACGGAGCGGCGGAACTGGGGTTCGTAACGCACGGTTAGGTCGTAGCGCTGCTCGCCGATCAGAATCTGGCTGACGGCTTTGCCGCCGACGGCGGTTTCGACGGCATCCTGAATATCGCTGACGTTGATGCCGAAGCGGTCGGCGGCGGCGCGGTCGACGTTGAGGTTGACGTTGGGCTGGCCGCGGACTTGAAACGTGCCGAGGTCGGCGACGCCGGGAATCTGGCTCATCACGCCCTGCATCTCGTCGGCTTTGGCTTCGAGCGTCTTCAGGTCGCGACCGAACAGTTTTACAGCGAGCTCGCCTTTCACGCCGCTGACGGCTTCTTCGACATTGTCGGAGATGGGCTGAGAGAAGTTCCAATCGACACCGGGGAATTGCTGGAGATCCTTGTCCATGGCGGCAATCAGTTCGTCTTTGTTGCCGTGGAATTCGCTGCGCCACTCCTCGCGCGGGTGGAGGTCGACGAAAAATTCAGTGTTGTAGAAGCCGCTGGCATCGCTGCCGTCGTCGGGACGGCCGACCTGACTGACGACCTGCTTCACCTCGGGAAATCCGGCAAGGATGAGGCGCGCTTTCTTCGCCATGTCGATGCTGGCGGAGGGGCCGGTGCTCGGCGCGAGAGTGCCGCGAACCCAGATCGCGCCTTCATCGAGGTGAGGAAGAAATTCGGAGCCAATGACGCCGCTGAGTGCGAAAAATAATATCGCCGCGAACCCCAGCAGTCCCAGCCCGAGGGTGAACTTCATGTGGTCAAAGCACCAGTCGAGCGAGCGGGCGTAATTGTGATTGAGCCATTCGAGGACGGGGTTGCGCCACTCCTTGATGCCGGAACTGAACAACAGGCTGCAGAGGACGGGAGCGATAAGAAGCGCGAAGACGAGCGCGCCGAGCAGGGCGAACGCGACGGTCCACGCCATGGGGCTGAAGAGGCGGCCTTCGACGCGCTGCAGGGTGAAGATAGGCAGGTAAGAAACAATAATGATGACGCGGGCGAAGAAGACGGGGCGCTGCACTTCGTGCGCGGCGATGGCGATGGTCTCCATGAACGTCTTCTTCGTGTTGCCGAACGATGTGTGACGGAGGATGTTCTCGACCATGACGACCGATCCGTCGACGACCATGCCGAAGTCGAGCGCACCGAGCGACAGCAAATTCGCTGGAATGTGGCGGAGGTCGAGAAGGATCGCGGCGAACAGAAGCGAGAAAGGAATCGTCACGGCAACGATGAGGGCGCTGCGAACGTTGCCGAGGAAGAGGAAAAGAATCAAGGTAACTAGCAGCACGCCGTCGGTGAGATTGCGCAGCACCGTGTGGGTGGTGTGATGCATCAGTTCGCTGCGATCGAGGTGTGGGACGAGCTTCACGCCTTTCGGGAGCAGGCCGGCTTTTCCGTCGATTCCGTTCAGTTGATCGATCTTCTCGTGTAGGGCCTGAAGGGTCGTCTCAGCGACGGCGCCTTTGCGGAGCAGGACGATACCCTCGACGACGTCATCCTCGTTGACGATGGTCCCGTCGTCTTTGCGAATCGTTTTTCCGAGTTGGCCGAGGCGGACTTTCGGAGCCTGCACGACAGTTCCCAGGTCACGGACGCGGACCGGCGTGCCGTTCTGAACTTTGACGACGGTGGCGGCAATATCGTCGGTGGACTCCATGAGTCCGACGGCGCGGACGTTGAGGGCCTGTTCGCCACGCTCGATGAATCCGCCGCCAGCGTTGATGTTGTTAGCGGCGAGAGCATTTTCGACTTGGGTGAGCGATAGGCCGTAGGAGACGAGTCTGCCGGGGTCGAGCTGAACCTGATATTCGCGGGTCGGGCCACCGAAGGGATTCACGTCGACAATGTTTGGCACCGACTTCAACTGGTTCACCACGAACCAGTCGTTGAGCGACTTCAGTTCCATCACGTCATACTTCGGATTGATGCTGGTCAGCGTGTAAAACATGATCTGACCGGTGGGGCTGTAGTCGGGGCCGATGGCGGGATTCACACCGTTGGGAAGCGATACGAGTTGCAGGCGGTCGAGGACTTCCTGGCGTGCGTTGAAGGTGGTGATGTCGTCGTCGTAAATGATGGTGATGACGGAGAGTCCCATCAGAGAAACGGAACGAAGATGAGTGAGATGAGCGACGCCGTTGAGTTCGACTTCGAGCGGGACGGTGATCTGCTGCTCGACTTCTTCGGCGGCGTGTCCGGGCCACTGAGTGATGACCTGCGCGTAAGTGTCGGCGACGTCGGGATAGGCTTCGATGGGCAGGGCATGGAAGGAAATGATGCCCCACACAAAAAGTACGAGCGCCGCCCCCAGAATCATGAGGCGGTTGCGAAGGGCGAAATCGATGAGGGCGCGGATCATTCTTCTTTCAGCTGTTGCTTCTCAATATCTGTTTCCGAGGCACTTATTTCTTCTCCGCCACATCGGTGGAGAACTCCAGCGCGTTGGTGACCAGTTCGTCGCCGGGCTTCACGCCATTACGAATTTCCTGCATGCCGTCGGGCGCGAGACCGTCGGCCTGAACGACGATCTTGCGAAAGTGGTTTGCATCTTCTCTGCGAAAGACCCAGTCTTTATCGTGCAAGCGCATGATGGCGGTGGAGGGAACGACCACGCGTTCGCTGCGCTTGCGAGAACGGAACGTGGCTACAGCGAACATGCCGGGCCGGAGTGTGCCGTCGGTGTTGGCAAGCACGATGCGAACCTTGGCGGAACGCGTGTTGGGATCGAGCACGCGTGAAATGTCGGCGACCTTTCCTTTGAAGACGCGATCAGGGAAGGCGTTCAGACGGATGTCGGCTGAGTCTCCAAGATGAACTTCGGCAAGATCGTTTTCGAAAACGTCGCAGACGGCCCAGACCTGGTCGAGGTTGGCGATCGTAAAGAGGTTGGGCGTGTTGTCGAGGCTCTTGACACCTTCGAATCCGGCGACATTCTGCTCGACAATCGTTCCAGAAATGGGCGCTTTCAGGTTGATCAGAGCACTGGGATGAGCGGGGTCGGCACCGAGCACGCGCACATGCTGGTCTGCGGTCGCGACGTCAACTTTAGCTTTGTCTTCGGCGTCCTGGGCGGCTTCGAGATCTTTGGCGGCGATTGCGCCACGGTCGTAGAGCATCTGCGCGCGATCGAGCGCTTTGTGAGTGAGCACCTCGTCGACCTTCGCCTTTTCGTAGTCGGATAAGGCGGAGGACAAGTCGGGGCTGGAAATCACGAGCAGGGTTTCGCCCTTCTGCACGTTATCGCCGAGTTTCACTTTTAGGTCGACGACGCGGCCTCCTCCAAGCGAAGTGACGTGGATGGTGCGGTTCACATCGGGTGAGACGGTGCCGTTGGCGGTGATTTCGGTGGGCAGGGAGCGTACTTCGGCTTTGGCTGTTTTGAAGAGTTCGGGATGGTCGGCGTCGAAAACGTCAGGATCGATGGTGACGGGCGGCTTGCTGGTGGCCGCGGGAGTTTCCTTCGAGCAGGCGGTGCCGGCCGCGAGAGATGCGAACAACAATAACAGCGGAAGCCAGGCCGCCACTTTCGCGGTGACCTGGTTCCGCTCCCGGCACGGCAGATCGGGGGGGGCGTCGGCTGCCGTGCCGAAGTTGGTCGGGCGCGCGCGCTGACAGCGCGTCCCGAAAGTTGAAGTTCTGTACGAATGCTTTTTCATGGGATGACCTCCCGCCCCACCGCCAAGTTCATCTGGGCGGCCGCTGTGAGATACGAACCGATCAGGTTGACGTAGCTCAATTCCACCGAGCGGTATTCAGATTCTGCGTTGATGAAGTCCAACAGAGAGGCTCCGCCGTGCTGGTAGGAGAAGAGGATGGTGTCGCGCACGCGGACAGCCTGTTCGAGATATTGCCGCTTGTAGGGCTTCAGAAGATTGATGTTGCTGATGAGGGTGGCGTAGGTGGAGTCCACGTCGCTGTAAACCTGGGTCTCCACGCCTTCGCGCAGCTTCTCGTTGCGCTTGATGTCGATCTTCGTGCGCAGCTTCTCCCCTTGATTGCGATCGAAGATGCGGAGAGGAATGCTGACGCTGGCGCCGATTGTGTTCAGGGCGTCGGGATTGTTGAACGATCCATTGTGAGTGAACCAGACGCCGATTGTTGGATCGGTCGATCCGTCGGCCGCAGCGAGTTGGTAATTGGTTTCGGCCTGCTTCACCGTGAGTAGCGCGGCGCGAAGGTCAGGCCGGGCATCGAGCGCTTGCTTGCGATAGTCGTCGAGCGCGAGAAGGTTCTCGCTGAAGTCGTAGGGTCCGTCGACATCGAAGCTGTCGACTGGACGGCGGTCATTGAGCAGTGCGAGTAGGTTGATCTTGGTCGTGCGCAGGTTGACGATCGCGGTCTGGAGATCGGATTCGTACTGCAGGCGCTGCAGTTCGAGACGATCGAGATCGATGCGGGCAATGTCTCCGGCCTGGAAGCGATCGCGGCTGATTTTCAGGATCTTGTCGTAATAGTCGAGATTGTCCTGCGCCAATTTGAGAACGGATTTGGCCTGGAGGACTCCCACGAACGCGCTGCGTAAGTTAAAGAGAAGATTGCGTTCGGAGTCGGACTGCTGGGCGATGCCGATGTCGGTGCCTTGCTTGGCGGCCTCGAAGCGCAGTCCTCGCTTGTTGCGGCGTTCGAATAAATAGCTGACGCCGGGGGAGACGAAGGTTCCGGCGAAGGGCTGCCATACTCCGTGGCTTGGAGAGATTTGAGTGCCGTCGGCGGAAAGTGTGAAGTCGGGATTGGGGCGTAGGTGGGCCGTGATTTCCTGTGCCTTGAGTTCGTCGATGTTCAACTTGCCCGCCAGCAGGGTGGGATTGTTGAGTTGGAATCGGTCTTTAACGGAGTCCCAAGTCCATACTTGCGGTGCGGAGGGCGGTGGCGCTTGGGCGAGCGCCCCTACAGCCGCCAGCGCCAACAACAGTCCGAAACTCCACGATGAGCTACGCATCCAAAAAGTCCTTCGTAAGACGCCTGCTAGCGTCTGCGACGGTGCGACGTGGCCAGGAATGGGCTACGCCTCACGCTTTCCCGAATATCACTTCTGAAAAATGATTCGATAAGGATCGCCCTGGACGGGGCTTACCTCAGAACCTAGCTAAGGAAGGAGCGGGGAGGGGCGCGTCCAGTGCGTTGGACGACTGGTGCCACGGGCAGAACCAAAACTCGACTCGACAATTGTTGCCAAGATTCAACCCAAGGCAGAGATGGAGTCACGAAACCGGCTAAGGCCGGCTGACTTTGCCATTTCGAGGATGAAGATTTCTCATGGTTAGCCTGATGCAGGGTGCGCTTGCTGAGAGGGGATTCTTCCATCTCGGCGCGCATGACGCGGAGATCGTCCGTAGCGGAAACCACGGGGAAGAGAACCACCAGCATGCATCCTAGGGCGAACAGGCACTGCAGGGAACTGAACTTGCGCGAAGCAACCCGGCCCCGCCACAGCCAATAGGCGGGAATCGCGAGCAACAGCCAAGCCAGATTGAGCAGCAGTTCCATGAAATAAGGACGGGAGTCGCTAGGGCTCCCGAGGAGCTAGTTTTTCAGAAATTGCAAATGCAAGTCAATGTGACTTCCGTGTTTGGGGGACGCAGGGAGGGGCGCACCGAGATCGACAGCGCAAAAACACTTAACCACAGAGGCCACGGGGGTGCTCGGAGGGAAAGCCGGGGTCGTGGTCGCTTTACGGGCCTACTGTTACCTGCAACGGGGCTGGGGTCTGCATTCGGACTCGGTAGATCGCGTTTCTTGGGGGGACTTCGCCTACTGCTTCGACCTCTACGATGTATCCGCCGTGGGGAAGGGTTTCGCCGAAGGGCAGTTCTTTGGCGACGGTACCCTTTTTCAGTGGGAAGTGCTGGTAGCCGATTGCCGTTGCACGGCCGTTGGGAGCGATGGCCTTGACGACGAAGGTTAAGTCCATGTCGTCGGGTGTTGTGTTCGAAACTTCCACGCTGCCTTCGATGCGGTTTCCGTTCACGTGAGCGGGAGACTTCCAGCTCAGGGTCAACGCCGAGCGCACGTGGATGACGAATACTTTTTGCATTGCCTGCTGAGGCTTGCCGCTGTCTGTTACCGAAACGGTGAACTGAAACTCTCCTTCACGTTCGGCTGCGCCGTGAAGAAGGCCGTCGTCCTGGAGCTTGATTCCGGGCGGTAGAGCGCCCTTCTCGAGCCTCCAATGCAGAGGTGTTACGCCGCTGCGCGCGTTGAAATGAACTTCGTATCCGGCCTGCGGATAGGTGTCGGGCAGGGCGGAATCGTTCAGGATGAACAGCTCTTTTTCGTCTTCGGTCGTGGGGGGCGCGGGAGTGGGCTGGGCGGGAGTCTGCGTTTCCTGCGCCTGGGCCGGCTGGAAGCTGCCACCCGCAATGCAGAGACATATTGTGACGACTGCCAGAGCTGCGATCTGTGGGACGAAGCGATTCCAACTCATGTGCCTACCTTGAGAAATTCGTAGTCAGACCCCAGAAGAACGCGATGGGCGGCGAACCTTGCCGATACCTTCTTCTATCATGTTCGGCGTAACCGTGGTTCGGAGGTTAGTCGCGTATTACCCCAAAACCGTTGACCACAAAGGACACGAAGCTTCACGAAGGAAACCAGCTCAGACCCTTGTTCGGAACCGTGCTCGCGTTATTAAAGTCACAAAGAATAGTGATCCAGATCACGCAGCGGTGTGCGGGAAATAACCCAAGGGCGCCGAGCTTGCCCTGTTTCACGATTTCGTAGAACTCCTCGTTGTGGCTATAAACACCTTTATTTTCTGTCGTATAGGAGGACTGGCGCTCCCAGGCGAAATCTTCTGCGATTGGTTTGCCGCGTGCCATTACATATCCGTGGGAAGAGGCGGACGCGAGAGAGTTTGAGCGCACTTCTTTCCCAGGGAGGTTTCCGATGCGAGCTCCTTATGGACTGAATATTCTTGATAACTGCCTCACCTGCCCGGTGAGGGGGGAACATCTGTTCTGCAATCTTAGTCTGCAGTCGGCGCAGCGGCTTAACGAGATCAAGTCAACGGCCGTTTATCCCAAGGGTGCGATGCTCTTTATTGAGGGGCAGCAGCCGCGAGGCGTATTCGTCCTGTGCGCTGGCAAGGTGAAGCTGTCGACGTCGTCGCGAGAGGGCAAGACGATCATTACGAAGATTTCGGATTCGGGGGACATCCTGGGGCTCAACGCGGTGATTTCCAGCCGGCCGTATGAAGTAACGGCTGAGATGATGGAGCCGGGGCAGGCGAACTTTATCCCGCGTGATTCGTTTCTGCTGATGCTGAAGGATAGTCCGGAGGTGGCGGTGAAAGTGGCGCAACAGTTGAGCCGAAACTACTACACCGCGTATGAGGAGATTCGCACGCTGGGGTTATCTGCCTCGCCATCAGAGAAGTTTGCGAAGCTGCTGCTGTCGTGGTCGACGAAGAGCGCGCAGGACGATGGGTCGTCGCATGTGAAGCTTACGCTCACGCACGAGGAGATCGCGGAGATTATCGGGACGACGCGGGAGACGGTGAGCCGGCTGTTCTCGGAGTTCAAGAGGAAGCAGTTGATGCAGCTGAAGGGGGCGACGCTGGTGATCCGTAGCCGCTTCGCGTTGGAGAAGATTGTGCAGTCGTAGGGGAGCTGGAATCGTGAGCATGGCCGTTTACGCTGCTGACGAACGGAGCGGCGCGAGACGATGACGGAATGGAGGTTTTCCAACAGTTGACGTGATAGATTAGCGCGGAAGGCCCATGTCTACAGACAAGCTGGCTCAATATGTTTTCGTCGCGGGATTGAAGTTTCTGATTTTCGCCGCTGCAATTTACGGCGTCTGCGCGGCAGGTCTTAGGATTCAGGAAGCAAGTTCCCCATCTTCAAAGGAAATGTGTGAGCGTGTCCAACTTGGCATGACTGTGAATCAAATCGAACGTGCGGCGACGACGTTTGAGGGGTGGCAGGTCCTCCGAGATGATGGCGTGTTGGTCATGTCGACTCGTTCTTACCATGACAAGAGCCCGGTTTGCAGAGTCGCGATTGATCCCGACACGCATAGAGCCACTTCCAAATCGGTTGGGCCGCTGCAACGTGGTGACTGGCCTACATTATGAGAAGGCTCGCACCGAGGGCTTCTGACTGGGTTCTGCTCGGGGCCGCGGTGCTGCTGGTCCTCTGGCCCATGCTCGTTATGCCTCTTCACGGGTACGGCACCTCGTCATTTGCTTCCGGCTATCGCGAAGTACACTTTGGCATGACTTGGGATGAGTGGGAGGACTTGCAGCGTCGACATGGCGTCGAGTGCGTCTGCGATGGGACCGATTGCTTTGTTGAAGATGTTTTACGAACCTACAACGTGACATTCAGAAAAAGAGGCGACGAACCCCTTAGAATCTGGTCCAAGCGCGTGTATGTCCATTTTCCATCCAGTCGCATCTACTGATCAGGTGCGCTCGCGAATTTCAGCTTGGGCTAACTGTCATGATGCAGGTCTGTCACCCTCAGTCCCCGGACAGATAAGCTAGTGACAAGTTCTTTCTACGTGCCCATTAACTAGTCTGCTTTGGCCAACGTCAGTACGACGACGCGGTCTACTTCATCTTTGCCTTGGGAGCGGAGTTTCAAGATTAGGCCGTCGGCGTTTTGAGTGACCTCAACTTTTTCGCCGCCTAGCAGCATTTGCGCGGAGGAAATCTTGCTGTCGATCGGGGGCAGGGCCAGCAGCGGGGCTCCCCAGTTCAGGACGTGGACGAAAATCTTGTTGTCTTTGTGCGTGCTGACTCCCCAGTCGCCGGGCGGGATGGGGCCTCCGCGAGTTCCGTAAATTGAGTCGCCATATTTTTCCAGCCAATCTCCTACCGCGTGCAGTCGCGTGACAAACTGGGGATCGATTTCGCCATTCGGGTAGGGGCCGATATTCAGCAGCAGATTCGAATTGTTGCCGGCGGCACGGATGAGCCGGCGTTCGAGATCCGGCGCGCTCTTGTAGTTGCTATCGCCGATATTGAATCCCCATGCGCCGTTCAGTGTGTCGGAACTTTCCAGCGGGATATCGGTGCTCACATACTTGGTGTTGAATCCGGCGGTGTTCTGGCCGGGGAGATCGCGCTCAAATGTCTGCACATCTTCTCCGGGCCGCGGCGTTTGATGATGATTCGGAATGATGAGAGCAGCAGGCTGCAACTTGTGGATGAGCGCGTAGGTTTTCTGGAGATGCCAGTCGGCGTCGGGCTTGTCCCACATGCCGTCGAACCAGATGCCGCCAATCGCTCCGTAGTTTGTAAGAAGCTCGGTGAGCTGGCCGTCCATGTAGGTGTCGAGGTAGGCGTTCCAGTCGCCGTGGTCGGGACGTCCGTTGTCCCAGTTGGTGGCGCCGCGCGGGTAGTAGTCGGGATTGTGCCAATCCAGTTGTGAATAATAAAAGAAGAGCTTGATGCCCTGGCGATGACATTCGTCGGCGAGCATTTTGAGCGGATCTTTTTTATAGGGCGTGCGGGCGACGATGTTCCAGTCGGAGACCTTGGAGTCGAACATTGCGAATCCATCGTGATGGCGCGAAGTGATGGTGATGTACTTCATGCCGGCGGCCTTGGCCAGTGAGACCCAGGTGCGCGCGTCGAATTTTTCGGGATCGAAGAATAGCGGCAGGCGATTGTATTCGTCGACCTTGAGATGACGCTCATGAAAGACCCACTCGCCATCGCCGAGGACGCTGTAAACGCCCCAATGAATGAAGAGGCCGAACTTCATATCTTGAAATTCGCGGCGGGCTTGCAGGTTCTCAGGGGAAGGCTGGTAGTCGCCTTGAGCGAGGGCGTTGGGGCCGGCGATGATTGCAGCGGCTGCGAAGAGTATCGCCAGAGCGCGGTGAAAAATTCTGGACTGCCGAATGTTTGCCATGCTTCCGTTCTCCGGCGTCTAGTCTACGCGACGGCGGCGTCGGGCGGCGTCGAGAATTTCGCCACTGGGAATGCTGCTGGTGAGGCGTGTCGCAAGAGCGTTGGCGAAGCAGAAGGCCGCGGGGCTCTGCCTTGACTGCGGGAGGTGTGGAATAATGCTTGGCGTCATCGGGAGGATGCGTGGCTGAGACCGCCAGCGACAATCGGGCGCGGGATCATCTGGCAAACGAGCGGACATTTCTGGCCTGGGTGCGGACCGGGGCGGCGATTGTCGTGTTCGGATTTGCGATTGGGCGATTTGCGATTGCGATGCGGCAGTTGACGGCGCTGCAGGGGCATCCCGTGCGCACGACGGGGATATCGGTGTGGATGGGGTCGGGCGCGATCGTTGCGGGCGTGGCGCTGGTAGTAGCAGGCCTGGTGCGATATCGCAAGACGCGGGCGCAGTTGGAGTCGGGAACGTTCGAGCCGGCAGGATTTGTGGTGGATCTGATCACGATTCTGACGGTGCTGTTTGGGTTGGCGCTGGCGGCGTATTTGATTTATACGGAGACGAGTCTCGGGTAAAGCGGCGGGGGCTAAAGCCCCATTACCTTGAGGGTCCAACGCGCCCCTGGAAGGGCCGCTCTTCCACGGTGATGGCTTTTCTACGGTCACGGTTGGTGTAGGTGTGCGAAGAACTTATGGCGAACGATCAGGAAAAAGAGGCGGCGGCGCGGGCTAGCTTGCAGTTCGTGAAAGACGGGCAAGTCGTGGGTCTCGGGACGGGATCGACGGCGTCGCACTTTATCAAGCTGCTGGGCGAACAGGTGAAAAATGGACTGCGCATTCGGGGGATTCCGACTTCGGTAAAGTCGCGGGAACTAGCGGGGAGTTTGGGCATCCCGCTGACGACGCTGGATGAGTGCCAGGAAATTGCCGTCACCGTGGATGGGGCGGATGAGGTAGATCCGAGGCTGCGGTTGATTAAAGGTGGCGGCGGGGCGCTGCTACGGGAAAAGATTGTGGCGTCGGCGACGAAGCAGTTGGTGATCGTCGCGGACGGTTCGAAGCAGGTGCCGGTGCTGGGGAAGTTTCCGTTGCCGGTCGAGGTGATCCGGTTTGCGCAGGCGCTGGTGACGAAGCGGATTGCGGCGCTGGGAGCCGACGTTCAACTGCGCGTGGGGACGGGTGGGAAGCCATTCGTGACGGACGAGAACAATCACATTCTGGATTGCCGATTCGGAGAGATTCCGGACGCGGATCGACTCGCTCGCGAGTTGAGCGACATGCCGGGCGTGGTTGAGCACGGATTGTTTATCGGGATGGCGAGCGTGGTGTTGCTTGCCCGGGGAAGCGAGATCGTGGAGTTGCGGCGGTAAACCGGCGGCTGAAGCCCCTTTCTGCTGCAGCGAACCAGGCGGCGCTGAAGCGCCGCTCCTCCACAAGTATTTTAAGAGAATCGATAAATGGCGGCTGGGGCGCAAAGTCGGGGATGGAGTGGGCCGTCGCGGAGGCGCGTGCCGCGGTTTCAGGTGCAGGCGCCGCTCGATGTGACGGTGCAGCGATCGGGGATTCCAGACACGGTTCCCGGGCGGTCGACAAACGTGTGCGAGCGCGGGATCGGCGCTGTGCTGGCGGGAGAAGTCGTGCCAGGCGAATCGGTCGGCGTGGAGGTGAAGCTGCCGACGGTAGCGGATCCGCTGCGGGCGCGCGCGATGGTGCGGTATCAGGACAAGCTGCGATGCGGGCTGGAGTTCATCGGCCTCACGGCTGAACAGCGGGCGGGCATTCGAAGCTGGGCGAAGGGCGTAAATGCCGAGCCGGAGACGGCTGTGAGTTCCACACCGGCAGCAGAAGTGAAGGTTGAAGAGAAACTAGAAAAGGAGAGCGGTGACGCAACAAGAGAGAGTGGCGAAGGTTCGGGCGGTGTGCCGCCGGGCCCTCCAGACCTGCCGGTGAAGAGACGACGCGGCGCGGGATGGACCCTCCTTCTTGTGGTGGCGGCGATTGCGGTCGCGTTGTTCTGGTGGAAGTGGAATCGGGCGTGGACTGAGTTGGAGGCGGGGCTAAAGAATCAGGAGATGACGTCGGCGGAGAAGCCGCAGGCGCAGGTTCCCGCGGAAGTGATGGAGAAGCTGCTGGTACACCGCGTCGAGCCGACGTATCCGGCGGAGGCGCGGAAAGCGAATCTGCAGGGAATCATCGCCCTCGACGTCGTTATCGGGCGGGATGGGTCGGTCGTGAGCATGCGTCCGCTGAACGGGCCCGAGGTGTTGGCGACGGCAGCGATGGATGCGCTGCGCTGGTGGAAGTTTGAACCGTATCGCCTGAATGGGGAGCCGGCTGTGGTGGAAACGACGGTGGCGGTGGAGTTCAAGCAGTAGCGGCCTGCACTCAGGTTTTCAACTTCTCAGAAAAAACCTTTCAATTTCCCATCCTCTAGTTGGCCGGGGCCTTCGGCCTTCTGTTCCGCGAGGATCTGCAAAGGGCGATCACTACAGAGGGCACGGAAGTACACGGGCAACACCGCGCGCGGAGGTTTCGCGGCACTCTTCCGACCAGACCCAGCTAGATCAGCGACGAGTGCGTAGGGCGTGGAGTACGACCACTCCGCTGACGCCGAAGCAGACGACTGCTCCCAAGGCGGTGATCAGCATCCAGAAGGCGGTGAGGTGAAGCCTATCGGCGAAGACGGCCGCTATCGCGAACACGAGTCCGAGCACGTTGAGCCAGAGTGGCGCACGGACCGGAGCACGGAGGTCGGTGCGCAGGCGGAGTTGCAGAAGCAACGCGGCGAGGCCGATGGCCGCGACCACGACAAGAGCAAGCGGGCTAAAAAATGCGTGACCCGTGGTGTAGATCACGACAAGAGCGAGAGCCAGGAGGAGGAAGCCGGCGGCGACAACGGTCCAGCCGCGGGGCTTGGGATCGGGAGCCTGGTTGGAAGATGCGTCGGACAAGAGTTTCGTCCCAAGTTATACAGGGCAGGGGGACGGTTTTCAAATGTGGGCGGGAGGGGCGAGCCTCCGATTGGGCTGTCGCCACGCACGCGTTGCTTCGCGCCGTGGGGCGGATCCTTCGACCAGGCTCAGGGCAAGCTGCGTCTGTCCATCCATTCTCTACGCGTCGGGAACGGTGCGGGCGGGGCCGGCCAGCCATTCGGCAGGACGCGGATCTCCATTGTTGACGGCGTAAAGGACGAGTTCGACGCGGCTGGAGATGCCGAGTTTTTCGAAGATGCGAAAGAGATATTTCTTGACCGTGTGCTCGCTGAGGTTAAGTTCGCGGGCGACCTGCCGGTTCGCGAGACCTTCGGCAACCAGGGCGACGACCTGCTCTTCGCGCGGAGTGAGGATGCGTCCGCCGCGGGAATTGAGCACGCGAAGTGACGGGACTTCGGAGATGAGATCGATCAGGTAGTTGAGTTGTTCCGTGTTGGCCCAGATCTGTCCAGCGGCGACGCGCAGCAGACACTTGCACAGCAGGCGGAGATTGGCGTCAGTGATCTCAAAGATGCCGCGGGCGCCGGAGCGAAACGCGCTGACGGCGAGGTTCCGATCGCAGGAGTCAACGAGGAGAATCTTTCGGATATCGGGGTGGGACAGATGAAAGCGGCGAAGGGTCATCACGGTTTCGGCCGCGTCCACGAGCGCATTCAGCGATAGAACAGCGACCTGCGGAGGCTTCGTGGTTACGGATTCGAGAATGGAGATCGTGTCCATTGGACAAGTGGTGATGTGAAACTCGGGCCGGCGGCGTAAGGCGCTGGTGAGTAACTGGGATTGCATGCGGTTCGAATCCGCAATGAGGACACCGATGGAATCGGACGTAGCGGCGCGCGACGAACTCATCAAACAAGTCTCCCGAAAAGCAAAGAGGAGCGATGCGGCGATTGTAGGGAGGCGATGTACGGTCCACAAGGAAACTGATCACAAAATGTGAGGGACACTCTCAATTCGGGAATCAAAGTTTCTGACACGCCGCGATGAGTGCGCTGCAACGGTAGCCTGTGGAAGATTTATTCGTCGGAGCGACATTGCGGGCGGAGTTTGTGATCGCGCTCACCGAAATTGGTTTCAAGACGGGAACGCCGCGAGGAATTCGCTGGCAATGAGTGTGATGCGGTAAACATGCAAGTCCACTTTTGTGGGTACTCCTGAGAGAGACGTGCGGTCGAGTTCGCTGCGCGCTCGTGGCCGCGAAGGGCGCCCTACAAGTCCTTGAGTCGATACGACCATTCGTGCGGCAGCGCGAGATTCCCAAATGCAGAACGCGTTCCACTTTTGTAGACGACACTTCCCATGTCTTGTCGCGTCCGCGAAGAGGGCATACCTTGCGATCTAGAGAGTCACGGACAGCGAGACTCTCGGGACTAGAAGTCAGGTGTAAGGGCAAATGCAGCGCGTCTTCATCTACGGTCGATTCATAGCAATCGCGCTGTTGTTGTTGCAGTGTTCGGCCGCATTCGCTCAGCAGCAGAAGACCGACTTGAGCGGAAACGAGCAAACCTCCCAATCCAGCTTTACCGGAGCAGGAAAGGGAGACAGTAGTACAACGGCCGCAAAACCCGGGGGAGCGGATGGCCTTGGAAACCCTTTACTCGGAGTGCGTCATCCGCTCTACCGGCTACGACCAAGCGACGTGGTCGAGATCAGCTTCACAGTCGCGCCCGAATTCAACCAGACCCTGACCATACAGCCGGACGGCTACGTGATGTTGAAAGATGCCGGCATAGTAGAGGTGCAGGGCCTAAATCTTGAAGAGTTCACCGCGGCGATACAGAAAGCCTACACGGGATACTTGCACGATCCGCAGGTGGCGGTCGCTCTGAAGGAGTTCGAACGGCCTTACTTCATTGTTGGCGGAGAAGTGGGGAAGCCGGGTAAGTACGAACTGCGGTCGGATACGACGGTCGCCGAGGCAGTGCAGATTGCCGGAGGGCTGACGCAACTGGCGAAGCACTCTCAGGTGGTGCTGTTCCGGCGGGTGAATGACGATCTGGTAGAAACGCGGCTCCTGAATCTGAAAAAGATGTTGAAGGAGACCAGTCTAAAAGAGGACGCGCACCTCCGGGCCGGGGATATGGTGTTTGTTCCGCAGAATACGATCTCGAAGATCGCGCGCTTTCTGACCAAACCCTCCGTAAGTATGTATATGAACCCCACTCAATTCTAGAAAGAGATTCCCTCGCTCGCATGACAGACGAAGACCCAACTCGCCGCAGACAACAGTCACCCGCGCCAACCCTGCGGGAACTGGCGATGGTGCTGTTTCGGCGGCGAAGGGTCTTCGTCTGCGTATGGGTGCTTGTGTTCGCCGCTGTGGTCTTCTACGTCTTCGCGGGGGCCAGATACAAGGCGGAGATGAAGGTTCTGGTGCGGCGAGGACGTGCCGACGCACCGGTAAGTGCGGGAATGAACGCACCGCTCGACGTGACGCGAGTGGGGATGACGGAAGAGGAGTTGAATTCCGAGGTGGAATTGCTGAAGGACGATGACGTCCTGCGCGAAGTAGTGGCGGCGAACGGTCCAGGGCGCGACTGGCTTCACTTCCTGCGGCCAAGCGAAGGACGCCCGGAACAGGTGGAGAGAGCGGCGCGGCGACTTGCCAAGAAGGTCCAGGTCGAGCCGGTGAAGAAAACGAATCTGATCGACATCAGTTATGCGGCGGACGATCCGCAGAAGGCGGCGAATATCTTGCAGTCACTGGCGGACGCCTACCTGCAGAAGCACACAGTGGTGCACCGGCCGGGGGGAGAGGAACATTTCTTCGAGCAACTGACCGTCGACTCGCGACGGGAACTGGACGAAGCGGAGCAGAAGCTCACACAATTCACCGCAGGCCATGGAGTGGTGTCGGCGTCGCAGGAGCGTGACCTTGCTCTGCAGAAGCTGAGCGAGATGGATGCCAGCTACCGCCAGACGCGCATCGATCTGACCGAGACACAGCAGAAGGTTTCGGAACTGCAGGCGAAGTTGGTCGAGCAGCCCGAGAGGACTACGACGCAGGTTCGCATTGCGGACAATCCTGACCTGTTCCGATCGCTGAAGTCCAACCTGCTCGACTTGCAGCTGAAGCGGACGCAACTGCTCACGAAATTTGAGCCCAGCCATCGGCTTGTGCAGGAGGTGGATCAGCAGATTATGCAGGCCCAAGCGGCGATCGCGACCGAAAATGCATCCCCACTTCGAGATGAGACCACCGACAAGAACGTGCACTACGAGTGGGCGAAGTCGGAGTTGCAGCGTGCCCAGGTTCAGCTGAAGGCACTACAGGCCCGAGCGGCAGCGACCGCGGTGGAAGAGGCAGCCTACCGTGCGATGGCACTGCGACTGGGGAACGACGCGATCACGCAGGATGATCTGCTGAACAACGAAAAGGCGGCGCAGGAGAGTTATCTGCTCTATGTGAAGAAGCAGGAAGAGGCGCGGATGGCCGACGCGCTCGATCAGCGTGGCATCGTCAATGTGACGATTGCAGAGCAGCCTGTGGCACCGGCGCTGCCGTTGCTGTCAACGTGGACCTTGCTGGCAGTGGGAGTCATCGTGGCCGGGGCGGCCGGCACGGGAGCGGCGTTCACGGCAGAGCATGTTGATCCGGCATTCCGCACGCCGGATGAATTGATTGCGTACTTGAACGCGCCAGTTCTGGCTTCGCTGCCGCGGCGCGCGACGGTGAAGCTTTCGGCGTGAGAGGAGATTCATGAGCACGAGCATTGAGTCGCTTGATCTGAGCCAGACCGGGGAATGGCAGGAGTTGCATCCCGAGGTAGTCAGGCCGCGGAGCGTGGGAGGGTGGAATCCCGAAACCTTCGCGCAGCAACAGATTCGGGGTCTCGTGCAAAGAGTGTTCCTTTCCCACTCGGACCGCCCGGCTCGACAAGTCGTCTTCAGCGCAGTCGACGGGGCGACGGATATCCGACAAATCTGCCGCCGCATCGCCTCCGCTCTAGCTGATGAGACCTTGAAATCGGTTGCGGTGATGAGTGCCGGCCCGCAACTTCTCCAGAGCGTCGCGGAGCGTGAGAGTGGAGTTGATTCCCAGATCCGGGATGCGAGCATGCCCCCGCTGCGCCGGATTGCAACGAAGCTCCGAGAAAACTTGTGGCAAGTGCCTCCGCCAGCCAGAAATCCGGCGACGGCTTCATCGCTCCATTCGTATCTGGGCGAGATGCGACGGGAGTTCGAGTATTCGATCGTGGAAGCTCCGCCTGCAGGGGAATCGAACGAAGCGATAGCCATGGCGCAGTTCGCGGATGGGATCATTCTGGTCGTGTCAGCGCAGCGCACGCGGCGAGCGGCGGCGGTGAAGATCAAGGAGTCGCTTGAAGCGGCGAGGGCGCGTTTGCTGGGAACGGTGCTCATCGACCGCTTGTTTCCGATTCCAGAAAAGATTTACCGGCGGTTGTAGAGGCAGTGACGCTGTGCGATTGGAATTGTGGAAAACGTGGCGAGAACGGGGTCGGGACTCAATGAGCGGAGCTATGAGATGGGGGCATTGACGAGTAGCGCAGCGCAATTGACAGGACAGACTCAACCGGAGGTGTGGTTCGCGCTGCAGACACGCTTTCGATTCGAGAAAAAAGTCGCAGGACAGTTGTCGGGCAAGGGCATTGAAGTATTTCTTCCGCTTCGGAGCGAAGATCGATCCTGGAGTGACCGCAAGAAGGTAGTGACGGTGCCGCTGTTTCCGGGATATGCCTTTGTGCGGTCCACCCGGTCGCTGTCGCTGCGGCTGCTGGTTTTGCAGACGGCGGGAGTAATGGGTTTTGTGAGCTTCGCTGGGACGGCGGCCACCGTGCCGCAAAAGCAGATTGCAGATCTGCAGTTGTTGTTGACGGAGAAAGTCCCATTCTCTCTGTATCCGTTTGTGCAAGTGGGCCGCCGCGTGCGGATTCGCGGCGGGTGCCTTCATGGAGTTGAGGGACTGCTGACGCAACGGGAAAAAAACAAACTGGTGATCTCGATTGATTCGATCCAGCGCTCGCTGGCCATCGAGATCCAAGGCTACGAAGTGGAAATGATCTGACGTGTCCGCTCCTTCTCTTAATCCAAAGCAACCGAAATCCCAGGCGATGGAATGGGCGCGTCTTATTCCGGGCGAGGAGCCCGCTATCCGTAGCGGCGCGCGAAAACCGGTGCAGTCAGTGAGCGCGGTTGCGTCCGAAGCAGTGCCTGAGATGCGGGATGCCGCGGCGAGTGCGTCAGCTAAAGCATTCGCACTGTTGATGCCGGGCCCGCTGCAGGGTCGAACAGGCTGGGCGTGGGTGTGCTCGGTGGCAGCAGATTTTGCCCTCGTAGGGCTGGATTGGTTGCTGCTGGGCGCGCTCCTGATCCCTCTGCATTCTGTGTTTCCGCGAGTGTGGGTGTTCGGCTATGCCGCTGGTACACCGGTCTCCCTGTTGGGGATTTCTCTGCTTCACGCGGCGCTCATCACACTCATGGGATACAGCGAAGGACTTTACACGGCAACGAATGATCAGCAGAGGCAGGTGCGAATCCTCGGGAAGTCGATCTTCTGGGCGACGATTCTCCTGTGTTTCGCCCATGGCTTGCAGGGCGCTTCGTGGACAATGAGCGCGTTGTTCTGCGTGGCGGGATCAATGCACTTCAGCGCGCTGTCGACCTGGCGGTGGCAGAACGTTAAGCAGAAGAGCACGTCGAACCGTGGCGATCTGCGCAAGGTGTTGGTCGTTGGAGCGGGAGGATTGGGACGGCGGCTGGTTTCGTATGTGGAGGCTCATCCCGAGGCGGGACGAACGGTGTACGGAATCCTGGACAACGAGAGGCCGCTCGGCAACGGAGTGATTGGACGAGTCAGCGATCTGGCTCGACTGGCGCGTACCGGATTTGTGGATGCGGTGATTTTGGCGGGTCCGCATGACCGGAATTTGACGCTGCAGGTGCTGCAAGAGGCGCGGCGACTTCGGCTGGATGTTGAGATTGTCCCCGACTTGTTCGGATGCAGACCGGGTGCAGAGGTCGAGCGAGTTGGGGACCTTCCGGTGATCAGCCTGCACGCAGAGCGACTTCCTGCTGCAGGGCTTGCGTTGAAGAGAGCCGTCGACGTCGTCGCTGCTGGATTTGCGTTGGCCGCGCTATCGCCCTTGCTAATTGCGATTTCTGCGCTCATCAAGCTGGATTCGTCAGGCCCGGTTCTCTATCGTGCGCAACGAGTCGGACGGAAAGGGCGCCTGTTTCGCTGCTTCAAGTTTCGCACCATGGTCAGCAATGCTGAGGACTTGAAAGCCGGGCTGCGGCAAAGCAATCAACGGTCCGGACCGTTCTTCAAGATCGTGGGCGATCCAAGGGTCACGCACACTGGACGCTTTCTCCGGCGGTACAGCCTCGACGAACTTCCACAGCTCTGGAATGTGTTGAGAGGCGAGATGAGCCTGGTCGGGCCGAGGCCACATCCAGTGGACGATTTCGCAGCGTATGAAATCGGGCATCTGGCACGGCTGGACGTGACTCCGGGCATCACCGGCTTGTGGCAGGTGACGGCGCGGCGTGATCCGTCGTTTGAGCGGGGGATGGAACTGGATCGCGAGTACATCCGCACCTGGAGCCTCAGCACGGATCTGCGAATCCTGCTGAAGACGGTTCTGGCGGTACTGCGAGGGAGTGGCGACTGATGCCGGCGGATTCGCTACGTGCGTCGAGCTACAACGGCCTCGCAGAAGGCCTGACGCTGCGGGCTGCTGAAGTTCTGCTGCGCCCGCTGCAGGTGCTGATGTCGGCGCCGTGTCTGCTTTTTCTGGCGGCACTGACGGCGATGCTGCTGCGTCATCCGGATGTGGCGTTTTATGAGATCGACCGGATCGCGTTCGTTCTGCTCGTGATCGGTGTGGTGGGACGCGCGGTGGTTTTGCGGCAACGGTTGTTTGTGATGGAGCGGGCCACCTGGCCCATGATTGGTCTGACCCTGTTGGCGGTTGCCAGTGTCATCGGCAGGCCGTTCGACAACGAGACGTGGTGCCTGCTGGCGGCGAAATACATCGTGCCATTCGCGCTGTTTCATCTTGTGCGGCTGATTTTCGAGGATGAAAAGCAATTCCGACATTTTGAGATATTTGCGTTAATCGTTCTGGCATATCTGAGTTTCACGGCGATCGCGTTCCTTGTAGGCGCGCACTCGCTGATCTTCCCTCACTTCATCCTCGACGAGAGTTTGGGGCATCACGCCGATCGGGCGCGCGGGCCGCTGCTGCAGGCGGTGGCGAACGGCGTTTCTCTCAACATGCTGGGGCTTCTTGTGCTGCATGCGTACCGGCGGGGTAGCGTGCGGGGAGCGAAGGTTGTCCTCGTGCTGGCATCCCTGCCCATCGCGATTCTGGCGACGATGACCCGCGCCGTGTGGCTTACCTTTGCGGCGACGGTGCTGGCGCTGATCTTTCTTTCCAAGAATCGGACGATTCGGCGAGCGAGTGTTGCTCTTCTCCTTGTGGCAGGGATCGGACTGGTGTTGGTTTTGAGTTCGACCGAACTGGGTTGCGTACTTACTGACCGGTTGGAGGAACGTGGCCCAGTCGACTATCGCCAGGCAGTCTACGAAGGTGGATGGGAGATGTTTTTACAACGTCCCCTGACAGGCTGGGGGTTCAACCGGATGCCCGCCGAGTTGCCACTCCACGTCAGCGGGTACGCAGAGAAGACTCTATATCCGCATAACACGTACCTGGAGCTGTTGGTCGAGCAGGGGATCGTCGGTCTGGCGCTCTATTTCTGGCTGATGTGGGAACTCTGGCGTGTCGGACGCGGGGCGATTCCGGCCGCCGAGAAGCGCGGATTTCTCGATCAGCACTTTCGCACTCTGTGGCCGATTCTGCTTGGAGTGTATTGGGTCAACGCGACGATGGTGGTGATGAACTACCAGTTCGTCAATGGATTGTTGTTTGCGCTGGCGGGGATGCTGGCAGCGCAACGGCGTAGGGCGGAGGTTTTGTCATCGTGCTGACTGTTGCCTATCTAGCAAACCAGTTTCCTTCGGCGGTCGAACCGTACGTGATCGAGGAAATTGAAGAACTGCGCGGGCGAGGAGTCCGCGTCATCGCAACAAGCGTGCGAAAGCCGAAGCGCATTCCTGCAAATCAATGCGCGCCCGAGATTGTGCTGCAGTCGGTGTCGGTCATCATTTTGTTGCGGGCGGCCTGGCTGTGTTTGCGAAGGTGGAAGCTGATTTCGCCATTGATTGGACGCGTGGCCTTCCGCGGCGGTGAAGGCCCGATACAACGCCTGAAGGCGCTGCTGCATACATGGCTCGGGGCCTGCTATGCGGTGATGTTGAAAAGCGAGGGGATCGATCATGTCCACGTGCACCACGGGTATTTCGGCTCGTGGATCGGGATGGTCGCGGCGCGTCTGCTCGACGTCGGCTTCAGCATGACACTCCACGGCTCTGACTTGCTGCTGCACGGAACCTATCTTGACGTGAAGCTCGAACATTGCACATTCTGCCTGACCGTGTCGGAGTACAACCGGCGCTACATCTTCGAAAATTACGTTGGCGTCGACCCGGAGAAAATCATCGTCTCGCGATTGGGTGTTGAGGTAAGCGAACGCACACGCCACCTTGATCATGCGCTGGAGCATCGTGGGCCGGGTTTCACATTGCTGGCCGTGGGGCGGCTGCATGCTGTGAAAGATCACGCCTTTCTGCTGCGGGCGTGTGCTCAACTTCACGAATGCGGAATTGATTTCGAATGCTCGATCGCCGGCGATGGGCCAGAACGGCGGAGACTCCAGTCTCTGATAGCTCGGTACGGTCTTGAGCATAAGGTCACATTGCTCGGGCTCGTCCCGCGAGAGCAGATGGATTCTTTGTACGACCGGGCTGACGTCGTTGTGCTGACCAGCCGCAGCGAAGGGATTCCGCTGGTGCTGATGGAGGCGATGGCGCGAGGCAAGATTGTGGTCGCACCCGCCATCACCGGGATTCCCGAACTCGTGATTCCCGGCAAGACCGGGTATCTATACGAGCCTGGGTCGCTGGATGATCTCGTCTACAGGCTTCTCTTCATTCGTTCACTCGTGCAGGCGTCAGACGGTCCTCGCATTCATCCTTTTATTTCTTCGGCGGCCAGGCAGTTGGATTGTGTGCGGTACGCGGCCCAGATGCAGATTCGCCACAACTTCAATCGCAAGAAAAATCTGGAATCATTCGGCAGTTTATTTATTAAGCGGGCCACTCCGCAGACGGTGAGCACTCTTCATGAGAATTTTGTACTGCAACAAATACAACTATCCCTTCAGCGGCACGGAAGTATACCTGTTCGAACTGATGCAGTTGATGCGGTCGCAGGGGCACGACGTAGCGCTGTTTTCAATGTCTGATCCGCGGGGCGAGGTGACTCCGTACGATCATAACTTCGTTCCTCACATCGACTTCAAAGGAGAGTCGGGGCTGTGGCAGAAGGCGCGCCAGGCGGCCCATGCGATCTACTCGCAGGAGGCTCGGCGCCGGATCCGCGCGATGATCAAGGAATTCCGGCCGGATGTCGCGCATGTACGCAACATCTACCATCATTTGTCGCCGTCGATTCTGTGGGAGTTGAAGGCGCAGAACGTTCCTGTCCTGTATCACCTGAATGATTTCAAACTACTCTGCCCAAGCTACAACCTCGTGGCGCGCGGAGAAACGTGCGAAGGCTGCAAGGGGGGTGCGTTTTACCACGCGTTGAGGCCGCGGTGTTATCCGGGGATGGGCGCGCGAATGACTCTGACGGCAGAAGCCTACGTGCATCGGTGGCTGGGCACATATCGGAAGTGTGTAGACCTGTTTCTTGCTCCCAGTCAGTTTGTGCGCGATAAGTTTGTGGAGCACGGATGGGATGGCGAGCGATTTGAAGTGCTTCCGCACTTTCAGAGGATTCCTGAAACCGGAGCCGCAACTCCCGACGGGCACATTCTCTATTTTGGAAGGCTATCGCCGGAGAAGGGAGTTGACGACCTGGTACGGGCCATGCAGAAAGTTCCTCAGATGCGGCTGGTGATCGCGGGCGACGGTCCGCAGCGGTCCGAACTGCAGGCGCTGGCGTCTTCTATGAGCCTGACGAATGTGGAATTCGTCGGGCATGTGGGAAAGACAGAACGCGACGCGCTTATCGTCCGATCGCAGTTCACCGTGCTTCCGTCGCACGCATACGAGACGCTGGGCAAGACGATTCTGGAGTCCTACGCATTGGGACGAGCGGTAGTGGCGTCGGACCTGGGTTCGCGGCGCGAGCTGATTCGTGAAGGAAAGACTGGGATTCTCTATCGCAAAGGAGATGTGAACGAACTGGCGGAGTCAATTGAGACGCTGGGATCTCTCCCAGAGATGGCCGAGAGGATGGGAAATGCCGGGCGCGAACTTGTGAGACAGCATCACACGCCGGAGGCGCACTATCGCAAGCTGCTGAGTTTTTATGAGCGCCTGGTGGCGACAAAGGCGCCGCGGACAGCGGGCCTCGTTGAGACTACTCAGCCTGTGCCCTGGAGGAAATCGTCGCGGCAGTCACCGCTTGAGCCGCGCTTCGAGGAGGCTGTATCACAAAAGCGGCGACTACGAGTCGCATTCATCGGCGGCCGCGGAGTGATCTCGAAATACAGCGGGATTGAAGCCTATTACGAAGAGGTGGGCCAGCGTCTGGTTGAGATGGGACACGAAGTCACAGTGTACTGTCGCAACTACTTCACTCCTCTGCAGGCGGAGCACAACGGCATGCGGGTAGTCCGTCTGCCGACTGTCCGATCCAAGCATTTGGAGACCGTGGTGCACACATTGTTGAGCACCGCCCATGCGCTGACGCAGGGATATGACATGGTTCACTATCACGCGCTGGGCCCGGCTCTGTTCTCCTTTCTGCCACGATTCGTGCAAGAGAAGACGGCCGTGACGGTGCAGGGTCTGGACTGGCAAAGGAAGAAGTGGGGACGGGTGGCGTCTGCGGTGCTGTGGTTGGGTGAGCGCGCGTCTGTGCAGCTTCCCAACGGGACCATGGTTGTGTCGCAGGCCCTGCAGCGGCGTTATCGAGACACGCATGGCATCGAAGCGTTCTATGTGCCCAACGGCGGGGTGCTGCGCGAGCGCACCAAACCGCGGAAGATTCTGGAATGGGGTCTCGATCCGGGACGCTACGTTCTGTTTCTCGGCAGATTTTCGCCGGAGAAGGGATGTCATCTGCTCGTTGAAGCGTTTGAACATCTAGATGGCGACGTGAAGCTGGTGATGGCGGGCGCATCGAGCTACTGCGACGACTACAGCAAGGAGTTGAGAACGCATGCCAGCGACCGCATTCGCATGCTCGATTGGGTCTCCGGCGAAACGCTCGACGAGTTGCTAACGAACGCTATGGTGTTTGTCTTGCCGTCGGATCTGGAGGGTTTGTCGCTGGCGCTCCTCGACGCTATGGGAGCGGGTCTGTGCGTGCTGACGAGCGACGTTCCAGAGAATCGAGAGGTCGTGGACGGGGCGGGATTCACCTTCGCACGCGGCAGTTCTGCCGATCTGGCGGAACGGCTCCGCTTTCTGATTGCCAATCCGACCGTACGCGATGCAGCTGGTAAAGCGGCAAGAAGGCGAATCGAAGAGCAATATCAGTGGCAGAAGATCGCCATGGACATCGAGAAAGCCTATTTCAAGATTCTCGGTTGGGGGCCGCCGGAAGTGGTTGTGAAGAAACCAAGTGCGAGGGCGGTGGCCGCCGGGGCGGAAAGGCGGGTAGGATAGGGACCCTTTAAATCCCAGAGGTACCGCGTTAGTCCGTCGCGCCTGTCCTGGACGACGCAGGTTTCAAGTCGGGTGCGAGAACTTTAGCGACCAAAGCAGCCATCCGATGCGCGCCGGCCTCGGACAGATGCAGGCCGTCAGTGGTTGCGCTGGGGCCACTTAGCACAGCGGTGAAGTAGTGCTTCGGGATCAAAAAGACGTGATAGCGAGCAGCGAGCTTCCTCTGGCTTTGGCCATACCCGATCTTGTTTGGGAGCAGCGGTAGCTCGAACATCACAAGAGTACGGCCGGCTCGACTGAGCTTCGCAAGAAGCGAGTCGAGGTTTTGGTCGAACTCCGCAGAGGATTCTCTCGAAAGGAGGTCGTTCCCGCCAATTTCGATCAGGACGAGCGTGTCTTGGGGCTGAACTTGTGACGCCTGCATGAGCGCATCTGCAACTCCAGCGCCCGGTTGCGACAAATCCTTCACCCCCATGGCTGTTCGACTCTCGAAGATCTTCGGCCAGGTGGGGATACGGGGATCAATCCCCGCCGAGATAGAGTCGCCGATTACTAGAAGATGATCGCTAGCCGAAGCCCCAACGCGTGGCATGCGTCTGTGCAGGAGTTCGGACGACGTCAATAAAAGCAGCATGACGACTAGGACACCCGCCGAAACTGTTCTAAGTGTGGCCACTCCGGACCACGTCATCCGGCGGGTGAAAAACCACGCGGCGAAAACAATACCGAAGACAGCGTCAACCGCGAATGAAAATGGTGGGGCCGCCATCACAATCAACGCCGCTCCCAACCATGTAGTGAGAGTGCGTAGGAGTGTCAACCGGGATGACTCTTGGCTCGGCCATATGATGGCCAGTATTAGTAGCATCGCACCGACATAAAGAGAGTCACCGGATGCGAGAAACAGCAGGGCAGAACTCATCCGACGAATGGTAACAGTAGAAACTCTCGCGGAAAGCATTCGCGATTGGGAATTGGCGTTTCGCTTAAGGACGGGCCTAGAGCCCGTCTTTTTATTACAATCAAGTGCCGTCTTGCGCGCGGACACGGGAACTTCCAGTCGTCTGTCGCGAGCGGACTCTCGCATGCAAACTACGATTCTCATTACCGGCGGTGCGGGTTTTATCGGGTCGAACTTTGTTCTGCAGCGGATGCAGGAAGATGCGGCGTCGATCGTCAATCTCGACAACCTAACCTACGCCGGCAACCTGCGCAATTTGGAGAGCATTGCGAATGAGCGGCGCTACACGTTCGTCCACGGAGATATCGGCAATCGTGAACTCGTCAAGCAGTTGCTGGAAAAGCATCAGCCGAGCGCGATCGTTCACTTGGCTGCCGAATCCCATGTAGACCGTTCAATCCGCGGGCCGGACGATTTCATTCGCACCAATATCAGTGGCACGTTTGCGCTGCTCGAAGAAACGCGAGCCTACTGGAATTCGCTTGCGGAAGACGAGCGCGGGAGATTTCGTTTCCTGCACGTCTCTACCGACGAAGTTTACGGATCTCTCGGGCCGAACGATCCTCCGTTCAGCGAGACGACGCCGTATGCTCCGAACAGTCCGTACGCGGCGTCGAAGGCTGCGTCGGATCACCTGGTGCGCGCCTATCATCACACCTACGGATTGCCGACCCTCACAACGAATTGCTCGAACAATTACGGGCCGTTTCAGTTTCCTGAGAAGCTGATCCCCTTGATGATTCTGAACGCGCGCGATGGCAAGCCGTTGCCGGTTTACGGCGATGGAAAGAATGTTCGAGACTGGCTCTATGTAGAGGATCACTGCACGGCGATCGCGACCGTGCTGCGCGGCGGCCGGCCCGGCGAAACATACAACATCGGCGGCTGGAACGAGAAACCCAACATGGAGATCGTGGAGACGATTTGCGATCTGGTGGACGAGATAGGGCCGCGTGCGAAGAGTTCGCGCCGCGACCTGATCACGTTTGTAAAGGATCGGCCCGGGCATGATCGGCGTTACGCCATGGACGCGCGCAAGATCGAGCGCGAACTGGGATGGAAACCGAAAGAGACATTCGATACCGGCATCCGCAAGACGGTTCGCTGGTATCTTGAGAATGAAGCGTGGGTGCGGGATGTGACGAGCGGCAGCTATCGGCAGTGGATTGCGACGCACTATTCGAAGTGATCACGGGACACACGAGACTGACTGAATCCATGAAAGAAAGCACGCAGTACAAAGGCATCATCCTCGCGGGAGGATCGGGCACGCGTCTGTATCCGGTGACGCAGGCGATGGGCAAGAGCCTGCTGCCGGTTTACAACAAGCCGATGGTCTACTACCCGTTGTGTACGCTCATGCTGGCGGGAATTCGCGACATTCTCGTGATTTCGACTCCAGACGATGTGCCGAAATTCCAGGCACTATTGCGCGATGGCAGCCAGTACGGAATTCGTTTGCAGTACAAGATGCAACCCAAGCCGGAGGGCATCGCCCAGGCATTTCTGTTGGCGGAGGAGTTCCTTGGAGGAAGTCCTTGTGCGCTCGTTCTGGGGGATAACATTTTTTACGGACACGATCTGGCGAAGGATCTGAAGTCAGCGGCGGCGAAAGTGCACGGAGCGCGAGTCTTTGCATATCGAGTACATGATCCCGAGCGCTATGGCGTGGTTGAGTTTGATGCCGGCGGGCACGCGCTGAGCATCGAGGAGAAACCGAAGCAGCCGAAATCGCGGTATGCCGTTACCGGACTTTATTTCTACGACGATCAGGTGGTGGGGATTGCGAAGTCGCTGAAGCCAAGCGCGCGCGGCGAACTCGAGATCACCGACGTCAACAAGACTTATCTAAAGGCCGGTCAACTCGATGTTGCCGTGATGGGCCGCGGCATGGCGTGGCTCGACACGGGCACGCACGAATCGCTCATGGATGCCGCACTCTATATTCAAGCCATCGAAAAGCGACAGGGGTTGATGGTTGCGTGTCCCGAGGAAATTGCGTACCGGTATGGCTACATCAGCGCAGAGCAGGTGGAACAGATCGGGACTTCAATGAAGAACAACAGCTACGGCACGTATTTGCTGCAACTTCTGCGGGAGAAGGTATTCTGAATCGTGGCTCCGCAGAAGCATGCGGATCTACGGATTCGGCCCAGAAAATCAAAAGATGAAAGCGATAATTTTTGGGGCCTCGGGCCTTCTCGGCAAAGAACTCGTGCGCGAATGGACTGGGGATGACGTCACAGGTCTCAGTTCGCGCGACGTAGATATTCGCGATGCCGGAAAGGTTCGCGAAGTCGTGGAGAATGCGCGTCCGCACTGGATTGTTCTGGCGGCAGCTTACACGGATGTTGACGGCTGCGAGAGTCATCAAGACCAGGCGTTCGCCGTGAACCGCGACGGCGCGGTCAATGTCGCCGAGGCGGCGAAGCAGGTCGGAGCGAAGTTGATCTTTCTCAGTTCGGACTATGTGTTCGATGGAAGGAAGACTTCGCCCTATGAAGCCGGCGATGCACGCAATCCGCAGAGTGTGTACGGCCGTTCGAAGGCGGAAGCCGAGGTACGGCTGCTGGAAGTGATGCCGGACTGCTGCATCGCGAGGACATCGTGGCTTTTCGGAACGGGCGGGAAGTGTTTTCCAGATACGATTTTGAAACTGGCTGCGACTCGGCCGACTCTGGACGTTGTGGATGATCAACGCGGATGCCCAACGTATTCCGTGGACCTGGCTCGAGCGATTATCCAGTTGTGCCGCAAGGGCGCGAGTGGAATTGTTCATGTGAACAACGGTGGAAACTGTTCGTGGTTTGAATTTGCCCGCGAGATCGTAAAGAGCGCCGGACTTCCGACCGAAGTGCGGCCGGCCAGCACGCAGAAGATGGCGCGCCCGGCGCCGCGTCCTGCGTACTCTGTTCTATCTCCGGCGAGCCTGCATCGCTGGGGAGTCATTCTGCCTGACTGGCGGGATGCGCTGCAGCGATATTTGAGAGAGCGATCCGGCCTCGCGAATTAGCGGCCGTTGCTTCCGCTTGATGCAGGCTGTTACGATGCGGCGGGGCCCTGCCAGGTGAAGTCGATCCTCAACTACATTGATGGACAGTTCGTGCGCGGGAAGCGGGAGTTCGCCGACATAAATCCGGCGGACGGCAGTGTGATCGCGCAAGTTGCCGAAGCAGAACAGGGACAGGTTGACGAAGCAGTGCAGGCGGCGCGTAAGGCTTTGCGCGGCGAGTGGGGCAAACTGGGAGTCCGCGAACGCGCTGCCCGGTTGCACAAGATCGCCGACGGGATCGAAGCGCGGTTTGATTCCTTCGTTGCAGCCGAAGTTGCTGACACCGGCAAACCGATTTCACTCGCATCGAGGTTGGACGTTCCACGGGCTGCAGCGAATTTTCGGACATTCGCCGATCTGATCAAAACAGCGGGCGTCGAATCTTTTCAAACCGAAACTCCAGACGGGAAGACTGCGCTGAACTATGCCGTGCGCAAGCCACTGGGCGTTGTCGGCATCATCACTCCGTGGAATCTGCCATTGTTGCTGCTCACCTGGAAAGTCGCGCCTGCATTGGCGTGCGGCAACACGGTCGTTGTGAAACCATCCGAGGAAACTCCAGCGACTGCGACACTGCTTGCCGAAATAATGCAGGCAGCCGGGATTCCAAATGGGGTTTACAACGTGATTCACGGCTTTGGTCCGAATTCGGCAGGCGAACTGTTGACCCGGCATCCGGATGTGAACGCCGTTACGTTCACCGGCGAATCGCAAACCGGAGCCGCCATCATGAAGACGGTAGCGGCGTCGGTGAAGCCCGTGTCATTTGAACTCGGCGGCAAAAATGCTGCGATCGTATTTGCTGATTGCGATTTTGACGATGCGACGAGCGGAATTGCCGAGGCCGTTTTTCTGAATACGGGTCAGGTGTGCCTGTGCGCTGAGCGAGTCTACGTCGAGCGAGCAATCTTCGATAGGTTTGTCGATGCTCTTAAGAAGAAGGCGGAGCGGCTAAACATCGGATCGCCGTTGGAGAAGTCCACTGAACTCGGACCGCTGATTTCCGCGCAGCATCGTGAAAAAGTGCTCTCGTATTATCACCTGGCTCGCGACGAAGGAGCAGTTGTCGTAACCGGAGGCGGAATCCCCCGGTTCGGCAATGAACTCGATAACGGGTTTTATGTGCAGCCCACGATCTATACTGGCTTGCCGGAGTCTGCCCGCTGCGTGAAGGAAGAAATCTTCGGGCCTGTGTGCCATATTGCCCCGTTCGATACGGAAGAAGAAGCAGTCATCTTGGCGAATGACACAAAGTACGGCCTTGCCGCATCGATTTGGACAACGAATCTGAAACGCGGTCATCGTGTGGCCCAGCAAATGAATGTGGGGATCACGTGGGTGAATTGCTGGTTCCTGCGAGATTTGCGAACACCTTTCGGCGGTGCGGGACTCTCCGGGATCGGGCGTGAGGGCGGGATGCACTCACTGAATTTCTATTCCGAACTGAACAACGTGTGTGTGCGCCTGTGAGAATGAGGAAAGCAGAAGGAAAACTCGTTGCGGGAAAGGCCAAGCCGCGTGGGAAATATCCCCACATCAAGCGAGCGGGTGACTTTCTGATCGTGTCGGGAACGAGCGCGCGCCGCGCCGATAATACAATTGCCGGAGCGGAAGTCGATGAGATGGGCACGACTCATCTCGATATTCGGCTGCAGACGAAGGCCGTGATTGAAAATATACGCGACATCCTGGCGAGCGCCGGGGCGAAGCTTGAAGATGTGGTCGAGATGTCGGCGTACCTTGTGAACATGAATGATTTTTATGGTTATAACGAAGTGTACGGCGAGTACTTCGATTACGACGGGCCGGCGCGAACGACCGTCGCCGTGCATCAGTTGCCTCACCCGCATTTGCTGATTGAAATCCGGGCCATGGCATATAAGCCTGAGAAATAGGAGTCGCGATGCCATCCATCAAGAGCCTGAAGGCGTTTAATTTTCAGAGTTGGATCGAAGAGAACAAAGAAAAGTTCAAACCGCCCGTGGGCAACGCGCAGGTGTGGGAAGACGGCGAGATGATGGTCACGGTCGTTGGAGGACCGAACAATCGGCGTGACTATCACGACGATCCGACAGAGGAGTTTTTCTACCAACTCAAAGGAAACATTTTTCTTCGCATCATGGAAATTCCTGGCAAGCCTCCGCTGGAGATTCCGATCAAAGAGGGCGAGATCTTTCTACTGCCGAAGCATATGCGGCATTCTCCACAGCGGTTAGAGGAGGGCAGTATCGGCGTCGTGGTCGAGATGCCGCGTCCAGAGGGCGAGTTGGACGGGTTCGAATGGTATTGCCAGAATTGTCATCAATTGCTGCATCGCGCCGAAGTGAAATTGAAGAGTATCGTGCGCGACCTGCCACCATTGTTTGAACAGTTTTATAGCAACGAAAAGCTGCGCACATGCATGCACTGCGGCGCAGTTCATCCCGGCAAACAGTGAAGATGCCTGTCATCGATATCCATAATCATTTTTTCCCGCGGACGTGGCCGGATCTGGCCGCGCGCTATGGAACTCCTAATTGGCCGTGGATTAAACACACTGAGCCCGGGAAAGCGGACATCATGGTGGGCGATCGATTCTTTCGCCAGATCTATTCCGCCTGCTGGGATCCTGAGGTGCGGCTAAGCGAGATGGATCGCGACAGCGTCGAAATGCAGGTAATCTCGGCCACCCCGGTCTTGTTTGCTTACGATCGCCCAGGAGAACATGCGCTCGACTGTGCGCGCTTGTTCAATGATGCGGCACTGGAACTCTGCGCTCAGGGTAAGGGTCGGTTGAAATCACTATGCCAAGTCCCGCTCCAGGATATCGATAAGGCGTGCAACGAGTTGAGCCGATGCATGAGGGCTGGACATCTCGGAGTGCAAATTGGAAATCACGTTGGCGAGAAAAATCTGGATGACCCGGGCATCGTGACCTTTCTACATCATTGTGCAGATGAAGGCGCCCCGGTGCTGGTGCATCCGTGGGGCATGCTCGCCCCAGAGCGTATGCCGAAGTACATGATGCCTTGGACCGTCGGCATGCCGGCGGAAACACAGCTTGGCATTGTCGCGATGATTCTGGGAGGAGCCTTCGACAAACTGCCGCCCACACTGCGCATCTGCTTCGCGCACGGTGGTGGAAGCTTCGCGTTTTTGCTGGGGCGTTTGGACAATGCATGGCAGTATCATCCGGTGGCACACGGCGTTTGTGAGTTGCCTCCGACCCGATATGTGAACCGGTTTTATGTTGACTCGGCGGTTTTTGACGATCGAGCATTGCAGTTTCTGGTGGGAACCATGGGCGCTGAACGGGTGATGTTGGGTTCGGATTATCCGTTTCCGCTTGGCGAACACCGGGTCGGTTCGCTGATTCGATCGAGCCATTTGACGCCGCAGACGAAAGCTCGATTGCTGGGTGAAAATGCCGAGGAATTCCTCGGGATTGCTGGCGAGAAGCCCGCGGCTGATGTTTCGAAGCAGACAGCGCCACTCGTGCCGCAAGGTGAGCAACTCACTTACAGTTCCTACTTGAAAGTTCCGGAACTGCTAGAACTGCAGCATCCGACGTCTTCGCCTGAACATCACGATGAGTTGCTCTTTATCATCGTGCACCAGACCTACGAATTGTGGTTCAAGGAACTGCTACACGACTTGGATGCCGTGGTGGCGAATTTGCACGCGGCGGGAGCAAAGACCGAATCGCGCGACGAGGTTTATGAAGCGGCACGGCTTCTGCGACGGTGCACTGAGATTACTCGCGTGCTGGTCGAGCAGTTTACGATTCTCGAAACGATGCTGCCAACGCACTTTCTGGCGTTCCGCGGAAAGTTGGAACCGGCGAGCGGATTTCAATCGGAACAGTTTCGAGAGCTGGAGTTTCTGTGCGGGCTGAAGGACGAAAAGATGTTGCGGTACCATAAGCCCACTCCAGAAGCTCATGCGATGCTGGCTCGGAGATTGCGCGAGCCGTCCCTCCACGACGTTTTTTTCGATGCGTTGCGCGCCATGGGTAAGCTGCACTTCGATGAAAGTGCGACGGAACAAGAGCGATTCGCGGCCCGGGCACGAGCGATCCTTTCCCTCTACCGCGACGAACACCGCAATCGCGACTGGATCGACGTGTGCGAGCGCCTCACTGAATTTGATGAATTAGTCGTGAGTTGGAGATTGCGGCACATTCAACTCGTGGAGCGCGTGATCGGCGCGCGTGCGGGAACCGGTGGCTCTGCTGGCTCGTCTTACCTGAAACTCACACTCGAAAAAAAGTTCTTTCCCGAATTGTGGGAGGCGCGCACGCTGCTGACTGAGTAGAGCCGACCGCGCGCAATTCGCACTCAACATCGGTCATGAAGACGAACCCTGAAACCATCACTCTGATCGGAGCCGGATTGAACGGCCCGCTATTGGCCGTCGGTTTGATCCAACGCGGGTTCCGGGTGGAGATGTACGAGAGGCGTCCAGATATGCGGCGCGTGCGGCTCAGCGCTGGACGATCGATCAATCTCGCACTGTCCACCCGAGGCATTCACGCTCTTTCTCAGGCCGGGCTATGGAGCAAGATGCAAAATGACGTCGTCCCGATGAAAGGGCGGATGATGCATTCGACTGCCTCTGAACTCACGTACCAGCCCTACGGGAAAAATGATGCTGAAGTGATCTATTCGATTTCCAGGGCCGAGTTGAATATTGCGCTGTTGAATGCCGCTGAAGCGCAGGGTGCGAGGATATTGTTTCAACAGCGTTGCACCGGAGTTGATCTGAGGACTGGAACGCTCGATATATGGGACGAAGAAAGAGAAAAGGCAAGGACTGCGGAGGCGAACATCGTGATCGGATGCGATGGGTCGGCCTCCGCGATTCGAAGTGAAATGCTGAAGCTGAACCGCTTCAACTTTTCTCAGCAATACCTCGACTATGGATACAAGGAACTCACAATTCCGGCCGGTCCTGGCGGAAAGCATGTGGCGGAGACGCACGCGCTGCACATCTGGCCGCGCGGCAACTACATGCTGATTGCTCTTCCCAATGTTGATGGGACGTTCGGCTGCATTCTGTTTCTGCCGTTTGACGGCCCTGACAGCTTTGCGCAATTGACCGCCCGATCACCCGTGCTCGAGTTCTTTCAGGCGCATTTTCCTGACGCTGTTCGTCTGATGCCCGATCTCGCCGACAACTTTTTCGCCAATCCAACGGGCTCGATGGCGACAATCAAATGTTCGCCATGGCACGTTGATGGGCGAACGCTTCTGCTCGGTGACGCTGCACATGCTATTGTTCCGTTCTTCGGACAGGGAATCAATTGCGGCTTTGAAGATTGCACGTGCCTTTTGGAACTGCTTGACCGGTATGGCGTAGACTGGGCAAAAGTCTTCGGTGAATTCGAGCAAGCCCGCAAAGCCAATACGGACGCGATTGCGGACATGGCGGTCGAAAACTTCGTCGAGATGCGCGATCGCGTGGCAGACCCGCGATTTCTATTTCGCAAGAAAGTGGAACTCACGCTGGAGGCGAGGTATCCGGAGCGGTTCGTGCCCAAGTACTCGATGGTGACATTTCACCGCATACCGTACTCGATTGCTCTAAAGCGTGGGCAGGTGCAGGAGCGCCTTCTCACGGAACTTTGCGATGGGATCGAGCGTGTGGAGGATCTCGACTGGAGCAAGGCGGATCAATTGATCCGGCGCGAACTCACTCCACTGGAGCTGGGATCGTGACCGGCGCGCCGTTTCAATCCGGGGAGGACTTCGCCATTGCGATGGATGCCCGCGATCCTCTCGCGCATTTTCGAAATCGATTTTGTTTCCCTAAGACGAAGGGCGGCGAGGATTGTATTTACTTGTGCGGGCACTCGCTGGGCCTGCAGCCGAGGTCAGCGAGCTCCTACATTGAGCAGGAGTTGCGGGACTGGGCACAACTGGGAGTGGAGGGACACTTCCACGCGAAGAGTCCGTGGGTGCCCTATCATCGGCTGTTGACTAGCCAGACCGCGGCGTTGGTTGGAGCGCTCCGATCGGAAGTTGTGGTGATGAACTCGCTGACTGTCAATCTACATCTGATGATGACGTCGTTCTACCGCCCGACCAAGGCGAGATACAAGATTGTAGTCGAGCGCGGCGCGTTCCCCTCGGATCAATATGCCGTGAAATCGCAGATCAACTGTCATGGGTTCGACCCGGCATCCTCGCTCGTTGAACTCAGCACTCGTGAGGGCGAATCGTGTTTACGCGACGAAGACGTCGAATCGCTGATCGATCGCGAAGGCAATTCGATCGCGCTGATCCTGCTCGGCGGAGTGAATTACGTTACGGGGCAAGCCTTCGACATGGCCGGAATTACGAAGGCGGGACACCGGAAAGGATGTGTAGTGGGATTTGACTTGGCGCATGCTGCCGGGAATATCCCGCTGCGGCTTCACGACTGGGGACCCGATTTCGCGGTCTGGTGCAATTACAAATATTTGAACGGTGGTCCGGGATGCGTTGGGGGATGTTTCGTTCATGAACATCATGCTCGTGCGTGGGAGTTGCCGCGTTTGGCCGGGTGGTGGGGCCACGACGAGAAGACGCGATTCGAGATGGGGCCTGATTTCCATCCAATGCCTGGAGCAGAGGGCTGGCAGTTGAGCAATCCGCCGATTGTGGCGCTGGCTCCCTTGCGGGCTTCGCTGGAGATATTTGACGAAGCGGGAATGGATCGCTTGCGCGCGAAGAGTATGACGCTGACAGGATATATGGAATTCCTGCTTGCAGAGCGGGGCTCACCGAAGTTTTCAGTCATCACGCCGCCCGAGCCAGAACACAGAGGGGCGCAACTTTCGATCCGACTTCCGCATAGTGGCCGTGATCTCTGCGCCCGTCTCATCGAGCAGGGAGTGATTGGAGACTGGCGTGAGCCGGACACTTTTCGCGTAGCGCCGGTACCTTTGTATAACTCGTATCGCGACGTTTACCGCTTCGTGCAGCACTTTCTCTCGGCTCTTCGATAAACCACATCCTTTATGTCCCTGTGGGGCCGGGCACGATCCCTCTGTCTGACCTGGCACTCCTTCAAGATTCAGAAACGGCCGGCTTTGCGGCGCTTGACCAAATACAGCACGTTGACTACATTGAGAAGCCGGTTCTCATAACTGCGAGGCATACCTAATGAATGCAAAGAATCCATCGCGCAAGACGGGTCTGCGTCAGAAGGCGCAGCTGATGTCTTCATCGGAAATTGAGCGGACCCTGGTCAGGCTGGCGTACGAAATCGTCGAGAAAAATGGCGGCGTCGATGGCCTTGGCCTGGTGGGCATTCGTCGGCGCGGTGTGCCGATTGCCGAGCGTCTGGGCAAGATCATCACTCGCATCGAGAGCGCCAAGGTGCCGGTGGGAACGTTGGATATTACGTTTTACCGTGACGATCTGTCGACGCTGGGGCCGAAGCCGGTGGTACATGAGAAGGAGATCGGGTTCGAAATCGAGGATAAGAATATTGTCCTGGTCGATGATGTTCTCTATACAGGACGCACGACGCGGGCAGCGCTGGATGCCCTTTTTTCCCACGGTCGTCCCCGTCGGGTGCAATTGTGTGTTTTGATCGACCGAGGACATCGGGAGATTCCGGTTGAGGCCACCTTCGTCGGCCGCAATGTGCAGACAACCGCGAGCGAGGTCATCGAAGTCAAGCTGACAGAGATCGACGACGCAGAGAAAGTTCTGCTGATGGAGAAGTAGAGAGATCGCAGAGAAGAAAAGGACGGTGGATCGAATCCACCGTCCTTTTTTTTACACTCTAGGCAATGCGCGTGCAGACTGCTTTGGTCTGCGTGTAGAGGTTGAGGACGTCATGCCCCATTTCTCGCCCCCAGCCTGATTGTTTATAGCCGCCAAACGGTAGCGCGGCGTCGAAGATGTTGTAGCAGTTAATCCACACCGTCCCGGCGCGGAGTTGCTCGGCCATGCGATGCGCTTTGCCGATGTCGCGCGTCCACACCGCAGCCGCGAGCCCATATTCGCTGTTATTGGCACGGGGAATGATTTCTTCTGGGTCGGTGAACGGCATGGCCGCCACGACCGGTCCGAAGATTTCTTCCTGCACGACTTTCATGTTTTCCCGCGTGTCGACAAGCACCGTGGGTTCGACGAAGTATCCGCGATCGCTGGCCTTGTGGCCGCCGACGACTGCTTTCGCGCCTTCGGAGAATCCGGATTCGAGATATCCACACACACGATCCAGCTGTTCGGCAGAGACCAGCGGGCCCATCTGTGTTTCGGGATCGAGACCGGAGCCGACCTTGATTTTCCGCGCATGGTCGGCAACACCTTCGACGACCTGATCGTAAACCGATTTCTCGACATACAATCGCGAGCCGGCACAGCAGCATTGTCCGTGGTTGAAGAAGATTGCGCTGGCCGAGCCGGCAATCGCTGTCTCCAGGTCCGCGTCCTTGAACACGACGTTCGGAGATTTGCCGCCGAGTTCCAACGAAACTTTCTTCAAGTTGCCTGCGGCGGCGTGGACGATCAACTTGCCGACCTCGGTCGATCCGGTGAAAGCGACCTTGTCGACATCAGGATGAGCCGCGAGCGCCGCTCCGGCGGTTTCGCCGTAGCCGGGGATAACGTTAACTACACCGTCGGGGAAGCCGGCTTCCATGATCAACTCGCCGAGACGTAGCGCAGAGAGAGGAGTTTGTTCCGCAGGCTTCAGCACAACCGTGCAGCCTGTGGCCAGCGCTGGGCCGAGCTTCCACGCTGCCATCAGCAGCGGAAAATTCCACGGAATAATCTGACCTACAACTCCGACTGGTTCTCGCAGTGTGTAGGCGAGGTACTTTGCGCCCGGTGTGTAAGGAACCGAGAGTGGAATTGTGTTGCCCTCGATCTTGGTCGTCCACCCTGCCATGTAGCGGAAGAGATCGACGGCTAGCGGAACGTCGGCTGCCTTGGCAATGTTCAGAGGCTTTCCGTTGTCGAGACTCTCGATGTAGCCGAATTCCTCGGTATGTTGCTCGAGTAGATCGGCCAGCTTCCAAATCAAGCGGCCGCGTTCAGAGGCGGTCATCCGGCGCCAGGGCCCACTGTCAAAAGCCTTGCGCGCAGCAGCCACGGCTTGATCGATATCTTCGCGATCGCCTTCCGCGACCTGCGCGAGAACTTCGCCAGTCGCGGGATTGTACGTAGGAAAAGTCTTGCCCGACGCGGCATTCACCCACCGGCCGTTGATCAGCATTTTTCTTGGCTTGTCGATAAACTCCGCGACGTGCGGATGGATTTGCGGGGAAACTACGATGCCCATACGTCCTCCTTGGTCAACGTGGACTGTAGAGAAATGATGCCGGACGATGCAGCGACCGGGGTATGCTAGCGCCGCGGGGGAGGAAATGCAATCCCGGCTTAGCCGTAGTAATTATCGATTAGCGGTGAAAAGTTCCTGGCGCGCGCCGTGTCATCTACTCGCCGTACGGGACCCAGATATTTTTCACCTGAGTTGCGTGTTCGAGGAACCAGCGGCCTTCCGCAATTTTCGGATTGAACCAGTCGATGACACGGCCTTCGTTGGTCCAGACCTGTTTCAAATTTCCGATCGACATGGCTTTGGCTGCGGCAACGGTGGCTTCGTCTCCGTAGCACCAAATGGCGTCAACGTCGTCGTGCTCGGCGAGCGTCTTGAGAAGTTGCGAAGCGTAGCCCGTCACAATGTTCACCGCGCCGGCGGGCATATCGCTGGTGTCGAAGAGTTGATAGAGATCACTGGCAATCAGCGGGTATCGTTCTGAGGGGACGGCAATCACGGTGTTGCCCATCGCAAGCACTGGCATCACAAGGGAAAGGAATCCCAACAAAGGCGCTTCCGTCGGGCAGATCACGGCGATGGTTCCGATCGGTTCGTTCAATGCGATCGCGATATTGCGGAAGGGCGGATCGTGCACCGCACCGTCAAACTTGTCAGCCCACGCCGCATAAGAGAAGATGCGCTCAACTCCGAGGTCGACTTCCAGCATCGCCTGCTTCTCGCCAATGGCTGCGCCAAGGTGAAGGATAATCTCCTCGCGGCGCTGCGCCATGTTCTCGGCAAAGTAGTACAGAACCTGCGCACGATTGTGCGCGGTTGCTTTGGCCCATGACTCAGCCTTGCGAGCTGCTTCAACCGCGTTGCGGATGTCCTTGCGATTTCCCAGTGGCGCTTCACCCAACAGTCGTCCGTCCGGCGAGCGCACTTCCATGCTGTATCCGGAGTCGGGGCGTGCTTGCTTGCCTCCGATGTACAACTTCACGGTGTGGTCGATCGCGGGTATGCTGGTTTCGGGCGGAGCCTCGATCTGCGCCGGCGCTGGCATGCTTACGGCGGGCAGCTTGGGAGCGTGCTTGAACCACGAAGGCTCCATGTATTCGAGTAAGCCCTCGCGGCCACCTTCACGACCGTATCCGCTCTCGCGGTATCCGCCAAAACCGCACGCAGCATCAAACAGATTCGTGCAATTCACCCACACGACCCCAGCTTTCAATTGCGCCGCAACGTGAAGCGCGACGTTGATGTTCTCGCTCCACACGCACGACGCGAGGCCGTAGACCGTGTTGTTTGCCAATTCCACAGCCTCTTTCGGGGTGCGGAACGTCATCGCCGCGAGGACCGGACCGAATATCTCCTGTTGCGCGACGATGGATGTCGGATGCACATTGCTCAAAAGAGTGGGTGGATAATAGAAACCACGCGAAGGCAGCGTGACTTGCGGCTGCCAGCAGGTCGCGCCATCAGCGACTCCCTGCGCTACCATGCGCTCGATACGATCGAGTTGCACGCGCGCGACGATAGCACCAATATCGATCGCCTTGTCGAGCGGTGGACCGATTCGCAAAGTGCTCATACGATCCCGAATTTTTGCGATCAGCGGCTCCGCAATGCTCTCCTGCATCAGCAGTCGTGAGCCCGCGCAACATACCTGGCCCTGGTTGAACCAAATTCCATCGACGAGTCCCTCAACCGCGCTGTCGAGATCAGCATCATCGAAGATGATGAACGGAGATTTTCCGCCGAGTTCGAGCGAAAGGCGCTTGTGGCTCGAGGCCGTGGCGCTGCGAATCGCCCGGCCAACTTCTGTCGAACCAGTGAATGCAATTTTGTCGACGTCGGGATGCTTGACCAACGCCTCGCCCGTTGAGCCATCTCCAGTCACGATATTGACGACTCCATTCGGCAAACCCGCTTCCTGGCAGAGTTCGGCAAATACCAGGGCAGTGAGCGGAGTAAACTCCGCGGGCTTCAACACAACCGTGTTACCCGTCGCCAGGGCAGGAGCGATCTTCCACGCCAACATGAGGAGCGGAAAATTCCAGGGAATGATCTGGCCGACTACGCCGCAAGGTTCATGGTCGGGAAATTCCTGAGCCAGCAACTGCGCCCATCCCGCATGGTGATAAAAATGCCGCGCCACCAGAGGAATATCGATGTCGCGACTCTCACGGATGGGCTTGCCGTTATCCATGGTTTCGATAACCGCCAGCAGCCGGGAATGTTTTTGGATCAAGCGCGCGAGTGCGTATAGATAACGCGCTCGGATATGGGGAGTGAGCGCGCGCCAGTGAACAGATGCCTTGCGGGCAGCCTTAACCGCTAGATCGATGTCGGCAGCACTGCCTTGAGCAACGGCGGCCAACTTCTCGCCGTTCGAAGGATCGAACGTGTCGAAATATTCCCCGGCAGCGGGCGATTGCCACGCGCCATCGATGAAAAGTCCAAAGCGCCGACCATGGCGATCGAGCCATGATGCCGCTTCTTTCGGATCTTCCGGAGCAGGTCCGTACTCCATGCTGACGAATTTTTCGGCAATGCTCATTGGAATTCGGCTCGTTTAACGATTAGTTCCGCTCAGCCACGTATTTGCACGCTACGCAATCGGATGACGATACTCTGCAGAATACCGCCCGGTTACATGGTGCTCCAATTGGCGTTCAATGTCCCCAAGTAATCCACTAGCTCCGAAGCGGAAAAGTTCCGCCTGCATCCACGACGGGCCGAGTTCTTCTTTCATCATCGCCAGCCAATCGATGGATTGCTTTGCGGTACGGATTCCGCCCGCGGGCTTGAAGCCGACCGCCATTCCAGTCTGCTGCGCGTATTCGCGGATCGCGCGAACCATGACGAGGCTGACCGGCAGCGTCGCGTTCGTCGGTTCTTTCCCGGTCGAAGTTTTGATGAAGTCCGCACCCGCCATCATCGCGACGAAGCTGGCTCGTGCTACGTTGCGTAACGTCAGGATGTCGCCTGTGCCCAGGATGACTTTCATGTGAGCTGCGCCGCAAGCCTGCTTGAAAGCCGCGACTTCATCGTAGAGTGCCTGCCAGCGGGCTCCGAAGACATGGCCGCGTGTGATGACGACGTCGATCTCGTGAGCTCCAGCTTCCACCGAGCGGCGAATTTCCGCAACGCGCTCAGCAAGCGGAGAGAGCCCCGCGGGAAATCCCGTGGACACAGCGGCAACGTGAATACCGCTTCCCTCCAGTGCGTGAAGCGCTGTTTCGATAAACGTGTGGTAGACGCAGACAGTGCCTACCTTAATGCCAAGTTCTTCGACGCCAAGTTTCCGTGCGAGTTCGTGCTGGATGGGCTGTCGCGCTTTTGCGCAGAGCCGGCGCACACGCTCATCAGTGTCGTCGCCCGAGAGCGTCGTCAGATCCATGCACGTGATTGCACGCAGAAGCCAGGCAGCCTGCCATTCCTTTTTTACAGTTCGCCGTGCAACCTGGCTTTGGGCGCGCCGTTCCACGGCACTCGTATTCACGCGAACTTCCTGCACCCAATTCAGATCAAGTGGAATGCCGGAGTTGGAGAGAAGCGAACGTCCAGCGAGCGTGGCGATCGTATTCGAGGATTGTTGCTCACGCGACACAGCATCGCTTCCTGATTTGCGCGCGAGGTTCGGATAGCCATGATCAACCGACATTGCAGTTTTGCCTTCTATACCCGAGTGGAACGCAAGCCCGCAGGCTTGGCGGGGCCGGTTCCTTATTGTTGCAATTGTACGGCACGTAATCTTACAACGCGAACTTGAGTGTCTACTCCCGGATGGTCAAGAAAAAAGTGAGAATCATCGGCCAGGGTTTACAATGGCGCACGATTCGGCATAGCGGCGAAGTCATTTCACGACGTGCTTCACCTGAGTTATGAACAACAAGGCAGTGTCTCCTGGAGTCCGAAAGAAGCTTGAGCGAACTGCGGCCAAGGTGATGAAGAACGCCCACGCTCCGTACTCCAACTTCCACGTCGGAGCGGCGATCTTGCTCACGAATGGAAAAATCTTCTCCGGCTGCAACGTCGAGAACGCATCCTACGGGATGACGAACTGTGCGGAGCGAACCGCAATCTTTTCTGCAGTGGCACAATTGGGTCCGAAGATTGAAATTCGCGCGGTTGCAGTTACCAACGATCATGGCGTCGCCTGCTCGCCGTGCGGGGCGTGTCGTCAAGTAATCTACGAGTTCGGGCCCGACGCCACAATTTTTTTCCAGGGCGCGAACGGGCCCAAGCAGGCCCACATCACCGAATTGCTTCCTGAAGGATTTCGCCTCTCGTGAACACAACCACAATGGCGCCACAGACTTTCCGCGCGATTGATGTAATCCGCAAGAAGCGCGATGGAGTGGAACTGTCACGTGGCGAAATTGAAGGCTTGGTGAACGCGTACACCAGCAACGAAATCCCCGACTATCAAGTGTCCGCGTGGCTGATGGCGGTAGTGCTAAAGGGCATGACCCGGCCCGAGACTGCGGCCTTGACGGACGCGATGCTTCGCTCAGGCGAGGTGCTGGATCTCTCTTCGTTGCGCGCGAGCAAAGTCGACAAGCATTCCACCGGTGGCGTTGGCGATAAGACTTCTCTGGTGCTGGCTCCTTTGGCTGCTGCCGCCGGTGTCGCGGTGCCGATGATCAGCGGCCGCGGACTCGGACACACTGGCGGGACGCTCGACAAACTAGAGTCCATCCCCGGTTTCAATGTGAATCTTCCTGTCGCCGAGTTCCGGCGTGTGCTCGAAGCCTGCGGTTGCGCCATGATCGGGCAGACGGCAGAGATCGCTCCCGCGGACAGAAAACTCTACGCCCTGCGCGACGTCACAGGCACCGTGGAGAGTCCGTATCTAATTTGCGCGTCGATCATGAGCAAGAAATTGGCGGAGGGCATTGACGCACTCGTGCTCGATGTGAAAACCGGATCCGGCGCTTTTATGAAAAGCGAGAAAGACGCCGCCTTTCTCGCCGAACTGATGGTCGAGACCGGCGAGAGAATGGGAAAGCAAGTGGTTGCGCTGATTACTGACATGGATCAGCCCTTGGGCAACATGATCGGCAATTCTCTTGAAGTTGTGGAAGTGGTCGACGTGCTTCACGGCGGTGGTCCGCAGGATCTGCGCGACTTGTGCATCGAACTTGCTGGATGGATGCTGCACCTTGGCGGTGTCTCTAAAACGGTTGCAGAAGGAAAGCAGCAGAGTGCGAAGCTGATTTCTTCCGGAGAAGCGCTAGAACGATTTCGGCAGATGGTCGAACTGCAGGGTGGCGATGTGCGCGTAATCGACGATGCCAAGCGCTTGCCTCAGTCGCAGCACACTATGGAAGTTGTGAGCGCGAAGGCGGGGTACGTCGGATCGATCCAATGCGAGCAAGTTGGTACCGCGTGCGTGATTCTGGGCGGAGGCCGCGAGCGGAAGGAAGACTCTGTCGATCCCGCCGTGGGAATTGTGCTCCACAAGAAAGTCGGAGACCAGGTTAACGGCGGTGAGCCTCTGGCGACGATTTACTACAATGCCGCGCCACGAGCGGAGCGAGCGCGCCAACTGATCGAGGCGAGTTTTGAAATCGCGAGTTCGGTGCCTTCGGCGAAGAGACCGCTGATTCACAGAGTGATCGGAAAATCTGGGGAGAAGAACTAAATGGGACGCTACACAGGAATTCTTGGCCTGTTGACGATGCTCGGTCTCGCTTACATTTTCTCCACCAATCGCCGCGCCATCCGTGTGAAGACGGTGGCCTGGGGACTGAGCCTGCAAGTTCTGTTTGCCGTGTTCGTTCTCCGCAGCGACTATGGGCGCCGCATCTTTCAGGTTGCCGGCGACGCCGCGAATCGCGTCCTCAGTTATGCCTTCGTCGGTTCTGAATTCGTTTTCGGCCCACTCGGCAAGCAAGGCTCCAGCATCGGTTTCATTTTCGCTTTTCAGGTGCTGCCTACGGTCATCTTCATCTGTGCGCTCTTCGCGATCCTCTATCACTACGGCATTATGCAGTTCGTTATTCGAATTGCGGCCTGGGCCATGACGCGCATCATGGGTGCGAGTGGTGCTGAATCGCTAAATGTTGCCGCCAGTATCTTCATGGGCCAGACGGAAGCCCCCGTCACCATCCGCCCGTTCTTACCTGATCTCACACGATCCGAATTGATGACCGTCATGACCAGCGGCATGGCGCACGTCTCCGGTTCGATCATGGCGGCCTACTTCGCATTCGGAGCGGAACCGCGGCACATCCTCAGCGCGGTAATCATGACAGCTCCCGGCACGATCCTCGTTTCCAAAATGCTCGTGCCCGAAACTGAAGAGCCCAAAACCGCCGGGCGCGTTGTGATGAGCGAGGACGAAACCGAAAAAGAGAAGCACGAAAACCTGCTCGGTGCCATCGCTCGTGGCACGGGAGACGGCCTGCACATGGCTCTTAATATCGGAGCGATGTTGATTGCATTTCTCGCGCTTGTCGCTCTGCTCGATGGAATTTTCGGCGGCATACACCGTCACGTCGCGTGGTTCCCAGTTAGCGTGGAGAGCGTTTTGGGCGTGTTGTTCTCGCCGGTGGCGTGGGTCATCGGGATTCCGTGGCGCGATTGCCCCGCGATCGGAAACCTGCTGGGCGTGCGAATGGTGCTAAACGAACTTGTGGCCTTCTCGATGCTAGGACCGCAAAAAGCTGCGCTCGACCCACGGTCCTTTACCATCGCCACGTTTGCGCTGTGCGGTTTTGCGAATCTCAGTTCGATTGGAATTCAGATAGGCGGCATCGGCGCGCTCGCACCGAACAAAAGGGGCGAACTGGCTCGACTTGGGGTTCGCGCTATGCTGGCCGGCACGATGGCGAACCTGATGTCAGCCTCCATCGCGGGCATGCTGCTTTGAACCTCGTTGTGTTCTACTTCTCGCAGAGGAAATTTCAGTGAAAAGATTCTTTGCCACGACCGTCCTGATTGCGCTCGCATTTTCATGTTGCCTGCCCTGCGCGATCGCAGCGACACCACAGCGAGTGATCATCGACACCGATCCTGGCATCGACGATGCAATGGCCATTCTGCTGGCGCTGAACTCGCCTGAACTCAAGGTAGAAGCACTGACTGTTGTCCCCGGCAACGTCGATGGACGGCAGGGTCTGGAGAATGCGCTGAAATTAGTCTCTCTGGCCGGGCGATGCGATCTGCCGGTGGCGGGCGGAGCGCAGCACCCGCTGAATCAGAAACTGATCACGGCACAATACTGGCATGGCAAGAACGGACTGGCAGGCGTCGAATTGCCGGCTCCGAAATGCAAGGCCGATGCGCGGTTTGGTCCCGATCTCATCATCGATCTCGTTCACAAGTATCCGCATGAGCTTACGTTGATTCCTGTCGGACCACTGACGAATATTGCGCTGGCAGTTTCTAAAGATCCGTCGATTGCATCGTTGGTGAAGGATGTCGTGATTATGGGCGGGTCGATTACTGGAGGGAACGTCGACGGCGCCGCAGAGGCAAACATCTACGGTGATCCAGAAGCTGCAGCCATCGTGTTCAATGCGGGGTGGATGGTGACGATGGTTGGCTCCGATGTGGGCGAGCGAACTTTAATTACCCGCAAAAACCTGGCGGACTTGCAGTCTCTTCATGGCCCCGAGAGCGACTTCATTGCTAAGCTAGCGGATTTTTATCTGACTCGTTCGGAGAAGAGTGGCTACCAGGGAGCTGCGATGTACGATCCGCTTGCCGTCGCTACAGTGATTGATCCGACGCTTGTTTCTCTCAAAGACATGCACGTCGATGTGGAAACTAAGGGCGAATTCACACGCGGAGAAACGGTCGCGAATCGAATGGGCTCGGACGAAAACAACGTGCTGCACGGCGACCACTATGAAATCGATGGCGTAGTCCCGTTGAAGCCAAATGCGCGGGTGTGCTTGGCGTCGGACGCGGACCGATTCTTGCAGTTATTCGTCAGTCGGATCAAAGGGAAATAGCCCGAACGCATTCGTCCGCGTCCGTTCTCGAACTTGGCGTTGAACCGATACGCTATCCATTCGCGTGAGCGACTAGCAAAATTGCCAGCGCGTAAAAGACGAACATCAAGACCAGATAAAGCTTCGCGCGCGAGCCTGAGCCTGCAAATTCTTTCCACGCCAGAACTCCCCACAGTGCGGCGACCATGGGCGCCGATTGGCCAATCGCATACGAGATGGCCTGTCCCGTAAACTTCCCGGCTGTCAGATTGAAGACTGTGCCAAGACCCCACACGCATCCGCCGAAAAGGCCAAGCAGATGTCCGGAGGGCGGGCCGCTAAAGAATCCACTAAATCCCACCGGCTCGCCGACAAGCGGGCGCTTCATAAAATAAATATTCCAGAGGAAACAGGAAAGCAGCGCACCGAGCGTGAGAAACACGGCCGCGCTATATGGCGTAAGAGTATTTCCGCGCGTCATGGAGTAGGTCATGAACGGACTCCACAAGCCCATGAGCACTCCAGAAACGACGCAGGTGACGATGCTCTTTCTCGAAACCGAGCGTCCAGAACTAGCCAGGCTCCCGTAGGCTTTGCCGTCGAGCACTACGGCGATGAAAGCGCATGCCACGCCCAGGGCCAAAAACATGCCGTTGCCTTTTGGCTGAATCACATAATTCAGCACGACTCCCACGACGAGCGCGATTCCGATGGACACCGGGAACGCGACCGCGAGCCCGGCCATGTCGATAGCCGCAACCAGCAAGAGATTCGCGAGATTAAAAATCGCCCCCCCAACAAGTGTAGAGACGATGTTCGACGTGTCGGCGGAGTGAACGTTGTTGAGAAAGCTGGACGAGTCATGTCCGGTGCTTCCCATCGTGAAGGCAAGGATCAGCGAAATTAAGAAAATGCCGATCGCGTAGTCCCAGTAAAACAGTTCGAAACGATAATTCTTGACGCCTTTATAAGTGTTGGCCCATGAACCCCAGCAGACGGCACTGGTGATCATCATCAACAGCGCAATCGTCAAACTCGGCGGCGTGAACATCGTGATCTCCCTTGGAAAACGAGTAACTGTACTCTTCTTTGCCGCGGGCCACAAGTTAGGCCACGGGTCAGTTGGGTCACAGACTTGGCTCTGTCGGTGTCCTCTCGACGGTCTGTTATGCTATCGCGCGTGACGCGCACGTTCCTCATCGACACCGACACAGCTTCTGACGACGCGGTCGCGCTCATCATGGCTCTGCGAGCGCCGGATGTGCGCGTGGCAGCGATTACGGTTGTCGCCGGCAACGTCGACGTGCAGCAGGCGACGCGCAACGCCTTATACACAGTGGAACTCTGCGGCGCGAGTGTCCCGGTCTACTCGGGTGCGGCTCGTCCGTTGCTGCGTCCATATCAAAATGCGACTTGGTTCCACGGACGCGATGGTCTTGGGGATCACAACTATCCTGCGCCGCGGCAAACAGCGCAGTCGAAGCACGCAGTCGACGCGATCATCGAAACGATCGATGCGAATCCCGGACTCGTGCTTGTGACGCTCGGCCCCTTGACCAACGTCGCGCTCGCCGTGTCGAGAGAACCAGGCATCGCAGCGAAAGTTAGCCGTTGCGTTGTCATGGGCGGCGCACCGTGCTGCGAGGGAAACGTGACTCCGGCGGCCGAATACAACATATGGGTCGATCCTGAGGCTGCGTCTGTCGTCATGCGGAGCGCTCTTCCGGTGGAACTGATCGGGTGGCATCTCTGTCGGGGACAAGCCGTACTCGATCCGACCGAAATCGCGCACGTTAAAGGATTCAATACGCCCACGGCGCATTTCGCCATTGAATGCAACAGCCACGCACGCGTGGCCCTAAAAACTCAGACCGGCGAAGACGGAATATGCCTGCCCGACCCGGTCACGATGCGCCTGGCCCTCGATCCGTCCGTGGGAACCGAGTGGAGCGATCACTACGTGGAAGTCGAAACGCAGAGTGAACTCACGCGCGGAATGACGGTAGTCGATCGTCTGAACGTCGCCGACGATGAACGCAATCGAGCGGTCTGGGCTCCGGCAATTCAGAAAGGTCGAGTGAAAGTTTGCTGGACCATCGACAATGCCCGCTGGAAGCAGGGACTTTACGCGGCTTTGCGGTAGGTCGTTCTATCCGTTCACCTGCGCGTACGTTGCACGCCGCAGGAATTCCCCTTGTCCCGCGCGGCCCAGGAACTTGTCACCATCGACGACAACTTGCCCGCGAGACAGAACGACGTCGGGCATTCCTGTGACCTGGATTCCCTCGAACATCGAATAGTCCACTCGCATGTGATGAGTCTTCGCGCTGATCGTGTGCTTGCGTCGGGGATCAAAGATCACCAGGTCGGCGTCGCTTCCAACAGCGATCGTTCCTTTGCGAGGGTAGAGGCCGAATAGTTTCGCCGGAGTTGTCGACACCAACTCCACAAAACGATTGGCGCTGAATCGGCCGCCAGCAACGCCGCCGGAGTAGATCAAACTCATGCGGTGCTCCACGCCCGGGCCTCCGTTGGGAATCTTCGTGAAATCGTCGCGTCCCATTTCCTTTTGTTCTTTGAAACAGAACGGGCAGTGATCGGTGGAGACAACCTGCAGATGATCACGCTTCAGTCCGTTCCACAGTTTTTCCTGGTTCCACTTTTCTCGGAGCGGAGGAGTGAAAACGTACTTGGCACCTTCAAAGCCTGGGGCGTCCATGTTCTCAAGCGAAAGGTACAGGTACTGCGGGCATGTTTCAGCGTAAACGGGAAGTCCGCGATCGCGAGCTTCTCGAATTTTCTCCAGCGCTTCATTGCAACTTAAATGCACGATGTAAATGGGTGCGCCTGCAATCTCGGCCAGAGCAATCGCGCGACCTACCGCCTCTGCCTCGGCGGTCGTGGGACGAGTGAGCGCGTGATATTTGGGGGCCTTCTTTCCCTCGGCGAGAGCCTGCTGGACGATTACGTCAATCGCGCTGCCGTTTTCCGCGTGCATGCAGACCAGGCCGCCGTTCTTCGACGTAGTTTGCAGAGCTTTGAAGATGCTGCCGTCGTCGAGCATGAACACACCGGGATACGCCATGAAAAGTTTGAAGCTGGTGACGCCTTCATGCACGAGATCGTTCATCTCCGAAAGTTGTCCACCCGATACGTCGGTGACGATGCAGTGAAACGCGTAGTCGCAGACAGCTTTATTCGAAGCTTTGTTCATCCATGTTTCGAACGCCTGTCGCAAAGGTTGGCCTTTGTACTGGATCGCGAAGTCGATGAGCGTGGTCGTGCCTCCGAAGGCCGCAGCGCGTGTGCCAGTTTCGAAGTCGTCAGCGCTCATCGTGCCACCGAAAGGCATGTCGAGATGCGTATGAACGTCAATTCCTCCGGGGAGCACGAGTTTGCCGGATGCATCCAATACTTTGGCGGCGTTCTGGTGCGGAAGATCGCTTCCGACTGCGGAGATTTTCCCGTTCGTGATGGCAACGTCCGCGGTGTAAGTATCGGTTGCAGTCACCACGGAGCCGTTTTTTATGATCGTATCGAAACCCATCGAGTCCTCCGTCGCTCGGCCGCGTGCAGACCGGGATGCGAAAGGGAATTCTATGCTACACTGCCGCACTTTAGTTGTTCGACATCACTCGGTATCAACTCCTCAGAATTTCTTCGCGAAGGGGAACGGCCATGAAGTTTGGCATCACACTGAAACCTGATATTTCCGTCGAACGCATCGTCGGCCTCGCGCGCCAGGCGGAGGGCGCTGGATTCGAGTACGGCTGGATTTTCGATTCGCACGTTCTATGGATGGAACCGTATCCACTGATGACGCTGATGGCGACGAACACGCAGCGAATGCGCATCGGTACATGCGTGACGAATCCAGCGACGCGCGATCTTACGGTGACGGCCAGCCTCTTCGCGACACTCAATCTAATATCCGGCGGGCGCATGGAACTCGGCATTGGCCGCGGCGACAGTTCACGCCGAGTGATGGGCAAGAAGCCGGTGAGTTGGTCGCAATTGGAGGCCGCAGTAGCTGAGTTCCGCGCTCTGACTTCAGGCAAGGAAGTGCAACACGATGGTCAGCCGACTCGCCTCAGTTGGGCGAAAGATTCTCCGCGAGTTTGGATCGCCGGGTATGGTCCCAAGGTTCTGCACATGGCGGGACGAGTCGCAGACGGAATCATTCTGCAGTTCGCCGATCCGGCGCTGATTTCGTGGTGCATGGGATTTGTGAAAGAGGGCGCTCGCGCCGCCGGACGCGACCCCAGCCAGATTGAAGTCATGTCGGCCGCGCCGGTATGGGTTTCCGATGACTTGAGCGTGGCGCGCGAACGCGTGCGGTGGTTTCCGGCGCTGGTCTCAAACCATGTGATGGATTTGATCCGGCAGTACAAACCGGAAGACTTGCCACCGGCGCTGACATCATACGTACAGGATCGAGGTCACTACGATTACCAGCACCACTGCGAAGTTGGCAGCGACAACGCAGATTTTGTCTCTGACGAGGTGATCGATCGTTTTACGTTGACGGGAAATGTCGAATCTCATCGCAAGAAATTGCGCGATCTTGCGGACGTTGGAGTCACGCAGTTCAACATCTACCTGATGTGCGGCGACGAGGAGCAAACGATTGAGATCTACGAGCGGGACGTGTTGCCGTCGTTTCTGGAGCGCAGGAAATAGCACACCTACGCGGCGGTCCGCGCCGAAAGCGCCGATTGGCGTGGAACCTTCATCATTGCGTAATAGCTAACAAAAGAAACGACGAAGCCAACGAACCAGGAATAGTCATACAGCGCGCGCACCGCGGGAATTGCCAGCCCCGCAAGCGCGGTTCCCGCTCCGAGTGCCAGAGCGATCACAGCACGCCAGTTAAATCCGTGTGAGTATTCGTACGGCCCGTCACGAAGATACAGTTGGTCCACCTGCAGCACGCGTCGTCGAATCACGAAATAGTCGCAGATCATGATGCCCGCCACTGGCCCGAGAAACGCGGCGTAGCCGCCGAGCCATCCCATGATGAACGTACTGTAACTGGAGAGCAGCTTCCACGGCATCAGCGCTACGCCCATCACACAGGTGATGACTCCGCCGGTGCGAAAGCTTATTTTCCGCGGCCATAGATTGGAAAAATCATTGGCCGGCGAGACCACGTTCGCGCCGATGTTGACGTTCAGCGTTGCCAGCAAGATCGCAACCAGTGAGATGACAACTGCAACGGGCGAGTGGAAGCGGCTAAGCAGTTGAACGGGATCCCAGATCGCGGTGCCATAGATCACGACAGTGGCGGAGGTCACGACGATTCCGACGAAAGCGTAGAGTGTCATCGTGGTGGGCAGCGCGAGAGCCTGCCCGACAATCTGTTCTTTCTGATTACGAGCGAAGCGTGTGAAATCCGGGATATTCAAAGACACGGTAGCCCAGAATCCAACCGTACCATTCAACGCGGGAACCAGGAATTTCAGAAAATCAGGAAAGGTGTTGAAACGGGACGGCACCGAGAACATAGGACCAAAGCCGCCCGCGGCGTGATAGGCCCATCCCAGCAAGAGCAGCCCAACGCCGAGAAGAATCGGCGCGCTGATCCCTTGCAACATGCGAATGTATTCGATTCCCTTCAAAACGACGAGGAGGTTGATCAGCCAAAAGATCAGAAAGCAAACGGCGGTGCCGTGCGAAAAGTTCTTCCACGACGGAACGAGCGTCGCCAGAAGTGTGCTGATGGCCTCTCCACCGATCCAGGTCTGGATGCCGAACCATCCGCAAGCGACGAGCGCACGCAGCACCGCGGCGACGTTCGCGCCCAGTACTCCGAACGAAGCGCGGGCGAGAACTGGAAACGGAATTCCATACTTCGCGCCCGGATGCGAATTCAGCAGCATCGGAGCCAGCACGATCACGTTGCCCAGGAAGATCGTCGCGACCGCCTGCTTCCAGTTCATTCCTCCTTGAATCAAGCTAGCGGCGAGCATGTAGGTCAGAATGTTGACCGACATAGAAATCCACAGCGCGGCGAAGTTGTAGGTTCCCCAATGACGTTGCTCGGCGCTGGCGGGCGCGAGATCGCGGTTGTACAGGGGGCTGGACTCGATTCGCGATCGAATTTGAGCTGGGTCCGAAGTGGTCATGTTTTTCGTTGCGGTTCTAGTCGGCCGCCGCGGATGTTCCGCTCTGCGTGGTAAGCGGACCGTAGCTCTCGGGTCGGCGGTCGCGAAAGAACTGCCACACTTTGCGGACTTCGGCGATCATCTCGAGGTCGAGGTCGGCGACAACGACTTCGTCTTTATCGCGGCTTGCCTGCGCGATAATTTTGCCGCGCGGATTGCAGAAGTAACTCTTCCCGTAAAACTCTCCGATGCTCCACGGCTTTTCGGTTCCCACACGATTGATCGCACCGACAAAGTAGCCGTTCGCAACAGCGTGGGCCGGCTGCTCGAGTTCCCACAGATACTCAGAGAGTCCGGCAACAGTCGCAGACGGATTGAATACGATCTCCGCGCCATTCAAGCCGAGGATTCGCGCGCCTTCCGGGAAGTGACGGTCATAGCAAATATAAACGCCGACTCGCGCGTACTTTGTTTCAAACACTGGATAGCCGAGATCGCCGGGTGTGAAATAAAACTTCTCCCAAAATCCGGGATGACAATGCGGAATGTGGTGCTTGCGATATTTGCCAAGATACCGGCCGTCGGCGTCGATTACCGCAGCTGTATTGAAATACACGCCCGGCATCTGTTCTTCGTAGACGGGAACCACAATCACCATGCGATGTTTCGCGGCGATTTTCTGCATCAGTTGAGTCGTCGGCCCGTCGGGCACGCGCTCCGTGAGTTCGTACCAACGTGCGTTTTGCTCCGCACAAAAATAAGGCCCGTAGAAAAGTTCCTGCAGGCAAAGGATCTGTGCCTTTTTCTTAGCCGCCTGCTCGATCAGCTTGAGATGCTTGTCGATCATCGCCTTCCTGATCTGCGCAAGTGGACGTTCGGTGCTAACCGCGTTACTGGCTTGGATCAAGGCGCAGCGGACATTGCGGGGCATGGGGACCTCCCGGTGACTTATCGGTCGAGGAACGAAACTATAGCAAGATCAGGATTAGATTCCTAATTGTGATGGGCGTCGTTGACACGGTCCGGGTGCGCTAAATAGACTCGCCATTCTTCGTTAGTTAGAGACAGGAATTGTGACTATGGCAAAACGGCCTCGAATTGCGGTGGTTGGCAGCGCCAACATTGATCTGACCACATTTACGAATCAGTTTCCCAAGCCCGGCGAAACTATTTTTGGGCAGAAGTTTGATCTTGGGTTTGGAGGCAAGGGCGCGAACCAGGCCGTTGCCGCACGTCTTTGTGGCGCGGAAGTTTTCATGGTCGCTCGTGTCGGCAGCGACCTGTTCGGTCCCGCAACGATTGAGAACTTCAGGAAGCAAGGCATCGATGCCACCCATGTGAAGCAAGTCGAGGGATTATCGAGTGGCGTTGCGCCCATCTTCGTCGAACCCAACGGGCAGAACCGCATTCTTGTTGTGAAAGGTGCCAACGATGCGCTCAAACCCGCCGATGTTGACGCCGCGGCTGAGACCCTGAAGAGCGCCGACTGCATCGTGCTGCAATTCGAGATTCCCGTCGAAACCGTTTACTACACAATCGAGTTTGCGCGAAAGAACAGTATTCGGTGCATTCTGAACCCCGCCCCGGCACAGCCAGTCCAAATGGCCGCATTGAACGGTCTCGACTACTTCGTTCCGAATGAGAGTGAAGCAGAAGCTATCACCGGATCGCCGGTGAAGAATCTTGAGGACGCGAAGAAGTGTGCGGAGCAACTGGTGAAGGGGGGCGTTCGCCGTGTCATCATCACTTTGGGAGCAAACGGGTCCCTGCTCGCGGGCGTTGAAGGCTGCGACCACGTCGCCGCATTCGAGGTGAAAAGTGTGGATAGCAGCGGTGCGGGTGATGCTTTTATTGGGAGCTTCGCCGTCTTCCTCGCCGAGGGAGTGCCGGAGAAAGAAGCGGTTCGCCGAGCAAACCTTTATGCGGGATTGTCGACCACGGGCGTTGGAACCCAGAAATCATTTCATGATCGTGCACGCTTCGACGCCGAGTGGAACGTCCGGTCTTGAGTCAAGCGTGCGTCACTAGGGGCCGCGATGGTGCTGTTTCCTGTGCGAATCCGTCCCCCTGCCTCGAGTCCGGCCCAACAGTCGATGATCTGCGCGACATGAACTTATTCGCACAAGACTGATCGCTGTTTTCTGCATTTGTCGGTGCAAAAGAATGAAGGATGTTCCCACGTTTTCCACCGCGAAAATCCTTGACTTACCGGCAGGCGGCAATTTATAAGCCGTGTCTGCGGTCCGGAGACCTTCCTGCTACCAGGGGCAAGGGGGAGGCTCTTTTTCTTTTGGGCGGAATCCGCCGATAAGGGGTCAGAAATGTCGAGGAAGAATACCTTCGTCGCGGTGTGCGTGTGTTCGCTGGTCTGTCTGCTGAGTCCGCGTCTAAACGGTCAAGCCACCGGAAGCTTTGCAGGCACCGTGTCGGACAACTCCGGAGCTGTTGTGACCGGCGCCAAGGTTACCGTTACCGCGCAGACCACGAATATCTCTCGCGAAGCGATGACCGACACCAGCGGACACTACCTCGTTCCCTTGCTCGGCGTTGCGGATTACACCATCCGTATCGAGGCCACAGGCTTCAAGCCCGCTGAATCCAAAGACGTACGCCTGCAAATCGACGAACACCGCGAACTCGACTTCAAACTGGTCCCCGCATCGGTGAGTACCAGTGTCGAAGTGAGTGCCGCCGAGGTCGCGGTCGAAACCACAACCCCTGCCTTGGGTCAGGTGATCACGTCTGAAGAGGTAGCCGAACTCCCGCTAAACGGCCGCGACTTTGTGCAATTGGCGACGCTGACGCCAGGCACAACTCAGGAAAGCAATCCCGGTAGTTTCTTCAACGGCGGCCCCAGCAGCGAAGTCTCCGCCCGCGGAACATATTCGCTTTCTGTCGGTGGATCGCGCGCACAAAGCACCGATTGGCTTCTCGACGGCAACGACAACAACGAACTGACTGCAGGTGGAATTTCGATCCTGCCGTCGATTGATGCGATCCAGGAGTTTAAAGTCCTCACCTACAACTATTCAGCGGAGTTTGGCACGCGCGCAGGTCCCACCGTACTGGTGACGACGAAGTCCGGCTCGAATCAGTTTCACGGATCGGTGTTCGAATTCCTGCGCAACACGAAACTCGATGCACGCAGCTACTTCGCAGCGTTTCGTGAACAGTTCAACCTGAATCAGTTCGGTTTTTCCCTGGGTGGTCCAATCAAGAAAGACAAGACCTTCTTTTTCATTGATTACCAGGCAAAACAGCAACGGCATGGCATTCCATTTGTTGGGACAATACCAACGGCTGCAATGAAAACCGGAGACTTCAGAGGTGATCCATTCGTTTCCGGCTTGCTAACGAACCCTTACGCCGAAGGTGGCGATCCAGCTAATTTCCAGTGCGTGCCAGGAACCGAGAACGCTCCGGTACCCACACCTGAGCCCATCAATTCCAACGGAGGGCAGACCGCTGGTACTCCGTGTAACTATATTCCGCCGGCACTGATTGATCCGGTTGGACAATCGCTGATCAATCTATATCCAGACGCCAGCCCGACCTTTACCGGTGGTCTTAACTACGCGAACGTTCCCGTAAGGAAACTGAACGAAGGCGAGTTTGACATCCGTCTCGATCACCAGTTTTCGAACAAAGATTCCGTCTTCGCGAGATTCAGCTACGATCAGGCGGTGTCGTTTGTTCCCGGTGGATCCCCAGGGTTCGCAGAACAGAATCCATTCGCCAGCACGCAGAACATTACCAACCACGGCCGCAATGTGATGATCTCTGAGACTCACATCGTGAATTCCAATAACATTAACCAAGTCAGCTTCGGGTTCAATCGGATATTCAACCACATCCTGTCGATTGGTACCGGAACGTGTGAAGCAGCCAAGTTGGGGATTCAGGGAGCCGATCTTGGAAGCGCATGCAGTTCCATCACGGGCTACCCAGGGACTCTGAATCAGTCCACCAAAGATTGCATTAGTTGTGGTCTGAGTTCGATCCAAATGACGAATTACTGGTCTTTAGGTGATCGCGGGTTCGCGCCTTTTCTGGGCGGAACGAACGTGTGGACCTTCTCCGACACCTTCGACATGATCAGGGGGCATCACAATATCCGGGCCGGTGTTGGAATCCGTGCCAATCAGATGAACGTAGAGACGAATGGATTCGGTGACGGTTACGTGCTGATGTTCGGTGGTTATACCGGGGACGCTGCTGCAGACTTGCTACTCGGGCAGATTGGCGGAGGGATCCACGACCAGACCTTTTTGGGCGCAACGACGGGGCGTCGCTGGAAGATGTTTCGTCCCTTCGTACAGGACGACTGGCGCGTTAGTAACAGCTTGACCGTGAACCTGGGCCTCGCGTGGGCTTTGGTTACGCCCATCTCCGAGGCGCAAGGGCGCCAGGCGAATTTCAACTTTGCCACTGGCCAGTACTTGGTGGCAGGACCCCTCAGCTCGTGCTCGGGCTGCATACGCTCAGGTGGAAGCGTCGGTGTCCAGTTTGATAAGACCGCTCTCGAGCCGCGTATCGGTTTTGCGTGGAAACCGTTTGGCAGCCAAACAACGGCCGTGCGCGGCGGATACGCGATCTTCCACGATTCAGCTTGGAGTCAGGGTGCACAAGGAACTTGGCAGAACCCGCCGTATTACGCCGAGACGGATAATTTCAACGGCTTGTGTCCATTCGGCAGTTTAGGAACACCGGGGTGCGGGATCGAAACTGCTTTTCTGCCGTTGTTCACCGCGCCTCCCGATCCTGCGAATTTTACCGGTACGATCCAATCGCAGAATCTCAATTTCAAGCAGGGAATGGTGCAGCAATTTAACTTGAACGTCGAGCATCAATTGCCGGCAAACCTAGTTCTTACGGTCGGATATGCCGGATCGCGCAGCACTCACATACTCGTGGACGGAGTGAACGAAAACGTTGGGTCGCCCACAGCCTGCGGAGCAGTCCCAGGGTATACGCTCGGCTGCGGGCCCGGCGGAACCGCATTTAGTGCGCCGTATGGCCCGTTCACCGTGGTCGCCAATAACAACGACGTGGGCCGTGCGCGTTACGATTCGCTGCAAATCAAGGCTGAGACGAAGAGTTCACGCCATGGACTTTATGCGCTTCTCGGATACACGTGGTCTCGCACGTTTGACTCCGGTTTTCCCGACGGTCTGGGCACGAGTCCCGGCGCGACGTACTGGCCCCTTCCAGGCAGCCAGAAACTTGATTGGGGCCTCTCTCAGCTGAATCTCAACGGCCAATTCACCGCCAGCGTTCTCTATGACCTGCCATTCGGAAAGGGGAAGCATTTCGGAGGCATGTGGAGTGGCCCTGTTAACGCGGTTCTTGGCAACTGGCAGGTCAACGTGATCGAAAAGATTACCTCGGGATTCCCATTGTTCCTGGTGGATAGCAGCAACCCATCCGGAGTCAATTTCATGTGGAACGGGAACGTTCTGGATCGGCCGGTTCAAATCAGCGATCCTTACAAGCCGGGAGTAGTGGCCTCCAATCCTAATATTCAGTGCCAGTATCTGGCGGGACAGCCGATTCCGAGCACGTCCCCGCAGGAATTTGGCATTGCCCCGGCGCAGGTTCGCACCGTGAATGCATGGTTCAATCCCTGTGCTTACACCTCGGCGCCTTCCGGAGAACTCGGCAATCTTCCGCGGGCTCCGCTAACCGGGCCCGATTTTGTGAATACGGATTTCTCGGTGATCAAGAACTTCGTGTTACCGTTCCGCGAAGGAATGAACGTGCAATTCCGTGGAGAGTTCTTCAATCTCTTCAACCACGCGCAGTTTTTCCTTCCCGGAGGTTCCAGCGGGATGCAAGATGTGAATTCACTTTCAACTTTCGGGGTTATCTACGGAACTGTAAATAATCCACGGGTTATCCAGTTTGCTCTGAAACTCAATTTCTGAGTCTTACGGCTCACGTTTTACTTTTGGGCAGACGGGCGAGGGCTCGTTCTGCCCTTAAGTTTTGTTGGAGTACTGCGCCGGAGGAAAAATGCAAAACTTCAAGCGCGAGTGGTTGTTAGGGTGCGCGTTCGGTCTTCTATTGTCGTGCTTAGCTTCCGCCCAGAAGATCAAAGTCATCGTTGATCAAGACGCTCGTGGGCCTGGCACTAGCGACCAGCAGGCAATTCTCGTTTTCTTGCAGTCCGAGAAGTTCGACGTGCTCGGCATCACTACCGTGAGCGGTGATCAGTGGGTAAAGGAAGAGACGCAGCATGTGCTGCGACTGCTGGAGATCGCCGGCCACACCGATGTTCCGGTGTATCAAGGAGCGGAATTTCCGCTGATCAACTCCAAAGAAGAATCGGAACGATGGGAAGCGCTCTACGGGAAGTTCGAGTACAAGGGATGCTGGACCGACAAGTTTGAAGCCAACCGCTCGACTGTCTACGAGGAGCCGTATCACTCTCCCGATGTCGTGCCCCCCATGCGCGAGGGCGAGCCTCATCTTCATGCACAGCCTGGCACTGCTGCAGAATTTATCGTGCAGATGGTTCACAAGTATCCTGGAGAAGTCGTGCTGTGGGCGGGCGGTCCGCTCACGAATTTTGCGCTGGCGCTGAAGCTCGATCCGGACGTGGCCACGCTGGCGAAAGAATTCGTTCTGATGGGCGGCGGTCTTTATGCCGACAAAGGCGCGATCGACAAGGGCGCTATCGATGCCCGCCGCGAATTCAACTGGTGGTTCGATCCTGAGGCGGCTCGCATTGTTCTGCGTGCTCCGTGGAACAAAATGACCATCACACCGATCGATATCTCCGTGAAGACTCGCTATACACTCGAAATGAAAGCTACGATCGCGAAAGCCAATACGCCGATCACCGAATATCTCGACAAATATTCGCTGCCCGGCTACATGTGGGATGAGATTGCGGGTGCTGCATTGATCGACCCATCGATCATTACCGGCCAGAAAAAACTGTACATGGACATCGACATCGACCACGGTGCCAGTTACGGGAAGACCCTCTTTTGGGATGCTTCGGCCTCCGTTCCACCTTACGAGCGTCTGGCGAATGTGCAGTTCGATATCGATGCTGAGAAGTTCTACAAGATCTATACCGACCTGATGACGCGGCCCGTGCGCAGCAAATGAACCTTCCCTCGGACGGCATTGTCGCGCGCCCCCTTATGGTCAACATCATTCGCCGCTGCGTCTTTCTGATGTTTGTTTTCATTCTGATCTGCGCCTCGCTTGGCTCGGCCCAGCCTCGCCGGAAAGTCATCATCAACGAAGATTGCTCTGGTCCCGGCGGCAGCAACATGCAGACTCTATTGCTGCTGATTCAGTCGCCGCAGGTCGAGGTTCTCGGCATTTCCGTCGTCAGCGGAGATCAGTGGCGCGACGAAGAAGTCGCTCATACTCTACGCCTTCTTGAAATCATCGGGCGCACCGACATCCCCGTGGTGCCGGGCGCCGAATTCCCACTGATTCGAACGCGCGCGGAGTCTCAACTCTGGCAACAACTCTATGGCAAGGTCGCCTACGCCGGTGCGTGGGACGACCGCTGGTGGCACGAGTCCGGCGTTGTGCCGCCGCTTCTGGAGGGTCAACCTACGACCAAGCCCGCCGACGAAGATGCGGCTCACTTTATGATTCGCATGGTGCGCAAGTATCCACACGAAGTGACGATTTACGAGGGTGGTCCGATGACGAACACCGCCCTCGCAATCTCTCTCGATCCGCAGTTTCCAGAATTGGCGGAAGAGTTGGTATTCATGGGTGGAAGTCTGAGCCCAGAGACCGACAATCCTGAGTTCTTAAACAATCCCCGGCATGAATTCAATTTCTGGTTCGATCCTGAGGCGGCGGAAATCGTGCTGCGCGCGCCTTGGAAGAAAATCGTCTGCACGCCGACTGACATTTCCGTCAAGACTCACATGACGCCGGCCTTGGCGAAGCAGATCGAAGCGAGCGGGACTCCGCTGGCCCGTTACGTCGCTCGTTTCGCCATGTTTACTCCCGGCGCCGACATCATGTGGGACGAACTCGCTGCCGCCGCCTGGATTGATCCAACGCTGATTACGAAAAGTGAAACCCGCTACATGAGCGTTGACTTGGATCACGGCGCGGGCTACGGAAACACGCTGACTTGGTCGACCGAAAGTAAGCCGAGACTCCGCGCCCGGCCAGTTGAGATTCAATTCGACCTCAACACCGAGAAGTTCTATCAGATGTTCGTTGCCCTGATGACTGCGCCCACTCCCAAGCCCTGAATTGCGGGGCTGCGCTGGCACCGAAGTTGCGAACAGCATACAATCATAGACTGCGAGCTTTTCTAAAAATGTCTCCCATTCCAGACGATCTCTCCACAGTAAAAGACGACATGATCGCCTTCATCGAAGGCCACGGCATGCGCCGTTTCCACGGCTACGTGGATTTCGATGAAGTGCAGTGCGTGATGTGGGAGACCGCAGATAATCCTGACGGATGGAAGGATTTCGTGGAGCTCGCCAAGGCGGCTGGCGCGCCGTTTCTGACCATGCATTCCTGGACGCTCGACCGCACCGAACTCGACGAAATGGTGCAGCGGCTCACGAACTCGGAATTCACGGACAGCGATGATGTCGAAGACGCACGCTGGCTTCGCGCGCATACCGACAAGGTCGGCTTTCTGCAGTTGGGTTGGGCCTACCAGGGCTCGATGTTCCTATGCGAAGTCAGCACCGAGTGGTATGAGAAATATCAACGCCTGCTCGATGTCTCAGACGAGTTCGGCGGCCTCACTATGGACGAGCCGGATCAGGACGAAGAGAACTAGCGTACAGAGCGTCGAGCTATCCGCGGCCCAAGCAGCATCCCTCAAGGAGTACACTGCTACATTCCCATGCAGTGGATTCAAAAGCCTACCGATCACGCACAGATTGAACCCCTCGCCACGGCTTTAAGTGCGGATGGCCTGCTGCGCGCGAACACCCACGCAACTCACGTTCTCGCACCACTGCTCTTGCGCCGCGGCGTCACGAATATTGATTTAGCCAGACAGTTTCTCTCGCCTTCGCTCTCTCATCTCCACGCGCCCGACGTGATGATGGGTCTTCGAACTGCGGTCGACCGACTCGATGCTGCCATTGAGCGCAAAGAGCCCATCTTGATTTATGGCGATTACGACGTCGATGGCACCATGGCCGTGATTATTTTGAAAACTGCCATCGAGTTGTGTGGAGGTGCAGCCGATTTCCACGTGCCGCATCGTATCCGCGAAGGTTACGACATGCGCGACGATGTGATCGAGCGCGCGGCAGCCGCCGGCATTCGTTTGATCGTTAGCGTGGACATGGGTATTCGCGCCTTTGCTCCCGCTGAAACAGCGCAGCGGCTCGGCGTCGACTTGATCGTGACCGATCATCACCTGCCCGGCCCCGATGGTGTGCCCAAGGCACTTGCCGTGTTGAATCCGAATCAGCAGGATTGCGAATATCCTTACAAGCAGCTCTGCGGTGCAGGCGTCGCTTTCAAGCTAGCCCAGGGCTTGATGCAGCGTCGTCTCGATGCGAAAGATCAGAACAAACTTCTACTGTCGTTCATGAAAATCGTGGCGATTGCCACCATTGCCGATGCTGTTCCGTTGACCGGCGAAAATCGTGTTTTTGCTTCATTGGGGTTGGACGCGCTTCGCAAGGCCGTCAACCCTGGGCTGAAGGCGTTGCTGGAAGTGGCGCAAGTCTCCGCCAAACGTCCGCCGACCTCGGGAGAAGTCGGATTCCGCATCGCGCCGCGCATCAACGCCGCCGGACGCATGGATGTGGCTCGCGACGTGATCGAACTTTTCAGCGTGAAAGATCCAGCGCGAGCCAAAGAACTAGCCGCTAAACTCGACCAGCTTAACTCTGATCGTCAGGAAGAGGAGCGGCGAATCCTGCGCGCGGTGGAAGACCGCTTCACCAGCGACCCGGCGCTCTGCGACGCCTATTGCATTGTTATCGACGGAGAGGGCTGGCATCGCGGTGTCATCGGCATCACGGCGACGCGTGTCGTTGAGCGCTACAATCGCCCGGTTCTCGTGATCTCGCGCGAAGGTGAGGAAGCGTTCGGATCCGGCCGTTCCATTCGCGCATTTCATTTATTGGAGGCGATCGAGTCGTGCGGCCCCCTCTTCTCGCGCTATGGCGGACATGCTCACGCTTGCGGCTTCGCCATGCCGTCTGCCAATGTCGACGAATTGCGCACACGGCTTGATGCGTTCGCCCGGGCGCGGCTCACGCTTGCCGACTTGAAGCCCACTCTCGATTTTGAAGAGGAGTTGTGGTTGGGTGACATTACCCCCGACTTGTTTCAAGCCTTGCAATTGCTGGAGCCATACGGCGTAGGGAATCCCGAGCCCGTATTTTCGGCACGGGGAGTGCAACTGGCCGCGCCGCCGCGGATTCTGAAGGAGAAGCACGTTAAGCTGAAGTTCCGCGCAGGAAACAGAGTCGAGAAAATCGAAGCGCCCGTATCCGAGGAGTCGGAGGAGTTCTCCGCCACTGCTATCCTCGTAACTCCGCGCTGTCACCCCGATGGAGCGGCGATCCGCCGCGGTGAAAGAACGGCGGCCGTTGCAGAAACACACAATCAACCGAGAACTGAGAACCGAGAACCGAGAACTGATTTGAGAACTAAGCTCACATTCGACGCTCTGGGTTGGCACATGGCCGAAAGACTGCAGCAAACCCCGCTTCTGGCGGGCGATACCGTCGATATCGCCTTCACCATCGGACACAACGATCATCCTGAATACGGCGGCCTCGAACTGTCCCTCCGCGACCTCAAAACGCCCGCCAGCTAAGCTTCTACACCGTCACAAATAGTCTGCAAGGATGCGCTGACCTCCCGTTCTAAGATCGAGGTCCTACGAACCGGAGGTGCGCGTGCGCCACTCGATCTTCTCCGTCGTTCTCGTGGTATCGCTCGCAATAAGCGGGCTGGGTCAGAAAAAAGCCGACCAGTCCAAATCTTCCCAACAACAATCCGCGGCTCCGGCCGCGTCCACCGACTCTTCTTCTCGCCTGCCAGTCAAGCGCGTCGTTCTCTACAAAAATGGCGTTGGCTATTTCGAGCACACGGCGCGGGTTCACGGAACCCAGGATCTCAGCATCGACTTCACAACGGCGCAACTCAACGACGTGCTGAAGTCGTTGACTGCCGTGGATCTCGGCGACGGCCGAGTCTCGTCGGTGCGCTACAACTCGATTGCTCCGCTGGATGAGCGTCTCAAGTCGCTGCGCTTGCCCTTCGGTGAACAAGTGACACAGGCTGAGTATCTGACCGCGCTGCGCGGCGCACGAGTCGAGGTCCGCAGCGGTTCGGGGGCGGCCACAGGACGCTTGCTCAGTGTTGAAAAGATTCGCCGGCAGCGCGCGAAGGACGATCTCGAGGACGTCACGAGTTTCTCCATCATCACCGATGCCGGAGAAATGAAGAGCTTCGATCTCGGCGCAGGCACGACGGTCCGCATCGCCGAGCGCGAACTGACCGACGAAGTGGGCCGGTATCTCAGCATGATCGGATCGTCGCGTGCCCGCGACGTCCGCCGCATGAGTTTCACGGCTGCCGGCTCCGGAGATCGCGATGTCTTCGTGAGTTACATCAGCGAAGTTCCGGTCTGGAAGAGCACCTACCGCATCCTCTTTCCCGATAAGCCGAACGAGAAGCCGTTGCTGCAGGGTTGGGCGATTGTCGACAACACGATCGGCGAAGACTGGAAGGATGTGCAACTCTCGCTCGTCGCGGGTGCGCCGCAGTCCTTTATTCAGGATATTTCGCAGCCGTTCTATGCGCGACGACCGGTGGTTCCTCTGCCCGAGTCGGTCATGCTGACGCCGCAATCTCACGAAGCGACGTTGCAACAGTTTACTCCCCCGCCATACCAGCCCGGCGTCTCGCATGCCAGCACGAGCCTCTATGGGTTCGTGAAAGACCCTGCGGGAGCCATGGTCTCGGGCGCTCGTGTGACGGTTCGCAACGAGGAAACCGGAGGCTCACAGGTAGCGGCGACCGACTCGCAGGGCCGCTATCATTTCGATGACATCCAGGCGGGGAATTCTGCGTTATTTGTAACGGCCACCGGATTCCAGAGGTTTAATTTGGCCAATATCTACTTGGGTATCGGACGAAATAACGAGATCGACGCCACGCTCAACATTGGCGCCGCGAACGAGACGGTAGAAGTGCAAGGGACCGCTGTGACTCTAGCGACGGAGGAGTCTGTTTCGTCCATCGCAGCCAAGCAAAGCGCCGAGGCCGAAGGAAAATCTGCCGGAGATTTTTTCGAATACAAAATCAAGCAGAAGACCACGATCGGCAAGAACCAATCGGCCCTGGTGCCGATCCTGCAGGCGCGTATCGAGGCGGAGAAGGTCACGCTCTGGAACTCTGAGTCCGCCCCGTTGCGTGCTCTGTGGATCAAGAACACCAGCGGGGAAGTGCTCGACGCGGGCTCGTTCAACGTGCTCGAGGCCGACACCTTCGCGGGAGAAGGCGTGCTAGAGACGATCCATCCCGACGAGCGCCGGTTGCTGTCGTATGCGGCCGACGCCGCCATCCACGTGAAATACTCCGAGGAAGAGAGTCAGAAGCCCTTCAGCCACATCCGCATCGCGAAGGGCGTCATGGTGTTGGTGCAGGAGCAGCATAAAGCCAACACATATACGCTCCGCAATGCCGACACCGATCCCCGCCAGGTCATTGTGGAATATCCCACGGAAGAGAACTGGAAGCTGGCTCCTGGAATGCAGCAACCGGAAGAGACGACAGAATCGTATTATCGCTTCCGTGTTCCAGTCGAAGCGGGAAAGACGGCATCGTTGCGGGTCGAAACCATCCACCCTGAGCAAAGCACCTATGAGTTGACGAACCTCGATGATGATGAGGTCACGCTCCTGGGACAGCAGCAGCGCATAACTCCCACGATGCAGCAGGCCTTCGACCGCGTCTTGAAGCAGAAAGAAAAGATCGCCGACATCGAGACCGAAATCGACGATCGCAAGCACGAATCCGATCAGATCGCGGCGGACCAGAATCGCATTCGCGAGAATATGAAAGCGCTCAAGGGAAGTTCCGAGGAGAAAACTCTGCTGCAACGCTACGTCGGCCAACTCGACTCGCAGGAGAGCCGGCTCGGAGCGCTGCGCAAGGAAACGGCGGACTTGACGTCGCAGAAGACGGCTGCCAATGCGGAACTCGATCGCATGATCATGGAAGTGAAGGTGGACGAGAGCTTCTAGGAGCGCGTCTATCGAACGAGTTGAATTGCTGACGAGTCGTGATTCACCAGAGATGATAGTGCCCATCGCGTCGCGCCATTTCCACGTTGACGCCGAACAATTGCGACAGGCGGTCCACTTGAAGGATTTCGTCCTTGGGTCCGTCCGCCACGACTCGCCCGCGGCTCATCAGTACGACCCGCTGAATCTCAGGAACAATGTCAGCCAATTCGTGAGTCACCAGAAGGATCGCCGTCCCAGAGTTCGCCAGCGCGTGCATCGTGTGTCGCAGGCCTTGCTGGGCCGAGAGATCGAGCGAGTTACACGGCTCGTCGAACAGCAACGCGCGAGGCTTGTGCACCAGCGCCCGCGCGATCAGCACGCGCCGTGCTTCACCGGACGACATCGCCTCCACCGGACGCTCCGCGAGATGCGCAATCTTCAGTTCAGCCAGCGCAGCGTCGGCAAGGCTGATCTTTTCAGGGTCGACCGTGTGATTTGGCCAGACCGCCGTGCTGCTGAAGAATCCTGAAAGCACCACGTCACGGCCGCTGGCTTCTCCCGTGCAGGAGAGCATCAGATCATTGGAGACAATGCCCATCTGCTCACGCAGCTTGAACACGTTCCATGTCTCGTGGCCGAGCAGTTTCATCCACGAGTCCTCCCGCACCACGGGGTAGCACTCCCGCGTAATGGTCTTGATGAGCGTCGATTTTCCGCACCCGTTCGGTCCAAGAATGGCAACGTGCTCGTCGGCGCCGATGCGCAGGCTGAAGTCATCGAGTGCGATTTTCTCTCCCCGCATCACGCGGAGGTTATGAAAGTCGAGTAGGGGCGGAGAAAGAGTGGTCATGCTGTCAAAGGGTTTCGCAGTGCCAGCATCCTGCCGGCTGTCGCGAGGGCGTCCCGCCCTCGCAGTGGACGCCACGACAAAAGCCGTCGTGACGCCATTTCTACGAGGATATCAGGAGCGCCAGTGTCCCTCGCGGTCGCCACTCCGAGCGACTGAAAACTGACAACTGAGAACCGAGAACTGCTTTAGCATTACACTGAACTCAGATGCCGCTTAAGGTCTACCGTCTGCGTCGTTTGCTGGTTGCCACCGCTGTCCTGCTTACAGTGGTTGTGGCAGGCATGTATTTCTACGCGCGCATGAAGGCCACCAACGTACTGAACCACTTTCCCGGCAAGATCGGCTACGACATCAAGCAGACGGCGACCGGTTTCCAGTTCTCGAAGTCAGACGGAAAGCGCACCCTCTTCACCATCCAAGCCAGCAACCTGAAGCAGTTCAAGCTTGACGGACTCGCCGAATTGCACAACGTCAGCATCGTGCTCTACGGACGCGACTCTTCGCGGTATGACCAGATCTACGGAGACGATTTTTCCTACGATCAGAAATCCGGCAACGTCACCGCCAAGGGTGAGGTGCAGATTGATCTGCTGGCAAATCCTGCGGGCTTCGCCAGTCCCGATCAGTCCGCTCCGAAGGAATTGAAGAACCCAATCCACCTGAAGACCCGCGATCTGATTTTCAACCGCGAGACTGGCAACGCCGCGACCAATGAACGGGTCGAGTTCCGCACGCCTCAAGCTTCAGGGTCGGCTGTGGGAGTTGGATACGCAGGGAAGGCCAACGTTCTAACTCTGTCGTCCCAGGTGCACGTTGTGCTGACCGGCGCAAATGCAGCGGTCATCGACGCCGACCACGGCATCATTACCAACGACCCGCGTCAGATTGTCCTCGACCATCCGCGCCTGAACCGTAACGGTGGAATTCTGACCGCGGACTCGGCAGTCTTTTACCTGGGCCCGGACAACAGCGTCGAGAGCATACTGGCCAGCGGGAACGTCAACAGCGAGACACACACAGTGGCGTCTAAGAGCGTCGCAAATCGAACCGACCCGTTGGCAAAGGACCAAGAGTCCGACGTTCACGTTCGCTCGGATCAAGCGGAATTCCTTCTCACTGGAAAGCATGATCTGCTCCGCACGGCAACTCTCACAGGCAACGTCCACCTCGACCAGGAAGGGCCTCAGCCCATGCAAGGCGACGCCGGTCGCGTGATCCTCGAGTTCGCCGGCCAGAACAAATTGCAAAAAGTTCACGCCCTCGATGGCGCGCATTTGATCCAGAAGGCAACCACTGAGAAGAAGCCGACCGACAGGAAGCCCGCGGCGAAAGGCGCGGCTGGCGGTCCGCAGGATTTCGAACTTACTGCACCCGTCATCGATTTCACTGTCGCCCAGGGACGCTTCCTACAGCACGCCGTTACTTCGGGTGCTGCGCAGATTACGATCTCCCAGGCGCAGGGAATCACTGCTACGGCTGCCGCGGGCCAGCGCACAGTCGTCACGGCAGGAAAGTTCGAGGCCGATTTCACTTCTTCCCAGGGGAAAAACCGTCTTAGCACGATTCACGGCGCGCCGAACGCCCGCATCGTCAGCTCGACTCCAGGCCAGCCAGATCGTGTGAGCACCAGCGAATCCGTCGACGCGAAATTGTTCCCTCAGGGCGGTGTCGAGGCTGTGACGCAACAAGGCAACGTCGCTTATAGCGACCAGCAATCGCCCGACAAGCGTATGCAGGCCTCGGCTGAGTCGGCGCGCTACACCCCCGCCGACCAAATGCTCGTCCTCAGCGGCAGTCCGCGCGTGACGAACGGCGGTATGGCTACGACCGCGAAGGTCGTACGGATTAACCGGGCCACTGGCGACGACGCGGCGGAAGGCGATGTGAAGACCACGTATAGCGAACTGAGGGAACAACCCGACGGCGCATTACTGGCTTCATCCTCTCCGATCCACGTGACTGCCTCCAGCATGACCGCCCACTCCTCGGGAGTAGCGCTCTACACCGGCAACGCCCGCCTCTGGCAGGATGCGAACATTATCGAGGCGCCCTCCATCCAGTTCGACCGCGACCACCGCTTCGTCACAGCGGAAGGCACGCCGGGACATCCGGTGCAGACGATTTTGGTCCAGAAGGAAAAGGCAGCAACCAAGCTACCAGGCGGCGACCATAAGCGAACAAAAGGCGAACGAACGTCGTCGACGCAATCCGCTGTGAGCGACTCGAGCCCCATTTCCATCACCGCAACTCGCCTCACGTACGCCGACTCTGAGCGACGAGTTCACTACGAAGGCGGCGTCGCGGCGAAAGGAGCGGAGTTCGCCGCATCGGCAAACGTAGCCGATGCGTATCTGCTCGCCCACAGCCAAACCTCAAGCAATCAATCATTTGCGGGGCCCGGTCAGCTCGACCACATGGTCGCTCAAGGGGACGTAGTCGTCCAACAACCCAGCCGTCGAGCCAACGGACAGAACCTTGTTTATACAGCGGCTGACGACAAGTTTGTACTCACCGGCGGACCGCCTAGCATTTTTGATGCCGAACAGGGCAAGATTACCGGGGTTTCGTTGACTTTCTTTAGACGCGATGATAGGGTGCTCGTAGAAGGCGAAGCTAGTAGTCCTGTGGTAACTCAGACGCGAGTGGCCAGATAAGACCAAGACAAATGGCAAGATAAATGCGTACTTTGGCCACAGAAGAAATCGGCAAATCGTACCGTGGCCGCCGCGTTGTGAATGGTGTCAGCCTGCGAGTCGACCAGGGCGAAGTTGTTGGACTGTTAGGCCCAAACGGCGCCGGCAAGACCACCACTTTTTACGCTATCGTTGGCCTGATCCCTCCCGATACTGGCCGCGTGCTTTACGACGGTCAGGACATTACGGACGTTCCCATGTACCTACGGGCCCGTCAGTATGGCATCAGCTATCTCCCGCAAGAAGCTTCGGTTTTTCGCAAGTTAACGGTAGAAGAAAACATCCTCGCGGTGCTGGAAGCTCAACCAATGTCATGGCACGAGCGTCGCGAGAAGATGGAGAAATTTATCGATGAGTTAGGACTGGAGCACATCCGCCAGAATCGCGGGTATGCCTTATCTGGTGGGGAACGGCGACGCGTCGAAATTGCCCGCTGCCTGTGTATCAATCCCACATTCATTTTGTTGGACGAACCGTTTTCCGGGATCGATCCAATTGCTGTGCTCGACTTGCAGAAGATCATCAGCAGTCTGCGGGCGAGCGGCATTGGAGTGCTGATTACCGATCACAACGTGCGCGAAACGCTTTCCGTGACCGACCGGGCCTACATCATCGATGACGGCCGAATTTTCCGTCAGGGACAGCCCGAGCAGTTGGCGACCGATCCGGAAGTAAGAAGGGTGTATTTGGGCGAGAGTTTCTCGCTGGTGTGAACTTTAAGTTTTGTCAAACACGCGCAAAGCAAGTTTTGTCATTCCGAACACGCGCAAAGCGCGGGTGAGGAACCTGCTGTGCGTCGGCGGGGTCGGAATGACAACGGATTTCGATTAAGAGGATTTTGATTAAGTACGAATATCGGCCGATTTTATGGTCCTACTGCAGCACAAACTGAGCGTCAAGCTCTCTCAGCGCCAGATCCTCACTCCGGGCCTGGTGCAGATGGTCTCTGTCCTCGCGCTCAACAAGCTTGAGCTCAAGGACATGATCACCGCTGAGATGGTCGAGAATCCGGTTCTTGAAGAACTCGAAGAAGCGGTTCCTCTGCTCGACGAAGTCGGCAAGAAGGAAGAAGACCGCGAGCGCGCCGCTGCCGCTACCAACGAAGAGAACCCCATCACCGCGGTCGAAAAGAAAGACCCCTTCGAAGAAATTGATTTCGGTTCGTTTTTCCAGGACTACCTCGATCCCGGCTACCGCACCCACAGCGAGATGGAGGAAATCGAGCGCCCGTCGTTCGAGAATTTCCTGTCGAAGCCGGGCAACCTGACCGATCATCTGGCTTGGCAACTCGGTGCGCTGAGCCTGCGCAAGGAAGTCCGCGAGGCTGCTGACCTTATCATCGGCAACCTCAATGAAGATGGCTACCTGATCGCCAGCGATGATGAGTTACTTGGAGTAGCGCCACCAGCGCCTCCCGAGGCTGATGCCGCCACGGCGAAAAACATTGTCAGTGAGGCGCAGGCCCTGGGTCTTGCAGAAGTCTCCGTAGAATCGGCGAAAGACGCCGAGGGAAGCGTCGAAGATTCGCTGGACACCGAACCTGAACTTGACGCCGCCGAAAGCGCCGAGCCGAGCGAAGCGGAAATTTCAGCTGCGGCGCCGCTCGCCGAAGCGTCTTTCTCTTCGCGCTCCGATTCAGCCGCGGCAGTGGCTCCCGCACCGGAGTCCGTGGCACAGAGCGCGGTCCGATCCGCACCCCAGTCCGCGCCGATGTACCAGCCGAAGTTCAGCGCAGCAGATCTGCAGGAAGCTCTGGAAGTGGTCCGTCAATTGGATCCTCCGGGCGTGGGATGCCGTGATCTCCGCGAATGCCTACTTGCCCAGCTTCGTTATCACCAGGCTCAACTCGCGCTGCACAAGAACGGCAACGGCACGGCACAGATTCTGCAGGATGCGATCGCCGTAGTCGAGCACCATCTGCGGGGCCTGCAGAACAAGCAATACAAAGAAATCGGTAAGGCCGTCGGCCGCCCCATGGAGGCCGTGCAGGCGGCTCTCGAGTACATTCGCACGCTCGATCCGCGCCCCGGCCTGCGCTACAACATAGTGCAGCCACGGCTCATCGAGCCGGACGTCGCGTTCGTGAAGCATGGCGACGAATGGCTGGTCATCATGAACGACGAAGACCTGCCACAGCTACGACTGAATCCCGCCTACAAGAAGCTGGTCACACGCGACGGCACCAACGACAAGAACACGCGCGACTACGTCAAAGAGCGCTACAAGAGCGCCATTCAGCTCATCAAGAATATTGAGCAGCGCAAGCAGACGATCACCAAAGTCTGCTACTGCATCGTCGCCCGCCAGCAGGATTTTCTCGAACGCGGAATCGATCAACTCAAACCAATGATGATCAAGGAGGTGGCCGAAGAAATCGGCGTGCATCCTTCCACGGTAAGCCGTGCCGTCGCCAGCAAATACGCCCACACACCACAAGGCGTGTTCGAGCTGCGTTATTTCTTCAGCGAGAGCGTACAGGGCCCCGAGGGTGGCGGAACTTCTTTGCTCATCCTCAAGCGCCGCGTCAAAAAGCTCATCGAAGAAGAAGACCCCAGCCGTCCGCTGACCGACGAACAAATCACCCGGATTCTGCAGTCGCAAGGCATCCAGGTTACTCGCCGCACAGTCGCGAAATACCGTGAAGACATGCGCATCCCGAGCACGCACCAACGAAGAGTGAAGAAAAATTGAGTAATTGTGTAATTGAGCGATTTTCCGATAACGGTGCCGACGTTTTTCATTACTCAATTACCAAATTACAAAATTACTCAATCGGTTCCAATGCAGTGCCCGATTTAGCTCATCGATGAATTCTTAGGAGGGGCGCTCATGAATGTGGAATACACTGGCAGGCAGTACGTAGTTACTTCCACCATCCGCAAAGAAGTAGAAACAGGCCTCGCAAAAATCCGCAAGATTCTAGGCGACAGATTTGAAACCAAGGTCGTCCTCGCCGTCGAGAAGCATCGCCACAAAGCCGAAATCACCATCAGCCCCCGCAATGGCCCGCTGGTCGGCCTGGCTCAGGCCAAGGACATGACCATCGCCGTCAACGAAGCCCTCGACCACCTCGAGAAGCAGGCCGTCAAATACAAAACGAAATGGATGTCGAAGAAGCGTTCCGCACGCAAGAGCGAAGAAGTCAAAAAGTGGAACGGACATGAGACCTCGCCCCAGGAACCAGAGGAACTGCAAACCACGGTTGGCCTGTCGGAAAAAACAGCGGTCCCGGTCATGGTGCACAAGTATCCCGCTGTCGCCAAGACCACCGAAGTTCACCTTCTTCGCTCCGACGAGAACGTTGCTATGCGCCCCATGACGCTGGAAGAGGCGATTAAGGAAGCCCACTTCAAAGACCGCGACGTCTTCGTCTTTCGCGACCCCAAAGGCAAACTGATGGTCCTGCACCGTCGCCGTCGCGACGACAAAATGGAGTTGATCGAAGTCCCGTAGGCCTAATCAGCATAGAAGATGCGTTGGTTCTGTAATCCTAAGCGAAGCGGCTGACTCTCGAAGAGGAGTCAGCCGCGCAGTCGAAGGATTCCCTTTTCCTCCAACTTTACCCCGAGCGCCATGCGGGAGTTCTCAGGTCTCCACAAGTAGGCGTCGCCGTCTGCACGAGGCAAAGTAGGTTTTTCAGGAGCTGCATCGTGAGAATATCTCCGTTGCGATCAGCCACATTCTTCACGATTCTCTTGATCTTCCTTGCAACCGCCGCCTCCGTTTCACAGTCGACCTACCCGAAAACGTACAAAGGCGTCCCCTATCGCGATACCCGCTATCAATCTGGAACCCAGAAAATCCCGGGTCGTGTGCAATGCGCCTACTACGATCTCGGCGGAGAGGGAATTGCTTACCATGACGCCGACGCCAAGAACAACGGCAGCGGAAGCCTCAATCCCGCCGATGGAACGTACTTGAACCAGTTCCGTATGGACGAAGGCGTGGACATCTCCTACACCAAGTTTCACGACCAGATCGACAACAGTCCCTATAGCCTCGTCCAACCTCCAGAGAACCAACTCTATGTCGGATGGACCGAGCCCGGAGAATGGTTCAACATCACGGTCGAAGTTGCCCGCTCCGGCGTTTATACCGCCGACCTTCTTTACACCTCAAATCGCGGCGGGACGATTTCAATCGATGTGAATGGAAAGGATGCCACGGGCCCGGTAGCTATTGCGTCCACCTTCAATGCATCCGATCCCGTTGCCTGGCGGCAGTGGCATCATTGGAATGTGGCGTCAGGCCCGATCAGGCTGCCCCTTCCGGCCGGGAGAAATGTCCTTACCGTTCACATCTCCACCGAAGGAAACATGAATCTCGCATACTTCGACTTCAAAGACGCCCGATAGGCCGGATGCCCCATTTCTCGCGTCTTTTGCGAGAAGTGGGGATTTCGCCTTGAGTCGATCGTGAGTTCGGGCGAAGCATCGGGTGCCAACGATAACTCGAATTCCTACTTACTCCTTACCGTAATCCCCTCCGCTTGCACCGGCGCCCCACATTTCCCGCCACGCAACCCGTCCAGAAATGTCTTTGTCTCGAGGAGGGTGAGTTTTTCCGTTGATCCCGCGAAGCCGCTGCCCGCAAAATTCATGTGCGTGGCCCCATCAATCACTCCTAGCCACATGCATCCTGCTGGTAATGAGTCAAAAGGAATCGTGCGCGTTTTCCAGTCGCCATCGAGAGAGCCGTCACGCGTGCCTGTCAACATCAGCATGGGCTTGCGGATTCCGCTCCATGCATTTTCCGGAAACATCGCCCCCGGCCCGTCGGGCGAGAGCGCAACATAAGCGTCAAAGCGATCGAGTCCCTTCACGCCGAAGTTGTTTTTTGTGCCCGCCTCTATTTCCACCGTGCGCGCGCCCATCGAATGCCCAAGCAACGCCACGAAGGGAACCTTGCAGGAAGAGTTGGACCAGTCGAGTGCGGCCGCGATGTCCATCAACCGGGCATCGTAGGCTTTGGGATCGTTCACCAGTTCCTTTAATCCTTTGTGAAGGCCATGAGACTCGCGCATGTCCGAGCGTAGCGCGGCCATCCCACTCTCCTTGTGGCCCATGACAATGGCCCGCCACCCGTCATCACGTAGCCCCTCCGCCAGATACTTGTAGCCATTCTCATTGCCTCCCGCTCCCGGAGAGATCAAGGCCAGTGGCGCACACCCAGGTCTACCGGGCTCGTAGACGCGAAGCGCGGTTACTGCTCCGTCCTTCCTGGGAGCCTGGACGAGATCCTGTGCCGGCATCCACTGCGTGAGAGCGGCAAAGATTCCTGCGGCGATTGTGGCGCCAACGGATCTACTCAATAGCTTCAAGTTGCTCTCCATTCTTAGCGTGATGCTCACAGGATAAAACACGAGATCTTTCCCCGAGTTGCATTCGATTGTGCGGACGGTTACCAGAGTGTCTTCACCAGCCGGAATCTTCACTCCATATTGATACGTTTGAATAGAGCCATTTGCATGCTAGAATTCGCCGCCGAGGTAGATTTCATCATGATCCTATCCGCTCGCACTCACAGGCACTCTTCCGTCGTCACATTTCTGGTTCTGTCCTGTGTCCTAAGCGCGCTCTGCTTCGTTCACGCGCAAACTCAAGCGCCAACGAAGCTCTCCGTGCATTGGGAGGAACTCACTGCCTCCGATTTTCGCGAAGGCATCCATCGCTCGCAGGGCACATGTCTGTTGCCCTTCGGAATTCTCGAGAAGCACGGCCCGCACCTTCCCCTCGGAACCGATCTTCTCGATGTCCGTTACGCGGCACTGCATGCGGCTGAGGAGGAGTATGCCGTTGTCTTCCCCGAATATTATTTCGGCCAGATCGCCGAAGCGCGCCACGAGCCCGGAACGATGGCCTACAGCCGCAACCTGCAGCTCGCACTGCTGCAAGAGACCACCGACGAGATGGCGCGCAACGGCTGCAAGAAAATCCTGATCGTCAACGGCCACGGCGGTAACGACAGCTTGCTCCCGTACTTTGCACAAACGCAACTCGACAAGCCGCACGACTACGTGGTCTATGTTTTCGATGAACGTACGCCCGAACATGGAGGTCCGCCAAAAAAGACCACCATCGACATGCACGCCGGCGAAAGCGAGACCTCGAAGATGATGATCTCCCGTCCCGACACGGTGCATCTCGATCGCGCGACAAATGAATCGGGTGCGGATCAGGCACGCCAGAAGCTTCCGGAAGATGTCTACACCGGGATCTGGTGGTACACGCGATTTCCCAACCACTATTCCGGCGACGGATCCGTCGCGACGAAAGAGCTAGGTGAGTTCCAGATGAAGTGGTGGATTGGCTCTGTAGTGAAGGCGATTCGCGCCGTGAAAGGCGACGACGTCAGTCTCAAACTGCAGAACGAGTTCTACGAGAAGAGCACGCACCCTCTAGACACGCAGCCGTGACTGTAGCGCCGCCGTCCACGGCGGCTGTCCGGCGGGCGGCTCGCCCGCCGTGCGGTGCTCAGGGCTGCCGCTGCGAAAGACTTGGCGTCGCAATGTGAAATCAAAATTCTGAAATCTGCCTTCTTCTACGAGCTTCCGATCAGCACGCCCGTAATAAACACGAGCACGCCGCCGAGCCCCACTTGCAGCGCCGCCGTCACCCATGGCGTGTCCATGTAGCGTTTGCGGATCCACGTGATGACGCCCAACTCGACCAGCACCACCGCACCCGCGGCCCACAGCGCCGCACGAAAATCGTGAATCAAAAACGGCAGAGTATGTCCGATGCCGCCCAACGCCGTCATCGCTCCACAAATCAACCCGCGCACCCACGGATGTCCCCGCCCCGTCAAACTGCCATCGTCGGACAGAGCCTCCGCAAATCCCATGCTGATGCCCGCTCCAGCCGACGCCGCCAGTCCTACCAGAAACGCATCCCAACTTTTGTGCGTGGCGAATGCGGCAGCAAACACCGGCGCCAGCGTCGATACCGATCCATCCATCAACCCGGCCAGCCCCGGCTGTACGATCTGCAAAACAAACAGCCGCCGCTGCGCCACTTCCTCATCGGCCTTCACATTAGCGGGCAGCTTTTGCTTATCGAGTTCCTGCGCGCGCTCTTCGTGTTCCCGCTCTTCCGTGGCGAGATCATCGAGCAACTGTCGAATGCTCGCATCCTGCGTGCGCGCCGCGGCCTTCTCATAAAATCTCCGCGTCTCGACCTCCATCGTCGAAGCCTCTTTGCGCACCGCTTCAATTCTTAGAGGACGCACCAGCCACAGCGCCGGACGCTCCACAAATCCGCGAACATCCTGACGCCGGATCAGCGGTATGTGCTCCCCAAACTTTTTCTGGAAAAGTTCGAGCAGCCGCCGCCGGTGCCCCGACTCCTCTTCCCGCATGCCATCAAACATCGAGGCCGTAGCTGGATAATCCTGCCGCAATCCTTCGGCAAAGTCGGAGTAGACGCGCTCGTCTTCTTCTTCGAGCGCGATCGCCAGTGCCAGCACCTCGCGTTCGGTGAGTTCTTCGAACTTTTTCATGACGCCATAGCTTACAGGCCCGCGCGGGCTTGAGACAATCCGGATTACCCAAATTGCCAATTACCATTCCCTCTACCATGCGAAGGTTGGCCCGGTCGGTATCTCAATTGGCAATCCAGAAGACGCGGCCCGACGCCGCTTCGATGCTACTATCCATTTCATGAAGCCTCGGGCCCCCGGCCAAATACGGAAGCTCGCGAAGCCCTCCGGGAAGAAATCCTCCCAGGTTCGCCGCGAGCGCTCGCCCGAACTGGTCATCATCACGGGCATGAGCGGATCCGGGAAGGCCTCCGTGCTGAAAGCCTTCGAAGACCTCGGCTACTACTGCGTCGACAACCTTCCCGTCGAATTGATCCCGCAATTTGCGGAACTGGCCGTGCAGTCCAGCGAAATTCGCCGCACCGCGCTGGTCGTCGACGTCCGCGAAGGTTCCAAGCTCGAACAATTGCCGGCGATTCTGAAATCGGTCCGCCGCATGATTCCGACCAAGGTCGTATTCCTCGAAGCCTCCGACACGATCCTGATGCGTCGCTTCAGCGAGACCCGCCGCCCTCACCCTCTGGGTGCGGACTCATCCGTACAATCCGCTCTCAAGGCGGAAAGACGCCACCTCAGCACCATTCGCAGGCTGGCTGACTTTGTCATCGATACCTCGAAGTTCAACGTCCACGAACTGCGCGCTCACATCACCGAGGGCTTTCAGGAACAGTCTCGCGAAAAGAGCATCCTGGTCTCGTGCGTGAGCTTCGGCTTCCGTCAGGGAGTGCCCGAAGATGCCGACCTCGTCTTCGACGTTCGCTTTCTGCCCAACCCACATTTTGTGCACGAGTTCCGCCCGCTAACGGGTCGCGACCCGCGCGTTGCCAAGTACATTCGTTCGTTCCCGCAGACGAAAGAATTCATCTCGCGTATCTCCGATCTGCTCGTGTACTTGCTGCCGCACTATATCCACGAAGGCAAGAGCTACTTGACGATCGCGTTCGGATGCACCGGAGGACAGCATCGTTCTGTGATGATTGCGGAAGAGGTCGGCAAGCACCTTCGCCGCGCGGGCTATCGCGTCAAAGCGGTGCACCGGGATAGTCCCGGATAATTCACCATCCCGCGAGATACAAACGGCGTTGCTCCGGGATGCGACTCAAGTAGAATAAGGCCTTGCAACCCATGTCTATTCGACCGGCAGCAAGCGATTGCGCCCTGCCCCGCGCGGGAGCCCCATGCGGCAACTGACGAGGCTGATTCGGTACGCGCTTCCGTACTGGTGGCAGATTCTGTCTTCGGTCGTATTGATGGCGGCCGTCGGCGCGCTCGACGCGTTCAAGTACCTGCTGGTGCGTCCCGTATTCGATCGAGTTCTGAACCCGGCGACCGGTTCGAAAGATATTCAGCTGTTTGTTATTCCTGGTACTCACCACGCAGTTTATCTGCAGCAGTTCGTCCCATCGCATTTCACAAATGCGTGGAACATCGTAGCTTTTGCGCTGGTCGCGTCCACCATTCTGAAGGGAATCTGCGACTACTCTGGGACGTATCTCGTGAATCACGCGGGCTTCGGCATGATCACGGATCTGCGCGATGATCTCTACACCGCTCTTTTGCGCCGCTCAGCCGCGTTCTTTTCACAACACACCACCGGGACCCTGCTCTCGACCATCATCAACGACATCGAGCGCGTGCAGTACGCGATGTCGACCGTTCTTTCGGAGTTGCTGCAGCAGTTCTTCACCTTTGTTTCCGTAGCGATCGTGGTTGTGATTCTCGGGGGAAAACTCGCCTGGGTCTTGCTGCTGTTCGTGCCCGTGATCATCTACTCGTCGCGGAAGATTGGTTCTCGTGTTCGTACGACGACGCGCCACGGCCAGGACAAACTCGCGGAAATCCAGAACATTCTGCACGAGACCATCACGGGCAACCGCATCGTGAAGGCTTTCAACACGGAGAACTGGGAGATTTCGAGATTCCGCAACGCCGCACGCCGCCTCTTCCGTGCCAACCTCCGCTCTGTCGCGGCAGCCGCGATCAGTTCGCCGCTGATGGATATTTTCGGCGTGGTTGGAATCGCTCTTTTACTTCTCCTCGGCCGCGACCGGATCGCCCACAATCAGATGACGCCCGGCGTCTTTGTCGCATTCATTACCGCGGTCTTCAGCCTCTACAATCCCGTTCGCAAGTTCGCACTCTTCTACAACAACTTTCAGCAGGCGCTGGGCGCATCGTCGGAGATCTTCAAGTTTATGGATCTCAAAGATGACGTGCGCGAGAAGCCGCGCGCGAAGACTCTGCCTAAATTCTCGGGCAGTGTTCGCTTCGAGCGTGTCAGTTTCGCGTATTTCCATGATGGCGAAGAGGCGCACGATGTCCTGCACGACATCGACCTCGAAGTCCGTCGCGGCGAAGTGCTGGCGATCGTCGGCTCCAGCGGCGCGGGCAAGAGCACACTGGTTCATCTGATCCCGCGCTTCTTCGATGTGACTGCTGGACGCCTGCTCATCGACGGCCTCGACCTACGCGACGTAACGCTCTCTTCGTTGCGGGCGCAGGTCGGCATCGTCACGCAAGAAACCGTTCTGTTCAACGACACGGTCCGCAACAACATTGCTTACGGCCAGCCCAACGTTCCATTGAAGGAAGTCGAAGCCGCCGCCCGCGCCGCTCTAGCCCACGACTTCATCATGGCGCTTCCATCAGGTTACGATACCGTCATTGGAGAGCGCGGCGTGCGGCTCTCCGGCGGCGAACGCCAGCGTCTTGCCATCGCCCGTGCGTTGCTTAAGAACGCTCCGATCCTTATTCTCGACGAAGCCACATCAGCGCTCGACAGCGAGTCGGAGTCGCTCGTGCAGTCCGCGCTGCATAATCTAATGACTGGCCGCACCGTATTCGTCATCGCGCATCGCCTCTCGACCGTGCGCCGCGCGGACCGCATCGTCGTAATTGAGAATGGCGCGATTGCGGACATCGGCGCGCATGAAGAGTTGATGACGAAGTTAGGCACGTACCGGCGCCTTTACGAATTGCAATTCGCGAACGCAGACTCGCCCAAAGCAGTGGCAGGTTCTTAGAAAAGATATCCCCCTATGCCCATACGCTCGATGACAGGCTTTTCGCAGGTTAGAGGCGAGGTGCAGCGCCAAAAAACAGGTGCGACTACGGCCTCCGCCGCAAGTTCCAATGGCCGCATGGCCTTCGCTCTCTCGTTGAAATCGGTCAACCATCGCTTTCTCGATTTGCACTTCCGCCTTCCTTCCGGCACCGATTCGCTCGAGATGCAACTTCGGCGCTTACTGAAAGAAAAAATGTCGCGCGGTCACGTCGAAGTCGCACTAAGCCTCGAGCGCACAACCAGCGAAGCCTTCTCGCTGAACCGCGAAATCGTTGGCGGATATATCGCCGCCTTCCGCGCCGCCGCCGCCGAATTTTCTCTTGCGACTGAGCCCGACCTCAACGCGGTTCTTCGCATTCCCGGAGCACTCGATTCCGCTAACGACAGTGCGGACGGCGAGATTGAATCCGCCGTCATGGCTAAAGTTGGCGAAGCGCTGGACCGTCTCAACCAGATGCGCGAGGAAGAAGGCCGCGGCATCGCGCGCGAACTGCGCGATCGCATGGAACACCTCGCGGAAGCGAGCAAGCGCGTGCAGCAGCATCGCCGCGCTGTCCTCCAGAATTACAGCGAACGCCTGCAATCCCGGTTGCAGGAAGTTCTGGGCGCAACCATCGACAAGGAAAGAATCCTGCAGGAGGCCGCGCTTCTCGTCGATCGCAGCGATATTCAGGAAGAAATTGTCCGTCTCGAAACTCACGTTCAGCACTTCCTTGGTTTGCTCGACGAAGGCGGCGAGATCGGCAAGAAACTCGACTTCCTGCTGCAGGAGATGAATCGCGAGGCCAACACCCTACTTTCGAAGACTTCCGGCCTCGCGGGTGAAGCGCTCAAGATTACAGAGGCGGGCTTGGCCATGAAGGCCGAAATCGAAAAGTCCCGCGAGCAAGTGCAAAACCTGGAATGAGCGACCAACGTAAGCCACTCGTCTATATCATCTCTGCGCCATCGGGTTCGGGCAAATCTACGCTCACGAACGAAGTTCTCAAGCTTGTCCCTAACCTGGTTTTTTCGATTTCTTACACCACGCGAGCCCTGCGAGGCAGCGAGCAGAATGGCAAGCAATATCACTTTATTTCGATGAAAGAATTCGAGCGCATGGTAGCCGATGGAGAATTTCTTGAGCATGCGAACGTGCACGGAAACTGCTACGGGACGGCGCGACGATTCTTGCGCGAGGCGGGCCAGAGCGGCAACGATTTGCTGCTGGACATCGATGTACAGGGAGCGGCGCAGGTGAAGAAAAACCTCACGGACGCCATCAGCGTGTTTGTGTTGCCGCCGGATCGCAAGACTCTGGAATGGCGCCTGCGGAATCGTGGCGAAGACCGGGAGGAAGTGATCCAGCGCCGTTTGCAGGATGCCAGGCGGGAAATCGAGGAATATGACAAGTACGATTATGTGTTGATCAACGACCAGTTGGAGAAGTCGATCGAGAGGCTGAAAGCGATTGTGATTTCTGAGCGGCTGCGGCGCGAGGATCGGATCAAGTCGGAACAGGAACGCGCAATCATTGAACGAGCGGAGCGCCTTCGCCTGGCGAATCTTAGGGAAAAGGTCCAACCTATCCTGGCATCCTTTCGTGCTCCGGAAGCCTCAGCACACTCGTAAGTTTCGCGGTATCATCTCATGTGACGCCCCACGAGGGCTGTTGCGACCGGATAGGCAAGGAACGCGGAAGAGATCAGAAAGTTTCTTTGCAGTCGAATATTCTGCGTAGCCCGTATTCAGACTCAGCTCTGATTAGACTTCGAAATTGTTTTTCCACGGAGATCCCAATGAAGTTGATCGAAGGCTTTGACAGCAACTACCGGTATATTTTGGTCGCGGCTCGGCGGGCACGCCAGCTGCAATCCGGCGCGCCGCCGGTGGTCGATACCAATTCCCGCAAGCCCTGCCGCATCGCCCAGGACGAAATCCGTGCGGGCAAGGTCAAGTGGGAGATCCCCGATACTCGCAGCGCTGCCGAGGCGGCCGGGGAAGCGCTCGACAAGGCACTGGGCCAGGATTAAGGGACGCTGATTCACGAGCACTCGCAACCCGACGGTTGTGAATCGATAATCGCGAATCAATAATCAAAATTCCATGAAGATCGTCCTCGGCGTGACCGGCGGAATCGCGGCCTACAAAGCGGCAGAAATTGTCCGCCTGCTGCAAGACCGTGGTATCCGCGTGCAGGTTGTCATGACTCGCGCCGCCCAGGAATTTGTTCGCCCTCTCACCTTCGCCGCGCTCTCCGGAGAAAAAGTCATCACCAGTATGTTCGCGCCCGGCGAGGAGCACGAGCCCAATATCGACTCCGCGATCGAGCACATCGCCGTCGCGCAATCCATCGACGCCCTCCTCGTCGCTCCTGCGACCGCTGACGTCCTCGCCCACTTCGCGCAGGGAATCGCCAGCGATTTTCTTACGACACTTTACCTGGCGACCACTGCGCCCGTTGTCGTGGCGCCGGCGATGAACGTCAACATGTGGAATCACCCAGCCACCCAGGCCAATCTGCAGATTCTTCGCCAGCGTGGTGTAAAGATCGTTGAGCCCAGTGCGGGTTATCTCGCCTGCGGCATGACCGGCCCCGGCCGCCTTGCCGACAACGAAGCGATCGTAGCCGCTGTGCTGGAAGCGCTCGGCGCGTCTCAGGATCTCAGTGGCGAGACCGTTCTGATCACTGCCGGCCCCACTCGCGAAAAAATTGACCCCGTCCGTTACCTCACCAACCGCTCCAGCGGCCGCATGGGATATGCTCTCGCCGAAGCCGCCCTGCGCCGTGGCGCGCGTGTTCTTCTGGTCAGTGGTCCCACTTCGCTCACGCCGCCAGGCGCTGCCGAAGTGAATCGAGTCGAGTCGACGGAAGATATGCGCGATGCGGTGCTCAAGCTACTGCCGCAGGCCACCATCGTGATCAAGACTGCCGCCGTCTCTGACTATCGTCCGAAAGCCGCGGCTGGACAGAAGATCAAGCGCAAAGGTCCGATGAGCCTTGATCTCGAAGCCACTCCTGACATTCTGAAGGAGCTTTCGCTCAAGAAAAGTTCGCAACTCATCGTTGGCTTCGCCGCCGAGACGGAGAATGTTCTCGAGAACGCCCGCCAGAAGCTGGTCTCCAAGAATCTAGATGCCATCGTGGTGAACGATGTTTCCCGCGAAGGCATCGGCTTCGACTCCGACCGCAACGCCGTCACCATCATCACCCGCGAAGACGTCGTCGAAGTCCCGGAGACTACTAAATGGGAAGTAGCCCAACGCGTTCTCGATCAGATCGTGAAGCTCCGCCAGCTCCGCAAATCGCCCGTGAAAGCCTGAACGTTCTTACACTCCGTCATCCTCACGCAGTCGAAGAATCCCTATTTCGCAGGCGCGATGCCAGCCCTCGGGAGGAATTCTCTCAAGGATGACCGCAATCCCCATCCCACGACCAGTTATAATCCCCCTACCGGAAAATGCCTCCTGCTCTTGATGATCACCTGCGCCGCGCTCTCGCCGATCGCCTGCGCTACTATCACGAGCTGGGCATCCACGATTTCTACCGGCGCGAATCGTCAGCCGTTGCCGTATCCGAATCAGTTCCAGCTTCCATCCAGCCAGAAACGCGAGAGGAAATGGCCGCAAGAAAATCCGCCGCAGTCGCCACCGTCATCGACGAAAACATTTTTGAAGTCCTTACGCCAAAGCCCGAGCATAACGCCGCCGATCCCGTTTCCGCGCTCAAGTTGATTCGCGAAGACCTCGGCGACTGCACTCGCTGCAAACTGCACAAGCAGGGACGCAAGCAGATCGTCTTCGGTGTCGGCAATCCGCGCGCGGAGCTGATGTTCGTTGGTGAAGGTCCTGGAGCCGATGAAGACACACAAGGCGAGCCGTTCGTGGGCCGCGCCGGCCAGTTGCTTAACAACATGATCAAGGCGATGGGCATTCGCCGCGAGGATGTCTACATCGCGAACGTAGTCAAATGCCGGCCGCCTGGAAACCGCACTCCCGAACGCGATGAGTGCGATACCTGTTCTCCGTTCCTGATGCGCCAGATCGCCGTCATTAAGCCCAAAGTTGTGGTCGCGCTCGGCGCGGTCTCTGCGAAGAACCTGCTCGCGATCAATGCGCCCATGTCCGAACTGCGCGGCCGCTTCTACGATTTCCTGCCCTCCGGCGCGCGGAGCGCCGATCCTTCTTGGCAAGGTGCGAAACTGGCCGTCACGTATCACCCTGCGTTCTTGCTGCGCGATCCCCGTCAAAAAGGCGAAGCCTGGAAAGATCTACAGATGGTGATGAAGTATCTCGGCCTGAAACCACCAAAATCACCCGAGTAGGGACGAACGCATTCGCCCCGTTCCGCAGCGAGAGCCCGCCTCGTTCTTAACACGGCTGTTATCCTTCCAAGCGATGCCCGAATTCTGCGACGTCGCCGTCCCCGTGCCGCTGGACATGGCGTTCACCTACCGAGTCCCTGCCGATGCCGCACCGATCGTCGGCGGACGCGTCCTCGTCCCATTCCGCCAGCAGCGCATGACGGGCATCGTCGTTGAGTTGCATGATCGCAAGCCTTCTGTCACAGCGAAAAAAATCATCAGCGTGCTCGATGCAACTCCCGTCCTCGACGAGTCCCTGCTTCGTCTCGGCCGCTGGATCGCGGACTACTATCTGGCGCCAGTCGGTGAAGTCTTTCGCACCATGCTTCCGCTCACCGCCGAGTTCAAACGCTCCATCGGATATCGAATCACCGAAGACGGTCAGATGGCCCTGCATCTCGCTGGCATGTCTGGATCCTCCGCGCGCTCGCGCCGCTCGCCCGAGGAGCAAGCCGCCGAGTTCCGCGTACTCGACTACCTGGCCTCCCATGGGTCAGAGCTTGAACCCAATCCGCAAGAAGATTCCGGAAACACGACAGCTGCAATCGCTGGCGACTTCACGCTTGTCCGTGAAGGAACTCTTCGGTCCGCCACCGGAGTCTCCAGATCAATCCTGAACGGGATGGTCCGCAAGAAGTGGCTTATCCGCCAAGACGTCTCTGCCGCACAAAATGCCGAGCGCACCATGAAGGTCGCGCTCCTGAAATCTGCCGAAGGCAAACTCAACGATAACCAGCGCCAACTTGTCGACACGCTAGCCGCTTCTGGCGGAAAAGTCCCAGTTCAATCTCTGCACTCGCTCGACGTTCCTCGAACCACGCTCGGAACTCTGGTAAAGCGCGGCTTGGTGGAAATCGTCGATGAGCCGGCCTGCTTTACCATCTCGCGCTCCAGGCCGCGTTCCTCGCCCTTCGACTTCGATCTCAACCCGGCCCAGCAATCTGCGCTCGATCGCCTCCGCCAAAACGTCGATGCCCGCAAGTTCTCCGGCATGCTGCTCCACGGCGTCACCGGCTCGGGCAAAACCGCCGTCTATCTCGCAGGCATGCGTTCTGTCCTCGAATCAGGACGCTCCGCCATCCTGCTCGTCCCCGAAATCGGCCTGACGCCCGCCGTGGCTGCCGACCTGCACCAGATTTTCGGTGACGAAGTTGCCATTCTGCACTCCGCGCTTTCCGATCGCGAGCGCGCCGAGCAGTGGCATCGCATCAAGCGCGGCGAGGCTCGCATGGTGGTGGGCACGCGCTCGGCCGTCTTTGCGCCGGTCTCGGACCTCGCCCTGATCATCGTCGACGAAGAGCAGGATTCCTCCTACAAGCAGGAGGAGACGCCGCGCTACCATGCCCGCGATGTCGCGGTCGTGCGCGCCAAGATGGCGAATGCCGTCGTCGTCCTCGGCTCAGCCACTCCATCGCTCGAGTCCTACTTCAACGCGAAGAAGAATAAGTACGAGTTGCTGGAATTGCCCGATCGCGTGGAACAGCGTCCTCTGCCCGAAGTCGAAATCGTCGACATGCGCCAGGAGTTTCAGGAGACCGGTCACGACCAGGTCATCTCGCGCAAACTCGCCGCCGAGATCAAAGACCGCCTCGATCGCAAAGAGCAAGTCATGGTGTTGCTCAACCGCCGCGGATACTCTCCCGTCGTCCTTTGCCGCACCTGCGGCAAGAAACTCGAATGCCAGAACTGCGCCATCGCGCTCACGCATCACAAGCGCGAACACAAAATGGTCTGCCATTACTGTGGTTACACCGCGCCGGTGCCGAAGGCTTGCGTCCACTGCGGCAGCGAATACGTTTATTTTCTGGGAACGGGCTCTGAAAAGTTGGAGGAGTTGCTCCACGGGATGTTCTCGCAGGCTCGCATCGCTCGTCTCGACCGCGACACAGTTCGCGGACACGAAGACTTCGAGCGTACGCTGAACGCCTTGAACGAAGGCGAACTCGACTTACTCGTTGGAACGCAAATGATTGCGAAGGGTCATGACATCCACGGTGTCACGCTGGTCGGTGTGGTTGGTGCCGACGCCGCTCTCGGCATGCCCGACTTCCGCGCTGCCGAGCGCACATTCCAATTACTCACGCAGGTTGCCGGTCGTGCCGGACGCGGACAGTCTCCCGGCAAGGTCGTTCTACAAACTTATTTTCAGGATCACTACGCGGTGCAGTACGCCGCGCGCCACGATTTCATCGGATTCTACGAGAAGGAATTGCAATTTCGCAGCTGGATGCATTACCCGCCGTACTCCGCCCTCGCCAACGTTCTCGTGCGCAGCGACAAACTCGATGACGCTCTGCAATGGTCTGGAAAACTGGGCAAGTGGTTCGACTCGATTCGCCATGAAGGCGTGCGCGTGCTCGGTCCCGCCGCCGCGCCCATCACCCGCCTGAAGCGCGACTACCGCTACCACTTCGTCCTGAAATCCCCTAGCCGGGAAAAGCTCAACACCACATTGCGCGCGATGCTCGCCTACGCAACGCAGCAGAAGATCCCCCGCACCCAGGTGATCGTCGACGTCGACGCAATTTGGCTGATGTAACAGGCGACTCGAGTTCAACGCCTACCGCGCGCCAACGGCCCCCCGAATCACCGTCACAGAAGCCGCAGGCAACTCATACAAAGTATCTTTCCCCGCAGTCTCTTTTGTGCGCGCGATCGGCCCGTCAGGATCGGCCCACCCTTTGGTGAAGGCGACAACCGTATGCTCCGCGGCATGCTCGGCATGCGCCATAAACCGCGTCTGTGCCGGATGCCACTGATATTGCCCGCTCCCAAACGTCAAAACCTCCACCGGCCCCGCAAAGTTCTCCGGCCGGTCCGCCCCGCCGTGAAATGCAATCCGCACTTTATGTGCCGCCTGCTGATCGCGGTTCACGAGCATCAGCGACCATTGTCCATCCGGCCGCTTCACCGCATACGCCGTGACCAACTCATGCCCGGCGCCGTCCTCAACATTGCTTTTCGCCGCGTACACCTGATGCTCGCCGCCACCCGGCTGCACCCACTCCAGGTTGATCAACTGCGCCACAAAGAACTGCGCCAGCGGTTGCTGAATTTCATAGTTGCCGTTCACCGTGAACATGCCGAATGTCCCGGGCGAGCTGTTGCACCCCGGCTCCATCTGCAGCGGCAAGTAGTGGAAGAAGTAGACGCCATTCCCGCCGGCATTCAGAAACGATCCAATGTAATCGGCCAGCCAAATTCCCGCGAAAATATCCTCAAACGTCTCGCTCGCCCCCGACGACAAATTCCCCTCAGTAATGAACATCGGCATGTCGGCCGGAATTCCGTCGTCGTGCCACACCTGCATGATGTGGCTCACCAGTTCCGGTTCGTCATAGAGCATGCCCCACGGTATCCGGCACGGATCATACGGATAATGTTCGAATGAGAAGAACGCCAGATCCTTCATTCGCCCATGCTGCTTCAAATAATCGACGAAGCGTCCGAGCCATGAGACTTTTCCGTTCGCATCCGGCCACACTTCAATGTCCCGATTCACTCCCTGAAATGACGGCCCGCCCAGCTTCAACCCAGGATCGACCTTGTGTAACGCTGTTGCCCACTGCAAGTACAGCGCGGCATAGTCTTCCGGCAGCATGTACTGCCCATCGGCCTCCTCGCCCATCTCGACATAAGAAATCGGATAGCCGCGCTTCTCCACATACGCAATCTCTGCCGCCGAATTCTCCGGCGTCTCGTAAATCATCGCCACCGGGATCATCGCCGGCAGTCCGCGCGTCACGCCGCTCGTAAAGAACAAATCGAATCCCACCTGCGCCTGCGTCGTAGCCCCCAGGTCCGACGGTTCATGCCACGAGTCGACCGACGAGCAAAACGTCGTCGTCTGCTCCTGGTCGGGCGTGTGCCGCAGAATGTCGTGAAATGCGCCATCGTCGCTGGTCGTTCCCAGGTAGATCTCGCGAATCGCATATCCCACGCAATTTCGCGGATCGCCCGGGCCGTCCGCGTCGCAAGTATTCGACGACTCCGTCATCCAAATGCGCACGAACCTCACCGGAACCACGCTGCCGCTCAGCCGGAGTGTTTCCGTCGCTCCTTTTCCCTCACTCACCGCGCCCTGCAGAAACGTTTGCCACACTCCCCGCGTGGGCGCATGAATCGGGTCGTCTCCGCCTGTCCAGTACTGCACCACATAGCTTTTGGCATACGGCGCTCCCCACGCGATGCGAATGCTGTCGACCAGTTGCGTCTGAGCCAGATCGAGCATGACCCACTGCGGATGCAGCGCGTCACTCTCGCCGGTGAAGTGCTGCGTGAGATAAGGATTGCTCTTCCAGAAACTATTCAGATCTCCATCGGTCAGCCGCGAATATCCTGCATTCTCCGTCCCGTCGTTGCGCGTAAAGCCTCTCCGCGGCAACCCATACCCGTACGAATAGCGAATCGTCTCCGTTGGCGTCGCCGACCCGACAAAATATCCTTTGCCGCTCGCGTCGCTCCACTTTCCATTCGGATTCCAATGCCACGCTTCGATCGCCAGTTCGGTGTTCTGTCGATACGTGACGGGCTGCCAGCCCGAAGCCTGCGTCTGCCCAAGCGTTGGCTGCAAAACATCTTTATCGATCGCCTCCACCGGAATCCGATCCACGCCTGCTCCCAGCGTTTCTTTCGGTACGAAATGATTTGTCGCGTGCGAGGTATCGACCTCAACCGTTTGCGCGACCATGCAACCTACCGACAGACACGCAGCCAGAAACGTCAAAGCCAGAATTGTCCTGTTCACGAGCGATCCCTCCATTAAAACGATTGAATAGGGAAGTATACGAACATTTCCAACCCGCCGCCAATCACTCGCAAGGTTGCCGGTCAATTTTGGCTGAGTTGGTACGGCGAGATGGCGAAAGTCAACGCCAGCATGATCACGGCGAACACGGCCCACACCCACCTGCTCGGCGGCAGCATGGGATAATCCGGCGCCTGCTCCTGCCGCCACGTCAGGATATTCATCGCCGTAATCAGTCCAGCCCAGAACCACCAGCCGTAGTTCAACTGTCCCAAAACTCTTAAGCTTCCCACGTAGACGAGTGCGGCCACGGTCGCCCACGAAATCAGGCGGTGCGCCCGCGGAGCCAACGCATAAACAATGTGCCCGCCATCCAGCTGGCCGCTGGGCAACAAGTTCAGCGCAGTCGCGTACATTCCGACCCACGCCGCCACGCCGACCGGATGCAAATAGATTCGCTTCATCGGCAGCGCGGCAATCGCGTGGTTTGGGGCGAACCAGCGCAGTAGGTCGTGCATGACAAAAAAAATCTGCGGAAATCCCAACTGCAGTTCGGATCCTCCGGTACCCGCCGTCATCGGCTTCGAAAGCTTCATCGCCACGGCCAGCGTCGCCACCGCGACCACGAATCCCGCAATCGGCCCGGCAATTCCAATATCAAACAGCGCAGCCCGCGACCGGATCGGCGCCTTGATCCGAATGACCGCGCCGAATGTCCCAATCATGGTTGGCGCCGGAATGAAAAACGGCAGCGTTGCGCGTACCCCGTAATACCGGCAGAGAAGATAGTGCCCCATTTCATGCGCCAGCAGAATGCCCAGCAGCGTCGCGGAAAACGGCAATCCCAGCAGCAGTCGCGCCGGCTGCTCCAGCACCCACTTCAGCGGGAAGAATGGAATGTAATCACTCGAGCCAAACGTGAACGGAGGAAGGTTGTTCAGGAAGTTGAATTCCATCCGCGCCCCGACTACCAGCGTCGTGAAGATGGTCGCAAGCAGCAGCAGCGCGTGCAGCCAATACCGCTCCGCTGGCGGCTCTCCCTTCGGTTCCGGCAGCGAATGGTAGTACTCGACCGTGGACGTGGGAATCGGGGAATAAGGTTCCGACATGCGATTGTTCGGTCGTGTCTGCGCTCCGCGCTGGAATGCACAACCGCTCTTTGATCCTACTACGACCCACGATAAAGCAGCGACGCGAACGCCTGTTCCGCCGAATTACTTTCGATGCCTTTCGTACCGATCGGCGCCGCCTCCGTCCTCCAGGCGCCCGTGGGTCCTCAGCTATAATGGTATGTAACGTGGGTTGGGTTCGCGCCTCAGTCCCTGCACTGCCAGAGGAATGATTTCAGCCTCGTTGCCTACATCGACCTCAAGGAGTTCGCATGGCAATCCAGAAGACCGACAAGATCTGGCACAACGGCAAACTGATTAATTGGGACGACGCCACCATTCACGTGATGTCGCACGTCGTCCACTACGGCTCTTCGGTCTTTGAAGGCGTCCGCTGCTACGAATTGCCGAGCGGCCCCGCGATTTTCCGGGCCAACGAACACATTCAGCGCCTGCTCGACTCCTCAAAGGTGTACCGCATCGACGTGCCTTTCACCCGCGACGAAATCGTCAAAGGCATGGTCGAAACCATCGCGCACAATGGCGCGTGGCCCTGCTACGTGCGTCCGATCGTCCTGCGCGGATACGGCGAGGCCGGCGTCAATCCCTTCAACTCCCCGACCGAGGTCTACATCATCAACTATCCGTGGGGAAAATATCTGAGTGGCGATGGCGATGGCTGCGACGTCTGCGTCTCTTCCTGGACGCGCCTCGCGCCCAACACCCTGCCCGCCATGGCCAAGGCCGGCGCGAATTACATGAATTCGCAGCTCATCAAGATGGAGGCCGTGGTCAACGGCTACGTCGAAGGCATCGCACTCGACGTCAACGGATTCGTCAGCGAAGGCTCCGGCGAAAACATCTTCCTCGTGCATCGCGACAAGCTGATCACCGCGCCGCTTGGCAACTCCGTGCTCCCCGGAATCACTCGCGATTCCGTGCTGCAGATTGCCCGCGACCTCAACATTCCAATCGTTGAGCAGATGATCCCGCGCGAAATGCTCTATATCGCCGACGAAGCCTTCTTCACCGGAACTGCCGCCGAAGTCACGCCCATCCGCACAGTCGATAAAATCAAAGTCGGCAACGGCACCGCGGGACCAATCACCAAGGCGCTGCAAAAAGAGTTCTACGCCATCGTCCGCGGAGAAAAGGCCGACCGCCACAGTTGGCTCACCCCAGTGCCGGTGCGCACCAAGCAGCCCGTCGGCGTATAATTCTCACTCGTTCGAATTTGAAAGGGGCGCTCCACGCGCCCCTTTCCGTCCGTTTTGGCCCGGCAAAACAAAACATTCACCGAAGGAGAACGTATGTCCCAGATGACTCCTGAATTTGTCCTCGGCTATCGAGCCCTCATGCTCGACGGCTTCAAGAATGAAGTGGAAATCACCAAGAAAGTAATCGCGGCCGTCCCTGACGAAAAGTCCAGCTACAAGCCCGATCCGAGCGCCCGCACCGCTCAGGAACTAGCCTGGCATCTGGCCAACTCTGACGCCCAGTTCCTCGACGGCATCGCCGACCTGCAGTTCAACACGGGCTCGCCCGAGAACAAGCCCACCAATATCACCGAAGTCGTTGCCTGGTATGACGAGAATATGAAGCGCGGCATTGCGCGCGTCGAAGCGATGTCGGCCGAGCAACTGCTCACCCCAGTCAATTTTTTCGGCGTCTTCAATATGCCCGCAGTTGTCTACCTTGGATTCCTCAACAATCACAGCATCCACCATCGCGGAGAACTGGCCACGTATTTGCGTCCCATGGGATCGAAAGTCCCTTCGATCTACGGCGGCAGCTATGACGAGCCTTTCCAACCGCCCGTGCCTGCAGAAACGGCCGCGTAGTTTTTGCTTCAATTCCACTCAGAAAGCCGCCTCGCAAGGGCGGCTTTTCTGTTGAAAAACCATAAGCCTCCCCCCGCACTTTAGCCTCTGTCCCGTCTCCCGCCCGGGTCCATTACCTAGGTCATCTTGGGGAAGGTGACGATTCGGGCGATCATGCTCAGAGAGCCTCGCGCTCAGAAGCCTCCCGCTTGAGGCTTCCATGGGAAAGAACTCCGCATGAACATTGATGACCTGCTTCGGATCGCGACGGAACGCCGAGCTTCCGACTTGCACTTGAAGGTAGGAAACTATCCTCACCTGCGCATTGACGGTGAACTCGTGCCGTTGACCGACCAGCCCCGCATCAGCGCCGAAGACATGCTGAATATGGCTTTCAGCATGATGTCCGCGCGCCAGAAACAGAAATTCAAAGAGACCACCGAAATCGATATGGCCTACGGCGTCGCCGGCCTCGGACGCTTCCGTGTCAACATCTTCCAGCAGCGCGGCAACGTGGGGCTCGTCCTCCGTGTCATTCCCACCAAGATTCGCGCGCTCGATGAACTCTTTCTGCCCAAGGTTGTCGAGCAGATTTGCGACATGCCTCGCGGCCTAGTGCTCGTCACCGGCGTCACTGGTTCCGGCAAATCAACTACCCTGGCCGCGATGGTCGACCGCGTGAACTCATCGCGCGCCGAACACATCATCACCATCGAAGACCCGATCGAATTCCTGCACCGCGACAAAAAGGGTTACGTCAACCAGCGCGAGATCGGCGTAGATACGCCCGGCTTCGGAGCCGCGCTCCGCGCTTCTCTCCGTCAGGATCCCGACGTAATCCTCGTCGGCGAAATGCGAGACCTTGAAACCATCTCGACGGCTCTCCACGCCGCCGAAACGGGTCACATGGTCTTCTCAACCCTCCACACTCTCGATGCCGTCGAAACCGTCAACCGTGTCATCTCCATTTTTCCGCCGCCTGAACAAAAACAAATTCGTATGCAGCTCGCGGCGGTTCTGCGCGCCATCGTCAGCCAGCGTCTTGTCCGCCGTTGTGACGCCGAAGGCCGCGTGCCCGCCGTTGAAGTCATGATCAACACTGCTTACATTCGCGAATGCGTTCTCGTCCCTGAAAAGACGCGTTCCATCCGCGATGCCATTGCAGCCGGAACTTCGCAATACGGCATGCAGACCTTTGACCAGTCGCTCTGGGATCTCTTCCAGGCCGGCCTCGTCAACTACGAGACCGCGCTCGAAAACGCCTCGAACGCCGACGACTTCAAACTCCGCATGCAGGGCATCGCCTCGACGGCCGATATCTCCCGCCAGTCGATGCAATCCGCAGGCTTCGGCGGACGCTAGCTATTCGATTTTTAAGATGTACTCCGTGATGGGCGCGAGCAATCGCGCCCTTTTTTTCGAGCAATTCAGTCGCCGTCATCCCGAAGTCCCCGCGTCTTCTCCAGCGGGGCGAGGGATCTCGCGCGTCCACCGCATGTGTACGGGCCGACTCTTTAACCGAAGTCTCCGAGTGCCCCGCGTACTCCGCGGTTTTCATTCGTTCCGCTCGCGACTCAGGACTCGCGACCCGCGACTATTTGAGCTATCGTTAACCCATGTCGTTCTCCCGTCCCAAGCGACGTACGTACACCGAAGACGAAATGTACGACTACGCCGTCGGCGCGCTCGCCCGCCGCATGCGCACCGTCGCCGAACTCAAGCGCCTGATGCGCGCCCGCATCGAAGACGCCGACTCCGAATACGCCACGACCCTCGTCGAATTAGTCATTCGCCGTCTGAAAGATCAGGGATACCTCAACGACTCCAAGTACGCCGCCTACTATTCCTCCCTGCGCCGTGACAACCAGAAAGTCGGACGCATGCGCGTGGTCACCGAACTCAAGACACGCGGTGTCCACGGATCGGTCATCGACAAAGAAGTTGGAGCGGCCTATGACGGCGTCAGCGACGAGAAGCAGGCCCGCGACTATCTACGCAAGAAGCGCCTGGAGAAACCGAAAGACCAAAAGCAGGTGGCGCGCGTTTTTCGCCAGCTCGCCCGCGCCGGATTCAGCACCAAGACCATCTTCACAATCCTGAAAAAGTGGGATGTAGATGATGAAACCCTATCCGCCCTGGAAACCGAAACCTAGCAGAATGATCATTCAGCGAGGCGACGGCTCTCTGTGGTCCTCCGTGTGCCCTGTGGTTAAAATGTTTCGTGATTTCCGATTTCCTTCGTGAACCTTCGTGTCCTTAGTGGTTAACGGTTTTGTCCCCCAGTTTGCGTAGCCCCGCCAGATGATGCATACTCGCAATCGATCCCAACACAAAGTAAGGAGGAGTCCATGAACACGAAATGGGCAGTAACCCTAGGCGCTGTTCTCGCGATGGCGACCATCGTCTACGGTCAGGATGCGAGCACCGACAAATCCGGCGCCGGCACCGACGTCAAGAATGCCGCCAAGACCACAGCCAAAGACACTAAGAAGGGCACGAAGGCCGCAGCCAAAGATACGGAAAAAGGCGCCAAAGTTGCCGCCAAAGACACAGAGAAAGGTACCAAGGTCGCGGCGAAAGACACCGAGAAAGGCGCGAAGGTCGCAGGCAAAGACACAGAGAAGGGCGCAAAGGTAGCGACGAAGGACACCGAGAAAGGCGCGAAGACTGCCACAAAAGACACAGGCAAAGCCGCCAAGAAAACCGGCAGCGCCCTCAAGAAAGGCACCAAAGACGTAGGTCACGACGTCAAGAAGGGCACCGAAAAAACCGCCGACGCCGTGAAGTAAGAATACTCCGACGAGGACACGCAGAAACGCCAAGCTCGCCCTCTCAGTGTGTCCTCAGTGTCCCCCTGTGGTGAATCGCTCTGCCTGCGGCCCTCGCAAGCGCAGATCGTTTAAAATGAACCTTCCATGCTGACTGGTTCTGAAATCCGCCGCAGGTTCCTGGACTTCTTTGTGCAAAAAGGCCACAAGGAAGTCCACTCGTCGTCGCTCGTCCCCGCCAACGATCCCACGCTGCTGTTCACCAATGCCGGGATGAACCAGTTCAAGGACGTCTTCCTCGGCCTCGAAAAGCGCGACTACTCCCGCGCCACCACTTCGCAAAAGTGCGTCCGCGCCGGTGGCAAGCACAACGATCTAGAAAACGTCGGTTTCACCAACCGTCATCACACGTTCTTCGAGATGCTCGGAAATTTTTCTTTCGGCGACTACTTCAAGAAAGACGCCATCGCCTACGCCTGGGAACTGATCACCTCGCCGGAGTGGTTCGGCATCGACAGGGAAAAACTGTATGTGACCGTTTTCAACGGCGAAGGCGGCCTCGAGCGCGACGCGGAGGCCTACGACCTCTGGGCTGCGCAGGGTATACCCAAGAATCGCATCTACGAGATGGGCGCGAAAGATAATTTCTGGCAGATGGGCGACACCGGCCCCTGCGGCCCCTGCAGCGAGATTCACTACGACATGGGCGTCGCCGCCTCCGATCAGGGACACACCGACTGCCAGTTCGGCTGCGACTGCGGCCGCTACGTCGAAATCTGGAATCTAGTTTTCATGCAGTTCGACCGCGACTCCAGCGGCAAACTCAATCCCCTGCCCAAACCGTCAATCGATACCGGCATGGGCCTCGAGCGCGTAGCGTCCGTCCTGCAAGGCGTCATCTCGAACTACGACACAGATCTCTTCACGCCGTTAATCAAGCGCGCAGCGGAATTGACTGAGAGCACGGGAAAGGTACGCAGTGGCAAGGGCCATGTGGGGACGGGCGCCTCGCCCGTCCAGGCCGAGCAAAGCTCGGCTGGCTCTTCTAGTCACAAGTCGGCAGCTTCTTTGAGAGTGATCGCCGACCACTCCCGCGCCGCCACATTCCTCATCTCCGACGGAGTCCTCCCCTCGAACGAAGGCCGCGGTTATGTCCTTCGCAAAATCATTCGCCGCGCCATTACTCACGGACGCTTGCTCGGACAAACGAAGCCATTCCTCTACGAAATGATCTTCGCAGTCCGCGACCTGATGCGCGACGCCTATCCCGAACTGAACGAGACCGCTGATCGCGTCTCGAAAACCGTTCAAGTAGAGGAAACACGTTTCGCCCACACGCTCGACTTAGGGTTGGAAAAGCTCGAAGCATTGTTGAAGGAATCACAGCGAGAACTCGCTGGCGCCGACGCATTCAAACTGTACGACACATTCGGCATGCCCTTGGATTTCATCCAAGACGCAGCCCGCGATCAAGGAATCGCATTTGATCAAGCTGGCTTCGATCATGCGATGGAAGAGCAGCGTCAACGCGCGAAGGCTTCCTGGAAAGGCGCCGCCAAACAAACGGCGAACCCCGCCTACCAGCAGCTTCCGAAATCTACCTTCGAAGGCTATCGCCAGACGCGCTCCGACGGATGCGAAGTCCTCGCCATCATTTCTAAGGCAGGCGGACACAACGGACAAGGCGCGCAACAACTCGCCCCCGGAGACAGCGGCGACATCATTCTCGACCACACGCCCTTCTACGCCGAGTCCGGCGGACAGGTCGGCGATCGCGGATGGCTCTACTCCGACGATCACAACACCATCGTCGCCGACGTCAACGGATGCTACTACCCGATTCAAGGCGTGCGCGCGCATCAGGTTGTCGCCAAGCAACCGATTCGCGTCGGTGACAAAGTCGACGCCGTCGTCAACACCGAGGTCCGCGAAGCGACCATGCGCAACCATACAGCCACGCACCTGCTTCACGCCGGCCTGCGCGAAGTTCTCGGCAAGCACGTCAAGCAGGCCGGATCGCTCGTCGTCCCCAATCATCTCCGCTTCGACTTCTCGCACTTCACCGCCGTCGAAGACGAAGAGTTGCAGGACATCGAAGACATCATCAACAAGCAGGTCCTGCGCAACACGAAAATCGAAGTCATCGAAAACGTGCCGATCGACGTGGCCGTCAACGAGTATCACGCCATGGCGCTGTTCGGCGAAAAGTACGGCGACAAAGTCCGCGTCATCAAGATCGGTGATTTCTCCACCGAACTCTGCGGCGGCACGCACACCGCGCAGACCGGCGAGATCGGCCTCATCAAGATCTTGAAAGAGGGAAGCGTCTCCTCCGGCGTCCGCCGCGTCGAAGCCGTCACCGGAGAAAATTCGCTCCATCATTTTCGCGCCGATCATGAGCTCGAAGGATTCGTCGCCAGCATCGCCTCGCACTCCGAAGGTGCGACTCCTTCCGTGGCCCTGAAATCCGAGCTCGACAAGAAAGACGCCGAGATCAAGCGCCTCACCCGCGAACTCGACCAGGCCCGCATGAAGTCCGCATCGTCGAGCACAGCCAACATCAGCGATCACATTAAAGAAGTGAAGGGCGTGAAAGTCCTTGCGCAGCGCGTCGACAACCTTGAACGCGCACAACTTCGTACGCTCGTCGATCAACTCCGTGACAAGATCGGCTCCGGCGTCGTCGTCCTCGGCTCGGCGTCGAACGGCAACGTCGCACTAATCGTCGGCGTCACTAAAGATCTGACCGGGCGCGTGCAAGCTGGAAAAGTTATTGCTCCCGTCGCGCAAAAAGTCGGCGGCAAAGGCGGAGGCCGTCCTGACCTAGCCGAGGCTGGCGGCAAAGATGCCTCCGCCCTGGATGCCGCGCTGGACGGCGCTTACGGAGTAGTCGAGGGATTGCTCGCATGACCGCCGACGCCTCCCTCGACGATCGTCTGCGCTTCATCAAGCACAACGGTCAGGCCATCTTTCTGATCGATTTCAGCCACTGTAACGCGAAAGAAATGATGGTTCTTCTCGACATGGTCCGCGCCGACGTTGCCCGCCACGCTCCCCAGTCGGTGTTGACTCTAGCCGACTTCACCGGAGCGCACGTTGACAAGACCGTCGCGACCCACATCAAAGAAGTCCTTACGCTCGACCGCCCCTATGTGAAGCGTTCTGCCTGGGTCGGCACTGAGAGCCTGCCGCACGTCTTCTACGAGAATTTCAAAACCTTCTCCCAGCGCGACATCCCAACTTTCAAAACTCGCGAAGAAGCCATGGATTGGCTGATTCGCGACAGTCAGTTATCTTGACATAGCCATCTGAAATGGCTATCATGCGTTTTATGGAAGTCAGTGTCGCGGACGCCAAGAACAAGCTCCCTCAACTGATTAAGGCCGTAGAAGATGGCGAAACTGTTACCATCTGCCGCCGCGGCGTTCCCATCGCCGATCTTGTCCGGACTGGCAATTCGACCCGCAAGCGCCCGAAGCTCGGCACATTGAAAGGAAAGATTCAGATCCTCGATCCGCAATGGTGGAAGCCCATGTCCGACAACGATGTCGAGGACATTTTTGGCGGAGGCCGGTGATTGCGCGTTCTCATCGACACGGCGGTCCTCATTTTCGCAGTCGATACGCCCGAAAAACTAAGCCGCCGCGCAGCCGAAGTGCTGAGGAGTCCCGCTAACATTCGCGAGTTGAGTTCTATTTCTCTCGTTGAAATTGCGGTGAAGACGACTTTGGGCAAGCTGGCCTTCCCGGACCTCATTGCTCGGCAGGCGATCGCCGATCTCGATTTGCGCATTTTGCCTTTTACCACCGATCACGCGTTTCGGCTGTTCAACCTGCCCGCGCATCATCGTGACCCTTTCGATCGTCAAATCATTGCTCAAGCGTTGGTCGAAGACATTCCGGTCGTCACGTGCGACGAGAAATTCAAGCTCTACAAAGGCCTGCGCCTGATCTGGTGATCGCGCCCCTCACTTCCGGCTCTCCTTCGAATGCGACTCCACCAGCCGCTTCGTCAACACGACCACTCCAAAAATCTGCGTCCACTCCGAAACGATATTCCCCACCACCTGTCCCCACTTCGAATTCGGATTGCTAACCGCAAACAGCCATACCCATCCAACACCGGTCACCACCAGAAAAATCGTCAGCGAATGATCCTGCATCGCCTCGATCACCGGACTCAGCCAGTGACGCGGCGGCTTTCGACTCTCCGCCGAGCCCTTTTCATAGAGAAACTTCGTGGCGAGCACAGTAACGAGTAGCCCCGTCCAGTCGGCAATCGCGTTGCCGAAGAACGACCCAAGATGTGTAGAAGGATTCGACCGGATATAAAGCACAATCCACGTAGCCAGAACCGCGCCGGTTACGAGACTGAGTGAGTGTTGTTGCAGAAATGTTTTCGGGCGCTCATTGCTCATGGCCCTTCGATGTCGAAAGCATCAATAGGGCTGCTTTTACTCGTGAGCGATCCCGCTCAGCTTCTCCACTTCAACGTCACCGGCCCGCTCATCGGATGCTTCATCTCGCCGCCGGTGCGTTTCGCCTCAAGATGCGCGGCCTTCAGCTGGAAGTACCACTTCGCCGGCCGGTCCGCGTCGTCAATCAGCATCAAGTGCGGATTGTGCTTCAGTCCCTCGGCCTGCAGTTCCATCGTCCGACGGTCTTGCTCCACAAACTTCGCAAAAACAAATCTCAACACATCTGGCACAAACGGCACCCACCGAAACAAATTCCACGCCGCAACCACATCAATGCGGCACTGATTCCGTGTAATCGGCGTGACCGTCGTCAGACTCGAAAACCAATACTTGCCTGCGCGAATTGTCTCCGTCCGAATGTTCGGCAGCACAAAGTCAATCGTCGTCGTAATCGAATCCGCGTCCGCATACAGCCGCAGCAATTTATACGGCGCCGAGTTCGAACTCGGAGTATGCGCGCTCATGCGAAACCCATTCGGAATCGGCTCGAAGTTTTTCTTTTTCTCGTGAATGCTGTGCCGGCTCCGCCACCACCACGCCTGGTGAACGAACGGTCCATGCGCCGGATCCATCAACCCGATAATCCCATGATCAATGCTCACAGGCATCTCCGCCTGCAGGTAGGCCAAGTTATATTTATCGCTGAACTTCTCCACCCTCGGAGCGCCGTCACCAGGCTGCGCTGGTGGCCCAAATCCCGCGCCCACCGGCAGCGTATCCGGCACGTACACCCATATAAATCCGTCCTCTTCCTCACACGGATAACTCCCGGCATAAATCCGATCGACCTTCAGATTCTGATCGGCGGTAAGCGACGGAATCAGCTGGCACTGCCCGTTATGCACATCAAACTGCCACCCGTGATACCCGCACTCGAGATTCTCTCCATCGAACCTCCCGCAGTTCAACGGCATGCCCCGATGCGGACACGCATCACGCATCGCAAACGGCTGTCCCAACCGGTCGCGCCCAATCACCAGCGGAATCTCCAGCAGCGTCGCCTTGTATAACTGATTCCGCTGCACTCGATCTCCCGGCAGCGCGCGATACCAGAAGCCGGTCAGCATCAGCGTATCTGTGGCTTGTCGTTGCGGGAGATCTGTGTCGGACATGGAAGCGTTCATGGGAAACGAGAATCGTGTTTTTTCGGAACCGGGAAACGAAAGCCTATGCTAGCATCCGCAGGACTCTCCGCGGTCTGAAGAAAACTGCCACTCCATGGAATTCATCGGCCACTTCCGCCGCCTCACTCCGGTTCAGCGCAACACCTTCTTTGCGTGCTTTCTCGGCTGGTCGCTCGATGCCTTCGATTTCTTCATCCTCATCTTCTGCGTTAGTGCGCTGGCCACACAATTTCAGACGAAAGTCTCCACCATCAGCGAAGCGATTTTTCTCACGCTTGCCATGCGCCCTGTCGGAGCCTTCCTCTTCGGACTCATGGCCGACCGTTTCGGCCGTCGTCCTGCATTGATGGTCGACATCATCGCCTACTCGGTCTTTGAACTCGCCTCCGCCTTCGCGCCCTCGTTGAAAGTATTTCTCATCACGCGTGCCCTCTTCGGAATCGCCATGGGTGGCGAATGGGGCGTCGGCGCCGCTCTCGCCTTTGAAACTCTCCCCGCCGAAGGCCGGGGATTTTTCTCCGGTCTGCTGCAAGAAGGATACGTCGTCGGCTATCTCATGGCCGCGCTAATCTACGGCACGCTCTTCCCAATTCTCGGCTGGCGCGGAATGTTCGTCATCGGTGCTCTGCCAGCATTCCTGGTCATCTACATTCGCACCAAAGTTGACGAATCTCCTGCCTGGCTGCAAGGCCGTGTCTCAAGAAAAGCAGAGAGCCACCTCGCCAAAGATATTCTGTCGCACGCCGGTATTTTCCTTTTCCTCGCCGTGCTCATGTTCGCCTTCAACTCTTTTAGTCATGGCACTCAAGATCTCTATCCCACGTTCCTGCAGAAGAACCTGCAGTTCACGCCGAAAACAGTGAGCTCTATCGCGATCGTCTACAACATCGGCGCTCTCTTAGGCGGGATACTGTTCGGCACATTATCAGAGCGCATCGGGCGCCGCCGCGCCATCATCATCGCCGCTCTGCTCGCCATCCCGGCCATTCCTCTATGGGCGTATTCGCACACCGTTCCCATGCTCGCGCTCGGTGGCTTCCTCATGCAATTCATGGTGCAGGGCGCGTGGGGAGTCATTCCTGCTCACTTGAACGAACTGTCACCACGATCCGTCCGCGGCACACTTCCTGGCTTCGCCTACCAGTTGGGCAACTTTCTCTCTTCCCGCAATTCCGTCATCCAGGCGAAGCTGGCGGAGACCCGCTATGGTGGCCGATATCCCCCGGTATTTGCCTGGACCGTTATTCTCGTCGCCGGCCTCGTCGCCCTCATCACGTTGAGCGGCAAAGAGCGCCGTGGTGCGGATCTTTCCAACACAAGTTAGCCACCGAACGGAATCGATTTTCTAGAGTGTGCAAGATTCGTCACAATTCTTGGCTCAGGGTCATCACAACAGGTTGTCACAGGATGATTCCTGTGTTACGGTAAGTAAAATTTCACGCCTTCGTTAATTAACATTCATAGGCTCCCCCGATGTTGTGGCTTGCACGAATGCGTGTATCCGAGGTAACGCCACTTATGAAGGAAATTGTTGATTCCATGCCGGCCTCCGAGGTCGACAAAGAAAACTTCGCGAATCGAAAGCTCATCCGGCCTACTCTGCCTCGCGCCGAGAACCACGGCAATCACGGACCGGTCCCCGCACAAATGCAGGATCGACGCGATCGTCCCGAGCGGCATGACCGCCCCGAACGTAGCGATCGCAGTGAACGTGGAGATCGCGCCGAACGCCCCTCCGGCGGCCCAGGAGGACGCAAAGTTCCTCCACCCGAACAAACCAACGCGGAAAATTTTTATTACCAGAAGCAGATGCAGTCGCGCACTCCCATGGTTATCGTGCTGCGAGACGGTGAGGAAGTCCACGGCTACATCGAGTGGTACGACAAGACCTGCCTCAAGGTGAACCGCGAAAATGGCGAGCCGAACCTCATGATCTACAAGCCCGCCATCAAATACATGTACAAAGAAGGTGAGAACCAGCACTAGTCCACCTGGTCCTGCACGCCGAGCCACGACCATTCAGCGTAGAATAATTCGCGAAGGTCGGCAAAAATGTCCCCCGCACTCTCCCGCAGGCGATTTCTTCAGTCCGCGACTTTTGCATCTGCTGCGGCCCTGATTCCCAGCTTCCGCAGTTCCGCGCTGGCTCTCCCGTCGGATCCACTTCCGTCCGCTCCTCTCGCGGAATTCGGCTATGGCGACGTGTCGCTCGACAGCCCACTGCACGAGCAACAACTTCATCAGACCCATGACCTGCTCATGAGTCTCAACGAAGACAGCTTGCTCAAGCCCTTTCGCGCGATGGTTGGTCAACCGGCGCCGGGCGACGACCTCGGAGGCTGGTATCAGTACGACGCCAACAATCAAGATCATCTTTTCGAAATCGGCTTTGCTCCCGGCTGCACCTTCGGACAGTGGGTCTCTGCCCTTGCGCGCTCCTATGCCATCAACTCCTCCCCAGACACGCGAGAAAAAGTCCTCCGCCTGAACCGTCTGTACGCCAAAACTATCGGCGGTGATCTCTACGAAAACACCCGCTTTCCCGCCTACACCTACGACAAACTTGTTTGCGGTCTCATCGACTCGCACAAGTACGTCGGCGATCCCGACGCGTTCGCGATTCTGGCGGAAACCACCAAGGCTGCGCTGCCGCACTTGCCAGGCAGAGCGATCGAACACGGGCAGAGCTGGCGAAAAGGCCATGAGAACGACGACTCGTATACCTGGGACGAGCCCTACACGATCTCTGAGAATTTATTCCTCGCCTATCAGCGCGGAGCCGGGAACCAATATCGCGATCTCGCGATTCAGTACCTCGACGATACTTACTACGATCCTCTAGCAGAGGGTCGCAGCAACCTCGAGGGTCGGCACGCCTACAGTCATGTGAACTCATTGTCCTCGGCGATGCAGGCCTACCTCACACTCGGCAGCGAAAAGCATCTTCACGTCGCGAAGAACGGATTTGATTTCATAACCGCACAGAGCTTCGCCACCGGGGGCTGGGGAGCAGACGAAACCCTGCGCGCTCCCGGCAGCCCCGAAATCTACAAGAGCCTCACCAGTACTCACGCCAGTTTCGAAACGCCCTGCGGTTCCTACGCTCACTTCAAGCTGACCCGCTACCTGCTGCGCGTCACGCGCGATTCCCGCTACGGCGACAGCATGGAGCGCGTCATGTACAACACCGTGCTTGGATCTTTACCCCTCGAGCCCGATGGCCGCACCTACTACTATTCCGACTACAACTTTCAGGGACGGAAGGTTTATCACAAGGAGCGGTGGGCCTGCTGCTCGGGAACTCTGCCCCAGGTCGCCGCCGACTATCGCATCAATACTTACTTCCGCGATCCGCACGGCGTCTACGTGAATCTCTATATCCCCTCGACTCTGCGCTGGACGTACGACAATTCGCAGATCGCTCTGACACAAAAGAGCGACTATCCCTACGACTCGCACGTTCAGTTCGAAATGAAGCTGTCAAAGCCCGCGAACTTTGCCGTGAACTTCCGCATTCCCGCCTGGGCCGAGAACGCATCGATCGCAGTGAACGGCAGGCGCGAGCCGGCGCAACCGGGAAGCTTCGCGCAAATCAATCGCAAGTGGAAGAACGGCGACCACGTTGACCTAGAACTTCCGCTGTCAACGCGATTGGAAGCGATCGACCCTCAACATCCCGACACAGTCGCGCTCCTCGCGGGTCCGCTGGTCCTGTTCGCCGTCACCGAAGCTGAACCCCAGCCCAAAGTCACCCGCGCGCAATTGCTGGCAGTGAAAAAGATGGTGCCCGAAGTGTGGCACGTCAATCTGGACAATAGCGTACTGAAGCTAATGCCGTTCACCGCAATCGAAGATCAACAGTACACGACGTACTTGCAGGTCGCGTAAGCATGCGCTGAAAGCTGAAAGCGCTACAACTTCGGCAGCACGATCCCTTTCTGCGCCTGATATTTTCCCTTGCGATCGGCGTAGCTCGTCTCGCAAATCTCATCCGACTCGAAGAACAAAATCTGGCACAGCCCTTCATTCGCATAAATCCGCGCCGGCAGCGGAGTCGTATTCGAAATCTCCAGCGTAACGAATCCCTCCCACTCCGGCTCGAACGGCGTCACGTTCACGATGATTCCGCATCGCGCGTACGTGCTCTTGCCCACGCAGATCGTCAGAATGCTGCGCGGAATCTTGAAGTACTCCACCGACCGCGCCAGCGCAAACGAGTTCGGAGGCACCAGGCAGATGTCAGTCTGCACCGTCACGAACGACTTCTCGTCAAAATGTTTCGGATCGACGATCGTCGAATTCACATTCGTAAAAATCTTGAACTCATCGGCCACGCGCAGATCGTATCCATAGGACGACAGCCCATACGAAATCACGCCCTCGCGCACCTGCTTCTCCGAGAACGGATTGATCATGTCGTGTTCCTGGGACATCTTGCGGATCCACCGGTCGCTCTTCAGCATGAAACTCCTTCGGAAAATTGAGTCATTGAATCATTTTTGATTGTGTCATTGAAAAGCAATTGAGCACCGGCAGAATTCGCGCCGCGAAAGAAATCACTCAATGATCCGATCGCTCAATCACTCAATTCACTTGGCTGGTGTGCCTGCCAGTTTACGGGATTGATGCTCCCGTTGACAATCTCACTTATCTCCCTTAGCATCAATCACTTGAAGCATCATTTTGCCCTTGCACCCGGGAGCCCGTCGTGATCAAGCTCGACATCATCAACGAAGTGGTGGCCAAGACCGGCATCACCAAGACCAAGGCCGAGCTGGCCGTGGAAACTGTCTTCGAGAGCATGAAGAAGGCCCTGGCCGGCGGCAACCGCATCGAACTGCGCGGGTTCGGTGTCTTCAACGTGCGCCCGCGCAAGACCGGCATCGGACGCAACCCGCGCACCGGCGCCGAAGTCTCCATTCCACCCGGCCGCGCCGTGCGCTTCAAGCCCGGCAAAGAATTGCAGTCCATCGACTAAACCCACCCTCAGAGTGGTCATGTGGGGACAGCCGCCCCCGGCTGTCCAGCGGCCCAGAAGTATCGGGCCGCTGAGTTCCGGAATGCCCTGATTGTTCCCGCCGGAACACAACTCCAATTTGTAAAAGTGTTCCTGAAGGAACACTTCCATGCACAGAAATGTATGTACATTAATATACGTATGAAGGCAACCCGCATGAATCCTTAAACTTGCGGGCTGCCGAAATATCGGCAGCAAGCGGTGTCCGAGCCCTCGAGAGCCAAAAACCCCCGCTCGATCTGCATCATTTTGAGACAAGCCCGTGAAAGGATAAGCCCGTGGAAGGGATCGGCCCGTGTGAAGGATGGCCCACCCACCAATCTTGTCATTCCGACCAAACAAAACCTTGTCATTCCGACCAAAGGGAGGAACCTGCTTTTGCCGTTGGCCGAGCACCTGCAAAGCAGCGCATGTGGGGCGGACGCCCCCGTCCGCCAGCGGCCCAGCAGTATCGGGCCGCAGCGCCTTTTCCGGGTCTTGTCATCCTGAACGAGGATTGGTCTTTGCGCCCCAAGCGCAAAGACCAACCGCAGTGAAGAGCCTGCCCTGAGCGAAGCCGAAGGGATCTCTGTACTCCCCGAACTCGCGCCGACGCAGGAAGTTTCCCCCATCCGTTTCACCGCGAACCATGACCCGGCCGCGGATGGCCCAAGCAATTCAAAAGCACTCGCCGCGCACTTCACCTCTCCCCACCCTTGCAAAACCCGCAAGGATGGTCCACCCAGCCTCCGTCCGTGACGAACCTCCTTTGACACTTTCTTCCTCAGCAGCGGCCCGCCATAATCGCGTCCGCTGGTATTGAATCGATTTTCCACGCACGAATGACGGAGCGCCGTTGGGAAGCGTGCTTTACGTCGCGTGCGAAAAATCCACCAGAGCGCCCGCCCGGCAGGGCAGAGAAGAAAGCATTTATGTGAATTGATCTTCTATTCGCCGGGAGAATAGAGGATTAGTGTGGCGCAGCTGCATCTAGACTCCCGACCCTTTCGAACAAAAAAGCCCTTTAATCTCCACCGCTTTCTTCTCACCACCAAAATCGTCGTCGTCGAGGTCTTGAGCGCCATCGTTTTTCTGATATGGATTTTCCGGGCTTTCTTGGGAGAGATGCGTCTCCATTGATCGACCCCTCAGTATCCTGCCCCTTCGTCGAAAATCGCGACGGTTAGGGGAATCCCAGAGGAACTCTCTCCCGGGACGGCAAGAGCTAAACTATCTAAACGACGAGGTAGGTTCATGCCCAAAGGCCGGATCATGCTAACCACTTACGGGGCCGAGCTCGGCACAATGAGTTTTGAACTCACCAGTATCTACGGTTCGGGCGGTCCAGACTTTCCAGTGTTGACTGTTCGCGCGGAGATCGGCCTGTCGCCCTATATTGACCAACGCACCCCGGACAAACCCGTCCTGTATATCGTTTCCCTTCTTCGTGCAGCGGGAAAGTTTTACTCGCCCGAACGTCGCCTCGTAGCAAGATTTCAGGAGGATCTTGCGCATATTGCGAGCGATCAACGCCACGTCAGCACAACACAGGTGCTATTTGAGATCCCTGTCGACTTGTCAACGTTGACCAAAATTGAGAAGGATCGCGCAGGCGGGAAGCTACGAGTCCATCTGACGATTCAGTTTCTGATGGCACTGCACAGTGAAAGCGGGGGGTTTCGTGGATTCTACACGGGTCAGGTTGATGGCCTCTCGTTCGAGATTGAGCGCTCGCAATGGGTGGACACCATACTGCCTTCGCTAGGCTATGGAGGATTAGAACTGTTGGAAGTACGCTACGGAAGCGGTGTCTTGGCCCGAGAACTTCCCAAATCTGTTCAGGAAATCCAAGACGCGAAGAGGTACTTAGCCGAAGGTGACTGGGAAAAGGCCGTCGGACACTGCAGAAAGGCAGTCGAAGTGATTCTGGAATCTAGGCCTTCGTCGCTGTCGTCCACGGCGAAGTTTCGGGATAAGGTGAACGCCTTTATCTCAGACAACTTGAAGAACCTGGATGAGTTGCAAGCAAAGATGTTGTTCAGGCAAATGGAATCCATCTGGGAGTTCGGCAGCCAAGCAGCGCACCCCGCACCCTCGAATACTTTTAAGAGGGCCGAGGCAGAGTTCCTAGTTCGAAGCACGATGGCGCTCGTCGAGTACTTCAGCAGGCTGCTCACTTAGCATCATCGGGGGCGGGCTGGTCGCCAAGCACAAGCCGACCTAATGCGGAGGGGGTTCCGGGGGATTGGGCCCGGCGGATTCCTCGATTTGATCCGCCGGTTGCGGGTCTACTTCGTGTGGAGGATGGCCTGCGCCGTAAACAATACCAGCCGTGTTAACCACGGTGCCAGGCGAGTTCTTCAAGAATTCTTTGTAGGCAGACTGGCGATTGGAACGTAGGATACTGAGCCACACGGCGCATATCGCGACAACGAGATACGGGATCGTACGCTGTGCCTCGAAATTCGCCCATGGGGCCCCGATCCCTGGCAGAATCCTCGTGAGGAAATGAAAAAGCAGAAAAAGCGCCGCGATCGTGGTTCCCAATATGTACTGGATTTTGAGGTGGGTCAGCATCGCAGAACTGGAGCGATGCTTACCAAAGTAGTAGTGGATGTGTCTAAGATCGGTCGCGAGGAGAAACTGGCGTTCTATGTTAGCGATAATCACGAGGTTTCGGTTGTACCAATAGGATGCGTCGTATAGATGCGCAAGGAGCCATCCACAAAGCAAGACGATCAAGGCCACCGCTAGGTCCACCGAGATTACGGCCTTCTCAACGATCGCAAACACTGCGAACGCCCCGACAACGACAGCGACTGATTGCCAAACGACGAGGATATGGGTGTTGATGTCGTTGAACATCTGGTCGTACATCTTGAGCAGAAAGTCGCTTCGATCAGCCGGCATTTATTAGGTTCCCACCCGGGTAACCGACCCATATCTTGTTGATGTTCTCTATCGAGTCACGGATGCATTTAAGGTACCCACCTCGTGGGTGTGGGCGAAATCTCTCGCCGTCAAAATAATCCCCAAATGCTGCGTCCAATGTGAATCTGTTACAGTCTACGCTCACTACTGGCATGTGAGTTGCGAGTCGGCGCTGTACTTCAGGGCGGCCACCCAGCAGATGAACAGGGCGGGTGAAAGCCTTCGTAGGAATCTTGGTACCCCCGTATCGTGTCGGGACGCTGTAACCCAGCGCGAAAACTCCCGGAATCAGGGAGTCAAGGCGGCTCGCGAGAGATGGATGTTTAGGCACAATAATCACGTACTTGCAGTGCTGCCGGAGTTCATGCGCTTGGTCTAATGTTTTGCTTAACTCGCCGACTCGCTCTATGTCACGTGCGACAGTCATGAGCGGATTGGTGGATTTCACGGCAGCTAGGTGTTTCTTAAACGAGTAATCTTTCCAGTCGATGTCGATGAAGCCGACCTGGGAGAATTCTCGGATATCCCGGAGGTTTGTGTATCGAGCGCCCGGCAGCCACCCGTATTCGGCTGCAATCTTAAGGACGCGTTTGCTGTGCGCAACGAATTTAAGAATCATAGAGTCGAATACCGCCCCAAGAAACAGAAAAAGGGCCATGGCGATGCATCGCCATGACCCCCTCATAGACACGTCCTTTTTATACCGAATTGGGAATGAGCGCTAGCCACTTTCGTGGTGCGGTGGGGGCACGGAGTGGGTAGGGTTCGAAAACCCGGACCTCGGACTTCGGGCGTCGGACAGAGTCAAAATCCCCACGTCTCGCAAAAGAGGCGAGACATGGGGCACCCGCCTTCTCGCTGGGGCACGCGCCACGCGCACTTTCCCAATTTGGGGCTTGACCTTGCCTGCACACACTCCTATCCTTGAACTATCCTTCGTTTGATCCTTGAAAACCGGGCCTAAGTGCTTTGTTTGGAAGATTTTGCCCCTAAGTTGTTGTGGCCCATAGATTACTTTTCAATTTTCCGCTAAATCGATGATTCCAATAGACCGGGGGGAGGGGGGGTACCCCACCAACTCACCGCGTCCCAAAATGGGAATTCCAAAAAAACGAGCGGCCCGATCCTTCTGGGCCGCATGACAGCCACCGGCTGTCTCCACATGAGTTAGGAACGACTGCGCTACTTGACCGGTGTTAACGCTGCTTGCGTTGTCGTGACTGGCAGTTCGTCGCCGCGGAAGTATTTGGGATTGTCTTTCGTTCCTTCTTTGAAGTTTGCCGACTTCATTTCAGGCATTGCATCGTAGGGCTTCGAGTAATCGTTGGCGGCGTTCCAGAACAGGAATCCGATGCCGCCCTTTTCCTTGGCGGTTTCCACCTGGATCTTGATGTATTCGGGCGAGTAGGTCTTCGTCCGCCAGTGGAAGGCCTGCAGCCACGGCCGGATCACGACTCCTGAGCCTTTGGTGATGAGTTCGAAGCGGTCCATCGACTCGCCGATGAAGTGCGCAGGCTCGTCGCCGGGATGCGCGATGTTGTCCATGCCGAAGAAGTGCGACGGATAGATCATGGGACTGAGCACGTCGCAGTAGTGCGCCATGCCGACAATGTCCTGTCCAGTGTGCGAGAGGTCGACCTGGCGTTGCCAAGCCATCACGCCAAAGACGTCGAGGCTCAACAACACGCCCGTGGGATGAAGCTCCGCGTACGCCTTCTTCAGGAAGGCGGTGATAACGTCGGTGCGCTGTGGTCCGCGCGGCTTTGCGCTGCAGGGCTGCTTCGCGTCGGCGGACTTTGCTGCCGTCTTCGCAGCGGTTCCGCTCGACTTCGTCTTCATCTTTGTCTTTGCGGGATGGACGGAAGCGTCGGTCGATACTTGGGCTGAGGCAGCCGGAGCAGCTTTGCCGCATGAGTCTTGCTCGGCTTCTGCCACTTCCGGTTGATCTTTCTGGAATGCGAACAGCGCGTCTTTCTGGTCGCCTTCGGCAGGGAATCGCACGTAGTCGAACTGGATTTCGTCGACGCCGAGTCCCGCTACGTATTTCGCCAGGGCAATGTCATAGTCCTGCACCTTGGGATTCGAGGGATCGGTCCAGACCAGCTTGCCGTTCTCGAGCCATGCCGCGTGATTCTTGCGCGACTGGACGGCGAGTTCCGGATGCATCTTCACCAGGCGCTCGTCGCGGAAGATGGCGATGCGCGCGATGGCGTGCATGTTCAGCTGGTGCAGGAAGCGAACGAGCTTGGGAACGTCGTGCACGTAGACCGGATGCTCGCCGAGCAGCGGATGTTCGTAGGGAATGGTGACGCTGCCGTCGGAGTCCTTGATATCGAAGACGACCGCGTTGCCGCCGACTTCACGCCAGTGGCGGATGGTGCGCAGTCCGTGATCGCTGCCGGCCATGAAACCCGTGAGATAGATGGCGCGGACTTCGAAGTCTTTGGGCACGGGAATCGTCTTCTCGACGACCGGAGAGGAGAGGATTCCGGGGATGATGATCTGCTCGTTGTTCTTCAGGATGTTGGCGTTTTCGGACCGGTGGTTCGCGGCGCGGATGGCAGCGGCCAGTTCGGACGACGTCAGATAAGAAGTGCGGCTGATATAGCGGTGCGCGATCGTCGGGATCGCTTCTCCACGCTTCGCGGTATAGATCTCGGTTCCGGGAGCGGCGACGAGTTTCGGCTCAGGAACGCTGGCGCTCGGTAGCTTCACGCTGGCCGTCTGCAGTTGTGGTCCTTGGGCGGCGGGCGACGAGACGGCTGGTTTCACGGTCTGCGCCTGTGCTGAGAAATCGCTGGCTGAGTGCGGGCCCAGCCGCCATGCGGCGGCTCCAAAGAAGAGACAAGAGACTGCAGTAATGATGCGAACTGACGAAATGCGCAAGCGTTCCTCCGCGAGAACCTACCCGATTTCGATAGTAGCGGTGGAGTGTGGTGCTCGCTAGTTACGTGTGGAGTAACACGGTTGCGTGTGCGTCGCGTGTGAGCCGCGAGTGACGGGTTTGCGAGTGAAGGGCTTACTCCGGTAGATGGCTCTCTGATTTGGCGGTTGCGGCCATCGAGGATGCCGCCAGGCTTCGTCTTTGTAGGAGGACGAATGCGTCCTTCGCCACACGGGCTGGCTCGGTTGCTCGCGACTCGCGACTCAGGACTCAGGACTCAGGTGACATGTTCCTTCCGCGATGGTGCAAAGGTTTTCTCTTATCTTCCACGGGAGGGTTGAATTGAGGGGGATGATTTGGGGAGGAGTGGCGCTAAACCTTGACAGATGTTCGGGTTCGGGGCGGGATGAGAAAGGGCTTATCGGTGGCCAGAGGCTTGCTTATTTTCATGCCAGAAGACGCATCCAATCGCTGGCAGGAAGTGATAGATTGGAGCGCTTCCAGGATGTGGGCTAGAGACGCGGAAAGCGGCCTACGAAGTTCGGCAATAACCAGAGAAGAGCCGAAGAAATCGGCCTAACGAAAGGGAAAATGTCCGGGAGCCCGGGCTCGATCTTATGAGAACGAACCTCGCAACAGTGCTCGATCCGAACCGTCGCGGCAACGATGCTGGAGAGTTTGAGACTGCGCTGCGCCGCCGCATCGTTGGGCAGGACGCGGCGGTCGAAAAGGTCGTCGAAATCTATCAGATGTTTCTGGCCGGGTTGAACGCGCCGGGGCGTCCGGTGGGCAACCTGCTGTTCCTGGGCCCGACCGGATCAGGCAAGACGCGCGTGGTGGAAGCTATGGCCGAGGCCCTGTTTGGCGACTCGCGGGCCTGCATCAAGATTGATTGCGCGGAGTTTCAGCACTCGCATGAGATTGCGAAGCTGATCGGCTCGCCTCCGGGATATTTGGGACATCGTGAGACGCATCCTCTGCTCACGCAGGAAGCGTTGAACCAGTGGTTCACCGAGAAGCTGAAGCTCTCGATCCTGCTGTTCGACGAAATCGAGAAAGCGAGCGATTCGCTCTGGCAGCTGCTACTGGGAATTCTCGACAAGGCTACGCTGACGTTGGGCGACAACCGGCGCGTCGATCTGTCCCAGTGCATCATCATCATGACTTCGAACCTGGGTGCGTCGGAGATGACGGACCTGGTGGACGGCGGATTCGGATTTGCGCCGAAGGCGGTCGAAGTCGATCAGTCGTTCGATGACAAGATTCAACGCACGGCGGTGGAAGCCGCACGGCGCAAATTCACGCCGGAGTTCATGAACCGCATCGATAAGACGGTCGTGTTCAAGACACTTCGTGATGAGCACCTGTCGCAGATTCTGGACATCGAACTCGGCATGGTGCAGCAGCGCGTGTTGATGGCGGCGGGCACGAACCAGTTCGTGTTCAACTGCACGGCGGCGGTGAAGGAATATTTGCTGAAGGAAGGCACGGATCCGCGGTACGGCGCGCGGCACTTGAAGCGCGCGATCGAGCGGAACCTGGTTTTCCCGCTGGCGAACCTGGTCGCTACTGGACAGGTGAAGCTGGGAGATTTCGTTCGCGTGGACATGGCTTCGGAGAACACGATGATCTTCGTGAAGGAAGCCGAGAACACGATGGCTCCTGTGCTGCTGGAACGCTACGGAGCGGCCGCGGCCAACCAGCCGACCGCGCGCGCAGCACGCACCGCAGTGAACAACCGCCGCGACTTTGGAGCACCTTCGCCCGGTGTGGCGGAGAGCAAGTAGGGGCTTTTGGCTGTTAGCTCTTAGCTTTTCGCTTGGAGCAAGACGACTTTACCCTTCTCGCTAGAGCGCATCTCGCGAGTCGTATCTCTGTAGAAAGGCGCCGGGTCTTCCGGCGCCTATTTTTTTGCACGATCCGCAGAGGCACGGAGAAGAGATCAGTTGTGCTTGCGGTACATTTTTCCTTGCCAGCTGATCATGATCTTGCCTTTGGTTATCTCTTTCGACTTGAAGGCGTTTTCAACCTCCACGACTGCGGTATCCGTCTGAACCAAGCAATGACCATGGACGAGAGCGGCAAGAACCGAGATTTCCGGCAAGTTCGAGTCCCAGCGCCAGAGGTCCTTTCCGGTGCGCTCGCTAAAGGCGATGAGAACACCGCCGCGCGTCGCGAACACGGTGTCATCGGTGCCAATCACCATTTCGTCGTGCAAGGGGCCGGAGTACTTCGGTAGGGGGTATTGGTAAACCACTTCTCCTTCCGGGTCGACCCGGTAGATGAACTCATCGGCAGCGACGACGGAACCCTCCCAGCCTGGTTGATGGGACGACTGAACTGGGATCAGCAAACCGTTCATGTTGTCTGTCACGAGGGCAGTAGTGGGCGAGAGCGTGTTAACCGGAGCTGTGAGCGGTTGTTCACCTTTATAGGCCTCAACGACGGTAGAGCGAAGGGTGCCGTCGGGATGAATCTGCCAGAGAATAAGGTTCTCGTCGCGCGCCAGGTTTATGTCAGCCGGGCTCAAGGAAGATCCTGGTGTGCACTTGGCGACTCCGAGTTTCCGCGTACTCCGGGTGAAGGCTAGGTAGGCCAATCCGTCCATGTTTACGATCACCCGACTGATGACAGTCCGGGCGAGGCCTGACGAGGAGGACGAAGTACAGGCGAATGCGGCGCCATCCCTTCGAACATTGACTAGTTGTTCGGTCGAGGGCGGCAGTGGGAGCTCGAACCTCTGCGTACCCGATGCTTCGTCAAACCCGGCGAGGGTTGTTTTGGTGCCGTCCGAGGACTGGCTTACCAAATAGAGCATGTGATCGGTACTGATAGCGAGGCTCTTGCGAAGACCCTGGATGGTGTGCTGCCAACGCAATTTGCCGTCTTTACCGACGGCATAGAGGGTGTACGAACTGGTTTGATTGGCACTGATCACCGCACCCGCGAGCCAATCACCGCAGACTAACTCCACGTCGTGAGTTTTTTCCTGCATGAGCCAACTCCAGAGCTGAATGCCATCACTTCTGTCGGCTCGAAGGTAAGTGTCGTCCCCTTCGGTCTGTTCCAACGAATAGACGAAGGGTCCATCAGGAGTGGGGACAGCGGGTAGATCGCCGATTTCACGGCCAATCGGATGCAGTGCCCATTCCGTTGTTTCAAGCGGAATCGGCCGCAGAGCAGACCAGATCTTAATTTCTCGAAAGCGCATCTCACCGTTCAGCAAAGCGCTCACATGCACTGTGCCAATCGCCTTTGCGTGAAGGACCATGAGGCCGTCTATCTCGGCAATGTCGGCCAGATCAGGATTGTCTATGGCCCACTGCGCACCGTGGAGTTCCTGTGCGGAGTCGTCGAGCACCTGCAGCGCGCGATCTTCCCCCATCTGGATATTGATCTTCTCCGGTGAAATTCGCCAGCCGGCCTCTTCTTGCGCCGAAAGCATGAACGAAGTAATTGAAATGAAGGTCAGGAATAGAACTGCAGAGCGCAGGCGTCGAGACATTGGGCAAGACTCCAGTCTGACGGTAAGAGAGAAGAAGCAGGCTCACAAGTTACAGCCGTCACCTCAGCGCGGACTCTTCCGGCTCGTGGAAGGCGTGAGGCTGGATGACATGGAAGCTCACGTTCAGACCTCCTGGAGAGTATGAGGGGTGGCGTGAAGCGGATTTTATACGGGGACGTTCACCGGTTTGTTGTTGGAGCGTGAATTTTTACAGAAAAAGTACAACGTTATGGGACGGGACAAAAGTCTTCTTTAGAGCCTCTTAGGGTCATCACCAAACGTAATTAACGTTCGCGAAGAGCGCACTCCGATAATCGAGGAAGTTCTTGCGAACAGGTGATGAATGTCCTTCCGTAGACTGATCAGTCTTTTGTGCTTGCTGTTTCTGACCGCCCTGCCTGCATTCTCCGGCGACAAACTCATTGCGCTCACGTTTGACGATGGGCCGCGGCCGTATGTGTTGTTCGGGACCAAAGGAGCCCGTCCGGCTCCCGGACTGCTGGACGTGCTCGATCAGAACGGCGTGAAAGGTACGTTCTTTGTAGTGGGATGGCGGCTCACACCTAAGACCTGGGGCGAAAGCCGGCACGAAGAAAACATTGGCATCACCTGCATTGATGCGGCGCGGCAAGTCGTCAAGCGCGGGAACGAGTTGGAGGATCACACCTACAGCCACGTCGAACTGCGAACCGCGGAACGGAAAAAGGGCGAGCAGTGGGTGCTTGAAGACGTCAGCCGGGGAGCTGACGCTATCAAAGCGATCACCGGAACGCGGCCTCCGTATGTGCGGCCTCCGGATTGGATCATCACCGACGATGCGCGCCAGGATCTTGAGCGCGAGGGCTTTCGTCTGTTGACCATCTCGTCGGAGAATCCGATGCCGCTGCGCGATGTGAATTCGCTCGACTATCTATGCGCAGGAAATAAGGCCCAGTGTCCCAAGCCTTCGCTCGTCGATAGCGTTCTGAAGCAGATAGAACAGCGGGAAAAGAAAGGCGTCTACACCCACATTCTGGCGTTCCACGAACTGTCGACGACCACGGCGATTATGCCGGAGCTGATCAATAGCCTCAAGGCACGCGGCTATCGCTTCGTCACGGTGAGCGAGTATATGAATTTAGTCGCGCCGAGAGGCGTGCAGTTGGTGAAAGTGGCCGGACCGTCGGTGCGGATTACGAAGTAGGACGGCTTACTGGGCCTGGTTCGCAGGGATCAGCACCGCGACGGCCGCTACGCACTTCCACGTGCCGTTGGTCTTGACCCAGGTATCGATCGTGCGCTCCCGATGAGTGCGAGTCTTTCCTTTTTCAATTTCCTTGATGCGGAAGATCCCGACTGCGACGGCGGTATCGCCGTACACCTGAACATTATTTTTCTCATTGATCGCCTGCGACGGTTGGAAGTCCGGCGCCTTGATACTGGCCATGTATTCGTTCTTCGTCGAGAGAGTCCCGTCACTGTCGAGAGCGACCATCGTGTCGGCCAAGAGGAGATCGAGAGCTTTGGTGTCTTTGGCCTCCAGCGCGTGGTTCCAGGCCGTTTCCAGAGCCAGGACCTGGCCGGCCTCGGTCGACGATCCCTTGAGCGGCGACCAGGCGAGCGCAATGGCAACCAGCAAGACGCCGGCTACGAGGATGGATTGTTTCTTGAGCACAGTGGCTCCTTCTACAGACTTCGGAAAATGGATGACGCTCCGGGGGATGCGAACAGTGTGCCGCCATTTCGTCCTTTCCGTCGATGAACATGACAACGTCGGGAGTGACCTTCGTAATCGGGAGTGGTCGTTACCGCGTTGCCGGTGCGGGAGGGCACTCCTAGAATCGGAGCAGGGATACTCCGCTTCTTTTACGCATGCCTGAGATCACAAAGCGACTGGACCGAGCCGAAATGGCTAAGCGCGTGGAGCGTGCGGAGAAGCTCCTGCAAAAGGGCAAGACTGCCGAAGCGCTGGAAGAATATCTCCTGGTACTGCGCGACGACACGGAAAATGATGTCGTACGGCAACTGGCGGCTGATCTGTGTCTTTCGCTGAGCCGGAATGCGGATGCCGTAAAACTCCTGGGCGAATTGTTTGAGCGCCAGGTGGCGGCTGGCGATGCGACCCGGGCAAGCCTTACCTACAAGAAATTGGCGCGGCACGGGAGTCCGACCTGGCAGCAGAAGTTCCGCTTCGGACAACTCCTCGAAGGATCAAACAAGAAACTTGCGGTTGGCACTTACGAAGCCGCTTTGTCGGACCTGGCAAAGCTGGGCAAGAAGCAGGAGTCGGCGGAGATATTGGCGCGCATTGTGGCGCTGGAGCCGATCCAGGCGAACTTTCTGCGCGTGGCGGAATTGGCGTCAGAGCAGGGTAATCACAAAGTGGCGGCATCGGCCTTTCAGCGCGTAGCGCAGCTTGCGGCCGGTGAGGGCAGCGAAGCAGCACAATGGTACGAGCGCGCGTATCAGGAAGACTCGTCGGACCAGAGCATCGCACTTGCGTATGGGAAGAGTTTACTTGCGCAGGGGCAAATTGGCGCGGCGATTTTTATTCTCGAGCCGCAACTGAATGCTGAACAGGTAACGGTGGAATTGCGCGAGACCTATGCGGGCGCGTTGGTTTCGGCGGGGCGCTTGGCAGAGGCCGAGCCGCTGGTCTGGCAGTTGTTTGAGGCGAATCCGGCGCGCGTGCAGCAGGTGATTGGGTTGATCGGAAACTTGCTCGACAGCGAGCAGGAGGATGCCGCGGTTGCGCTGGCGCGGAAGCTGGAACAATTTCAGCGGCGGCGCGGAGAGCGGCGGCAGTTCATTGCGATCATGGAAGACATCACGGCGGCGCATCGCGCATCGCCGGAGATGCTGGAGTTCCTCAGCGAACTTTATAACGCGTCGAATCGCGAAAACGATTATTGCCAGACGCTGCTGAAATTATTTGATTTGTATTGCAGCACAAGTGAATTCGCCAAAGCGGCGGAGTGCCTGGACCGCGCGGCGGAAGTTGATCCCTACGAGCCGGGACATTTGAAGCGGCTCGATATGCTCAAAGGGAAAGTGGACGAGGGGCGCTTCAAAGTCATTGCTTCGCGGTTCAGTTCTGCGGCGAAGGCGGTTGAGGAGCCCGCACATGCGGAAGGACCGACGCTGGGAGCATCGACGCTGCAGGATTTAATGCTGCAGGCGGAGATCCTGGTGCAGTATGGCATGCGGAACAAGGCAGTCGAACGGCTGCAGAGGATTCAGGAACTGTTCCCGCGCGAAGAAGAGCGCAACGAAGATTTGCAGCGGCTGTACCTTTCTGCCGGTGTGACGCCGCGGTATGCGGGATCGGCGCCGTTGCCTCCGGCAGCGGCTGCACCCGTGGCGCCTGTGGTCGTGGCTCCAGTTGCGCCGCCCCCGCCGGATCCGGCGGCTGACGTGCGCAGCTTCACGCGAGTGGCGGAGATCACACGCAAGCTCTATCACCAGGGAACAGCGCCGGCCGTGCTGAGCACCGCAGTGAAAGAGATCGGCGGGCACTGGGAAGCGTCCCGCTGCGTGGCGGCGATGGGCAAGCCGGGGCAATCGGCGACGGCGATCGATGAATTCTTTGCCGAAGGATTGAAAAAGGGAAGCACCTCGGCGATTGCCGAACTGGTTGCGTGCCTGCACCAGGCGGTGACGGGGCACGATCCGCTGGCAATCAACGACGCGCAGAAAGCTCCTGCGTTGCAGGGGGCGCGTAAAGCGGTTGCGGAGTTGGGTGCAGCCTGCGTGCTGGCGATTCCGCTGAGCGATGGCGAAGAAACAGTCGGCATCCTCGTGCTGACGCACAACAAGCCGCGAGTGTGGCAGCCGGCGGATATGGTTGTGCTAAAGACGGTCGCTGATCAGATGGTGATTGCGCTGAACAACGCGGGCTTGCGGCGGCTGGTGAAAAATCTGTCAGTCACGGACGAGAAGTCCGGGCTGCTGAAGCGCGCGTCGTACATCGATCTGCTAATGGCAGAGAGCAAGCGCGCGGTGCAGAATTCGTCGGCGTTGTCGGTGCTGCTGCTGCAATTTGGCAAGAGTGCGGCGATGATCAAGGAATACGGCGAGGCCGAAGTGCAGAGCATGATGGAACGGGTGGGGCAGCTTTTTGGCGCCAACATCCGGACCAACGATCTCGCGTTCCGCTACGACACGACGACAGTGGCGATCCTTTTGGGCGAGACGGCCGAGAAAGAAGCCATGCTCGCAGTCGAGAAACTGCGCAAGATTATTTCTGAGGTGCGGCTGCCTGCGAAGGATGGAGCGGAGAAGGGACCGTCAGCTCAGTTCTCGGCGGGACTGGCCGAGGCCGTGATTCGCACCGAATACGATCCGATTGATGTAGTCACCGAAGTGATCAACCGCGCCGAACACGCACTGGCTCAGGCGATGGCGCAGGGGCCGGGGAAAGTCGTTGCCCTCGGCGCCGCGCTGGCCACCGGCGCGGTCGCGTAAGGGCTAAGCAGACCGCCTCGACTCACTGTTCGAAGCTGAATTCTCCAAACCCCTAGAACCCCATCGTGTCATCTGCGGACGGCCCGTAGGTCGCGGGTACGGGCTTGTCATTCAAGCGCAAATACACGCCAAGCTGGGCGCGATGATGTACCAGGTGATTCAGAAACATCTCGCGGTAGGCGAGAAATCGTGATCCCTGAAAAATCGGCTTACCCTGAAAGCTCAGCTTCCAGTTTTCTTTCCATCCCGCATCAGAAGTGTTTTGCAGAGCCTCGCGAACTTTCGCCGTGCCCTCATCAAAAGACTTCACGAGTTGAGCCGGAGACTCGAACGGCAATCGCTTGGTGCCGCCCTTGGAAAAATCCACCTCTGGGGTCGTGAGTATCTTGAGGCCGAAGTTGGCAAGCTCGGCGACGTGAGGCGCTAACTTTCCAAGAGGCATGGACTTGGCATGGGGCGCGAAATCATTCTTGCCGGTAGGAACCCGTTCAAGCGTAGCGCGCGTCTTCTTCGCCTCGTCATCCAGTTCGAGTAGTAGAAATTCGCTAATAGACATGATGGCCTCCGATGATTGAGTATAAACGCGATTCCGCAGGAGCAGGCTGGTGGAGAATCTCTGCGTCCACTGCTACACTAACCAGTTTGGCTGACCGATTTTAGTCACATCTTGCGGGACGTTCTGCCGGGAAAATCATGCTGAAGCCAGGAGACATCGCAATTGTCAGTGGGGCTCGCACGCCCTTTGGCCGCTATTGCGGCAAGTTGAAGGACTATACGGCGCAGGAGTTGGGCGCGGTGGCCGCGAAGGGCGCGATTGAGCGGGCGGGGATCGATCCGAAGGAATTCGATCACGTCGTGATGGGCAACGCGCAGCAGACTTCCGGCGATGCGCTGTACGGCGCGCGGCACGTGGGATTGCGGGCGGGCATTCCGATTGAAACTCCGGCGCTCACGGTGAACCGGCTGTGCGGGTCGGGGATGCAGGCGATTGTGTCGGCGGCGCAGATGATCCAGACCGACGAGGCGAAGATTGTTCTCGCGGGCGGGATGGAGGCGATGTCGCAGGCTCCGTTTACGATTCGCGGGCGTGATGGATTTACTTTGGCGCCGGGCGGGAAGCTGGAAGATTCGCTGATGGTCGCATTGCTCGATTCGTATTGCGGGTCTTACATGGCGAATACTGCTGAGCTTTACGGCTCGCAGCAGGGCATTACGCGCGAGATGCAGGATGAGTTTGCGCTGCGGTCGCAGCATCTGGCCGATGCGGCCTATAAAGAAGGACGTCTGCAGGACGAACTCGTGCCAGTACCTTTGCGGAATTCGAAGGGCGAGACGACGGGGGAGTCGTTGACGGAGGATGACCATCGGCGTCCGCAGACGACGATCGAGGGGCTGGCGAAACTTCGCCCTGCGTTTGGAAAGAGTGGAACGGTCACGGCGGGGAATGCTAGCGGGATTGTCGATGGCGCAGCGGCGGTGGTTGTCATGTCGATTGAGAACGCGCTGAAGCGCAACTTGAAGCCGTGGGGACGGATTGTTGGATGGGGCATTGCCGGAGTTGAGCCGAAGTTGATGGGGCGAGGTCCGGTGCCGGCGACGAAGATTGCGCTACAGAAGGCCGGACTATCTTTGGACTATATCGACTTAATCGAAGTGAATGAGGCGTTCGCGGCGCAGTATCTGGCCGTGGAAAAAGAACTCGGGCTGGATCGTGAGAAGGTGAACGTGAATGGTGGGGCGATCGCGCTGGGTCATCCGCTGGGCGCGACCGGGACGCGGCTGGTGATCACGCTGCTGTACGAACTGCATCGGCGGAAGAAGAAGTATGGGCTGGCCACGGCCTGCATTGGCGGGGGGCAGGGGATTGCGATGGTGGTGGAGAGCATGAATTGATTTTCGCCACGGATTTACACGGATTTCACGGATCAACGGCGAAGACGGAAGCATAATCCGCGAAAATCGGTGAGATCCGTGGCTGTCTTTTGGGAGTGCTATGGAAATCAAAAAGGTTGGCGTACTCGGTTGCGGGCTGATGGGTTCTGGCATTGCGCAGGTTTGTGCCATGGCTGCGTTTGACGTGACCGTGCTGGAGGTTGAGCAGAAGTTCCTCGACAAGGGGCTTGCGGGGATTGAGAAATCTTTGGCGAAGTTTGCGGAGCGTCCTGTGGAGAAGGGCGGGATCACGGCCGCGCAGAAAGATGGGATTCGTTCGCGGCTGAAAGGAACGACCAACCGCGCGGACCTGGCGGATTGCGACATCGTGATTGAGGCCATCATCGAGAACGTCGACGAGAAGAAGAAGATGTATGCGTCGATTGATGGCATCGTAAAGAAGGATGCGATCTTTGCTACGAATACCTCATCGATTTCGGTGACGGAGTTGTTGACTGCCGTTAAGAGGCCGGAGCGGTTTATCGGGCTGCATTTTTTTAATCCGGTGCCGCTGATGAAGCTGGTCGAAGTTGTTCGGACGATTGCCACGGCCGACGATGTTTACGAAACGGCTTATGCGTTCGCGAAAAAGCTGGGCAAGGTTCCCGTGCGCACGTCGGACAAGACGGGATTCATCGTAAACCGGCTGCTGGTGCCGTATCTGCTCGATGCGATCCGCGCGTATGAAGAGGGCGTGGGGTCGATTGAAGATATCGATAACGCGATGAAGCTGGGCTGCGGATATCCGATGGGGCCGTTTACGTTGCTGGATTTTGTGGGGCTCGATACGACTTATTACATTACGCATGTGATGTATGACGAATTCAAGGAGCGGCGGTTCGCGTCGCCTCCACTGCTGAAGCGGCTGGTGATGGCGGGGTGGTATGGGCGGAAGTCAGGCAAGGGGTTTTATGATTACTCGGACCCGGAGAAGCCGAAGGCGCAGAAACTCTAGCCACGGATTGGCACGGATTCACACGGATTGAGAGGCGAATTCACCACGGAGACACAGAGGCACGGAGAAAAAACATAAAGAGATTGCATTCCTCTGTGTCTCTGTGCCTCTGTGGTGCATGGATTCTTATGAGCTACGAAAACATCCTTCTCGAAAAGAAAAACGCGATTGCGTACGTCACCGTCAACCGGCCGAAGGTGCTCAACGCGCTCAACATGGCGACCATGGAGGAGTTGCGGGCGGCGTTTCACGACATCAAGGGCGACGCGGTGATTCGCGTCGTCATCTTTACTGGCTCGGGCGAGAAGGCGTTTATTGCCGGCGCAGACATCGGCGAACTCGCCAAGCAGGACGCGGTTACGGGTAAGGAGTACACGCACCGCGGGCAGAACGTGCTCAACTTGATTGAGAATCTGGGCAAGCCCGTAATTGCTTGCATCAACGGATTTGCGCTGGGCGGAGGATGCGAGATTGCTCTGGCTTGCACGATGCGGCTCGCGAGCGAGAATGCGAAGCTGGGACAGCCGGAGGTGAAGCTAGGGATTATCCCGGGATACGGTGGATCGCAGCGCCTGCCGCGGCTGGTGGGCAAAGGGCTGGCGATGCAGATGATTCTTGCCGGAGAGACGATCACGGCGCAGGAGGCGCATCGCATTGGACTCGTGAATGAAGTCACAGTGTCGGCGGAGTTGATTCCGCGGGCGGAGGCGATTGCGGCGAAGATCATCGCCAATGCTCCGCTGGCCGTGCAGTACGCGATGGAGGCTGTCAACCGAGGGATGGAGATGTCGCTGGCTGAGGGGCTTTATCTCGAGGCTGTGCTGTTCGGGGTTTGCTGCGCGACTGAGGATAAGAAGGAAGGGACTTCGGCGTTCCTCGAGAAGCGGGCGGCGGCTTTTAAGGGGAAGTGAACTTTTCGCCGCGGATTTGCACGGAGTCACACGGATACGACAATTCACCACAGGGGACACAGAGGATCACAGAGAAAAACAAATTCGATGTTGAGCCGGTTCCTGCGGCTGCGGTGCGCGCGATAGAAGGCTCGCTTGACGCTTCTGGAAAACGGTTTGCCGTCGTGGTGGCGCGGTTCAATGCGTTTATCACGGAGCGGCTTTTGCTCAGCGCGTGCGATGGATTGCTTCGCACAGGCGCCGCCGAAAAAGACATCGACATTGTGCGAGTGCCGGGGGCGTTTGAGATTCCGTCGGCGGCGCGGACTTTGGCTTTGACTGGGAAGTACGACGCGATTATCTGTATCGGGTGTCTGTTGCGCGGGGATACGGCGCACTACGACGTCATCGTCAACGAAGTAACGCGGGGCATTGGGCAGTCGGCGCAGGAGACTGGTGTGCCGCATGCATTTGGGGTACTGACCTGCGACACTTTGGAGCAGGCGATTGATCGCGCCGGATTGAAGATGGGGAACAAGGGATTTGAGGCGGCGCTGGCGGCGGTGGAGATGGCGTCGCTGAAGCGAGCGATCAGCTCTCAGCCGTCAGCTGTCAGCCAACAGCGGATTCCTCCTTCTTCTCGCTCCGCGAGGCGCCGGAATGACAAAGAGACAAATAAGAGCGCAAAGAAGGGGAGGCTCAAGTAGTTCCCTCCTACAGTAAACTAGCTTCTGAAGCAGACTGACTGACCACTAGCCACTGATCACTGACCACCTTTATGGGTACTCGGCGCAAATCTCGGGAGATGGTTTTGCAGATGCTTTTCCAGTCGGACATGGGGAAGCAAGATGCGGACCAGGTGCGGCGGACGTTTTGGGCCGAGCACGGCGCGGCCAGTGCGGATGTCAAGGGATTCGCCGACGATCTGTTTCGGGTAGCCACCGACCGCGTGACCGAGATCGACGGGTTGATCGAGAAGCACGCTGAGCACTGGCGGATGGAGCGCATGGCAGCGGTAGATCGCAATTTGCTGCGCGCGGCAGTGGCGGAGTTGCTGGCTTACCGCGACACCCCGCGGGCGGTCGTGATCAACGAAGCGCTGGAAATTGCGCGAAAATTTTCGACTCCGGAGTCCGTGCACTTTGTAAACGGAGTGCTCGATAGTATTGGGAAAGAGTTAGAGAGTCCCGAGTCTCGAGTCCCGAGTCCTTAGTTCTCGAGAGTCGTTCCCGGATGTCATGTTCCGCGGCCTTCCACAAGTGCGGTCGAAATCCTAAGATCTGCCCTATCCCGATAGAAAAGTCCCTGAACTGTGCCCTACGGTCTGGCCGCGATCACATCCAGAATGCATGCGCCCGACGCCGGCGTGAACGTGCAAAACGGATTTTGGAAGTTGGCGAGGTCGGGGAATGGGACTTGGGCAACGTCGGCGCCACCGAAAGTTGTGCTGATCTGGTGCATCAGGCCGTCGGTAGCCGCGATGACAATCGTGCTGCCGTCAACGCTGATATCCGCGCTGATCGGTGTGGGGTTGCTGGTCCCGGTCAATGGAATGCCGGTTATGCCGCCGGTGTTGGAGTTGTAAACCAGAACGCTGCTGCGATCGCGGGCGACTACGTAGATCAGCGTTCCGTCGGCTGACACGAAGAAGTTGATGGGCTGGATCGATCCCTGGCCGAGTTCGATCCGTTGCGTGGGAAGCGAATGTCCGACTGTCATAGGGCAGAGAGACGTTGCCGCATGAGTGAGAGTTGCGGGAGGAATGCCAGTGATCGACGCGGTGAAAGATTCGAGGCTGCCGTCACTTTCGAGCGCGATGAAATGGACTCCATCGGGCAGCGCCCGGAAGGCGACCGGAGGAGCAGTAAGCGGAATGTCATGACGTCCAGTGAGGGTGTCGGTGAAAGGTTGATTGTCACAAGTGTTGTAGACGGTGACGGCCGGCCCTCCTCCGCCTTCCGAAGGTTCCACCACGTAGGCGAAGGCTCCGTTGGTGGAGAAGGTAATTGCGTTTACCGAGGTCTGGGGAGGCAGTGGAATGACCTGGAGCGCCTGCAACGTGGAATACACATAAAGGTTGGGATTGTTGTTGGTGTCGAATCCGAAAATGAAGGTCTTCAGTCCATCGGGTGAAAAGGCGGCAGCGGATGCGCCAGAAATGTTCAGCGCGACTGCGCTTGGGGCCGTCGCATTCGTCACGTTGGCGATGTAGACCTGATTCGGGTTATGCACCGTGTCAGAAAAGACGGCGACGTTTCCGTTGTTGGAAACCGCTAGCACTCTCCCGGTCACGTTGTTCAAGGACGTGAAGGCGCCGCTCTGCGTGCCAAGGTTCGTGGGATTGATCACCTGCGCGCCGAAATCGCTTCCCATGAAGACTTTGTCGCCCGCGAGATCGAAGAGCAGTGAGTTAGGCGCAGTGGGCATCGGACTTGCGTTGTTGCTCACGGCCTTGGCGCTGGAGAAGCTATAGATACCTGTCGAGCAAGTCTCCGGTGGCACGAGGGCACATCCCAGACTCGTGGCAAGAATGGCGGATGCCGTAGTTGTGCTCGTGGCAGTGACGAGGCCGGAAATGGCGGCAGTCGTGTGCAGAGGAAGCGGCGAGGCGTAGACCGGCTCCGGTAGGAATGCTTTGCAGCTGGTAACTTGTGGGAAAAGTGAGTGAACGTATTGCGAACACGTAGCCAGCGAAGCTGGAGAGAGCGCCGCCGGGACTAGAGGGAATCCGATGTTGCAGGTCGGCGGAGAACAGGAGGCGGTGACCGACCCGGCTCCCGCCGAAGGTGTCGAGGCCGTGCACGAGAGCGTGCAGCCCGTTCCCAGGGAGATCGCGGCTGGTTGCGATGCGCTCCAAGTCAGCGGGATCCTGCTTAGCGTGACTCCATTGGTTGTGTTCGCCAGTGAGCTGCTTCCCATCACATCGGTGACGGTCGCGATCACCGTCTGCGAGGTTCCCTTGGAGACGGCGAAACTCGTCTGATCGGATCCAGCTCGACCGATCTCAAGAGCAATGTTCTGGATGGGGCATGTCTCGAAGAAGTCAAAGACGACCGGCGGCGGTGAGGGACTGTTCGGCGGCGTCGGCTGTTGGAACGAAATGCTGGAAACACCATCGACGTTGGCGTGGATCTGCGTGAGCCCAGGGTTGACCGCGTGTGCCGTCGCTTGGTTCGTCGCGAAGTTATAGGAATTATTCACCAGCGGGATTATGTTCACGACGGTGGGGTTATCCGCAGTCCATGCGAAGGGGCCAACCGAGGCGGTAATGTCGGTGTCCTGGTTGAAGGCGTGAGCCTCCACGGTCATGGTCTGGCCTTGCGAGAGGCAGGGTTCCTGAATCGGAAGATTGTCGAGCAGAACCCCGAGTACGCTAACTCTGTCGACATGAGGATGCACGAATACGTACGTCGGCGAACTCGATGCGTTCTGCGTCGTGGCGGTGACCAGGGCGACGCCGATCTTTCCGGGAGTGCAGATGGTGAAGTTGATATCCCATGATCCAGCGCAACCTACACCGTTAGGAGCGACCGTCAGAATCGAGGTGTCGCTGGAACTGTATTCGAAGGTGGCCCTGACGCTAGTGCCGGCGTCGTTTTGCGCCGTCGCGGTGAAGTTGATCGTGTTGCCGACTTGCAGCGACGTGTTGATTGCCGGGGAGAGAGTTACGTGTGCGGGGAACGGCGATTGGCCGGCCGGAGGATGGCCGCCACATCCGCTGATGGTCCATATAAAGATGATTGCCGCTACCAACCGCAAGCTGCCAGAACACGAACTACGCATGCACCCTCTTTGGCCCTCGCCCAACCTGAGCTCGAAAATTACGCGGGACGAGCCGTCAAATGAATTGGAAAACCTGTAGTGTAGAGGCTGGAGCCAGAATCAGCAAGTCGAGGCGCTTTGAGGGCGTGAGCGAAGCGGGAGCCCTCAGCCGAGATCCTGAGCGCTCTTCGCGAAGGATCCCCTGCAAAAGAAGTAGGCACCCTGCACACACCGAAACCGCGCCTTGCTCGCGTTCCGGTTCCGTGATGTGGGATGCAAAAACACAGGTTGACGATGTTTGCACACGCTTGCTATAGTAGTTTGGTTCCGCGAGTACATCCAGGCTTGCTGTGTGCTGCGAGTTTTTTGCGTGGCTGTGTGCGTAAGGGATTTGCAGTTGAGCTTTTGAGAAACACGTTTCCGGATCGAGATCGGGTTCGGAAGCTTTCCTCGCTGAAACGTTCCTGCGGTGCCTTCCGCCCTATTGTGGAAGGATATGCAGGGCAAGGCTGACGAAACGGAGTGCCCCCGGAGTTTGGCCGGGCGCCACCGTCGGCAGCGAAAGTCTTAAGGGAATCCAGAATCTCTCTGGCGTTGCTTGCAGTCACGAAGCTGCGCGGTGAGAAGTAATGGTTGGCTTTGAGCCGGCCATGCCCACGGATGCGCGTCTAACCGGATTTTGCAGGATAGAGCTGTGCCGCCTGCGCGTGAAGGCAGGATGGGTGCGGCTGAGGAGTGGCGAAGAGTGCCTACGTTTAATCAGTTGGTGGCTCAAGGCCGGAAGCGGCCCCGTTACAAGACGGCTAGCCCTGCGTTGCAGGGATGTCCGCAGAAGCGCGGTGTTTGCACCCGCGTATACACGCAGACCCCCAAGAAGCCGAACTCGGCTTTGCGGAAAGTGGCGCGTGTGCGCTTGACCAACGGAATTGAAGTGACGACGTATATTCCCGGCGTCGGCCACAACCTGCAGGAGCACTCGATTGTGCTCATCCGCGGGGGCCGTGTGAAGGATCTACCGGGCGTGCGCTATCACGTAATTCGCGGAACGCTGGACGCAGTGGGCGTAGCCGGCCGCATGCAGGGAAGATCGAAGTACGGAGCGAAGCGGCCAAAGAAGGGCTAAAGAGCAAGTTTCAAGGTTTCGAAGGTTTCAAAGTTTCAAGGTGAACAACTCCCGGAAACGTTGAAACATTGAAACTCTGAAACTTTGAAACCTGGAGTTTTATGCCAAGAAAAGGACATATCGCAAAGCGGACCGTTCCGGCCGATGCCGTGTATGGCTCGGATCTGGTGACGAAGTTTATTAACTCGATGATGTGGCAGGGCAAGCGGTCGACCGCCGAGGGCATCTTCTATGAAGCCCTGGGAAAGGTGCAGGAGAAGGGCGGCGATGAAGCGTTGAAGCTCTTCAAGAAGGCTGTCGAGAATGCGAAGCCGCTGCTCGAGGTCAAGACCCGCCGCGTCGGTGGCGCGAACTATCAGGTGCCGGTCGAGGTAAATGCCGACCGCCGCACGTCGCTGGCGATCCGATGGCTGATCAGCTATGCGCGTGCCCGTGGCGAAAAAGGCATGGTCGACAAGTTGACCAATGAATTGCTGGACGCCGCGACAGGAAAAGGCGCCGCAATTAAGAAGAAGGAAGATGTACACCGCATGGCGGAAGCGAACAAGGCATTCGCGCATTACCGGTGGTAGAGCGAGAAGTCGGAGCCCAGAAGGAAGTTAGACAGCCGTGCCCAGAACAGTCCCATTAGAACGCTGCAGGAACATCGGCATCATGGCCCACATCGATGCCGGTAAGACCACTACGACGGAGCGCATCCTGTTTTATACGGGACGGACGCACCGCATCGGAGAGGTGCACGAAGGCACTGCGACCATGGACTGGATGGAGCAGGAGCAGGAGCGCGGGATTACGATTACGTCCGCGGCGACGACCTGCACCTGGCGCGACATTCGCATCAATATTATTGATACGCCCGGCCACGTCGATTTCACGGCGGAAGTCGAGCGATCGCTGCGCGTGCTCGACGGCGCAGTTGCTGTGTTTGACGCCGTTCACGGCGTGCAGCCGCAGTCGGAAAAAGTCTGGCGGCAAGCTGACAAGTACGGCGTCCCCAGAATTTGTTTCATTAACAAGATTGACAAGATGGGTGCCGATTTCGAGCATGCCGTCGATACCATCCGCAAGCGCCTCAGTGCCAAGCCCGTTGCGATTCAATTTCCCATCGGCCAGGAAGACAAGTTCAGGGGCGTCATCGACCTGATCAACATGAAGTCGATCGTGTGGCAGGACGACACGATGGGCGCCGAGTACGTCACCGAAGAAATTCCCGCCGACCTGAAGAAAAAAGCCGAAGCGTTTCACGCCCAGCTGGTCGAGAGCATTGCCGAGAACGACGACGAAATCCTACACAAATTTCTGGAAGGCGAAGAGATCACGGCCGACGAACTGCGCGCGTCTCTGCGCAAGTCGACCATCGCACTGAAAGTATTTCCCGTGGTGGTGGGAACGGCGTTCAAGAATAAAGGCGTGCAGCCCCTGCTGGATGCGGTCGTCGATTATCTGCCTTCGCCGTTGGACGTGCCGGAAACGCATGGCGTCAATCCCAATAACGGGGAGAAGATTTTCCGCAAGCCTGACGATAAAGCTCCGTTCTCAGCGCTGGCGTTCAAGATCATGGCCGATCCGTTTGTCGGCCAGCTCACATTTATCCGGGTCTACTCCGGACAACTGAAGACTGGCGATTCAGTGCTGAATGTTCGCACCACGAAGACCGAGCGTATTGGGCGTCTGTTGAAGATGCACGCCAATAAGCGCGAAGAGATCAGCGAAATCCTGGCGGGCGACATTTGCGCGGCCGTTGGTCTGAAGAACGTTGGTACCGGTGACACGATTTGCGATGAAGATCATCCGATCGCGCTGGAATCGATTGTGTTCGCGGCTCCCGTGATTTCGGTTGCGGTTGAGCCCAAGACCAAGGCCGACCAGGAAAAGATGGGCATGGCGCTCGGACGCCTCGCCCAGGAAGATCCTACCTTCAAGGTTCACACCGATCCCGACAGCGGACAGACGATCATCAGCGGCATGGGCGAGTTGCATCTGGAAATCATCGTCGACCGCATGATGCGCGAGTACAAAGTAGAGGCCAATGTCGGCAAGCCGCAGGTTGCCTATCGCGAAACGATTCGCAGGCACTCCGAGGCCGAGGGCAAATACATTCGGCAAACGGGCGGACGCGGCCAGTACGGTCACGCAAAGATCTATCTCGATCCGCAACCGCCGGGGACTGGCTACGAGTTTGTGAATGACATCGTGGGCGGTTCGGTGCCGAAGGAATTCATCAAGCCGATCGATCAGGGCATTCAGGAAGCGCTCGAAGGCGGGATCCTCGCCGGGTACCCGATGGTCGATGTGAAGGCCACGCTCTACGACGGCAGCTATCACGATGTCGATTCGAACGAAATGGCGTTCAAGATTGCCGGATCGATGGCGTTCAAAGAGGCTGCCCGCAAGGCTTCTCCGGTGCTGCTCGAGCCCGTGATGGCGGTTGAAGTTGTGACGCCGGAAGATTATGCCGGAACGATCATGGGCGATCTGAGTTCGCGTCGCGGACGTATTGAAGGCATGGAGCATCGCGCGGGATCGCAGGTGATCAAGGCGATCGTTCCACTGGCGGAGATGTTTGGTTATGCGACCCACATGCGTTCGTCGACGCAGGGCCGCGCGGAATACTCGATGCACTTTGCGCGCTATGAGGAGGCTCCGCGTTCGGTCGCGGAGGAAATCATTGCGAAGGTGCAAGGCACCGCAAAGTGACTCCGAGCGCCGCGGTTCGTCGTCGACCGCAGGTTCTGGGTCAGGGAAGCGAAGCGAGTTGAGTTTGTAAATGTTTTTCGGGCTGAGGGAATCTGGGCGCGGTTTTTGCGGCAGGCCCCAGGCTACATCGCAACCGAAGTGAAGTCTGAGGCTGGAAGCGATGAGCGGTATCGGGTGCGGGACTTCTGGAGTGGGCATCGCGAGTTTGAACGTTTTCGCGAGCGATACTCGGAAGATTTCGCGCGGTTCGACCAGGAAATTGTGGAAGATCTGGTCGAGAAACAGGAATTCGTTGGCGCGTATTACAAAGCTGACGGCGACGATTTAGTTTCGGCGTAAGCAAAGCCGAGGAGATAGAGAGATGGCGAAAGAGAAATTTGAACGGAATAAGCCGCACTGCAACGTAGGGACGATTGGTCACATCGATCATGGCAAGACGACGTTGACGGCGGCGATCACGAAGGTATTGTCGAAGCACAATCCGAACATTAAGTTTCGGTCGTTTGATTCGATCGACAACGCGCCGGAAGAGAAGGCTCGCGGAATCACGATTGCCACGGCGCACGTCGAGTATGAGACGGCGAACCGGCACTACGCGCACGTCG